>Ga0302324_100025941_pt1 | contig 11219 bp, 14 predicted proteins | sample Palsa_T0_1_FD_201949 | JGI IMG/M metagenome (GOLD analysis project Ga0302324, IMG submission 201949) | Peat permafrost microbial communities from Stordalen Mire near Abisko, Sweden - Palsa_T0_1 | ecosystem: Environmental > Terrestrial > Soil > Palsa > Peat permafrost | place: Sweden: Abisko... | reverse complement strand
CAGGCAAAACCGGGGGAGAAGCTGGAGAAGCCGCAGATATTCCGTTGTTCTTCACATGGATTCCTATTCTCGCCCTGCTCAGTAATTACGACCAGCAGATCTGTCTCATCCATGTTGGCACGGAGGGAACTCATCCGTCTGTTCCTTCTGGATTCGTAACGTACTCAGTGACTCATTCAGCGTATGACGGCGCCGTTTCAGTTCACTTGCCCTCTGGGAAGCTTCCGCCGGAGCCGAGTTGTTGTGACGGTCAACCCCATCGGTTGTAAGCGCGTTCCGCAGGAGTTCGGCGCGCTCGGAAAGATCGCTGATCTTTGCGGAAAGATCAACATTCGCGTCATGCTTAAGCGCCTGGCTCAAGTTCCGGCGCGTCCAACGCTTCACAATATCCTCTAGTGACCCGCCGCCGGTCCAGTCGACGTGCCAATCGCGCCGCTCTGCCATGTTCGTCACACGCTCGGCGATGTTACGGGCAAGCTCACGGAGCGCGCTTTGCCGTTGTGCACTCTGGCGCTGTGCCACCCGTGCCTTGACCGGCAGCGTGCGGATGGGGATGCGCGCGGCGCGGAAGGCGCTCGCATTTTCCCTCCGCCCTTCCGGTGCGCCCGCCGCGCGATGCGACGACCACGCCCCAGGGCGACTGGCTCTGGAGGCGCGCGCGCGGTAGGCCGAGCGCGGCTGGCGCTTCACGCGCCCGCTGTCCGTCGCCGCGACCAGCGGGCGTGCGGATGGGGATGCGCGCCGCGCCGAAGGCACCCGCATCAATGCTTTTCTCGGTCGCCGGATGGCGTCCCAGTTCCTGAGTGTCTTCAACCGCCCAGCCATCCACACAGCAGTCGGATATAATTGATCGGCGTCTTTTTCTTAAAGGAGGAAAACCATATGCGAATGTTGCTGAGAGTATCGATTCCCGTGGAGGCCGGAAATGCCGCCGCCAAGGATGGAACCCTGGGTCCCACCATCGACCGAATTCTGGCCGATCTCAAACCAGAAGCGGCTTACTTCTTTGCGGACGACAGCGGCCAACGGTCGGGATCCATTGTGTTCGACATGAAGGACGCATCGCAGATTCCGGGGGTCGCTGAGCCCTGGTTTCTCGCGTTCAACGCAAAAGTCTCATTTCGGCCGGTCATGAGCCCGCAAGATCTTGCCAAGGCCGGTCCATCGATTGGCAAGGCTGCTAAGCAATACGGAAAGTAGACTACAACTTAAAATTCGTGGAGCATGCCCATCGGGCGCGCCGCGGCCTCGCACGAACGCGGCCCGCAGCCCAGGAGCGTGGTTGGCGCTTCGCGCAGCCGATGCCGGCGGCCAGTTCCGGCGCCGGCCGCCCCTCGTCCGTCGCCGCGACCGCCGGCGGGCGGATGGGATGCGCGCGGCGCGGAAGGCGCTGGCATCTTCTCACGGCCGTTCCGCAGGGCACGCCGCGCGACGCGATAACCACGCCCCTGCGACGGGCGCTGGAAGGGTGCGTCTACCGGTTCCAACTTTCGCTAGGCTAGGGAGGACATCCGACCAAAACCTACTTACTCCTGCCACGCACGAAATCAGACGCAGCATCGATACCGCGTTCCCTCTTTATGCGTTGGAACTCCTCAAGAACGTTTCCCACGGCTTTCTGTCTGCCGCCTGCCTCCGCTGGCGTACCCGCAGCACTCTGATTTTCTTTTGCGCGCCGGTCGATTTCACGGTTCTTTGCGATACGGTCCGCGAGTCTCTCAGCCGCGCTCATCTCGCTGTATGGTTTGGTCATGTGGGGAGTAGGTTCCTTCGGGCTTCCTGGTGTGCGGCTGTTCTAATCGAAGCCAGCGGGTTCGGCGAAATTTTCCATTTCTGCTGCCGGATGGCGGCGGCGACGCTGGAAGCCATGTGCTCGGGCATGCTCACCACTTCCCTGACAAAAGTGCGGAATTCTGGAGAATCGTCCGGCAAATTGCTGGCGACCTCAATTTCCGCGTGAAAGGGGGGCTTTCGTCCGCTACGGGCTGGTACGTAGTCTTTCTGAGGGGTCCCGGTTGGGCCCCGGCTCGTCGTAAATTGCTTTCTCGGGTTCTTGGTCTCGCCGAATTTCAACACCGTACTCCTGCTTCTAGCTTAGCGCGCCTCCGCTTAATCGCTGGCGAAAAGTTGGACGGGGGCAATTGAGGTTGGCGAGCGCCGCGCGCGATACGGCGCCCGCGCCGGCGCGCCGTGCCTCTTCCACGACGTACCGCCTGCCATCCCGCCGCTCGATGTGGCCCATCGTGAGCGCCGCGGCGTCGGACCAAGCCTAGGAGCATGGCTGGCGACTTCGCGCAGCCCGACGCCGGCGGCCGGTGTCGGCGCCCGACGCCCGTCGTCCGTCGTCCGTCGCCGCGACCGCCAGCGGGCGGATGGGGATGCGCGCTGCGCGGAAGGCGCCCGCATTTCCCCACGACCGTTCCGGCGCGCGAGCCTTTGGCCGCGCCCGATACGCCGCCGCGCTGGCAGGCGTGCCCCCTGCGGGTCCGGGCCGTCCCGCCACTCGACGTGGCCCATCGCGAGCGCCGCGGCCTCGGACCGGCGCAGTGCGCAGCCCTGGAGCACGGCGGGCGCTTAGCGCAGACTAATGCCGGCGACCCGTTCCGGCGCGCCGGCCGCGCGACGCGATGAGCCCGCCCGAGCGCCTGGCGCTGGAGGCGTGCGAGCGGTAGGCCACGCGCGATACGCCGCCCGCGCCGCCGGCCGTGCCCTTCCACGATGTGCTGGCCATCCCGCGCTCGACGTGGCCCGCAACCCATGCGCACGGCTGGCGTTTCGCGCAGCCGGCGCCGCGAGCGCCGATGGGGAGGATGGGATGCGCGCTATGCGGAAGGCGCCCGGCCGCCGGTGGTTTTTCGCGCAGGCCCTTGGGTGGTCGTCCGGTGACCGCACGCACCACGTCGTGCTTGCGCAGCCTGACGTCGCCGGCGGCGCGCTTCCAGCGCTCGCGGTCTTGGGGGCATTGCTCACTTCTTTTTCTAGTGTTTTACCGCAAAAACGAAAACAAAGAAATGCTGTCAGAATTGAGCGATTTCACCGTCCGTTTCTCAGCAGTGATCGGCATCCTTCGCACTACCTTTCCGATATTTCCTAAGAAACAGCTCCGGTAGGCAACAGAAAGCAATGGCACCTGCCAGAATAGTCAGGCCGATCAGCTTCCAACCGCTTGCGCCCAGCGGCAGGATGCCGAGACCGTACAACAAAGTGACAACCGCCATCGCCACGAAGAAGGGGCCGGTGATGTAACAGTGCAGCCGTCCGCATCGGACCGCGTTGGCCATGCACGCCATCCCCATTGTGCTCAGCGCGGCGGTCCAAACGACTGTTCGCCACGCATCACCGAAACCGGCGCTCCCGGTTACAGCAATCGCGATGGCCGGAAGACAAAAGAAAGCAAAAGCCAGCCTCGGACTTGAAAGAATGTCGCGCGAACGGGCGGTTCTTTGAGCACGGTCCATGAGACTTACTCCCACCAAACTCCATCGTACAATCTGGAGTGCAGTCCAGCGTCAAGCCGACCGCGAGCGATTCGAGGTCTACGAGCGTGGGCCGCGCTCCACCCGCCGCCCGCGCCGGCGGCCTTGCCCGTTCCACGATGCACCACCGGCTGGCCCCACTCGACGTGGCCCATCGTGCGCGCCGCGGCCTCGGACGGGCGCAGTGCGCAGCCCAGGAGCATCGCGGCGCCTCGCGCAGCCCGATGCCTGGCGGCCCGTTCCGGCGCCCGTCGCAAGGTTACGTTCGAGCGGGCGGAGATGGAAGCGGCGCTTCATCGAAGCATTGTACGGATCTTTCGGCATTTCAGGGATGCGACGCGGGGTCTATTCGCGAACATCGGTCGTTCGTGCTCTCAGTATTTTCGCTGCCTTCGGCTGGCCCATATCATGATCCAAACGCAGGTCGCCGCCCCAAGTATCGTGCCGGGCAAGTTCAATTTGTCGAAGCCTGGACCCACGTGCGCCTGCGCGGGCCTCCCGCTTCTAATCTGACCGCAACGCCTCCACCGGATTTATAGTGGACGCGCGGTAGGCCGGCACATAACTGGCGGCGGCAGCCACGGCCACAAGTCCCGCCGCTACGGCAACGTAGGTGATCGGATCGACCGGGCTGACCGCAAAAAGAAACGATGCCATGATCCGCGTCAGAACCACAGCCGCCAGGATGCCGATCGCCACGCCGCTGGCCGCCAGCCACACGCCCTGGCGGACGACCATTGCCCTAAGCGAGGTTTCCCGGGCACCCAGCGCGATGCGAATGCCGATCTCCCGGGCCCGCTGCGAGACCGAATACGAAATGACACCGTAGATTCCCACGACGCCCAGCAGCAAAGCCATGCCGCCGGCGATTGCGAGCATCACCAGCGTGAAGGAACTGCGCGCCATCGATCCGCGATAGACCTCTGCCATGGTGCGCACGCTCTCGAGCGGCAGGTCGGGATCCACCGACCAAATGGCCTGGCGGACCTCCTTGATCAGACTGTCGGAACCTGCGCGGCTGCCGCGAATGGCGAACACCGCGCGCCGCTGCACGAACATTTCGTTGCCCCAGAATTTAGGCATCATCATGGGCCAATACACGGTAGTCGGCGCCTTCTGATCCGCGCCGTCGGAATGCACATCCTGCACCACGCCGACAATCTCGCGCCAGGAATCGTTCATGCCTTCGCGGACGCGCTTGCCCAGCGCGCCAGCCGGACTGCGCCAAAGCTCGCGCGCCATGTTCTCCGAGACGATGGCGACGTTTCTGTTATCGTAAGTATCCGTCCAGGTGAAATCGCGGCCCGCGATCAGCCGTGTCTGCATGGTTTGGAAGAAGCCCGGCGCGACGAACTTGAATCGCCGCAGCGGCGGAAGTTGACCCTCTTTGTAATCTTTGTCCTCCGCGTATAGCAGATCGGTGCTATTGTTGCCATCGGTGGGTACGGAGTTGGCGAACGCCACCGCGGTCACGCCTGGGACGCCGGAAATCTTGCGTTGAATCTCCTGGAAAGTCCGGATGACCTGCTTCGGTGCTTTGATGTGCGCGTCGGGAAGAAAAACGGCCAAGGTCTGCAGCTCTTCGGGGTGTGTGAACCCGGGCTGTACCTGCCTCAATGCTTGAAACGTCCTGATCATCAGGCCGGAACCAATCAGCAACACCACGGCCAGCGCCATTTGCTGCACTACCAGGGTGTTCCGCACGCGACGTGCCTCGCGGCTCTGGCTGAGCGACCGTCCCCCCGCGCGCAAGGTGCCCGTTAGGCTGGCGCCGGCATATTTGATCGCGGGCATGATCCCGAAAAGCACACCGGCTACCAAGGAGATGGCCAGTGTAAACAGCAGGACCAGCGGATCGATGGTGATATTCTCGATCCGCGGCAAAGAGGCGGGCGCGATGACCGCCAACAGCCGCAGGGCCGCGTATGCCAGACCAAGCCCGGCGACACCGCCGGCCAACCCGAGGAACACGCTCTCCATCAGGAATTCGCGGCCGATCCGTGCGGAACCGGCGCCGAGAGCCGCGCGAATGGCTAGTTCATGCTGGCGTCCTTCGGCCCGCACCAGCAGCAGGTTTGCCACGTTCGCGCAGGCGATCAACAGGACCACGCCGATGGATCCCATCAGCACCCATAGGACCTTGCCCAGGTCGCCGACTACGTCGCGCTTCAGGGGGCGCACATTCGGAGCGATCCGCGCCGACTCGAAGATCTTTGCGCTGAAGCCGGGCGGCGGCGCGAACTTGGTATTCACGATCGGGATCATCCGCGCGAGGTCTGCGTTCGCTTGAGCCAGGCTGACCCCGGATTTCAATCGCGCCAGGGCCTGGTAGCTGAAGTTCCCCAGTGTGGTCTTGGCGCGGTCAAACTGTTGGGGAAGGATCAGACCTGGGTTTTGATCGAGGAAGCGAAAATTCTGCGGCATCACGCCGATGATCTGCTTCGATTGTCCGTCCACGCGGATCTGCCGTCCGACCACGGAGACGTCGCCGCCAAACCGGCGCTGCCAGTATCCGTAGGTCAGAATCGCGGTGTCCGGACTTCCGGGGCTATCGTCCGTGGCGTTGAGCCAGCGCCCGAACAAAGGCTGCACCCCCAGCGCATTTAAAGTTCCCTCGGTCACGGTCAGGCTCTGCACCTGCTCCGGCGCGGCCAGTCCGGTGACACTCACGCTGCCTCCAGTCCAGAGGCCGAACTGCTGCATCGTGCGATTCTCATCGCGAAACGTGAAATAGTCCGATGGAGAAGCATTCAAGTCTTGAATTCCGATCCCGGGTGCGGACTGCCACACACCTACCAGCCGTTCGGGATCGGGATATGGCAACGGATTGAGCAAAACGCCGTTGATCACGCTGAAGATAGCGGCGTTTGCGCCCACGCCGATGGCGATTGTCAGCACGGTGACGAGTGTGAACATGGGCGACCGGAAGAGCCTGCACAGCAGGTGCTTGAATTGATTAGCGGATCCCATTTGCTATAGATACGCACGAACAACCGCAAAAGGTCCCGGTTGTTTCCGTTGACGCGGGCGGCAGGTTATAACCCGTAGAGTTTGCGGGCGTTTTCGCGCAACACCATTCTGACGAGTTCGAGCGCGCGGGTGCGATTGATTTCGCCGCCATGCATCATGGTTTCAAGCGCACGGCGCGGCTCTCCATGGCCGGATGAATCACCACCACCTTATCGGGGGATGAACTGCGCCCGCGATCCGTCAGGCGCGACGAGCGCCAAAGCGGCAAGCGCTATAATCAATGGCTGACGTATTTTCCGTGCTTGAGGAGAGGACCCACCATGCCTACCATCAAAAACGCCTTTGCCGCACTTGTCATCGCCACGATGCCAGCGGCGCTTCTGGCGCCCGCTCAGGACGCTTCCCACACAGTCGAAGGCGGCGGCATTTCCGTATCCGGCTGGACGGGCAAAATCGACCCCAGTGAAGAGAAAGTGGGACACAGCCTCAACGACGCCAAGTTCTTCAAAGAAGGCGAGGCCTTGCACGCCACCACTGGACCTGCAGTCACTTACTGGAACCCAGCCAACCGGGCCAGCGGCAATTACACCGTCAAGGCCACCTTCAAAGAGCCCAAGTTCATGAACTTGAACAGCCATCCGCACCCCTACGGCATCATGATCGCCGGCAACGATCTGGGCACAGCCAAACAAAGCTTCCTCTATTGCTCGGCCTACGGTAGCGGGAATTTCATCGTGCGGGGATTTGGTCCCGAGCCGTTTCAGATGAACGGCAGGCGCGAGCCCAATGCGGCGATTGCCAAAGCCACGGCTCCGGGCGAGCCGGTAAGGCAGGAGATCGCCCTCTCGGTGAGAGGCGATAAGGTGGAGTGCGCGATCAATGGGACTGTTGTAGGAAGCTATGATAAGTCGGCATTAGTCACAGCAGGTAAACTTACTTCCACCGACGGCGTTTACGGACTGCGGTTCGCACACAATACGGATGTGATCGTAACAGGGCTTACGATGACCAAGAATTAATGGGCGAGCCATTGTCGTTCGTGGCCTGCCATGTCCGCCGCGACGGCGCGCACGGCGTGCGGCGCGATGACCACGCCCGAGCGACTAGCGCTGCATGCGTGCGCGCGGTAATCCCGCGCGCGATACGCCGCCCGCGCTGGCGGCCGTGCCGCGGCCACGGCGCCACCACTGCCCATCCCGCCGCTCGACGCAGCCCATCGCGCGCGCCGCGGCCTCGCACCGCCGTGGTCAGCGGCCCAGGGGCAAGCTGGGCGCGTCGCACATCCTGATGCCGGCGGCCCGTGCCGGCGCCAGCCGTCCGTCGCCGCAACCGCCGGCGTGCGGATGGGATGCGCGCCGCGCGCAAGGCGCCGCACCGCCGTCGTTCCGGCGCGCGAGCGGTAGGCCGCGCGTGATACGCCGCCCGCGCCGGCGTGGCCCTTCCACGATGCACGACCAGGCGTTTCCGGCACTCGACGCACCCATCGCGAGCGCCGCGGCTGGCGCTTCGCGCAGCTTCGTGCCGGTGGCCCGTGCGGCGCCGCCCGTTGTCCGTCGGCGCGACGGCCAGCGTGCGGATGGGCGACGCGATCCAAGGGTTCCCGAATTGGGTCCGGGCCAATTCGGTGTGATAGAGTGGCAAACGACGAAACGATGCAGTTCGGGCTATGAGAACACGCAGGGCATACGTCAATTTTCTGATGCAGAAATGGGGTATGGGCGAACAATCGCGCCGCATTCAAACCTGTGTGCGCAAGATCCTAAACCAGTTTGAACGATGGCCCCCGCTCTTGGTCCTCAGAGACCCACGATTGGAAGTCATGGTTCGGGCGGACGCGCCGATGAGTGTTTGGGCTTATTTCCCGATTCATCACAGGCGAATCGTGGCCCGGCGCGTGCAACCGAAAACAGGAACGCGGGTACTGCTGATATTCAAGCCGGCGGCTTTTGAAGGGGACCTCAGCCTCTACGACGAGCGAACCGGCCTCAATCGAGCGAAAGCTCTGAATGTGATCTCAGGCATCACTTGGGGCACGTCCTACTCTACTTGCGCGCCCCGAAGGCCCCGAATGATTGCAAGAATGCCCACCGGGAATGGGAGTGCGCTGCGCTTGGTCGGGAATCCCCAGTATTAAGGAACGGAGGCCTCCGGCCGGCAAAGCCCGGCTCAAATCATTGGCCAAAAACGGGCCGGCGGGTTAGGTGGCCATAACGCGCTTCGCGCATCCCGCGCCCGCTGCCAGTTCCGACGCCAGCCGCCGGTTGTCCGCCGCCGCGACCGACAGCGGGCGGAAGGGGATGCGCGCCCCGCGGAAGGCGCCCACATTTCCCCACCATCGTTCCGGCGCGCATGCCGCGCGACGCGATGACCGCGCCCGAGCGCCTGGCGCAGGAGCCGTGCGCGCCGCAGGCCGCGCGAAACGCCGCCCGCGCCGGCAGGCGTGGCCTTCCACCATGCACGGCCCGCCGTCCCGCCGCTCGACGTGGCCCATCGCGAGCGCCGCCACCGGAAGCGCCTGCTGACTGGTACGTGCGGTACCGCAAGGCGATTGACACCCACGGTCCGCAGGAGCAGACTTATAGCCGTGCGCTGGATTCTGCGTGTCTTAAGGGCGATTCCGCTGACACCATGGTGGGTGGCCGCCCGGCACCAGCGTAACGTGCGCGAGATGCGGGAACACCTCCGCCGCTATTACGCGAACAGTCAGTAGCATCCCGCCACGCCGCGGGCCCATCGCGCGCGCCGCCACCTCGGCCCCGGGGCGGCCCGCAACGCAGGAGCGGGGCTGGCGCTTCGCGGCGCCTGAATCGCAGTGGGCAGGCCCGCGCGCTAGCCGCCCGTTGTCCGTCGGGGCGACCGCCGGCGGGGCGGATGGGCGAACGATCCACTGGCTCCGGGGGCAACTCGCTACACCGCCGCAGCTTTCCGCTGCGATCAGTCTTCACTTCTGGGTGCCCGGCGGCACGAATTGGCGCACATAGGCGTGCGCCACGCGGAAGCCTTCTTCGAAGGCCTCGGTGAAATCGGTGCCGTCGTAGCTTGGGTAGTAGAACTGATCCTCATTTTCAATGTTCAGCCCGCCGGTATATCCTGCATCGGCTAGGGCGGTGAAAAAGCCCTTCCAATCGATCACGCCCGAGCCTGGCAGCCGGAAGCGCCACCACTTGGCATTGTCGACCGGCTGAATGCCACCGCGGCGCACCAGAGGCCAGAGGATTTCGGTGTCCTTGAGATGAACGTTGAAAATGTATTGGGCGAATTCGCGTGTGGCTTCGACAGGGTCGATCATCTGCCAGGCGAGATGCGACGGGTCCATCTGGATACCGACATATGGCGAGTCGTTAAACGCGCGGAGCAGCGCAGCGAAGGCCACGGGGCTGGTGGCGATATTGGCGGGATTGACGTAGGGCTCCCAGAGGATTCTGACTTTGTACTTCTCGCATGAGGGGAAGTACTGCGTTTCGTATGCCTTGACAATCGCCTGCACTTGTTCATCGAGTGACCTGCCGGCGATAGCGCCAGAAGAGCCGCCGATGAACGACACGCCCAGCCGGCCGGCGAGTTCGATGATTTTCACGAACCGCTGCTGGGCGGCGGGGTCGAGATGATTCCCGCCTCCGTTCAACGCGACCAAGGTCAATCCGCGGGCTACAAGCGAGCGCTTCACTTCTGCGAGCTGCTCGTCGGTCGAGTCCGGCGAGATAGGTCCGCCAGCGGCCAGTTGCAGGCAGGTGAATCCCTCCTGTCCGGCGAACGCGATGTTGGCGGGCGAATAGCGGCAGTAGACGCCCAGTTTAGGCTTCCAATGAGCAGTTGGCGGCGCGGGCCGCAGCTACCGCGACCGCGGACTGCAGAATCGCGCGGCGCGTCGTGTGGGTGCAGGCGCTTGATGTCACGAGGCCTCCGTTCAATTCGGCTGCTCGATGCATCATATCAGAAACGCTCTCACGGGCACGCTTGGCAATCCCTGGCCAACGTTACCGCGTCGAACGCGGCGCCGGCATCAGGCTACGCGACAAGCCCCCAGCCGTGCGCCTGCGCCGCGGGCTGCCCCAGTCCAGAGGCCGCGGCGCTCGCGATGGCTACGTGCGGGAGGCCTTTGGCCGGTGTTTTAGAATTAGTTGAGGCGTTACACTCAAACTACATGCTCAACCGGGGCTATGCCTACACCACAATCATCAGCAGCAAATACCACGCACAAACCCTGCTCTCCCACTTGGCAAGCCTTTACCCCCACTCAACTCCACAAGCCTGGCAACAAAAACTGAACAACGGCGAAGTCACCCTCAATGGCGTCACCGCCACTGGAAGCGAATCGGTCACTTTAGGCCAAACCCTTGTCTGGAACCGCCCACCCTGGATCGAACCAGACTCCCCTCAGCACTTCGAAGTCCTGTTTGAAGACCCCCATCTATTGGCCGTCAACAAACCCAGCGGGCTGCCCACCCTCCCCGGCGGCGGCTTCATGGAAAACACCCTCCTGCGCTTGGTGCAAAAGCGAACTCCCAACGCAAACCCTGTCCACCGGTTGGGCCGAGCCACCACCGGCATCGTCCTCTTCGCCAAAACACCGCAGGCGGCCTCTGATCTTTTCGCAAACTGGAACACACCCAAAATTCAAAAAATCTACCGGGCGCTGGGTCAAGACATTGCACAGCACGACGCCTACGAAATCCTCACACCCATCGGCCTCGTACCGCACCCGCTCATCGGTTCCGTGTGGGCCGCCAACCCAAGTGGCAAACCGTCAAAGTCATTGGCAAAGGTGATCTC
>Ga0302324_100025940_pt1 | contig 11220 bp, 8 predicted proteins | sample Palsa_T0_1_FD_201949 | JGI IMG/M metagenome (GOLD analysis project Ga0302324, IMG submission 201949) | Peat permafrost microbial communities from Stordalen Mire near Abisko, Sweden - Palsa_T0_1 | ecosystem: Environmental > Terrestrial > Soil > Palsa > Peat permafrost | place: Sweden: Abisko... | reverse complement strand
GGGACGCATCGGCGCTAGATGCGCGAGAAATGATAAATTTTGGGGTGCAGAAATAGCGTACTAAACTTGATGAGGCAGGAGGCACTCCCGGTCTCTAGGAAGCTCAGATCAGATCGCACACAGGTCCACGTTTGCATCCATTCCACGATGCAAACGATCTAATTATTTGCCCGATCGATGGATCGAATCAACGAGGTGTTGCATGTCCAAATACACAAAAGATGCCGACGCTATCTCGCTTCATTCCCGGCGATGAGCTTGACAGCGAAGGCTGCGGCGAATATCTCCAACAAACTATTTGATTATTTGAGCCAAAGAAGGGAAATTAGAAAATGTCCTCAGTACATGAAACTGCAATACTAGCCGGCGGCTGCTTCTGGGGTATGCAGGACTTGTTGCGCCGCTACCCGGGTGTCATCTCGACGCGAGTCGGATATACCGGCGGTGATGTTCCTAATGCCACCTATCGCAATCATGGAAGTCATGCCGAGGCGATCGAGATCGTCTTTGACCCGCAGCAGCTGAGCTATCGAAAACTGCTGGAGTTCTTCTTTCAGATTCATGATCCAACCACATTGAATCGCCAGGGAAACGACCGTGGAACCAGCTATCGCTCCGCACTCTTCTATACGAGCGATGAGCAGAAACAGACCGCAGAAGAGACGATCGCCGACGTCGATGCCGCGGGAATCTGGCCTGGGAAAGCGGTGACTGAAATAGAACCAGCTGGTCCGTTCTGGGAAGCCGAGCCGGAACATCAGAATTATCTCGAACGATATCCAAATGGCTACACTTGCCACTTCATCCGGCCTAATTGGAGGCTTCCCCACCGTGCCGCCTGATTGCAGTTAGCCAATCTCGCAATGGCTTTTCATATCAGCAGGATGACGAATCAGAGGCTTTGGGAGCAGAATTATTGCGGCGGGCCTCAGGAAGCAACATGCTGCGAGGCAACAGAGGGTTGAACAGGAGGAGCAATGAAGGCGACACGGGAACTACATGATCTCGGACAAAGCTTGTGGCTCGACAACATCACGCGTGACTTGCTGGACAACGGAAAACTCAAGCGTTATATCGATGAGCTTTCCGTCACGGGACTGACTTCGAATCCAACCATCTTTGAGCATGCCATCTCGAAGAGCAAATCCTATGACGCGGAGATTGGCCGGCTCCTGCCAACCGGTCTTTCAGGCGAGGAGTTGTTCTTTGAGCTGGCCCTGCAGGATCTGACTCGAGCCGCCGACCTGTTCGCCTCAGTTCATGAACGTACGGCAGGCAATGATGGCTTTGTTTCGCTCGAAGTGTCGCCTCTTCTCGCTTATGACACCAAGAGATCGGTGGCCGCAGCGACTACATTGCACAACAAAGCCAACCGTCCAAACCTCTTCATCAAGATTCCCGGGACGAAGGAAGGCAATCCGGCCATCGAGGAGGCAATCGCAGCCGGTATCGCTATCAACGTCACCCTTCTATTTTCTCGAGAGCACTATCTGGCGTCGGCGGATGCGTACATGCGTGGACTCGAACGGCGTATTGCAGCGGGCCTCAGTCCCGACATTCGATCTGTAGCCTCGGTCTTCCTTAGCCGTTGGGACGGCGCAACGATGGAAAAAGTACCCGATCAACTACGGGACAAGCTCGGTATTGCCATCGGCCAGCAGGTATACAAAGCCTACCGGGATATCCTGGCCTCGGACCGCTGGCAGCGTTTGGCCAACTTTGGCGCTCGGCCCCAGAGGCTCCTGTTCGCCAGTACCGGCACCAAGGACCCAAAGGCTTCCGACGTCCTATATATCGTTGCTCTGGCTGCGCCAAACACGATCAACACGATGCCTGAGACAACCCTTCTGGCTTTCGGAGATCATGGCAAACTGGCCGGAACTCTTCCGCGAGATGGAGGAGACTGCGAGACGGTTCTAGAAGATTTTCGAAAGGCCGGAATTGACCTCGAACAGCTGGCGGCCGACCTGCAATCGAACGGCGCCAAGTCTTTCGATGAATCGTGGCAAAACCTACTCAGTGCGATCGAGTCCAAGGGTAAACAGTTGCAAACCGTCTCCTAATCGGCGCGGAGCGTGGCAACGATTCCAGGTTCGAGTCCTGGGGGGCCCACCAAACGAGAATAGCGACCCCAAGTGACGCCGGGCTCTCACACAGCCGGCGCAGTTGGGGGGACACCTGCTTGACCAGTTCCTCACGCTCATCCGACATGTCGCAGAAGGTAGAGGAAATGAAGACCCGAATTTCCCGAAGGTCGTAATGAGATTCGCTCTTCCTGGCCTGTTCGGCCTGCAACCTCCACTTCGGCGGCAGCCAATCTAGAGCCGCCGCTCCAGGTGATCAAGACCAAGATAGTCTCCTGGAGATCAGCCGTTTGGACGATGAGTCGCTTCAGATCTTCGCGCCCGGGAAGATAGTCTTCGCTGCGGACTACCTGTAGGCCGCAGGCAAGAAATCCATCAGCTCGGAATACGATCCCGGGATCGAAAAACCAGGCTGCTCAGCGCCATCAGGCCGGGAACCAGCCGCTGACAGAAACGCATCGCTCCAAGGCATACCCGCCTCCGAACCAAGATGAACCCGGGAAATTGACGGAAATCTGGACCTGACCCCGGGCCGGAAGGAAAAAAAATCTCAGTCAATTAGATATGGCGAAAATTCCCTGGAAAAGGACACTAATGGAAGTTTGGTCAAACCACCAGCACTGTCAAGTGCTCAGATGGTAAACGGTATGATAACCCGCTGACTCGTCAAGAGACCGGCGAAGCTGGTCGAGTGAAACCATCTAATCTCTCCAAGCCAACCTGACTCCTGATTGGTCGGTAATCAGGCAGTAATTGAGCCGATGAGAAGCCAGGCCCGCATGACGAAGCTCCTTGAAATTGAAAGCGGCGAATTTCGGTAAGTTCTGGCGCGATCGGTGGTTTGTACGAAGCGAAAAGGCGGACTAAAAAGCGGACGGAAAGCGGTGATGCGAGTACGCAGATATTGAAATGAAATGGGTTAACGGCAGCTTGTTCAAGGTCTGCAACACCCTTATGCGTCAGTGCGATGAAGAGGGACGACGAACCGATCATGGATGACGGTTTTTTGGGCGCTAGCGGAAACATCGCCGGAGGGAGGCCTTCTCGGCGAGGGAGAAGAGGAGATTGAGGAGTTAGAAGACGAATTTGAGGGTGAGGACGAATTTGAGGCGAGGCCGACCTTGAGGGCGAGTGAATTCAAAGCAGGACACCATCCTCAAGCGAGCATCAGGGCTTCCCAGCGCTATTCTGCTGCTGTGCATGCAGATTGCTGAAGAATCCCTCGCTTTCAGATGAAACCACCGTGCCGGTGTTGGCAAGCAGGTCGTCCGTAGCCTTGATGACGTGAATCACGCGCTCATCGGACGGCAGCACGAACTCAGCGCGCTTAAGTTCAAGCTCCCATTTGCCGACGGCCTGTTCAAGAGCCATCTGCGCCGTGCGGTTGCCGCGCCACGTGCGTTCCCAACGGTAAAAGGAGCCAAGACCTGTTAAAGCGGCGATGGCAAAGCTCATTGCTGATATGACAAGTCCCTTATGGTCAAAGTCAGTAGAGGAAAGCGCAGGAAGGGTAACGCTCAGGATGATCGTCGAGACCCCGACCAGGCGGTAGATGTTTCGAGGGGCGGTGGTATGGGTCTCATACCAGTGAATCCTTGAATTGACATACTTGTCCTTAACCTCTCGGGCGGCTTTGAGAGCCTGGCTAAAAGAGTCGTTGTTGCCATGCGAATCGGTTGTGTCGACCATGGGAAGGCCCTCGGGTGAGTGCAGTAAGACTACACCAGGGGTTTAGGCAAGGTGCTCAAGTCGGTCTCAAGACTGTTAACGGCAGCTTCGGTTCCGGCTTGGATCAGGTAATGCAGCTCCGTCCCATTTGCTATCGCTACAAGGCGGGCAATGGCATGGGCATTCGCGATGCCGACCAACACATCGGCGTGCTCGCCCAGGGGGTGCAGCGCGTCATCCCTGAGCCAGTCACGGAAAATGGCAAAGGCTGGCTGCTGGTGAACAACGATCCGATTATCTGGTCGATGGTCAACGCGATCAAGGAACAGCAGCGAGAGATCGAAGCGCAACAGAAGCTCTTGCGCGCACAAAGCGCAGTGAACGAGGAGCAGACAAAGCTCCTCCGCGCCCAAAGCGCGGCGATGCGGAGCCTTGAAGCCGAGGTACGCGAGACGCGGAAGACTCTAAGCCAGGTAAAAGCGCAGGTCGCTGGCACTCAGCCTGTCTTGGTGGCAACCAGATAAAACGCGGGGGGGCTCCCCAGCCTCGCTGGAAGCGGTCGTAGGACGATTCGTCAGTTCGCTATAGATCCATCACTGAACTCCAGGAGACGGGATGATAAGCGTGGGCGCCTACCTTGTGTGGCCCGACCCTCCACCGGAAGATGTTTGCCCGCCAGCCGCCTCGGCGCGGACCTTGCCCCAGTCATATACCGGATACTTTGGCCGTTTGATCGGCGGAAGTGGATGATCTTGCAACTGCTTGAGCGCGATCTCCACTCCTTTCTCCAATTGGGGATCCTGGCCTTGTCGCCAGAGTGCGGGATCCAAGTCTACCTCGACATCCGGCGTAACGCCCTTATTCTCCACGTCGAACTCGCCAGTATCCGGGTTGAAGAGTGCAAAGCGTGGGGCGGTTACCTGGCCTCCGTCCATCAAGGGCGGGTAGCCGCCGATCCCAATGAGGCCGCCCCATGTCCGGGTGCCGATCAGCGGGCCGATGCCCAGCTTCTTAAACATCCATGGAAGAGCATCGCCACCTGATCCCGCGTATTGGTTAATCAGCATCACTTTCGGCCCGTAAATGACCTGAGGGATGACGCTGTCCTTGCCTTCGCGGGTCATTGCTGCCATCAGCAACGGGCGATGCAGCCAATCGACAATATAATCGGCGATCCATCCCCCGCCATTGAAGCGTTCGTCAATCACCGCGCCCCGCTTCGCATTCTGCGCGAAGTAGTAGCGATTGAAGTAAGTGAAGCCGTTGACCGCCGTATCCGGCACATAGACATACGCCAGCTTGCCGCCGCTCAGCTGATCCACCTTTTTGCGGTTACCCTCGATCCACTCCCGCTGTCGCAGGGCGTGCTCGCTCGCGATCGGCACTACGGTCACCGCGCGTGCATCTATACCATTCGGATCCGGCCCCACCTTCAATTGCACCGCTTTGCCGGCCCGTTCCAGGAAGAAGCTGTAGATTTCGTCGCCTCCATGGACATCACGCCCATCAACGGAAAGCAGATATTCGCCCTGGTGAACGTTTACGCCTGGTTCCGTCAACGGTGCGCGTAGGCTTGGGTTCCAGTTCTCACCGAAGTAGACCTTGGCGAAGCGGTAGCGATCATGATCGATTTCATAGTCCGCCCCCAGTAAACCGACACCGACGGGCTTCACTTCCGGCCGTACGCCGCCAAAGATATAAATATGCTGCGCAGTGATCTCGCCCAGCATGTCGGCAAGGATGTAATTCAGATCCGCGCGGCTCATCACGTTGTCCACATATGGCTGATAGGCGGCCATGAGCGCTTTCATGTCGGCCCCGTGCATATTGGGGTCATAGAACCAATCGCGCTCGATTCGGCCCACCTCCCGGAACATCTGCTGCCATTCAGCACGGGGATCGGTGTACACCTTCATGGGGTCCAGCTGTAGCGTGCCGTCCGGCTTGCCGGGCTCAGCTGGTTTACCCAAAACATCTACCGGCTTAATCATCCAGGTGCCGTGGGAGGGTCCTTCTCCGCTTTCCATCGGGTTCCAGGTCGGTAATTGCTCATAGAGCGCTTTCTCGCTATTTGCGGAAATGACGAAGCTGCCGATATTGTCCAGCAACTTATCGGTCTTTCGCGTGCACACGTCAAATTTGTGCACAATGTGTCCACTCGGCCCGGTGTCATCGACAATGCGCCCTTCGAGGAGGTACAGCACATGTGTTTTACCGGCAAGCAAGCCGGTGTAATTCCGGGAAGGAACTGGAAGAGCCAGAATGCGCTGGCTGATCGCCTCGAAGTCTATCTTTGTACGGGGGGATTCTTTGGCTTGATTCTCGCTCTTCCCCTCGTCCTTCTTATCCTCTGGTTTCTTGTCTTCCTTGCTTGCGGCTGGCTTATCGCCACCAGCCTTGGACTCGTCTCCCAGTTCGCATTCATCGGTGTCGGCGGCGGAAGCAGGCGCAGTCGCCCCGGCAGATTGGTCGGCTACGACCTTCTCCTCATCACTCTGCGGAGCCAGCGGCGACTTCAGGTCCTTTCGCAGGACCACCATGTAGGCGCTGCTTGTGACCGGAACTTTATACGCACCCATGCTGCTGGCAATAGCGGGTCCGTCGTCGGTGCTGGCCAGGAAATAGAGGTACTTCCCGCTCTTGTCGAAGGCTACCGAAGTGGTATCGCTCAAGCCGTCGGTGATTTGATGGGTAGTTTTGTCCTCTAGGCTATAGACAAACACTGCCCGCAACGAGCTATCGAGCTGGCGGGTATAAGCCAGCCAACGGCTGTCCGGCGACCAGACTGGATTAAAATCTCCGCCGTGATCGGCGTCATACGGATTCGTGTCGATGAGAACAGGTTTCCCCGCGTCGACGTCTGAATACCAGAGCTCCTCCTTCTTATCGCTATAAGCGATCTTCTTGCTGTCCGGCGACCAACTGGGTGAATAGAAAAACGTCGGACGATTGCCAAGGTTTATTTTTCTCACCTCGCCCATGCCATCCTGTCGGCGCACGTGCAGCGAGTATTCGCCGGACTCATCGGAAAAATAGGAGATCCACTTTCCGTCCGGTGACCACGCGGGATCGCGTTCCGCGACTCCCACCGTGTTGGTTAGGTTGCGGATGTCGCCGTGCTCGACAGGCACGGTGAAGATCTCGCCATGGGCCTCAAACACAGCGCGTGCTCCGGTGGGTGAGATGTTGGCGTTCTCGATGTCGTCACCGACAGGCATGAAGTGCGGCCTCACTGCAGGGAAATCCGCTGTCACCCGAATATTGACCGGGTGCTGTCTGCCGGTGGCCGGGTCAAACAAATGAATCGAGCCAAACTGTTCATAAACGATCGCGTCTGGTCCTGCCGACGCTGACTTGATATCGATTCCATTGCTCAGCAGCGCGGCGCTGACCTGCTTGGACTTGGTGTCATAGAAATACAGGTTCACCGGTCCATCCCGGTCCGAAAGAAAATAAATCTTGTCGCCGATCCACATCGGTGCTGAGTCGTTCGAGTCTTTGCGTGGCACGTTCTCTACAGACGAGTCCGATAGCCGAGCGATCCAAACCGGAGAGGCAGTGCCGCCGCGATAGTGTTTGAGTCCGCGTTGAAACTGCCATAGTTCCCTGAAGTTGGTGAAGGGCACATAAGCAAGGTGGGAGCCGTCCGGCGAGTAAGAACCCTCCACCGCCATGGGCAATGGTAGCTGTTCCGGCAACCCTCCTGCCAAACCTACGCTATATAACTGTGCGAATCCGGAATAGGTCTGCCTGTTGGAGCGGAACAGGACACGCTTGCCCTCGGGCGTCCAGCCCACAACTTGGTCGCCGGGAATCGAAGTCAGCCGTTTCGGAATGCCCCCGGCCGCGGGAATGACGCAGACATCTTCGTTGCCGTCATATTCGCCGGTGAAGGCGATCATGGTGCCATCGGGAGAAAACATAGGGTCGATCTCGATGCCCACATCGCTGGTGAGGCGCTTGGCATCGCCGCCGCTGCGATCCACGATCCAGAGATCGCCCCCGTAACTGAACGCAATCTGCGTCGCACTAACCGTCGGTTTGCGTAAAAGCGCATATTGACTGGATGGCTGAGCTGCCGAGTAGGCGGCGGTAACAAAGCAGAGAATGAACGTGAGGAGAAGCGGCGTGAATTTGCCCGGCATCGCACCTCCATCAGCCTTTGTTCGTAAGCGAGCCACTCAGGTTGCCGAAATTCTACCTGTAGTTATCCCGAAGGTCAAAATGAGGGGAAACGATAGGGAAGGTTGCAGTGGGTTGAGCAGACCGAATTACGGTGAGCGTGTCAATGATTCAATGATGTCGCGAGATATCCAAATGGCACATCGCACTTTCAGTTGACGCAGTATCTCTAGCCGGGCATGGAGGTGCGGTTACCGCCTTGGCGATCGGGAGCAGTGTGGATACCGCGATTTGGACTAAACCGTGTGGGGATTTGGCAGAGCAATTGCTTTAGGAGGATTCAATGAAGTGCAGCAATTCCGTGCTCACCCTGACAAGTTGGAAAGCAGAGTGTCCAACTTCCCACAGCCACTACGACCACGAACCATAACCATTAATGGGATATGGATTCTGAGGGCGAGGTCATGTCTTTGGATTCTCTAAGGTGTGGAACTGGTCAAAATATCCTAGCTGGGAACGCCTTCTCAAAAGAAGAAAACTACATCCAATTGGTCCTAGCTGAGAGGCCAATATCGTTTGGTGGCTGTTGGTTTCTCCAGGGGTATGGGGGAGAGGAAGAGCCAGTTGACTCTCAAATCAGAGATTGCCTTATCCCTCTCCTACTTACCAGCGGCGTCAGATTGTGAGAATGACCCTCCCGAGGGGACGGCCCTCTACGAGGTAACGCAGAGCATCAGCAGCTTCTGCCAGAGGAAAGGTCTTAGCCACGATCGGTTTGACCGCACCGGATTGGAGCAGAGAGACAATAGCCTTCCAGGCGTCAATAACGGTCGCCTGCGGCTGAGAGAACATGTTGAAGCCCTGAATGCTGGTCTGGGGCCGGATGAGATCTGTCACGTCAATGGTTGTCTTGCGGCTGGCAGAATACCCCAGGGTTATGAGGCTTCCGCCCGGCGCGAGCGCTTTGAGCGCCTCGCTCAAGACTTCACCACCGATCCCGTCGATGACGATATCTGCGCCGTAGCCCTGGGTGACACGACGTACTCCGTCAGCCAACTTCTCCAAGGAGGTATCGATGACCTCATTGAATCCGAGCGTCTTCGCCTGCTCGGCTTTCGCATGGTTGGTCGTGCTCGATATGGCGTGTTTTGCTCCCAGAGAGCGCGCCAATTGTGTCACCGCATTGCCGACCGATCCCCCGATCGCCGGCGCCAGAACGGTTTTGCCGGGACGAAAACCAGCCAGGGTAAGAGCGACTTGCGCGGTGAGATACGCGACCGGAATACCTGCAGCGCTCAGGTCATCCACAGCGTCAGGTATCAGGCAAAGATCTTCCTTCCGTACAGCAATCCACTCGCTGTAGGCTCCGTCTTCAAAAGCTCCATAGATGCCCCAAAACATCACACGCGAGCCGACGGGAAAATCCGTTCCGCCTCCCTGCTCGACCACGCCCGCTCCTTCGTTGCCCAGGATGAGCGGCACCTTCGTGGTGTGAAATTGGCCCGAGAGAATGGTATGGTCGAGCGGCGTGACGCCGGCGGCGGTGATTCGCACCAGTACCTTTCCGTCGGTTACCGCTGGTTTGGAAAGGTCAACCAGCTTCAACGCTTCATAACCGGTAAATTGCTCTGCTCTCATTGCACGCATATTGGTTCTCCCTTTTTTCGAGGCCACTCCCGGCCGGCGCTGCTGGGCCGCAATCCGGAAATTGTTACAGTCCCTCGAGACCATCAGCAGGTCGCGAATTTGATTGAGTCCCTGGCCTTCGCCGAGCAGGTCATGTGGATTATTGCCATAATCCACATACGAGATTAGATTCGTAATCCGGATTTGGTCGCAGATTATTTTGGATGAGGCTCACAGGGGCTATTCCAAGACCCAAAAGGAGAAGACTCATAAGCGCATCGTTGCCATTGCCTCAAGGAGATTCCGCGAAAAGGGCCTCGCGGGATTCGGAATTGCGGAGGCGATGAACGAGGCGGGCCTGACGGTGGGCAGCTTCTACACGCACTTCGATTCGCGTGACGAACTCCTGGCCGAGGCAGTCAGCGATGCATTCGGCGTCTGGCAGCGACAACGGGAAGCTGTTGAGTCCGGCGGGGGGCAGCTATCCTTCACGAAACTTATCGACAACTACTGAAGCGATGCCCACCCAAGAATCCGGGTACGGGTTGGGCGTTCAGCGCCCTGGCGCCGGAGATCACGCGCAGTGACAAACGGACCCGTGCGCTTAGCTCTGGACAAGTCAGGATAGACCTTGAGTTGATTGCCGGGTTGGCTGCCAGGCACGGACAAGCGTGCGGCAAGGTCCAGAGCGATCCCGCCTTTCAGAGGACTCGTCGGCGCGATGTCGATGGCCCGTGCCGTATCAGATGAGGTACTTTCGCATGAAATCGTGAAGACGGCGGCCGACCTTCTGAAGAGTCCCGCATAAGAGCGACCAAACCCGTCAGCTTCGCTGCGCCTGGTGCAACCGTTTCTCAGATTTCCCGATACGCGTTCTACGCATCTCATTGTGCAAAAAGCCATTGATCCGCTCAGATCGGAGAAAATCATGCCAACCGTCGTAGACAACGCAAACGTAGTGAATCGACGAAAGGACACCCAGAACGAACGCTCGCCATCGCATGAAGAGATCGCGGATCTGGCTTATCGGCTCTGGCGCGAACGCGGTCAGGGGGACGGTCACGCCGATGAGGATTGGATCCGGGCAGAAAAACAGCTTGCCGACCGGGCGCTCTGACCCAGGGTGTAGCGTGGCGCCAACTCGGGCTGAAGTCAAGAATTGAAGATCCAAACCGTGGCTGCTGACCCTCTCATCCGGCTGGGTCTGGCTTTCGGCTCAGACCGTGAGTTCCAATTCGCAATTCAGACCACGCGAGCGACGATCTCGCTCTGCCTCAACAGCCCTGCCAACGCCCAGCTCAGCCCAGTGGCAGCAACCAGCACCGCTGCACACTTTACCAGCGCCGGCGCCGGCCAGTGAAGCGCCGCATACTGAATCCAGATAACAAATAAGTAGTGCAGAAGATAAATTCCGTAGGCGTTTGCGCTCAGACTGTCTGCCCACCTCGATGGGCGCACGAAACGGATCATGACCGCGATGAGAAACAAACTCGATGCCGCGCAGGAGACCGGAAACATCATTCTTGCCGCCGCAAAGTTTTGAGACTGCATCAATAGAACGATGGCCAAGAACGCTGGAGCCATCGCCAAGCCCCAAAGCCACCATCGCCGCGCCAATGGTCCCGCCGGCTTGAAGATCGGGATCTCGACTCCGAATGCGCCCAGACACATGCCCACCGCGAAGTAAACAAAATAGTGGAGAGGCCGGCTCGACTGCACG
>Ga0302324_100025939_pt1 | contig 11220 bp, 6 predicted proteins | sample Palsa_T0_1_FD_201949 | JGI IMG/M metagenome (GOLD analysis project Ga0302324, IMG submission 201949) | Peat permafrost microbial communities from Stordalen Mire near Abisko, Sweden - Palsa_T0_1 | ecosystem: Environmental > Terrestrial > Soil > Palsa > Peat permafrost | place: Sweden: Abisko... | reverse complement strand
GGTGTCGAAAGTCGTCACCGGCATCAAGGTGTTCGGAGGGTTGGTTCTGAATGAGACGGTGGGCGGCTTGAACGTTGCCGCGGTGAAGCTCGCGCTGGCGATGGGCGCAAAAGAGATCTGGATGCCAACCAGGTCCGCGCACAACCACCGTGTGTACCACGGCGAGTCGGGCGGTATCTCCGTGCTGGATGCCAGCGGCGAACTGGTCCCAGCAGCGCAGGCCATAGTTGAAGCGGTCGCCCAGAGCGGTGGCATACTCAGCACCGGCCACCTGAGTCCGGGCGAGGCCGCGGTTTTGATTCGCCAGGCGCATCGATCCGGGGTCCGCAAGGTGCTCGTGACCCACCCGGAATGGGCGCCGACGTTCTATCCAGTATCCCTGCAGAAGGAGCTCGCACTGCTCGGCAACGTTTGGTTCGAGCGTTGTTTTGTTTCCACTACGCATCTCTGCGGATGCGTGCCCTTCCAGGTTATTGAGCAGGCGATCGTCGAAGTCGGTGTGAATACAACTGTGCTGTCAACCGACCTGGGCCAACCGCAAACGCCTCCGCCGGCTGAAGGCTTGCGGCTCTACGCAGAGCGGTTGAAGAGTTCAGGTTTTTCTCTCGAGCATATCCGGCAGATGATGTGTACCAACCCAGCTTATCTGCTCTCTCCCGACGGAGTGGCAGAAGGTTGAAGATATTGCGGGGCGCCTTGATCGGATGCGGGTTCTTCTCCCAGCATCACCAGGAGGCCTGGCGCCGCATGCACGATGTCGAAATCGTCGCCGCCTGCGATCTATCTCTCGAGAGTGCCCGGGCCGCGGCCCCGCGTGCGTACACCTCGGCAGAAGAGATGTTGAATGCGGAAGATCTGGACTTTGTCGATATTGCCACACGGTCCACGACGCATCTGGATCTCGTCTCCCTGGGTGCGGAGCGAGGGCTGGCCATCATCTGTCAAAAGCCGATGGCGCCTGACTGGCCAACGGCGTGCCGCATAGTAGAAATTGCCGAACGGCATGGCGTCCGGTTCATGGTCCATGATAACTGGCGCTGGCAGGCCTGGTACCGCGCCGCCGGCGCGATCATTGCCCGGGGCGATATTGGAACACCGCTCAACTACGGATTCCGCTGCCAGGTCAGCCATGGCGCGGGGGACGAGCCCTATCCGAAACAAGCCTATTTTCGTCTCCTCCAGCGCTTTCTGATCGACGAGGTATTAGTGCATCACATCGATACCGCGCGTTTCCTCTTCGGCGACATCGCTTCCATCTATGCCGAGAGTGCGCGTAGAAATCCTCGACTCGTGGGCGAGGACCACGCGATCCTGACGCTGCGGCATGTCAATGGTGTGATGGGATCGGTGGAAGGTCACGCTTTTGTTAAACACAACAGCAGCGCCACGCACGACGAAGCGATCTTCGAAGGAGACGCAGGGACTATCCGAGTAACCAGTTCGGGGGAAATCTGGTGCGGCCAGCAAAAGATCTGGACCGAGGACCAGGGGAAGGGATATCGCGGAGATAGCGTTTTCTCGATCCAGGCTCACTTCATCCAGTGCCTGAAAAGCGGTCAGCCTTTCGAATCAGGAGCTCGCGAATACCTGGAGAAGACCTTCGCCGTGGTCGAGGCTGCTTACTCTAGCCTGACGTTGCATTCCCGTGTAGAGATAGCTGACATCGTATGCCGGCCCTGCCCCTAATCGACGTGTTACGAGCCAATCTAAAATGAATAGCTCAAGTGGAGCTAGGCTTCACGAAAGCGATACCCCACATAGCTTTCGGTCAGGATGTAGGTGGGACTGGCTGGATCGTCTTCGATCTTCTTGCGGAGTTGGCTTACAAGCACACGTAGATATTCGCGCTCGCCACCATATTCAGGCCCCCAAATCGAGCGCAGCAGCAGAGCGTGCGGAATTGGTCTTCCCGCATGTTGCATCAGGTATCGCAACATCTCGAATTCCTTCGGGCTCAGCCGGATCTCGCGGCCTTGCTTTTCTACCCGGTGGCGCACCGGGTCAAGAACCACGCCGCCGATCACCGTAAGTGAATTGGGCGGTAAGGGCAATAGTTTGGACCGGCGGATCGCCGCTCGCAGACGAGCCGTCAGCTCCCGGATCTGGAAGGGTTTCGTTACGTAGTCGTCCGCACCTGCATCAAGCGCTTCCACCTTGTCATCCTCTTCTTCGCGTATCGTCAGCATTATGATGGGAAGGTGCGGATAGTCTCGATGAATCAGCCGGCATGATTCCATTCCACCGATTCCTGGCATATTGATATCCAGCAATACTGCGTCATATTCGACCATGCGCAGACGCATCTGGGCCTCCTCTCCAGTGCCCGCTTCCCCGATGACAAAGCCTAATGCGCTCAGAGTCTCGAAAAGACTCTGCCGGAGAGCGGCTTCGTCCTCAACGACCAAGACGTTCCATCGTTGTTCCATCATTGCTCCGCGTTCGCTGTTCTTGGCAAACTAACAAAGAAGGTTGTGCCTGTTTGCGGATTGCTGTTTACCCAGGTACGGCCGAGATGGGATTCGGTCACCTGCTTCACTACCGACAGACCAATGCCGGTACCCGGCGCCCTCCGATTAGATCCTGGGCTACGATAGAAGCGCTCGAAGATTTTTTCTCTCTCTTCCGGGGGAATGAACGACCCCTCGTTGCGAACGGAGATGAGGATCTCCGCCGGTTCTTGCAGTCCTTCGATAGTGATGCAAGAGCCTGGAGAGCTGTATTTTGCGGCATTATCGAGAAGCTGCGTTAGCGCCATCTTGAGTAGTTGCTTATCGGCCCAGATGGTTTTGAGGTGGGCGTTAAGATGGATCACGATTGGATGTCCGCCTAACTGTTGGGCAGACTCAGCGATCGTTTCCTCAACGAGGCTGCCGAGGTGAAGACGCTCACGTTTCGGACTCAGGGTGGCGTTGTCCACTCTAGCGGTTCGCATCAGCCGGGTTGTCAGCTCACTGAGGCGGCTTACCTCCTGATCGATCAAAACCACCAGCCGTTTTTCTGTCCCATCCATACGATCCATTTCAATCAAGCCCGAACTACAGCTCTTGATTGTAGTGAGCGGGGTTTTGAAAGCATGGGCAAGCCCGTCCAGCATCGCCGATCGTAGCTGCTCACTTTGCCGCGCGGCTTCCGCGGTGCTCTCAGCGGAAAAAGAACGGGCTCGTTCAATGGCAACCGCGGATAAAGAGGCAGTTGCTCTGATTGAAGACGCGTCCAGCGAGTGACCGCAGATGACGAGCGCACCGATCGCCCGCGTCCCGGAGCGAAGTACTCGGCGAGAGGAATGGGTGAGCGCATCATCTTCATTGCGTTCGGTAAAGTAGGTGCAGCGGACCTCATCTTCACTGACATCACAGATGCCGTGTATTGATAGGCGCAGGTCGTACGCATTCCACAGTGCGACGCCCTGGACGTGAAACGTGTCACGGATGAGGCTTGCGAGCTGCTGTTCGATCGGTTTCTGGCGGTCGAGAAAAAGGATACTCTGACTGAGCTCGTATAGCTTCTGCAGGCTGGCGCGATGCGCCTCGGACTCTCGCGCATGCCGGCTAACCTGATTGGAGAGCCGACTCACCATCAAAGCGACACTCTCGAAGGTCACAAGCGCCACCCAATCATGAGGATCCGACATGTACAACTTGAATAGCGGTTCGGTAAAAAAATAGTCGAGGCAAGCGACCGATACCAGGGAAACAACGCTTGCTTCAAGAAAGCCCCACCGTAACGCAATGGCGGTTACCAGAAGGAGGTGCAGCGAGGTTGCAGAAGAGAGGTTGAAGCGGAGATAAAAGGCAACACAAGTGATAGACAAAGCCGCACCAACACCCACGAGCATCTTTGCAACCGCTTCGCGACCTTTTCCGCCAGTCATGTCAATGCCACAACCTGAGTCTACGGTGAAAGCCATTAAGAACTCATAAGGACTGGGCTTATGCCTAATTTATGGGTTTCTTGATGCAATGGGCTAGAGACGGCCAAGTCGCCGGTCTTACGAGGTGAGAGGCATGAAAGACAGACGGAATTCTTCTTATTTGTTGAGTGAGGTGAATAACGCAAGATGGTTGGGTGGCTGGGTATCGCTTCTGGTACTTGGGGTCATGATGACGGTGGCTTTGCCCATCTTCGGACAATCCACCTTCGGCAGCGTGAGAGGTATCGCCCAGGATAATTCCGACGCTGTGATTGCCGACACGAAAATCATATTACACAGCACGGATGAAAACAGTGAAAGAACGGTGAACGCAAATGCGTCCGGTGAGTTTGGTTTCGAGAACGTAAAGGCTGGACATTACACGTTGCATGCCTCGCACGACGGCTTTGCCGAAACGGTAATTTCCGGAATTTCCGTCGAAGCCCGGCAGGACCTGCGGTTTACGGTTTCGCTGGACATTGCAGCGCAGACGACCACGGTCCAGGTAACTTCAGACGCTGCTCAAATTGATACGGAGAATGCCACCCTGTCCGACTCCAAGGACAATGTACAGATGACGCAGCTGCCCCTGAATAACCGGGCAACGACCACCAGTCCTCTGGGAGCACTTGGCCTTTCTTCGAATGTGCAGACCGACAGTTCGGGCAACATTTCCCTGGGTGGCGCAAGTTCGTCGATGGTTAATTTTTCCGTCGATGGCATTTCGACGGCGAACGTGCGGCAGAATGGTGCGCTGCAGGATGCGTATCCCTCACAGGAAGGGATCGCGGCGGTGAAGGTGACTGCCTTCAATAACAGCGCTGAGTTTTCCCAAGTGGGGGACGTTACGTTCACCACCAAGAGTGGAACGAACCAATTTCACGGGAGCGTGTTTGAATACCTGCAGAACCAGGCTCTGGACGCAGACCCCTATGGCTTCAGCGGGAAGGCGCCAAAGAAATTCAACACGTTTGGAGTTTCACTGGGCGGCCCGGTCAGCATCCCGCATCTCTACAATCGTCATGATCGGACCTTCTTTTTTGCGGACTATGAGGGCAACCGCAGAACTACGGCCGTGGCACAGCAGTTTGAGGTGCCGACCCGGGCAGAGCGTAGCGGCGATTTAAGCGGATTCGGTCCGTCGTTCACGACGCCCGTCACGCATATCAGCCCCACCGCCACCGCACTCCTGAGCTATCTTCCGCTGCCGAATGTGGCTGGGCAATCAGGATATAACTACGAGAATTTTCAATCGACGCCGGCGCGAACCGATGGCGCGGATATTCGCCTCGACCAGACCATCACAACCAAGCAATCCGCCTATGCTCGCTTCAGTCGCAAGAATATCTCGGAAGATGCGGCAAACCCGTTCCTCCCGAACGATCTCGATTCCGTACACAATCGGAGTTTCTTGCTTTCTCACACCTACGCGATCACGCCAACCATGCTGAACGAGTTTCGTTTTGGCTTTACCTATGTAACGACTAGTGTGAACTTCCCTATCCAGGGTTCGGACGCGCTTAGCCAGCTTGATCTCGTCGGGGTGAACATCAGCCAACATCCGCTGACGCATGCCTTTCCGGCCTTCAACTTCAGGGCCGGAACGGGGCTTACGCCAATCGGCAGGGACAAAGCCGGAATTACCCAATCGAAGACAACCCAGTTCAGCGACGACCTGACGCGCATTTTCGGAAAGCACACCGTTAAGGCGGGAGTTGATATTCGCCGGGTGCGGTATTTCGATCTGGAAAGCTTCGCTCCCGAATTTGCGTCCGATGACTTCGGCAGCTTTGTCTTTCAACCGACGTTTACGGGTAATGCATTTGGCGACTTTCTGGAAGGAGCGCCGACGACGCTCAACTTCGCTGTGTCGAGCCCAGATGTGGGTGGAACGGCAAATCAGTACAGTCTGTTTGCCGAGGATGAATACCAACTGAACAGCCGGCTGACCTTGAGCTATGGGCTACGCTGGCAGGTTCTTCCGGGGTTTCAGGAAGACGGCGGCAACCTCGCGAACTTCGATCAGCGCAACAATTCGATTGTTGTGCCCAACGCGCTATCGAAATACCTCGTGAGTCAGAACATCACAGCATCGAATGTGGCCTTTCAGCAGTCATTCAATGCCTGCAACCTGGAGGTGACTACATTGGCGTGTACGAAGTATGTGACGGCGAGCCAGGACGGTTTGCCGCAAAGTCTGCGCAACACATACAAGGGCAATTTTCAACCAAGGATCGCAATCGCATATCGACCGTTTAATGATACGAAGACAGTGATCCGTGCTGGTTTCGGCGTCTTTACAATGACCAATCTGGGTCCGCTGTCGTTCAATAACAGCGGTAACCCAACTTCGAGCTTGCATAGCTACTCCAACTCGAATACCGCAGGCGCGAATACGCCGCTGATCCAATTCCCCAATACGGCGCCCCCCAGCACCAGCGTGCAAATCGGCGGAGGGAGTCTGGACCAGGGTGTCGACCCGAACTATCGTGATCCGCAGTCGAACCAGTGGAACCTGACGGTGGAGAGGGAAATTTCGAATAATACCTCGATTCGCGCAAGCTATGTAGGGATGCATACGTATCGGTTGAGCATCACAGAGGACCTGAACCAGATCCCTGCGAGTCCAACACCTTATGTTTCAGGCACGGCGGCGAATCCCTTCGTGGACGCGAGAGCTCCGTATCAGAACTGGTTTTCACTTGCGAGCACGTTCAATGCAGGTGAGGCAAACTATCACGCCGTAGTGGTGGAAGCGACACGCCAGATGCAGCACGGCTTGTATTACGACGCAAACTATACCTACGCAGTAAGTAACGCCGACAACCAGGGCGATGCACCGACAGCATTTGCTGGCGAGGTCAACTATGGTCTACCGATCGCAGATCGCTTCCATATCAAACAGGACCTTGGCAATGTGGAAGGCACTCGGCGCAACCGGATGCTGCTGACTGGAGTTTATCAACTGCCGGTAGGCAAAGGACGCACGTGGATGAACGGGGGCGGCGTCAAGGACGCATTCCTGGGTGGCTGGGATATGACTACGGTGACGTTGCTGGAAACAGGTCCGTGGCTCACCCCGACCATTAGCGGTTCTGCCGACCAATCCAACACAAATGTCGCCAATCGTGGGGTGACCTTGCGGCCCGACGTGGTGTCGAATAACTTGTACGCAGGACAGTCACGGGCACAGTATTTCAACCTGGCAGCGTTTTCTCCCACCCCCGCGGGTGCAGGCCGCTTTGGAAATGCCGGGGTGGGGATACTCGAGGGTCCCGGGACTGCTGCGGTGAGTCTCGGCGTGGCCAAGAACTTCCACATTACAGAAAAGTTGCAAGCAAGGTTTGAATCTACCTTTACTAATGTGCTGAACCATACCAACTTTGCACCGCCGGTGACTGCGATCGACAGTTCAACCTTCGGTGCACTCACCGGCCCGCAAACCGCCGAGAATGCGGGCAATCGTACCGGCCAGGCAGCCCTGCGGTTTGACTTTTAAGGCCTCGGAATGACAGTAGGGAACGTGGACAGAATTGTTGTGCCTGCTGCTGCTGTGGTTGGGAGTTTGTTTTGTTTTCCACGTCACCGCGTTTTTTTATCCACATTCTCCTGATACTGGCCGTAGTTTCGATGGTTTTCCATTTCATACGTGGTACTGCTTCCGCGATTGGAGGTTTTGCATTGAATGGGGCGCTCCAGAACGGAGCGCCCTTTTCTTTGTATGGTAATGATTCGAGCCCGTACACTATTGCTCGTCGTCGTCTTGGAGCTCGGCGGTGACTGGGGTCAGGGTTCCAAATAAGCCGTTGGTCTCGTTGTCAGGACCCGCGGTGAAGAACAACGTACTGCCCGGACCGGAAGCGCCGCCATTGCCAAATGCGAGTGACCAGAGCCCGTCGATGTTTACCGCCGAGCCGTCGGCATTCAGGACATTTCCCAAAAAGCGGCCGGTCAACGGATTGAAGGCGGCGATGGTGCCGCCCCGGAAATTGCCGACCAATAGGGTGTGGCTGAACTGACCGAAGTCTGCCGGAGCCAGGGCTACTCCCCAGGGCGCATTGAACCAATCGCCATGTTCGAGTCGTGCCAGCCTTCTGCCCTGGCCATCGTAGACCAAAACAAAACCTAAGCCCGCGCCGTCGACAGGATCGTGTTTTGCCGCGTCTTGCTGGGCAAATGTTATGTAAACGTTGGGTCCGATGCCCTGCACGTTGAAGGGGGCAAAGCCGGGCGGGATTCCATCCATGCGAAAGCTCTCGTCGGGAAGCCTTATCGGCTTGAAGTTGGAATCAAAAACATCAATCTTGCCACTGCGAAAGTTAGCGGCCAGAATAGATTCGCTACCGCCAAACCCGAGGATGGTCGCGCCCTTGTAGACGGCGCCATTGGTTTTGTTAGGGACTTGAGAGTTATCCACCTGAATGATCGCAGTCGTGGCGTTCACGCTCGGGTTCCAGCCTTGGATTGTGCCGTCTTCAGTGGCAAACAAGAAGAGCGCGGGCTTGCCCGGGGCAACGAGGAAATCCGTGGTGCTGCCATTGAACAATACAGCAGTGGGAGATCCCGGAGCCGGTTGGCTTGGGGCGTTGGGAATCTTGACGCCATTTCCCGGCGTGCCACCAGGAGCGTTGAGCGCGACAATGCTCACGGGCACCAGTACCGGAGCCGGGGTTTGCGCCGAGGGATTCGCGGGATTTAAACCGGACGCGTTGTAGAGCGTAGACGTGCCGCCAGCGTTGTTTGCGATCCACCAAGGAGTGCCTGGTCCATGGACCAGTCCCCAAGCGTTCTGCAGGTTGGGATCAGAAACCGACGCTGCCGGAGTCACGGGTACATTGGACACTAGATTGGTCTGCTGATAATGCTGCGCGAATGCAAGTGCGGGAAACAGGGCTAGTGCAAAAGCGGCAATGAGCAATGGCCTCAATGATCGGATGGAATGTTTCATAGGGTTCTCCTTTTAAACGTGTACAGGTTTTCTGTTTGAGCTTCGCTCCCCGCAAAGGCTGTCCCGCCGAGACAACGGTCAGTTACGTTGCTCGTCCAAGTGATCGTCCCTCTTTCGGCAGGGCGGCTTCATTGGGCTGGTATCCGGCGACAATGTGGGGAGAACCTTGCCAGTTCGAAACTGTATGACGCCGGGCGGTCGACGTTGTCACAGTTTCGTCCTCATCCTGTTAAAGTTCGGTGCAATTATGAATCGGCTCGCAAAAACGGAAGAACTAGAAGCCGTCTTGGAGCGCATTCGAAGAAAGCAAGCGACTGAAGATGATATTGGTATTTTTGCGGATGCTCTTCAATCCTGTTGCCGCGCACCATGCCCGGGTTCTTCGCTCTCCCGACAATGATCCCGCATCAATGCCCTATCCGAAGACGACCAGGTTGCAGTAGGCCGTCAAATCCAACCAGTCTCCTCATACAAAGAAGAGTTTCCTGAAATAACTTCGAGCGGAGGAATAAAGCTGCCCTTTGCCGGTTAGCAAGTAGAGCGGTATCAGGCTGTGCTTCCCGGAGGATTTCTGCATTTCAGCGAACATCGATTTGGAAATACGGAGTTCCAGGTCTCCTCACGCAAATTCAGGGCGGAGCACTCAGGTGGCGCCGGGGCAGGTTGACTTCTGCGATGCTACCTCCAAATAGTGTACCGACATCCATTTGCTCGGCTCGAGCGCAGCGGAGTGGAGAGGTTTGCGGTTTCTTTCTCGCGCCCCCGAACGGGAGTGTCCTCTCAGAGAGAGTCCCGATGCTAAACGGCAGGGCCCGAGCAGTTGTCCGCCCCCGCAGAGCCCCGATCTTCTTTTCGCAATGCAAACAAATTGTGCCGACCGCCAGTTCTCATCCGCTGCATCCGTAGACTTATTTCCGTTTCCTGCGGAATAAAATACGCGGCTTCCGGTTAACAGGATGTAGGAGCAGAAACATACATGAAGCACTCGCATAATCACACGCCTCAAAGCAGCAGCTCAACTCCCTCAAAATTGACCGCCGGTATTGCCCCGAAATCATCTCCGTTCACCCATCCCTGGTGGATCTATCAAGCGAACCAAATGAAGAGACGTGACAATCACGGAGCGCCATTACTCGCGCAAATCGATTTCCCGGACGAGTTCCCCACCGACTCGGAAGATCGACGCTAGCAAAGCCCTACTCATCAAAAACGTTCGATCAACCGGCCCCACGGGGAATGGACATCATGAAAAATCAAAAGAAGACAGCAATCAGCCGCCTTGGCCAGTGCAGGCGAATACTCTCTCAACGATTCAGGCCGCCAGTTTTCTCGCTGGCGATTTTACTGTTATTCACTTCGGCAGCCTTAGCGCAGCTGACTACCGCTGACATTCTTGGCACGGTGACCGACCAGACGGGCGCCAGTGTCCCAAATGCCAGTGTTACCCTCACCAACCTCGGAACCAACGACCAACGCACTATCCAGTCCAGTGGCTCTGGCGACTACACCTTCACGCTTCTTCCTGTTGGACATTACTCCATCTCGGTTAAAGCCGGCGGTTTCCAGGAGTCGATCACCAAAGACCTTGCTGTAGAAGCAGGCGACCGTGCCCGTGCCGACGTCCACCTCCAGGTAGGTTCTGCGTCCGCCGTCGTCGAGGTAACTGCGACCACACCCCTGCTTCAGGCTGACAGCGCAACGGTAAGCTCCACCGTGACCGCAAAAGCAGTGCAGGACCTCCCGTTGAACGGCCGTAACTTTGTTCAGCTGGTGCAGATTGTCCCCGGCGCCAACGAGGGTCCAGGTAACGGACTAACCAGCGGCGGCCGCCCCGACGATCGTCGTCAGACCGCCAGCTTCTCCGTAAATGGTCAGGATGATACTCTCAACAACTTCACCATCGACGGTATCGACGATAACGAGCGCATCATCGGAACCATCGGCGTGCGCCCCATCGTCGAAGCCATCGACGAGATCACCGTGCAGACCAACAACTACACTGCGGAAGCCGGCCGTACCGCCGGCGGCGTCGTCAGTATCATTACCCGTGCCGGCACCAATCAGTTTCACGGGACCGCGTATGAGTTCTTCCGCAACGACATCTTCGATGCGCGCAACGTCCTGCAGACTACCGGCACGAAGCCAGAACTCCGTCAGAACCAGTTTGGTGGCAGTCTCGGTGGACCTATCTACAAAAATCGGACATTCTTTTTCGGTGACTACGAGGGCTTCCGGGAGGTGAATGGTCTTACCTACACCAAAACAACTCTTACCCAAAACGAGTACAACGACGTCAACAGCCTCAATGGCGGGTCGCCTCAGCTCCTGCTCAATGCCGGAAACTGCACGCAGGGGTTCGCGG
>Ga0302324_100025936_pt1 | contig 11221 bp, 9 predicted proteins | sample Palsa_T0_1_FD_201949 | JGI IMG/M metagenome (GOLD analysis project Ga0302324, IMG submission 201949) | Peat permafrost microbial communities from Stordalen Mire near Abisko, Sweden - Palsa_T0_1 | ecosystem: Environmental > Terrestrial > Soil > Palsa > Peat permafrost | place: Sweden: Abisko... | reverse complement strand
GCCCACCGCTATTGGCTGCACGACAACTTCAGCCGGTTGGTCTCGGGGGTCCACACCACCAGCCCGAATGCGCCCTTCACCTATTACGTCGAGCAGCTCGGCTACGGGATGTTCCCGTGGAGCGCGCTCCTGCCGGGTGCGTTCGTCGGCGCAGCCCTCGATCCCAATCCAAGAGCCGACCGCGCCAAGCTGTTCGTGGTTCTGTGGGCACTGGTGCCCTTCGCGGTCATCTCGCTCTCGGCCACCAAGTTCGAGCACTATGCCTTCCCTTGCTTCCCTCCGATCGCGATCCTCTGCGCGATGGTCCTCGACCGACTGTGGCGCGAGGGGCTGAAGCGGCACACGGCGTGGCTGCTGCTGAGCGGTACCTTGTTCGCGATGATCGGCCAGGGGATCTGGAATCGCCCCAAGGTCATCACCGAGATGTTCACCTACAATCCCGAGCGGCCCTACCCGACCAATTTGATCGCCGACCCCACGCCGGTGGTGGCCGCGATCCTATTGCTGGGAGGCGCGATCCTGGTGATTGGCTTCTTGCGGGGAGGACGGGGCAAGGCCGTGGTTTGGGGGGCCAGCACCATCGGTTTCGGCTTCCTGGTGTATCTCTCGAGCCACCTCGGGCCGGCCGGCTGGCAATCGGCTTACTCCGGCCGCTGGGCGCCCCGCGATGTGATGGGTGGCATCTTTGCCGTCTTCGGGGTGCTGGCGCTGCTGACCGCCGCGACCTCGAAGCGAGCATGGTTCTTAGCCTCGATCGCGGGCTGCGCGGTGGGCTTCGCCGGGTATCTCTCGTGGGTCCACTGGGAGCAGCTCTCGCCCCACTGGACGCAGCGCGAGATCCTGCACACCTATTACACGCAGCGCCAGATTGGTGAACCGTTGGCCGCCTTCCAGATGAACTGGAAAGGCGAGACCTTCTACAGCAAGAACGAGGTTCGGCAGATCAAGGAGCCGCGCAAGCTGAGCGAGTTCTTCCTCGAGCCAGCCGGGCCGGGCGGCCGGCACTGGATCATCGTCGATTCGCGCGCGGAATACTGGCGCTCGTTTCAGCAGCTGGTCGGCAAAGAAGGTCACCGCATCGAGGTGAAGGACGACAGCTCGGTGAAGTTCTTTTTGGTGGCTGTGGAATAGGCGTCGATTGAAGCCTGCGGAGCTTGCGAAGCCGCCTGCAGGAAAGCCACCGCCGCCGCGACGGTGCCCGGATCGCGCAGAATCCGCATGTGGCCGAGCTGCTCGGTGCGTTGCAACGTTGCCCCTGGCCAGTGGCCGGCGAGCTCGACGCCCTCCTCGAAGGCCACCTCGCGATCGCCGGCGTCGTGAAGGATGAGGAGGGGAGCCGTCATCCGAGGGGCCAGATGGACGGGCGCCGCCTCGTCGAAGCGGACTCCCAACCAGGCCTCAGCATCGGCGGTGAGCCTGCGACGGACCCGATCCGACATGCCCAGCGCCCCCTGGAAGCGATTCCAGAACGAATCGAACCGGGCGGGCGGGGCAAGGAAGACCACGCGCTCGACGGCGAGCCCTCGGGCGAGGGCGTTGGTCACGCCGGCGGCGCCGAAGGAGTGGGCCACCAGGCCCCGTAGCGGGCCGAAGCGCGCCGCGAGCGCGAGCAACGCGTCCGCGAAATGGATCACGGAGGACAGCTTGCCGCTCGATTCGCCGTGCGCCGGCATGTCGGCCGCGACCACCCGAAACCCAGCCGCGGTGAGCGGCGCCACCAATGCCCCCATCTGAGCGCGGTAGCCGGCCCAGCCGTGGACTAGCAACGCGCTGGGCCCGGTGCCCCAGCTGGTGCCCTGGATCGTCTCGCCCGAGATCAGGCCCGAGCCTGGAATGGAGAACGGCTCGCCTCCGGGGGGCAGCGAGGCCAGCAGCTCGGGCTTGCGCCGCAATGCCAGGGGCGGCGCGAAGAACAGGCGCTTCGCGAAGTTGGCGGCCGCGGCCGGCGAGAAGGCGCTGACCAACCGAAAGGCGACCCGCACCGGCCAGGGGATGACGAGGGGTCTGAGAGTATGACCGGTCGTGCTTTTATTCGGTGAGGGGAGGTCGGGCATGGGCTAGGCTCCGGGCAAGAGAAGGGATGTCTCAGGCGCTGGGAATGGAGCAGCGGGCCAGGAGGGCCTCGAAGGCGCGGCGGGCGCGCAGCCGGGCCCGGGTGTCCTCGAGGAGCTTGTGGCTCTGCTGGAAGACCATGCCGATGCCCACCACCTCGTAGGCCACCTGGTCGACGTCGACCCGCCGCGCGAAGTGTCCCTCCTCGACGGCGGTGCGCGCCACGCGCGCGACGGTCTTTTGCCACTCGCGCTGGGACTGAACCAGGAGATCGCGCACCGGTCCCGGGCGGTCGTCGTATTCCTGCGTCAGGCTCATGAAGAAGCAGCTGCCCTTGCCGGGGGTCCCGGCGATCCAGCCGAGATAATGCTCGAAGAGTGCCCGCAGCCGCGGCAGGCCGCGGGCTTTGGTGAGGGCTGGCAAGACCACCTGGGCGACGAAGCGGTCGATGGCGCTCTGGAGCACCTCGACTTGCAGCGCTTCCTTGGACTTGAAATGCGCGAAGAGGCCGCTCTTGGAGAGGCCCATGCGGTCGGCCAGGATGCCGAGGGTCACGCCCTCGAGACCCTTGGTCCCCGCCAGGGCGTAGGCCTGGTTCACGATCTCGCGGCGGGTTTCTTCGCCCTTCAGCACGAGCGCAATAAAAGCACGATCGGTCGTCTATGGCAAGTGGGGACGCTTCGACGAGGACGCTGGAAGGCGACCAAGCTGTCAGGGTCGGGCGGCGGCCCGCTCGCCGGGACGCAAGAGGCCATGACGCCTCCAGCCAACCCGCACGAGCCAGGTTCGCGGCCGAGCGACGACTGGACGCTCGACGGTGGACGGAGGAGGTCGTGTCCAGCCGTCGAACGAGAAGGCCGACGAGCTCGGATCGTAGTCGCCACCCTTTCCGTGTTTGGCCCAGTTCTGGAGCACGTAGAGCAGCGCGGTGCGTGTCTCGCGCGGCGTCTTGAGCTCATGCGCGTGGTAGCGGTCTGCGAAGACACGGCCCCCAGCGCCGATCGCTCGATCCCCGCCGCAGGAAAGTGGGTGTCCTACTGACTCAGCTCCTTGGCGAGATACTCCGCCCCGTAGATCTTGCTCAGGGCCTCGAGGATGGCGCGGCTGTCGACCGCGACGGCCCGGTTGGAGGTGCCGTCGAATCCGAAGTCGCCGCCCAGCGAGTGGATGTTGCCGTCGAAGATCAAGCCCACCACCTCGGCCTTCTGGTTGATGACCGGCGAGCCGGAATTGCCGCCGATGATGTCGTTGGTGGTCACGAAGTCGAGCGGGGTGTCGAGCTTGAGCTTCTTCTCGGCCGCGAGCCAGGTCGGCGGCAGGTCGAAGGGCGGCTCGCCGGTGGCCCGGTCGAAGGCGCCGCCGAAAGTGGTGTAGGGCGCGACGGGATTGCCGTTCTCGTTCCAGCCCTGGACCTTCCCATAGGACAGCCGCAGCGTGAAGGTGGCGTCGGGATAGGTCTTGGTGCCGAACACCTCGGCCCGCGCCTGCGCGAGCAGCTCCTCGTTCTTCTTCACGACCGCCTCGACCTCGTCCTCGTAGACCTTGCGGATCTTGCGGGCGTCGTCGTCGATGAGCCGGGCGAGCGCGATCATGGGGTCCTGCGAAGCGTCGACCGCCTTGCTGCCGCCCTCCCAGAGCGTCTTGCGCAAGCCGACGTCCGCCAGCTTGGTGCCGTTCACCAGCTCCTTGGCCAGCGTGCGGGGTGACTTCTTGCCCAGCACCTTGCGGACGAAGGCGTCGTCCGCCCCCAGCTCCTCGCGCAGCTTGGTGAGCGAGTAGGTCAGGGTCTCGATCTCGAGCTCGGGGAAGATCGGCGCGCTCGAGAACAACCGCTGGCTCACCTGCGGCAGGACCGAGTCCCGGAACTCCGGGAAGCGGGTGTCGTTGGGCTTCGGGCGCTCGGCCGCGCCTCGGACCAGCGTACGGGCCAGGCCGAAGAAAGTGCTCTGAAAGCCGCGTCCCCCTTCTTCGTAGCTGTACGGGATGCGGATCTGGCGCTGGCGCGCCAGCGCCTTCTCGATGGCCTCGAACGAACTGCCGGCCTTGGCCGAGAGCTTGGGGTCCTTGGCGATGCGGGCCTTGAGCTCGGCCTCCTCGGCGGTCTTGTCGGCCATCAGCGGCGGGGTCGTGAGCGCCACCTGACGCCCCCGGATGGCCTTGAACGAGTTCTCGATCGCGAACAGGAGGTCGGTCGAGTGCCGCTTCTCCTCGGGGCCGCGCAGCTGGTACTCGGTGATCAGGCCGCGGATCTCGGCGAGCTGCAGCAGGCGATCTGGTTGGGCCACGTCGCGCAGGTAGAGCAGCTGCGCCAGCGTGAGCTGCCGGTCGGTGCCACCCGGATGGCCCGACACGAACGTCAGGTCGCCTTCCTTGGTGCCGCGCTTCGAGAGGGGGAAGTGGTCGCTGGGGTGGAGCGGCTGGCCGTCCTGGTAGACGCGCAACAGCGACATGTCGAGATCGAAGCGCGGGAAGTTAAAGTTGTCGGGGTCGCCGCCGAAGAAGGCTTCGCCGAGCTCGGGCGCGAACACCAGCCGCACGTCCTGGTAGCGGCGGTACTTGTAGAGGTCGTAGCGCGCGCCGTGGAAGAGGGTCACGACGTCGCAGCGGACTCGGTCCGGCTTCGGGTCGGCGTCGGCGCAAGCCTTCTCGAGATGCGCGCTGATGGCCTTGCGGGCGTCGTTGTAGGGCTTGCCGGTGAGGCCGGCGGTGGCCTTCTGGACGTCGGCGGTCACGTCCTGGATGTCGGTGAGGTCGTTGATCTCGATCTCCGGGCAGCGCACCTCGTCGGCGCGCGTCTTGGCCAGGAAGCCCGCCTTGACGCGGTCGTCGGTGGGGGTCGAGAGCTGCTCGATGCAGGCGTGGGCGCAGTGGTGGTTGGTGAGTATCAGCCCGTCCTTCGAGACGAAGGAGCCCGAGCAGCCGCCGGCGAGCCGGACCGACCCGAGCTGGACATGGTGCAGCCATTTCTGGTCGGGGTCGAAACCGTAGCGCTGCTTGACGGTCTCGCTCGGGAACTGGTTGAGCAGCCACATGCCCTCGTCCCCATAGGCTCTAGCGGCGGCGGTCAGCGGGGAGAGAGCGAGCAAGCAGGCCAGCAAAGGAAGGCGGTGGCGCATCGACGGTTCTCCGGAAAGAGGCGGCCCTCATGACAACGCCGCGTCGGGGGTGGTTACATCACATCGCGGTGCCCCGACTCCATGACATCTTGCCGCCGAGGCCGCGGATTCTGTTCGTGGGCATCAACCCCGGGTTGCGGTCCTGGGAGCTCGGCCATCACTTCGCGGGGAAGGGCAACCCCTTCTGGCGCCTGCTGTTCGCGGCCGGGCTGACGCCCGTCGCGCTCTCGGGCGTCGAAGACGCGCGCCTCGCCGAGTTTGGCCTGGGGCTCACCAACCTCTGCCCGCGGCACACCCGCACGGCGGCCGAGCTGTCGCGGGCAGAGCTGGCCCGCGGCGCGGTGCGCCTGCGCCGTTTGATCGCCCGCGTCGAGCCCGAGGTGGTGGCCTTCGTCGGGCTGTCGATCTACCAAGTGTACTTTGGCCACAAGGTCAGCGGGGGAGCCGGCGCGAAACCGGAGCGCATCGGAAGCGCGCGCGTCTTCGTGCTGCCGAATCCGAGTGGGCTCAACGCCAGCTTCCCCGGCTTTTCGCACAAGCTCCGGTGGTTCAAGGCGCTGGCTCGCCTGGGCTGAACGGATGTATGGTCGAGCCCGTGAGCCTGATCCCGGTCTCGAATCCCCCCAACCCCTTCATCCCCGAGACGATGGAGTATCTCGACGACATTCCCCCCGAGGAGCGCCGGGCCGTGCTCCAAGTCTACGAGGATCACACCCGCACCATCCTGGCCTCGAACGACAGCCCGGACGTGGGCTTCAACTTCAGCGTCAACCCCTACCGCGGCTGCTACCACGCCTGCGCCTATTGCTACGCGCGGCCGACCCACGAGTATCTGGGCTTCGGGGCTGGCACCGACTTCGAGCGCAAGATCACCATCAAGCCCAAGGCCGCCGAGTTGCTGCGCGAGGCCTTCGAGGCCAAGCGCTGGAAGGGGGAGCTGGTGGTGTTCTCGGGAGTGACCGACTGCTACCAGCCGCTCGAGGCCAGCTATCGGTTGACGCGCGGGTGCCTCGAGGTCTGCGCCGAGTACCGGAATCCCGTCGGCATCATCACCAAGTCGCCGCTGGTCGAGCGCGACATCGACGTGCTGCGCGAATTGCACCGCGTCGCGCGCGTGGGCGTGACGCTCAGCATTCCGATCTGGAGCAAGGAGAAGGCGCGGGCGGTCGAACCCGGGGTAGCCACGCCGGCCCGGAGAATCGAGACCATCCGCAAGCTGGCGGCGGCGGGGCTGTCGGTCGGCGTCAACGTGGCTCCCCTCATTCCCGGGCTGGGCGACGAGGGGATGGTCGAGGTGCTCGAGGCCGCCAGCGCCGCCGGCGCGACGCGCGCGGGCTTCGTCATGCTCCGCCTGCCGGGGTCGGTGCGGGCCGTGTTCCTCGAGCGCCTGCAGCGCGACCTGCCGCTGCAGGCCGACAAGATCGTGTCGCGCATCAAGGAGGTCCGCGGGGGCAAGCTCTACGACCCGCGCTTCGGGACGCGCGGAACCGGCGAGGGAGTCTACGCCGATGCGGTTCACGCGCTTTTTGCGGCCACGACCAAGCGGTTGGGAATGAACGGCGAGACCTGGCCCGAGGTGCCCATGACCTTCTCGCGCCCGAGAGAGCGTAGGCAATTGGGGCTCTTCTCCTCCCCCTAGTACCCCCGCTCCACTGAGTACTCCTGCTGCAGCGGCTCGCCCGCGAGATACCGCCGCAGGTTCGCGGCGAACAGCGCCGCGGCCCGCTCGTAATAGTGCGGCGTGACCCCGGCCTTGTGGGCCGTCACGATGACGTTTGGCAGATCCCACAGCGGCGAGTCCTCCGGCAGCGGCTCCTGCTCGAACACGTCGAGTCCCGCGCCGCCGAGCTGTCCGCTCGCGAGGGCTTCCACCAGCGCCGCGGTGTCGATCAGGCCGCCGCGCGCGATGTTGTACAGGGCGCTCCCGCGTTTCATGCGCGCCATGCGGGCGCGATCGAAGAGGTGCCGGGTCTCGCTGGTCAGCGGCGCGCAGAGCACGACGTGATCGGCCGCCGGCAAGAGCTCGTCGAGCTCAGACGGGCCGACCAGCCGGTCGACGGCATCCGCCGTGAGACCCTCCGGTAGCTGTGCCGGATCTCGCTTCACCGCCGTCACGGTCATCTCGAAGGCCTTGGCCCGCCGTGCCAGCGCGGTTCCGATGCGCCCCAGACCGACGATGGCCAGAGTCTGTCCCTTCAGCTCGCCGCCTTGTGCCCGCGACCCGCTCCAGTTGCGCCACACGTGCCGCGCCTGGTCCCGCCAGTGATCCTGAAAGCCGTGGATCAGGACCAGCATGCAGGTCAGGATGTGCTCCGCGACGTTCGGCCCATGCACTCCGGAGGCGGTGGTGATGTGCAGCCCCCGCTGCAGCAGCCCCGGGTTGAGCTTGCCGTCCACCCCGGCGCTGAAGAAGCTCAACCAGCGCAGCCGGCCGGCCCCGTCGAGGAACGGCTGGGAGATGTTCGCGCCCGTCCAGACCTCGACTTCGCTGGCCATGGCGGCCAGCTCCGCGGTGGCGCTCGGGGCCGCGAACCGCAGCTGCACCGGCCCCTCGGGTGCGGCGAGCTCCGAAAGAGCCACCGCGAACTGCGCGGCATCCGGCGAGGCCGCCTCGAGCTGGACCAGGACGACCGGCTTCGACATCTGCCGACTCTACGCGACCCGGCCGTGTGCCGGCGGAAGAGTTTCCGCTACCGCCGGCCGCCGCAGCGTGATGTGCGTGATCTCGGCCTTGGTCCCGAGCCGCATCGGTGGCCCCCAGTAGCCGGTCCCCTCGCTGACGTAGATCTGGAAGTTCCCGCGCCGGTAGAGCCCAGCGATGAACGGGTAGGCCAGGTGGATCAGCCACGTCATCGGAAACATCTGACCGCCATGGGTGTGGCCGGCGAGCTGAAGGTCGACGCTGTTCGCCATGGCCTCGTAGGCGTGGCGCGGTTGGTGGGCCAGCAGCACGAGCGGCAGGGTTGGGTCGCGGCCGGCGAGGGCCTTGTCCAGGTTAGCCGGCTCGGTCCCCGGGAAGTCCTCGGCGGTCCAGTCCGGCACTCCGGCCAGCTCGAAGGCCGGCAGGCGCACCCGCTCGTTCTGCAGCGGCCGGATGCCCAGGGTCGGCAGGTGCCGCAGCCATTGCTCGGCCCCGGCGTAGTACTCGTGGTTGCCGGTCACGAAGAAGACGCCGTCGCGGGCCCGCAGCTCGCGCAGAGCCTGGAGCTTGGGATCGAGCGTCTCGACATCGCCGTCGACCAGGTCGCCGGTGATCACGATCAGGTCGGCGGGGATCTGCTTGATCCCGGCCACCACCTCGTCGACGAAGTCGCGCCCCAGCGTCGGGCCGACGTGGACGTCGCTGATCTGGGCGATGGTGTAGCCGTCGGCCGTGGCCGGCAGCTTGTCGAGCGCGATCTCGACCTTCTTGATGCGCACCCGGCGCAAGGCTTCATAGGTGCCGGCCGCCGCCAGGCCACCCGCGATCGAGGCGGTGGCCCCGGCCAGCAGGCGCGCCAGGAAGACCCGCCGCTCGGGGGACGTCGCCGGCCTCTGGTCGGAGCCGGCCCTGGCCCCGCGCGCCCGGCGCACCAACCAGGCGCCGACGCGGAGCGTGTCGAGGCAAAGCAGGACGACCACCAGCAAGCCCAGCACCCCGATCCAGATGTTGGCCGTCCAGCGGATCCAGCTCGGGCTCGAGCCGAGCCAGCGGCCGCCCATTCCTCCCCACAGGAAGATGAGGATCAGCGCCGCATACGCCCCCGCCGCCGCGCGCCGCACGGCGTGGGAAGGGGCGGTGTCCCGCACCAGCCGTCGCCAGACGTACCAGTGCAACAGCCCCATGAAGAGCGTGAAGACGGCGAGAAAGCGCGCGAAGAGCAGGGTCCGGGAATGCATGTCACCGACTTGGAGCTGACGCTGGCACGACCCCTAGTTATAAGGACGGCTTCCTCGAAAACGGGAGTCTTCGATGCTGCTCGACCACTATGTCACCCTCGGCCATTGCGGTCTGCGCGTGAGCCCCTTCGCCCTCGGGGCCATGACCTTCGGGTCGGACCTCGGCTGGGGCTCCTCGGTTCAGGACTCGGAGGCCATCCTGCGCCGCTACTTCGAGGCGGGCGGGAACTTTGTCGACACCGCCAACGTCTACACCCGCGGCCACTCCGAGAAGATCATCGGCGACTTCTTCAAGCGCGAGCCCCAGCTGCGGCAGCGCTGCGTGCTGGCCACCAAGTTCTACGGCAACCTCTTCCCCGGTGACCCCAACGGCGGCGGGGCCGGGCGCAAAGCGATCGTGCAGCAGGTCGAGGAGTCGCTGCGCCGGCTGCAGACCGACTTCATCGACCTGTACTGGATGCACGTCTGGGATCTCTACACCCCGATCGGGGAGACGCTCCGCACGCTCGACGACCTGGTTCGGCAGGGCAAGGTCCGCTACCTGGGCTTCTCGGACACGCCGGCCTGGAAGCTGGCGCAGGCCCAGACGCTCTCGATGATCCGCGGCTACACGCCGCTGGTTGCCCTGCAGATCGAGTACTCGCTGCTCGAGCGTACGGTCGAGGCCGAGCTGATCCCGGCGGCGCGCGAGCTGGGCCTGGGGGTCACGCCCTGGGGGCCGCTCAAGGGCGGCGCGCTGTCGGGCAAGTACACCCGCGAGAACCACGGCAAGATCGAGCCCAAGCGCGGCGCCTTTCTGCTCCCAGCCTTACAGGAGAAGACCTACGCGCTGGTGGACGTGCTGGAGAAGGTCGCCAAGGAGCTGGACAGCTCGCCGGCCCGCGTGGCGCTGGCCTGGGTCCAGAACCGGCCGGGCGTGACCTCCAGCATCATCGGCGCGCGGACACTCGAGCAGCTCGAGGACAACTTGAAAGCCCTCGAGGTCAAGCTGGGCCCCGAGCACCAGAAGCTCCTGGATGACGCCTCCAAGCCGCCCTTCTACGTGCTCGGCCGCTTCATGGCGCCCCCCTACTCGTTTGCGTATGGCGGCACTACCGTGAATGGCATGGCGCATCCGCAGCTCCAGATGTCGCCCAAGAACGACGCGGAGCGGTACTAGGCAACTTTCCTCCCCCGCCATGGCGGGGGAGGGTAGGGAGGGGGGTGCCCCCATTCCTTCCCCGGAGGTTCCATGAAAGGCATCATCGCCATGACATCGATCGACGTGCAGGCCCCCGCCGACAAGGTCTGGGCCGCGCTGGTCGATCCCGAGAAGATCAAGCAGTACATGTTCGGGACGAAGGTCACCTCGGACTGGAAGGAGGGCAGCCCGATCACCTGGGCCGGCGAGTGGAAGGGCAAGCCGTACGAGGACAAGGGCAAGATCCTCAAGATCCAGCAGGGGAAGCTGCTCGAGTACAGCCACTACAGCCCAATGACAGGCGCCCCCGACGTTCCGGAGAGCTACCACACCGTCAGCATCGAGCTCGCTGAGGCGAGCGGGCGGACGAAGCTGACGCTCGCGCAGGACAACAACTCGAATGACGAGGCCCGCAAGCAGTCGGAGCAGAACTGGAAGCAGATGCTCGAGGGCCTCAAGAAGGTCGTTGAGAAGTAGAGGGCGCCCTCGGTAGCGCCGGCGGCCCTGCCGGCGCTCCTCGGAATCCTTCGACGGGCCAGCGAGGTACTCCGACCGGCGAGCGGCTTCCTTGGACGGGCGAGCCAGCTGCTTCCGCCGCTCGTCCGAGGACTCTCGTTGCGCGTCCGAGGACCTCGGTCCGCGCTCGAAAATCTCTCATCGGCGAACGAGCTCCTCCGACCGGCGAGCGGCTTCCTCGGACGGGCGAGCCAGGTTCTCCGACGAGCCGTCCGAGGACTCTCGTCGCGCGTCGGACTACCTTCGTCGGCGCTCGAAGATCTCTCATCAGCGAACGAGCTCCTCCGCACGGCGAGCGGCTTCCTCGGACCGGCGAGCAAGGTACTTCGCACGGCCGTCCGAGGACTCTCATCGCGCGGTGGAGGACCTGGGTCAGCGTTCGAACCTCTCTCATCAGCGAACGAGCTCCTCCGCACGGCGAGCGGCTTCCTCGGACCGGCGAGCAAGGTACTTCGCACGGCCGTCCGAGGACTCTCTT
>Ga0302324_100025935_pt1 | contig 11221 bp, 16 predicted proteins | sample Palsa_T0_1_FD_201949 | JGI IMG/M metagenome (GOLD analysis project Ga0302324, IMG submission 201949) | Peat permafrost microbial communities from Stordalen Mire near Abisko, Sweden - Palsa_T0_1 | ecosystem: Environmental > Terrestrial > Soil > Palsa > Peat permafrost | place: Sweden: Abisko... | reverse complement strand
TCTGCTTCCGCTCGACGTAAGCATACACCAAAGACGCGCTGACACCAAGGAATCGGGCAGAGGTCCTCACGTCCACGGGATCTTCGAATGCACCACGAGGTGGGACGTTGGCACTTTCGGCAACGTCGGTACCACTAGCGGCCGCAGTTGACGACAGCCACAACGGCCGGCCGAACGAGGCAGCTCTCGCGAGGTTTCTGGCGACGGCTCCGCAGAAATCACGCGTGCGCTTCGTAGTGGCGGCCGGCATATCCGCAATTACGAGCGCTTTTATCAGGATGGCATCGTCTATCTGGTCTCGGGAGGCGGGGGCGCTAAGCCGCGTCGCGTCGAGCATGAGTCCAAAGATCTATATAAGGATCAAGAGTTCCCAACCTATCACTATGTCAAACTGGTCGTGAAGGGCGCCAAGCTGCAGGGCACGATGATTCGAGTTGCGGATCCCGGGGCCTCCACACCTCGCTGGGAGGAGAAGGATCGTTTCGAGGTGTTGGCCGGCCAAGCCAAGGCTGTCCCGTAGGGAATCGGTCCCACTGCCTGTTACTTCAACCTCTTTCCGAAAGGCTTCCACTACCCGGACGAGTCCGTCAGGGGCGTGGCGCGGTTGGCACACATCGGCCGTGCTAGCTATCGATAACAGCTCCTCACGCGCTTGCGCGCGATGTATTGAACCAGAACTTGAGTCCCGCCCATGCAGCGTTTCTAATCGTTGACAGAGCAACCTATGGTCGATAAGGGTTTGGTGACTGTGTGCCCGCATAACAGCATGACCTCGGCTGCCCCGATGCGTTGATTGGTGAGCGGCGCGTCCGTTGTGGGCGACGAAGGCGAGGAGTGCGGGACGTTCATCCAGTTCCCTCGAGCAGTGCGACTCCGCCGACTGCCACGAGAGCACAACGCTACTCGGCAAAGTGGCCGGGAAACCTGTGTTGCACATTTTTAAACGGCGTTTCACGGGCCCGATCCCGCACAGCGTGGCGGTTCCGAGCAACTCAAACGATCAGATACGTGTCCGGGCCCGCGGCATTGCTAATCGAAACGTGTAGGTCGTCGGGTATGTCGTGGGACGGCATCGATTTTGCGCTGATCACTAGGTCGGCCCGGAGAAATTTACCGGCACAAGGTTTCAGTTCCACGAGGTGCGAGCTGGCCGGTTGAGATGAACTACCAAATCCGTCCGTGTACGCTGACTTCCCTTGGTACGGTCAAAGTTGCGAATGCATCCCTTCCGGCCTTTCCTACCGGTAATTATTATGGTTTCAGTACACGGGCGCTGCAAAAATGCCCAGTTTAGAAACCAAACCTTCGCGGGTTCGTAATCATAAAGCAGCAATCGTGGTGCTACAGATATATAGGATGGGCTCAAATCAACAATGGTTCTCTCTGTTTTGGCACTGAGCCGCCTTTCTATCGTCCCTGCGTCCGTTGATGCCTGGCAGGGCCAGCACGTCATCATCATCGGCGTGGATGGGCTGAGTGTCGATACGGTCTCAACCGCACCCGTACCGAGACTGCGGGGTCTCATCTTGCGCTCCGCATGGACGCTGGAGGCGCGCGGCGTGATGCCGACGCTGAGCAGCCCGAACTGGGCATCGGCGATTAACGGGGCCGCACCCGAACAGCACGGGACCACGTCCAACGGCTGGCTTCTCCATAAGGTCGAGCTTCAATCAACCTGCCGTGCGGAGGATGGTAAGTTCCCCACTATCTTCGGGTTGCTACGCTCCGGGTATCCCGCCAGCCGGATCGCTGTGTTCCAAGATTGGCCGGGCTTTTCCGATTTGCTGGAGAACCAGGTTCCGGACATCCTGCGGCATGAACCAGGCGCCGCGCGAACGACGGAGGCGGCCATTCGGTACTGGAAGGAGAACCGCCCGGCGCTCATGTTCATCCATCTCGATAATGTCGTTCACGCCGGACACTCCCACGGGTGGTACAGCAAGGTGTATTTCAAGGCCGTCGAGGTCGCCGATGGATATATCGGTCAGGTGATCGAGATGATCGACGGCCTCCCGGTCCGTGACTCCACTTTCATCCTGGTCACCTCGGATCACGGTGGAACCTCTTACGGCCACGGAAAGAACTCGCTTGCCGAAATTCTAATACCCTGGATCCTCGCGGGTCCGGGCGTAGCGCCCGGGCTAATTATTGCGCCCGTCAACACATTCTATACGGCGTTGACGGTCGCCTGGATCTTCCATCTGGGCCCGCCGCAATGCTGGATTGGCCGGCCCGTTCTGGCGGTTTTCCGGCAATCGTCAACACTAGCGCACGCGGGCGCATCCCGGCCGGCCGCGCCTCCGGAGTGCGGACAGGATCGGCAGTTGCCCAGCGTGGTGGTCACCCGGCTGCCTGGCACAAAGGGCGCCGGCGGAGTTCCTGCCGGCCAGATCCATTAAGAGGAACTGACTTGAGCCGACGAAAGATCCATTTCATCTATATTGAGTCCGGCGGCGGCCATCGCGCGGCCGCCAAGGCCCTGGAAGCGGTCATTTGCGAACAGCAGCGCCCATGGGAGGTGCGGCTCAGCAACATCCAGGATCTCTTGAATTCTATCGATGTCATTCGAAAACTGACGGGCATTCAAGTTCAGGAAGTCTACAACATCATGCTGCGGCGGGGTTGGACGCTGGGCACAGCCCAATTGATCCCGCTGATGCATGGGGTCATCCGGATGTTCCACGACGCGCAGGTTCGGGTGCTCGAAAGACATTGGAGCACTGACCCGCCCGACATGGTGGTCTCGCTGATCCCGCATTACAACCGCGCCTTCAAACAAGCGCTTGCGCGTGTCTGCCCGGCTGCGCCGCTTGTCACGATTCTGACGGACATTGCTGATTATCCTCCGCACTTCTGGATCGAGCGCCAGGATCAATATGTGATCTGCGGTTCCAGCCGCGCAGTGACGCAGGCCCGGTCACTCGGATACCCGGACGGGCGTATTTTGCGCACCTCTGGGATGATTCTGCACCCAAAGTTCTACCAACCGCTACAACTTGATCGCGCCGCGGAGAGGAGGCGGCTCGGCCTCTGTCCAGACTTGCCGACCGCCCTGGTGTCGTTCGGAGCGGAAGGATCGATGGAAGCGGTGAAAGTAGCTAGCGCCTTCCGCAACTGCCGCTACGGAGTGCAACTGATCATTCTGTGTGGCCGCCACGAACAAGCTTCGGCGAAACTGCTCTCGATACGGCATGGCGTGCCGGTCTTCGTACAGGGTTTCACCAGCGACGTGCCCTACTACATGAGCCTGGCTGACCTTTTCATCGGCAAACCGGGTCCCGGCACGATCAGCGAAGCGCTGGCGATGAAGCTGCCGGTGATCGTCGAGCGCAACCATTGGACGCTCGCGCACGAACGCTACAACGCCGCCTGGATCATGGAACAGCATGCGGGCCCGGTGGTTGACAACTTCTCGCAGGTCGCCGAAGCGGTGGCCGAATTGTTATCGCCGGAGCGCTATCAGCTCTGCCGGGCCAGTGCGGCGGCGGTCCAAAACCGGTCGGTATATGAAATCCCCTCTTTGCTCGAGACCATTCTGTCCGACCGCTCTCCTCGCCCGAGCACGGCGCCGGCCGGCGTAGTGGCCCGGCAATGACCGCTATATTGCTCTATGGCTGCCTCGGGCTGGCCAGCGCGGCAGCACAGACGTTACCGGAACAACTAATCGCAGAAGGCCACTGGAAGCGGGCCCGCGCAATCGTGGAGCCGTGGATTCGGGCGAAGCCCGACGATGCGCTCGCGAATTTTCTGCTCTCGCAGATCTGCAACGCTTTTCACGACCAACGGTCGCCCTTGGGGCTGGCGGAAAGGGCTGTTCAACTCGACAGCGCCAGCGGTAGATATCACCGACAGCTTGCGGAGGTTCTGGGCGCGACGGCGCAGCATTCCGGTATGCTACAGCAGCTGTTCTTGGCGCGACGCTTCAAGAAAGAGATTGACATTGCTATAGCTGAAGACCCCAGCGACTTACAGGCTTTGCGTGATTTGATGGAATTCTACTTACTCGCGCCAGCCATTGCCGGCGGCGATTGGGCCAGAGCCCAGTCGGTGGCCGACCAGATCGGGCGCCTGGACGTCGCCGAGGGCTGTTTTGCCCGAGCCCGATTGGAGGAATCGAATCACGAGTCCGGTAAACTGGAGGCGCTTTTCCGGCACGCGGTCGAAGCGCAGCCGGGAAGCTACCGAACGCGCAGCGCCCTGGCGAGTTTCTACCTCTCCGTCGATCGCCAGAACTATGACTTAGCGGAGCAGCAGGCCCGTGAAGCCGTAACCATCGATCATGGCCGTGTGGAGGGTTATGCGACCCTGGCCGAAGCGAGCGCGATGCGGGGGAACTGGGCCGAAATGGAAGCGGTGCTAGCGAGTGCAGAGAAGGAAGTTCCCGACGACCTGACCCCATACTACCGCGCTGCGCAGGCGTTAGCGGCATCTCATCGCGAACTGCCGCGAGCCGAGCGGCTGCTGCGCAAGTATCTTACCTCCGAGCCTGAAGGGAATTCGCCCACTCTCACAGATGCACATTGGCAACTGGGGCTGGTTCTCGAAAAACAATCCCGCACGGCGGAGGCAATTCGCGAGTGGTCGGAATCGCTGCGCCTGGATTCTAATTCGCCAGCCAAACGGGAGCTGAAGCGGCTATCCGTGCGGTGATCTCTCTAACAACTCCGCGAGCTCGCAGGTTCAGGAAGAACGCGCTCATTCATAGGTTTGGGAGATAGTTTCTCCTCCGTGGGGCATGCCTCAGATCATTTTGCATCGCTCCACTGGCAGTGTAGATCGGCAAGGATCGCCCGACTTTCGTCGAGTGATGCTGCGACGATTGAGCCCGGTGGCGTATCGTCCTATTTCTTAGTTGTGCGAATTCCTCGATTCGTGCCGTGAACATTCCTTCGAAGACCGCCTTGTGCCAAGTCTTCGATGGCCCGCAATGTCCGGTCCATGGCGTCGCGCTGAAGCCTTAATCGCGCCACCATTTTGTGGATTTCGAGCATCCGACGGGTATCATCGACAATCAACTGGTCTCCCGATTTCTTAGCTTCGAATTAACGTCCATCAATTCCGCGTTTTCCAACCTGGCCAGCAAACTCGGACAGGGTCAACCCGAGCACGCCGGCCTCCTTCGAAAGATTTTCAAAACTGATGTTTTTGTCGCCCCGCTCGATCTGGCCGATGTACGTCCGGTGGAGCCCGCTGATATGGGCGAACTCCTCCTGGGACCAGATCTTGGCCGCGCGAAGATCATGGATCCGCTTGCCCAAAAGTACCAGTAGTTCGTTCACCTATCAAGAGTCTGGAAGCTTGGGATTGCTAGGCGCCACCGTCGATAGACAGCGACGCCTGTAGGCATCACGGGGTATGCTGGAAGACCGCTGGTCGCGTCGTTCACTGCGGGCGTTCGCGAGCTGGCGGTCGAGCGGTTGACCTCTAACCGGGGATTTCGACCTGTTCGCCGCCGCACTTACGTTGATCGCTAACCAAGTGGCCCCGGTGCGGAGACACTCGAGTCAGCTTTCGGTGGACAAATCCACCGCTTCCTGAAAGCGTTGCCTGATGGGGCGCAACAGTCCAGATGACGAAGTGGCCGACGGCAATGACGGTTCCGCCGCAGCCGCATGCGCCCGCGCGGCGAGGGCGACCTCGCTGGCCACATCAGTTCAACCATCACGGGTCGGATACGTACTAACGAATAAGTACTAACTAACTAACACGCTGACCTGCGGTCTTTGGCAGCGTTCTCATGCGGACAAAAAGCTGGCTACCGCAAAACGATCACAACTCGACCGCGTTGCCGCGTGAGATTCTCCCGTTACGAGAATAAAATTCTCGTAACGCGCCGAATAACGGTAACTAACGCACGAGCACCTTGGAACTTTCGGGCCAAGTAGACCGGATGCGTTACCGGTATATTTTCTGGCACTGAAAGGTTTATCGGTTTTGTACGGTATTAGGCCAGAGCAGAGGAAGCTGGTCAGGGCCTCCTGCGCGCCGATACTGTGCACGCAGAATGACCTCGTCTTTGATGAACACCAACTTCCAGCAATTGATCAGATCGACTAAAGTCTCCCAGTGAGGCGAGCCAGTAACAACCGAGACATACTTCACAAGAGAACAGAGAAATCGATCTCGTTGAAGGCGTTTCTCATGCGGAATATAGCACGCATGGCCCACATCGGCCACAAATTCTGGTTAAGCTCGCTAACCCATTCCGAAACCGACGGGGCTTTTTCCATAGCTATGTTCTCCAAGGCCTCCATCCAAAGAGCGAACCCGACAGTAAGAGATTGGCCCAGTGCCTGCCACCGTTCCGTTCCAGCCGCTTGCGATGCCGCAAAGGCGGACCTCGCCGGCAGCACGACCATCGCAACTCAAAGACGTACAAGCGCACGAGCTCATGCGATCCGCCCCCACTTCATTACGGCCGCCACTCTCGTACGGCCACTAGCCAGCCTCGCGCTAACCCAGTGCACGGGGCGCCCATACTCTGCGGCGATGTCCCTGCGCCGCGCGCCGGTGCGCGCCCTGCGCAAAACTGCGCGCTCGTCCTCGGGCAGTAACTCGATGGCGGCCTCAGCTAAGGCCAACTGTTCGCGGACAATGGCCAGGGCGTCAGGCATCGGTGAACGGTCGATCGCACACCCCTCGTGTACGGCCCGGTTTTCGAATCCCCGTACCATATCGTCCTGTAAGGCTTCGAGTGGATCGTGCTGTTTCTCCCGGTTCCGTTTGTGCGCGTCGATTATCTCGCCGCGGATTCTCTGGTAGGCGTATGGAGCGAATGGGCCGCGCGAAGGATCGTAACGCCCGGCCGCCTGGCACAATCCGACGTATCCGCAGGAGAGCAGATCGTCGAAGGGCACGTTGGGGAACATCTGGCGGACGGTTGCTGCGATGCCTCGCACGATGCGCATGTGCTGTATAATCAATGCGTTCCGCCTGTTGAGGGTGGTCCACGGCGGGATAGTGTTCACGCAATGCTCGGGCCGCAACCCGTAGGCTTTCGTCCGCTCGGTTTTGGTATTTGACGTGGAACTCCTTCCGGGACTTTGATCAGTTCCTCTCGAATTGTGGGCGCTGTACAGTGCCTGATCGGCAGAGGAACTCCCAGAAATATCGCTCACCTTCCGAGCATCACTAGCACGCGTCTTGTAACGTGGGCGCACCTGTTCGTACTGTGCCATACTGCGGAGCTACGACGCCACAACCGTGGCTTTGTAACTGGACAAAGCCAGCTATTTTGAGCAGTAGCCCTTTGTATTGAACCGAGAACGCATTACGCCCAGGTGAACCTCTGGCCGCGCTCTGAGGAGCACCACATCGACATCAGCATGAGCCGCAAGGACAAATCCATTCGACAAGGCTTACGCTTCATACTGCACCTCCTGCGAACCGCAGACGACATTCTCTGGGAAACGACGTCGTTTGGCGAGTTTGACGCCCTGTGCCTTTCGCGGTGGATTCGGTCCGGGATCCTCATACAGCCAGTCATCCCGATCGTTCACTGGATAGCCGCGAAGCATGCCGTGGTTGCGCCAGGTGATCACGCATTTGGGATTGATGTCCAATCGGGCGGACATTTCTTCGAGCGTCAACAAGCCCTTCTCGCGTAGCCGATCATAGCGCGGTTTGAGTTGATGTTCATGGCGGAGTCGCGCAACAATCCGACTATTGAACTGCTGGCCGCAGCCGGATAGCGCCCCGCGTTGGTTGAGGATCTCCACGATTGTTTTGTCGGTGTGCTGATCGGTTAGCCGATCGATTTCGGCCACAACTTCCGCTGGTGTCGTTCTGAGTTCCCAGGCTGTCAGGGGCTTGGGCAACTCCAACGTTTTCGTGGCTCCGCCGTTGAAGCGGATATGAACCGTGATTCTACTCCCTCGAATGAGGGTCACGTCGGCCAGCAGTAAGCGGACCATGCGTTTCCGTTCGCGGTCTGGGGTCTTTGGATCTTGCCAGAGCCGTGGGAAGTCGCTGGCCAGAGCTGCAATCCGGGCACGCTGCTGTTCATCAATGGTGGCACGGTCCTGGCGCCGCTGCTGTTCATACTGTTCCTGTGCCTGGGTAAGTGCACGCAGCTTTTCGTTCCAGTCCGCCTCCAGCGAGTCTGCGACCAGACGGTTCGCGGGATCCACGTGAAGGTAGCGGCGCTGAGCCGTGTCGGCTTCATAGCGCGCACGTTCCACTTGTTTTTTGCGGAGTTTGTCCACTTCTTCGATTCTGGCCTGGAGTTCGCGCTGGACTGACAAAGTGACTTCGAGTGCCAGTGGCGCCACGCTTTTCTACCAGAAGTCGGCCGACGGCGTTATCGATGTGGTCTCCGATGACACGCTGGCGTGTCGATATGGCATGTTCGATGCCGTCGCGCTGGCAGACGTATTCGGGCACCAGACGGTCTTGGCGGGTGTGATACCCTACCGTCATCCGACTCCCGCAGGCGCAGCAGGTTCTCTTCGTACTGCTCCCAGGAGATGTAGCCAGGATGAGCATCCTTGAGTAACGTCCACTGCTCGCGTGGCAGTTTGGTATACGAGGTGCTTCCATTCGGGTTATTACGAGTCCGGCTGCAGCCGTAAGCGAATGCGCCCGTATAACGCGGATTGTGCAGAACATGCAGCGCCCGGCTGTGGGGGAGTTCCGCCCACACCAGGTCGCCTTTGTTCGGTCCCTTCTTTAGCCGTCGTGGAAACAGAAGCCCCTTCTGGCGGAAGGCTTTGACTACCGCGCAAGCCGATGCGGTCCGCCGGAATATCTCGAAAAAGAATCGAATGCTTTCTTGAACCTGTTTGTCGGGGTCCAGCACCGGTTCGTTGTTGATGTTGTAGACAAAGCCAACTGGCAAGGGAGACCGCAAACTCGCCGCGGCGCGCTTTGTTCAGGATGCCACCCTGCAGCCGGGCCCTAAGCACGTGCAGTTCTGCTTCGCTCATGGTCCCCTTCAGGCCCAGCAGAAGACGATCATTGAAGTGCGAGGGGTCATACACACCGTCTTCATCGAGAATGAGCGTGTCGGTCAGAGCGCATGAAATCCTTCCCGATCGACAGCCGATGCTCCGGACTGGCCGAGATCACTGTCGATAACGATGATTCGCTCCGTGGGACAGCCCAAGGCAACGGCATGCTGGCGCAGACCGTACTGCCGCTTGGTGCTTTCGGTGTTTTCCAACACCTGGCGAAGCGTGGATTGACGGACGTAAAGATAGGCGTTTCGCTGGAGATGGCCGGCATTCACTTTTTGGTGTGCGGCGCCTGTCATGAGGTTGCCTCCTGTTGCAGACACAGAATCATGCCGGCCAGCAGTGTGGTGATCTGCGACCGTATGTCACCTGGGATAGGTTCATCGATGACGGGTTGAGAGCGCGGACCCGGCTCGACAGTGCCAGCGCACTCCGACCAGGCTTGCATCCAGGCTGTCATCCCACGCCGGAGAAAGAGCGCGAGACCCAAGCCTTGGCCGCCGAAAGTGGGTCGGCCCATGGCGTCTCGACGCAGTTGCTCGTAATGGGCAGCCAGATCCTGCCGAGTGGCTGGTGTATCGCTGGCCCCGTTCAGCGGCGTTTTTTTTGATGGCGCAGCAGGCTGCGTTCGATACTTCGTGGATGAACCTTGGTGCCGAAGCGTTCCTGGATGCGCTTCACCAGATCCGGCAATCGAATGGACGGTTCTTTCTGGCGCACCTCGCCAATGAAGGTGAGGACCTCCTCGGTGAGCTTGTGCGCCTGCTTGGGACCGCGCTTGTGGGGCACCAGACCAGCGAGACCGTCTTGCTCGAAGGCCGCTTGGGCCTGATAGAAAGAGGGCCGCGAAAAGCCGAAGTTTGCCACCGCATCCGTCACGGACTTGCCCTCGGTCCGTACCCGGCGCAACATCTCGTACTTGACCTGGACCAGATCGCGAGGATCGAAGAAATCGTCTTGGAGAAACAGCTCGTCGCGTACAGCTTTCGGGCGCAGGTTCAACGTTCCCTGTTGTTGGAGCGTCCGGTGTTTGGTGTCCTGATCGGCCATTGGCGGCTGGGAAGCCTTCAGCGATATCCGTAAATACAATTATGCTCTTCTCTGGCTCAGTGTCAAGCTCTTTACGCGATCTATAGCCAGTATTTATTGAGTGCATACTGCAGGCAAAAGCCAGTCGTCGCAGGGAATCGCAAAGCAGCTTCGGCATGATTATTCTTACATGTGCGGCGTTATTGTCTTTACACTCCAAGCGCTCCAGATTCATCGGGCCTTCTCCACCAATTCGGCCAGCTTCAACAAATCCTCGTAGCGAAACAGACACCGTCCTGCGGCCAATACCACAAACGGATCCGCTGGCAGCACTGTCGTCCAGCACGCTGGAATTGAGCGCAAGAGGCCACTGCTATCGTGGAAGTAAACCCGATCCTCGCCCCAGTTGCGGCGGTAAGTGACCAACTTCAAACTCTGGCCTCTCAGCGGATGATGCGGATGAGTGACTTCGAAGGTACCGTCGGCACCGTCGCTATGCGCTGTAGTTGACGGACTTGGCGAACGCGGCTTGTGAAACCTTTATGAAGACCTTAAAACAGGAGGAAATCTACTGTAACCAGTATGCCGATTTCGACCAGCTTTCGCAGAATGTGGAAGAGTTCATCGGCGCTTATTACAATCGTCTGCGGCTGCATTCGGCATTGGGATATCGCACACCGGAGGAATTTGAGAGAGACGCCGCGGCCGCGCCGGCAGCATCCGGCGGAAGCCCCGATGCGGCGGTCATGAAGTTCTTCTCGCCGCCCATCATGCAAGAGGTCGGACCATGACAGGCGGACACCCTGGCTGACACCATTCCCGATGAGTCCGAAAGGAAGTGGCGGGAAGTTGAAAGTTGCCCATAACAGGGAAACTCTCCGCGACGACCGGCCGGTAAGCCGGGGTGATTTCTTCATCGTTAAGGAGAGTTTGCAACGATCCCTTCCCCGCCACTTTCTTCTCGCAGCTTCCCATCATACTGAGCGCTCAGTATGCGTTTTCAAGGCACGGCGGAATCTATCGGTCCGATGTGATCAAAACCAAACCAAAGTCAAAAACCAAATCCTGGGGTGGAACCTACCGCCTCCCGACGATCGGCCCGTGCCCCAGGCAAAAGAACGCGTCGGGAGGACCACGCCCTTCTCATCGTCCGCGATGAGTTCCGCACCGGCTATTCCTTGATCGGGTTGCTCGCCAGCATTGCCCGTCTCCGCTTCACCGGCACTGTCAGAATAGCTCTG
>Ga0302324_100025932_pt1 | contig 11222 bp, 12 predicted proteins | sample Palsa_T0_1_FD_201949 | JGI IMG/M metagenome (GOLD analysis project Ga0302324, IMG submission 201949) | Peat permafrost microbial communities from Stordalen Mire near Abisko, Sweden - Palsa_T0_1 | ecosystem: Environmental > Terrestrial > Soil > Palsa > Peat permafrost | place: Sweden: Abisko... | reverse complement strand
CCGGGCCGCCCACACCGTGACGTTCGGCCCGGGGAGCTACGACATCAAGCTAACGCCGGTGGCGTCGGGCGACACCATCAGCTCGACCCTGCAGGGCCCCATCACCGTCAGCTGACCCGCGCCAGCTGACGTTGAGATCAGGTGCGCTTGGCTGCCCGGAGCACCGACCACACCAGGCCGATGGTCACCACCACGGGCAACAACCACCACGCTGAGGGCATCCCGTTGTGCGCCAGCACTGCGGTGACGGCCAACGCCACCACCACACCCACCGCGATGGTCCAGTCGTCGCCGACGATGAAGTCGTACCAGAATCGCCCGAACGCCTTCACGGCGCCACCACCGAGGCGGGGCGGCGGAGGATCCCGACCAGCGCCAACGATACGGCCAAGACGAAGGCCAACAGGGCGAAAATGGCGGCGTCGTTGCCCGGCCACGCCACCCCGGCGCCTTCCGCCCCCCAAAACATGCCGAAGGTGGTCAGCATCACGCCGACCACGAACTTCATGGTGTTCTCGGGGACCCGGCTGAGAGGGGCGTGCACGGCGACACCGACGGCCAGCACCGCCACCAGGGCCACGGCGGCCGACAGGGCAACCAGCCCCACGTTGTGCTGGTTGCTGCCCAGGGTGACCACGATGAACGCCACCTCGAGGCCCTCCAGCACCACGCCCTTGAAGGCGACGGTGAACGAGTACCAGTCGAGGCCGGCCCGCTGTTGGTCCCCTGCCGCCTGGGCGGCGGCCAGTTGGCGCTGGTAGATCAGGTCCTCGTCGTGACGGGCCTTGACCCCGCCGGCACGCAGGATGGCCTTGCGCAACCACTGGAGCCCGAAGATCAGCAGAAGCCCGCCCACGAACACCCGCAGGGCGCTGATGGGGATGGCGGTGAGGGCCGGGCCCAGGCCCCCCACGATCACGGCCAGGGTGAGGGTGGCCGCCCCCACTCCGATCAAGGTGGAACGCCAGCCCCGGGTGACGCCGACCGCCAACACGATGGTGAGCGCTTCCACCATCTCGACCGTGCACGCCAGGAACCCCGCCAGGAACAAAAAGAGGTCGCGCATGCCCTCTGGGAGCCTACGGGAGGCGCAACTCGTCGCCCACCCGGACGGCCAGGCCGTCGGCCACCAGCGTTGACACGGCGTGGGCGGCCCGCGCCGTCTGACCGGGCCAACCGGCGGCCTCGGCCCAGCGGTTCACCCTGATGGGCCCGGCCTGCAGCGCCTTCACCAGCTGTCCCCGCCCCTGACGGTCGGAACCGACGAAGCGCGACTGGCGCACGGAGACCCCGGCCGACCCCGAAGCAGGATCAGGTCGGGGGTGTCCGGCCCGAGCCCAGGCGCACCCGAGACGAATCGGGCATCCGTGGCACACGGGCACGCTGGTGCAGTGACGAGCGCCCAAATCGAGCATGGCCTGGTTCCACCGCCACGGCCCGGACTGGTCGGCCGCGAGGTGTGGTGGAACCAGCGCGTCGGCCGCCGCCTGCGCCTCGGCCCGGGCCAGCGGTCGACCCGCCACCGCCCGGGCCAGGACTCGGGCCACGTTGGTGTCCACCACCGCCACCGGCTGCTCGAAGGCGAAGGCCAGGACCGCCCGGGCGGTGTACGGGCCAATCCCGGGGAGGGCCCGCAACTGGGCCAGCGTGTCGGGCACCCGGCCGCCGTATTCCGAGACCATGGTGACGGCAGCCTCATGGAGTTGCACCGCCCGCCGGTTGTAGCCCAACCCCACCCATAGACCGATCACCTCACCCACCGAGGCGGCGGCGCACGCCGGAGGATCGGCAAAGCGAGCCAGGAACTCGTGCCACCGGGGTACCACCCGGCTCACTTGGGTCTGCTGCAACATCACCTCGCTGACCAGCACCGCCCAGGGGTCTCGGGTGTGCCGCCACGGCAGCTCGCGCCAGCCCCCGCCCGCGTTCGACCAGTCCAGGAGGGCGTCGGCGAAGGGACTCAAGAGTCGTAGGGCCGGCGCCGGGGCGGCAGGGCGTCGCGCTTCCACACCATCACCTTGCGGCGGAAGTAGCAGACCTCCTCGCCTCGCTGGTTGTAGCCCCTGGTCTCCACCGTCACCACACCCCGGTCGGGCTTCGAGGACGACTCCCGGGTGTCCAGCACCTTGGTCTCGGCGTAGATGGTGTCGCCGTGGAACGTGGGCCGCTTATGCATCAGCGACTCCACCTCCAAGTTGGCGATGGCCGAGCCGCTGACGTCGGGCACGCTCATCCCCAACACCAGGCTGTACACCAGGTTGCCCACCACCACGTTGCGGCCGTGCACCGTCTCGTTCTCGGCGAACCACTCGTTGGTATGCAGCGGGTGGTGGTTCATGGTGATCATGCAGAACAAGTGGTCGTCGTACTCGGTGATCGTCTTGCCCGGCCAGTGCCGGTAGACATCGCCCACCACGAAATCCTCCAGGGCCCGGCCGAACGGCCGCTCGTAGACGGTCACCGGCCCGAGCCCGCCGAGCCGGCCGAGCGGAGCACCAACTGGGCCACGTCGGCCAGCGACCGGACATGCTCGTGGTCCTCGGGCGGGGCGGGGCAGTCGCCGTAGGGATCCAGGTGCAGCGGGCGCAACCCAGCGGCCCGGGCTCCCTCCACGTCGGCGTAGATGGTGTCACCCACGTGGACCACGTTGCACTGCTCCTCGGCGCTCACACCGAGGGCATCGAGGGCGAAGCCGAAGATGCGGGGGTCGGGCTTTTCCACCCCCACGGCGGTGGAATCGACCACCACCGCCACCGACACCCCGTGGCCCTCACCGACCTGGCACACCCGGGCGGCCACCAGCTGGTCGGCCACCGTGCCATCGGCGTTGGACACCACGCCCAGGCTGACCCCGGTCTCGGCCAGCTGGCGCAGACCCTCGAGGGAGCCGGGAACGATGCGATGCCAGCCGCCCACCTGTTGCCATGCCGCATGCAAGGTGACGATGGCGTCGGGTACCCGCTCCTCGGCCACCCCGGCGGCCCGGGCCACCGCGGCGTCGTATTGGCGCCAATCGACCGTCCCGGTGGCCAGGAACCCGGCGTCGAGGGCCGAGACTCCGGCGTAGTGGGACCGGTCCAGCGCGGCGGTCGACGGCGTGGCCCCCGACCCCTCCAGGCCCCGGCGCAGCATGTCGTGATCGGGGGTGGTGATGACCCCGCCGATGTCCAGCAGGACGGCGGTGATCACGGGGCCTGGCCGTCGGGTGGGGGCTCGGTGGTCACGTCACCGCCCAGGTACGCGGCGCGCACCGCCCGGTTGTCCAGCAGGTCGGCCGCGGGACCGGACATGACGACCTTGCCCACCTCCAGCACATAGGCCCGGCTGGCCCGCTGCAGCGCCTGTGCCGCGTTCTGCTCGACCAGCAACACCGTCGTCCCCTGCTTGTTGATCTGGGTGATGATCGAGAAGATCTGAGCCACCAGCTTGGGCGCCAGGCCCATCGACGGCTCGTCCAGCAGCAACACCTTGGGCTTTGACATGAGCGCCCGGCCGATGGCCAACATCTGCTGCTCGCCCCCCGACAGCGTGCCTGCCATCTGGGCCGCCCGTTCCTCCAGCCGGGGAAACAGGACGAACACCGCCGCCAGGTCCTCCACGATGCCCCCCCGGGCCTTTCCCTTGCGGGCATAGGCCCCCATGTCCAGGTTCTCCCGAACCGTCATGCCGGGGAAAATGCCCCGCCCTTCCGGTGCCTGCGAGATGCCCAACTCGACCCGGCGATGCGGTGCGATGCCCGTGATGTCCTCGCCCTGGAAGCGGATGCGGCCCTTGGTCAGGGGGCGCACCCCGGAGATGGTCTTGAGCGTGGTGGTCTTGCCCGCCCCGTTGGCCCCGATCAGGGTGACCACCTCACCCTCGTTGACATTGAACGAGATGCCCTTCAGCGCCTCCACCTTGCCGTAGTGGACGTGGACGTCATCGAGCTCCAGCAGGGGCCCTGCTCCCGAGGAATCAGGCATCGGTGGCGACGCCCAGGTACGCGTTGATGACCCGCTCGTCGGCCTGGATCTCGGCCGGGAGGCCCTCGGCGATCTTTCGCCCGAAGTCCAACACCGATATGCGATCGCAGATGTTCATCACCAGGCCCATGTCGTGTTCGATCAGCAAAATGGTGTAACCACTGTCGCGCACGGTGCGAATCAACTCGGCCAGCTTGGCCTTCTCCCGGGGATTGAAGCCCGCCGCCGGTTCGTCCAACAGCAGCAGCTTGGGCGCAGTGGCGAGCGCCCGGGCGATCTCGACCCGTCTCTGGTCGCCGTAGGGCAGGTTGCGGGCGGTGTCCTCGGCCCGGTTCGGGATGCCCACCAGTTCCAGCAACTCCATGGCCCGCTCCCGGCCCTTGCGCTCCTCCGCCCGGTGGCGGGGCAGGCGCAGGATGGCCCCGGGAATGGACGTGCGGTGGTGGGCGTCGCACCCCACCAGGACGTTCTCCAGCGCCGTCATCTGGGGGAACAGCCGGATGTTCTGAAACGTCCGGGCGATGCCCAGCTTGGTGACCTGATAGCGCTTCTTGCCCAGGATGGACTTCCCGAAGAACGTGATGTCCCCTGCCGTGGGCTGGAACACCCCCGTGACGACGTTGAACACGGTGGTCTTGCCCGCGCCGTTGGGACCGATCAGGCCCGCGATCTCGCCCTCGGCCACGAACAGGTCGACCTCGGCCAGGGCGGTCACGCCACCGAACTGCATGGTGAGCGCGTGCAACCGGAGGACTTCGGCCGGGGGGTCAGGCATTGTCATCCTCGGTCGTAAGCGTCATGTCGAGGGCCGTTTCGGCCCCTAGTGTGCCCATGCCACCGGCGGGGTCGGGTTGGCGCAGCTCCCCCGCCCGCCGGCGCGACGGCAGCAAGCCCTGGGGCCGGAAGATCATGGTCAGAACCAGGGCGGCGCCGAAGATCAGGATCCGGTACTGGTCGAACTGGCGGAAGCGCTCGGGCAGGTAGCCGACCACCACCGCCCCCAGGATGACGCCCGGGATGTTGCCCGATCCCCCCAACACCACCGCCGCCAGGAACAGGATGGACAGCTGGAACACGAAGTTGTCGGGTGAGATGAACACGACCTTGCTGGCGTACATGACCCCGGCCGAGCCCCCGATGCCCGCCCCTATGGCGAACGCCCACAGTTTGAAACGGAAGGTGGGCACGCCCATCAACTCGGCCGCATCCTCGTCCTCCCGGATGGCCGTCCAGGCCCGGCCCACCCGGCTGCGTTTGAGGTTGGTCTCGACCACGATGGCCAGCACGATCATCGCCAGCAGCACGTAGTAATAGGGCTTGGGATCGATGATGCCGTACTGCACGTGGTAGCCGAACAGGACGAAGTTAGGCGGGTGGGGGATGCTGTCGATGCCCTGGGGACCGCCGATCGAGCCGGTGTTCTGGGCCACCAGGTACACGATCTCCCCGAACCCGAGGGTCACGATGGCCAGGTAGTCGCCTCGCAGGCGCAGCGTGGGACCGCCCAGGATGACCCCGGCCACCATGGCGAAGACGATCCCCACAGGGAGGATCTCGAAGAAGTCCCAGTGAGCCTTGGTGCCCAGCACCGCCATGGTGTAAGCGCCCACGGCGAAGAACGCCACGTACCCCAGGTCCAAGAGCCCGCACTCGCCCACCACCACGTTGAGCCCGAGAGCCACCAGCACGTAGATGCCAACAGGGTAAAAAAGGACCGAGGCGAAGTTGCTGTCCGGCGTATTGAGGATGGGGATGTCGAGGTGGGGCAGGATGACGAAGAACGCCAGCAACGCCACCATGCACAGCCACCGCGCCGGTCGAGGCAGGTTGGCCCAACCCTGCGCCACCCGGGTGGTGGGATCGAAACGGGCCATCAGGCCCGGGCCTTCATCAGCGCCTCACCCAGGATGCCGGTGGGCCGGAACATCAGCACCACGACCAAGGCGACGAACGCCACCACGTTGAGCCACTGGGCGCCGAACACCGCCGCGCCGTAGATCTCGATCAGACCGAGGGCGAAGCCTCCAACCAGGGCGCCCCGCAGGTTGCCGATTCCCCCCAGCACGGCGGCCGTGAACGCCTTGATGCCCAGGATGAAGCCCACGTCGAAGCTGGTCTGCTGGATCTTGACCATGTACAGCATCCCGGCCGCCCCGGCCATCAGGCCACCGAGGAGGAAGGTGAGCGAGACCACCCGGTCGATGTTGACCCCCATCAAGGTGGCCGTCTCGGGGTCCTGGGCCACCGCCCGGATGCCTCGGCCCAAGCGGCTGGTGGCTATGAAACGGTCCAGGGCGATCATCATGATGACCGCCGCCACCACGACCACCACCTTGTCCACGCTGATGATCGACCCTTGGAAGAAGGTGAAGATCTTGGTCGGGTTGATCAGGTTGTGGATGTAGTGGTCGTCGCGCCCGAGCATCTTGAAGCGCCAGTGGCCAATGGCGAACAACTTGTCCTGGCCGAACAGCTCCTGGAGAAACAGCGACGCCCCGATGGCCGAGATCAGGGCGGCCAGCTTGCTGGAACCCCGTTTTCGCAGCGGCCGGTAGGCCACCCGCTCCAGCACCACGGCGACCCCGCCACTGAACGCCATGGCGAACACCAGGCACACCAGGAAGGTCCCGACCAGGGCCAGCCCGGTCCGGGTGGCGGTGTTAGGCCCCAGGCCGACCACGGTGGCCCCGACCAGCGTGCCCACCGTGCCCAGCATGAACACCTCGGAGTGGGCGAAGTTGATCAGCCGGAGCACGCCGTACACCAGGGTGTAGCCGAGCGCGACCAAGGCGTAGATCGCCCCGGTGGTGATGCCGTCGACCGTGGAGGGCCAAAACTGCTTGTACAGATTGGTGATGTGGATGGCAGCAAGCATCGTGTGGCGATCCTTATAAAAACAGGGGGCGGGGATGCGTATGCATCCCCGCCCCTGCCGAAGTCAGGGTCCGATTGTGCTTACGACTGCGAGAACAACGTGATCTGGTCGTTGACCACCTTGTGGAAGAAGATGATCGGCGTGCCTACCAGCTCGCCCGTGGCGCCATAGGAGTAGGTCTTGAGCAGTCCCTTGTAGGGAACGGTGCTGATGTAGTGGTTGATGGTCGGCCGGGTGTAGTTGCCGGCGGAAATTGCCGCCAGGAACTGGTTGGTGGCGTCGTACGCCTCCCCGGAGTAGAGCTGGGGCGGACCGCCCCACTTGGCCGTGTACTGGCTTACGAAGGTCTTGTCGGCCGTCGCCGTGAGGGCGAAGACCGCCGGAGCGCTGAGGTATGCGCCGTTGGCCGCGTCACCCGCGCCCTGGACGAATCCCTGGGCCAGCGAGCCGTCGCCCGACATGAACGTGGCGGTGACCCCGGCGTTCTTCAGCTGCAGGGCCAAGGGACCGGCCTCGGTGTAGTAGCCGCCGTAGAACACGACGTCGACGTTGGCCGCCTTCACCGCGTTGACCGTGGCCGGGTAGTTGTGGCTCAGGTCGATGGAGCCCGGTGAGGTGACGGTCACTCCGGCATCCTTCAGGTTGGCGCGCACGATGTCCGCCAGGCCCTTGCCGTAGGCCGACGCGTCATCGATGACGGCGACCGACTTGGCGTGGAGGGTGTTGGCGATGAAGTTGGCGTCGGCCGGCCCCTGGGCGTCGTCGTTGGCGACGGCCCGGTGGAAGATGGTCCAACCCATCTGGGACAGCTGGGTGTTGGTGGCCGACACGGTGATGGTGGGCAGGCCTGCCTGGTTGAAGATCGGGTCGGCCGCCTTGGACTCGCCGGAGAAGGCGGGGCCGATCACGCCGACCACGTTGGCCTCGCCTACCGCGTTGGTGGCCAGAGCGGGCGCCTGGGCCGGGTCTCCCTGACTGTCGAAGGGTGTGTATCCGATGTGACAGGCGCTATGCGAGGCATTGAACTGATCGATCGCGAGCTGCTCGCCCTGGGCTTCGTTGATCCCGAGCTGGGGAGAGTTGGAACCGGTCAAGGCACCGAAGAATCCGAGAGTCAGCCCCGATTTGCACGATTTGCTATTGGTTGCCGTCCCTGACCCGGTTGTCGTATTTGTCGTCGTCTTCTTGCTACTGCTGCACGAGGCGACGACCAGCGTCAGTGCACCTACCAAAATTACGATGCTGAACCTGCGGCTCCTATGCCCCATGTTCGACCCCTTCCCCTTAGTTGTGGTGTTCCCGCAGACCGGCACCGACGGCAAGCATAATGAGCACGCAGGTAGCGCGCCGGTTTGCTGACCTGCACCTTTCCTGGTGATCGAGCTCGAACTGCGAAACGACGTCTACCGCCGCCCCCTGGCGACGGCCCTGGACCGCTTGGGGCTGCGCGAGGGGTGGCGCTGCGTCGACGTCGGTGCCGGGGGGGGCGACGTAACCGTCGCCCTGGCCCGCATCGTGGGTCGAGACGGGCGGGTCTATGCCGTGGACAGCGACCCGGCCGCCCGCGACGCCGTGGCCGCCGCGGCGGCCGAGGCGGCTCAGGCTCAGGTCATCGCCCTGACTCAGGCGGGCGAGGACCTGACGCTGCCGGAGGCGGTGGACCTGGCGTATTGCCGCTTTGTGTTGCTCCACGTGAGCGAGCCGGTGGCCGTGTTGTTGAGGATGCGAGCCTCGGTTCGGGTGGGTGGCTGGGTGGTGGCGCAGGAACCCATCACCTCGGCTGGGCGCATCGACGGGAGGCCTTTTTCCTACCCTGATGCTCTTCATCCCGACGTGGGAGCGGTGTTGCCCAAGTTGGTGCGCGACGCCGGGTTGGAGCTGGTCGACGCCTGGGCCGAGGCGCCCGCGTGGGTCGGGCCAGGGCCGGTCAACGACTACCTGGCCGCCCTGACTGGCGTCGACCCGGGGGACGACCCCATCGTGCTGCCCCCGCTGGTGACCGTGGTCGCCCGACGTTCCAGTTAGGCCCTCAGACTCATTTGGGCCGTATCCTCGGGCCATGCCCGCCCGACCCGATATTGCTTCGCTGAAGTCAGCGATGGCCGCGGCCGACGACGTCATCGGCCGAGCCGCCGCTCACCTGGCCGCCCAAGGGCGGGGCGCAGTTGATGCCAACCAGGTGGTGGCCTACGACCTGGCGCACAGCGCGGCCGGCCTGGCCGTCGCCCGGGCCGCCATCGACTATGGAGCCCACGGCGAGACCGAGGCTGCCCTGGCCTGCGCCTTCGCCGCCGACGCGCTGTTCGACCTGATGGCCAAGGTCATGGGACGAGAGACGCTGTGGGGTTTGACCCCGGGCGCCTTCGACGGCGTGGCGCCGGTGGTGACGGCCTACCGCGACCCGGCGTTTGTTGCCTCCCTGGCGCAGCGCGAGGGGCCACGACATCTGGACAGCGAGTTCGAGATGGTCGCCGACGCCTTCCGGCGCTTCGCCGAGGACCGTATCCGCCCGGTGGCGGACGAGATCCACCGGACCAACGGCGACATCCCCGAATCGGTGATCGAGGGGCTGGCCGAGATGGGTTGCTTCGGGCTGTCGGTGCCGGAGTCCTACGGCGGGTTCGCCTCGGGCGGGTCGAGCGACCTGCTGGGCATGGTGATCGCCACCGAGGAGTTGTCGCGAGCGTCGCTGGGCGTAGGCGGGTCGCTCATCACCCGGCCCGAGATATTGGCCAGGGCCCTGGTGAAGGGGGGAACAGAGGATCAGAAGCGGGCCTGGCTGCCGTCCATCGCATCGGGCGAGAAGATGGTGGCGGTGGCGGTGACCGAGCCCGACTTCGGCTCCGACGTGGCCGGGCTCAAGGTCACGGCCACGCCCGCGACGGTCGACGGGGTGGACGGGTGGGTGGTCAACGGGGTCAAGACCTGGTGCACCTTCGCCGCCCGGGCCGAGGTGTTGATGCTGCTGGCCCGAACCGACCCCGACCGCAGCGCGGCCCATCGGGGCCTGAGCCTGTTCCTCGTGCCCAAGCCCCGCACCGACGGGACGGGCTTCCTGGTGGACCAACCCGAGGGCGGGCGGTTGGAAGGCCGGCCCATCGACACCATCGGGTATCGGGGTATGCACTCCTTCGAGTTGGCGTTCGACCGCTGGTGGGTGCCGGGCGACTGCCTGATCGGGGGGTCGGCGGGGCTCGGTCGGGGGTTTTACCTGCAGATGGAGGGATTCGAGGCGGGGCGGCTGCAGACGGCGGCCCGGGCCATCGGCGTCATGCAGGCGGCGTATGAGGCGGCGCGGGAGTATGCGAGCAACCGGGTTGTTTTTTCCCGGCCCATCGCCGAGTACCAGTTGACCCAAGCCAAGCTCGGTCGTATGGCCGCACTCATCCAGTCGTCCCGCCAGCACATGTACGTTGTGGCTCGGCTCATGGCCACCGGGGCGGGCGCGGTGGAGGCGTCGATGCTCAAGGCCTACGCCTGCCGGGCGGCCGAATGGGTGACCCGGGAGGCCATGCAGATCCACGGCGGCATGGGCTTCGCCGAGGAGTTCCCGGTGTCGCGTTACTTCGTGGACGCCCGGGTGCTGTCGATCTTCGAGGGGGCGGACGAGATCTTGGCGCTCAAGGTGGTGGCCCGCCGCCTGGTCGAGCAAGCGGCCGGGCAAGCCGCTGAGGCGCGGTAACTTGGACCCGGCCCGTATAGGTATCTCGATGGAAGGAGAAGGGCATGCTCGATCCCAGGCACACCATCCTGATCGAGTTCTGCGTTCCCTGAAATTACACCGCACGGGCCGTCGGTCTGACGGACGAACTTTTGACGAACTGGGCTCCGATCATCAAGACCGTAGAGTTGCTTCCCTCCTCCGAGGGTCGCTTTGAGGTGACGGTGGACGACCAGCTGATCTTTTCCAAGGCCAGCCTGGGACGCCACGCCAATCCGGGCGAGGTGGTGGCCCTTGTGCGTGAGCAAATGGGGCCCCCACTGCGGGGACGCTGAATCGCCCGCTTCGCCATGGGACGAAAGGGGAATAGCCGGCCGGGGGAACTTGTTTCACCATCGCCCGAACAATGGCCGAACAATGGTCACGCCCACGTGAGGAGGATGCGACGACCAAGCCCAAGTTGCAAACAGAGGTAGCGCCCGTGGACAACGACCCATCGTCGGCGGCCTCGTCGCGGTCGGAGTCAGGGTCTGACGACGAACCGGACCGCATCGAAGACATCGCAGACATGACCGATATCGCGGACATCGACGAAGCGGACATCGACGAGTTGGAGGACATCGCCGACCTCGACACCGATGGCGACGACGACGACATCGACGGCGAAGACATTGACGACGGCGACTCGCTGAGTGACGATCTCGACGCCACGGGCGAGGGCGAC
>Ga0302324_100025931_pt1 | contig 11222 bp, 9 predicted proteins | sample Palsa_T0_1_FD_201949 | JGI IMG/M metagenome (GOLD analysis project Ga0302324, IMG submission 201949) | Peat permafrost microbial communities from Stordalen Mire near Abisko, Sweden - Palsa_T0_1 | ecosystem: Environmental > Terrestrial > Soil > Palsa > Peat permafrost | place: Sweden: Abisko... | reverse complement strand
CTGGTCGGGGTTGGCGCTCACGCCCACGAAATAGGATAGATTGATGTTGGAAACCAGCTTACTGAAGGTGTCGGCCGGCTTGCGATTATCCGCTGGGCAGACGAGAATCTTTCCGTCGTTCCCCAGCCCGTAATTTGCCATGATCGCGTAGTTGGTCCAGGACAGGAATCCTTGGTCGGCGCTGTTCAGGAATTCGCGCCAGCCGCCGTTGGCCACCGATTCCGAAGCAGGAAAGTGGCCTTTATGATCATTGGCCCAAAGCTGGTATGCGGTGCCGATTTGCTTAAGATTATTGATGCATGCAATGCGTTGGGCCGGCAGCCTGGGATTGCTGCCCGGAACGAACATAGAAGCAAGCACCCCCCAACAGCACAAAAACCACGAGGATCACCAGCATCAACTCGACGAGAGTGAATGCCTCCGATTTGTGAATCGGCGTCGGTCTCATAATTCAGCCACGGCAAGCTAACACAAATTGGACGCGGTGGCCAATCCAGATTCCACCACCAACTAAGTGATTTTGTAAGGATTCATTGCGTGGCGACCTTTTCCTTCTTCGCCGCCGTCAATAGCTGCTCATCAAAGCTGGCAAGTTCTGCTCCACGCCGTTGCGCCAGTTCTAAATAAGCGGCATCGCAAATCGTCAGTCCATGTTTGCGGGCCAAAGTAAATATTTGCACGGGAATTTGCGCGGCAGTTTCCGTGTCCTCCTTCAACGGCAGCGAATTTAACAAGGAAAGGGCTTGAGCAACCTGCTCGGTTGTAATTCTTCGGCGCCTCTCGGCCATCAACAGTCCATTGCCGATCTCAAGCCACCAGTGGGCGGGAATCCACGCCTCAGCGCCATTTTCTATCGCCGCGCGGAACGCGGCTGCGCGCGGGGTGGTTTCATCCGGCAGCAGCCACGCGAGCGCCACGGCTGGATCGATCACATAGGCCATGAGAACCGTCTCCCGTGATTTATTAAATCCTTCAGACTAGTTTTGTCCTTCGGCTTGGGGAGACTCTGCCGCAAGGCATCTATCTGACGGAAGACGCTGGCGACGTGCTCCCGCGAAGGGCGATTGGCGGGAACCAGGCGGGCCACAGGCCGTGCGTGCTTGGTGATGGTGATTTCCTCGCCCTTGGCGACACGCTCAAGCAGTTGGGAAAAATGCGTCTTCGCGTGAAATGTTCCGACGAAGGCGTCGGAACGACGAGGACGGTTAGCAGTTGTTCGCATAAATAATCTAACTAGTTAGAAACTAGTTTAACATGACATTTGCGGCGGTCAACACGGATAAAAATGGATGAAGCTTGTTTTCGGCGCGGGACGATGCCACTCTCCGGCGGAGACTAAACAAAATGAGCAAACGAATTATTTTCTGCGCCGACGGCACTTGGGACAGCGCCCAAAACGACACCAATGTCTATACGCTGTTTAAAGCCCTCCCCATCGCTTCCGATCAGGTCCCGTTTTACGATGACGGTGTCGGAGCGGACGGCACTCTCATCGAAATGTTGTTTGGCGGCGCATTCGGCGACGGGCTCTTTCAAAAAATAAAGGACGGCTATACCAAGATTGCCCACGTCTATGAGCAGGACGATGATATTTTTATTTTCGGCTTCAGCCGCGGCGCCTTTACCGCGCGCAGTCTGGCTGGGATGATTGCCGTCTGCGGTTTGCCGACTGCATCCTTTACTGACACTATGGTCAACGCGGCGTTTGACGCCTATCGCGAACGCGATCCAAACCAGCGGAAATCCCTGTTAGCCGGCTTGGCCCAATATAACTTGTATAACGCCAAGCTCAAAATGGTTGGAGTATGGGACACCGTTGGTTCGCTGGGAATCCCCGCCTTGCTGGGAGATGTCGATCCCATTCTGTATGGTTTTCTTGACACGAATTTGCATCCGGATGTATTGAACGCCTACCAGGCCCTGGCCATTGACGAACGCCGGGAGGAGTTTCCGCCGACCCTCTGGACTCCGCCTTCCCCGCCCTTGGCCGGCCAGGTGCTTGAGCAGGTCTGGTTCACAGGCGTCCACTGCGACGTCGGCGGCGGATACCCCGATCCCGGCCTTTCTGAAATCACGTTGAGTTGGATGATGGGGAAAGCAAGAAATCTGGGACTGCAATTCGACCCTGCCGTATGGGGGCAATATGCCTCGCTGGATGCCAAATACGCGATCAGCCAACTCCACGACTCATGGAGTCTGCTTTGGGGATTTCCGAAATCCAGGACGGTGGCGAATACCTCCGCCTTAAGCAACAGCGTCGCCATTCGTTGTCAATGCGACAGTTCTTACCAGTCGGACAATTTGGCTGTGCAGGACGGCACGCTGGCCGCGTCTTACCAGACCGTTCCAGTCGTGGCAGCGCCGCCTTGCTAAAAATCAGGCCGCGGCCTGGCGGGCCTGGCGATGGGCGGCTTCCAGGACGCGCACAAAGGCCGGCAAGGTCAGGCGGATGGTTTCCATGCGCTCGTGCAATTGGTTGATCAGGGCATGCGCGCCCATGCGAATGCACTGTCGGTACCACTGCACCGCTTCCTGGCTGATGGCCGGTTCCTCGGCGGGGGTAAAATGAAGTTGACGGTCGCCTGTCAGCAGTTCGCAGATCACGACCGCCGCGCGCTGATGCGGGGAGCCGGCGGCCTGCGCGCGCCGCCACAAGGACAACGCTCCGGCCACGTCCTGGTTGAGCAGCAAGGCCTCCGCCCGCTGGCGCAGAAGGGTCTGGTCTTCGGGAAAATTCTTGACAGCGTCGCCCGTCCAGTCGCGCGCGAACTCCAGATGCTCGGGCCGGTTGAGGGCGATTTGTCCGCCCAACTCCCAAACGCGCGGCTCCGCCGGGTTCTCCACCGCCAGTTGCCGCAAAATCTGCAACGCCTCGCCCGGCCGGCCTTGCGCGGCCTGCAATCGGGCCTGATCAAACCGCACCGGGCGGGACGAGGGGTCCGCAGCCAGGGCGGCGTCGAGGGCTTGCCGGGCGCCCTCGGCGTCATTCAAGGCGATCAAGCACAGCGCCAGGCAATGGTGCGGGCCGGCCTTGAGGATTTCCGGGTTGATGGGGGAAAGAGCCGGGCGGTCGCGTTTGGCGGCGCATTGGCGCATGTGCTCGGCGGCTTCGGCGGGTTGCTTGAGTTCCATCAAGGCCGCGCCGAGGCAGAAATGTTGCGAAGCGGTCAGGCCGCCGTTTTTGGCGAAGGGGACCTGCCACAGTTGAACAATGTCGGAAAACCGTTTGGCCGCCATCAGGTGCGTGGCCAATTGAGTCAACAATGTTTCCCGCAATTCGGGCGTCACCTCGGCGGCGGGCAGGGCGGAGAGCAGGCGGAAAGCTTCCCAGTAACGTTCCAGGCCGGCTTCCGGTTTCCCGGAGCGGACCAATTCCAGGCCCAGGCTCATGATCAAATTCGGCTCGTCGGGCAATTCTTCGATGGCGCGCTCCAGCAGCCGCAAATTGCGCTGGACTTTGTTCCGGCTGGCCATGACATCGCTCGTGTAACCGTGATGCACGAGAACCGTCTTGCCCAGTTGATGCTTCAACCCCCATTGCTGGCAGCGGACCTGGATGCTGCTGAAAGCCTGTTCGTGAATGCGCCCGACAAAAAAAAGGCCCGGCGCGTTGCGGAAAAGGCGCGGCACATAGCTGCATCCATCCTGTTCCCGGCCGCGGTCAATGATTGGCAGGCGATAGCCCAAGACGGCGGCGGCTTGGAGTTCGCGGGTGATGACCTCCTCCTGCGCCGGACCCAGTTCCTCATCGGCGTCCAGAATCAGGACCCAATCACCCGTGACGTGTTCCAGGGCGGCATTGCGGGCCGCGCTGAAGTCATCGCACCACGGGAAGGAACGCACCTCGGCCCCAAATTCCCTGGCGATGTCGCTGGTGCGGTCGGTCGAGCCGGTGTCCACGACAACGATTTGAGAGGCCATCGCTTGGACGGAGCGAAGGCATTGGGGAAGAAACTGCTCCTCGTTCTTGGCGATCAAACAAACCGAAATGCGCGCAGCGGCGGCGTGCTTGTCGGAAAGGCCCGGCGGCAACTTCAACCACTCCGGCTTGGCACTCCCTCGCAGATTGCCTTTGAGAAATTGTTTGGGCGGCGCCCAATCCGGTGCCATCTCTCGCGCCGCCTTGGCGCAACGCCGGGCCGAGTCCGCGTCGCCGGCGGACTGCGCGATTTCCGCCAGCAGTAAATACGCTTCGGGATGATAAGGACGCGTTGAAATGGCGGACATGGCCGCTGTCCAGGCTGCGGGCCAATGCTTCTTGCGAGCCAGTTCGCGCGTCTCGCCGAGATGACCGATCAGCGCGCATGGCGGAAGGGCGACGGCGGAAGGCTTGCGGGAAGATTTTTTCGGCGCGGTCTCGGGCAGCATCTTATCGGTCCAACACCGGCCTTCGAGAGTCGCGGCGTGGCTCTCCTTGAGGTCGGGCAGCGGCTGTCGCAGAGTGAGACCCTCCGGCGTGGCGGAAGGCAGGCGGTAGCCTTTGTCCAAAGGAGCGTCCTTGGGCATGCCCCACTTGATTTTGAACAATTCCCAATTTCGTTCCATGCTGGCGCGATAATCGATCCTGGCGCCCTTGAAGGTTTGGCCGCCAGTGTGATGCACGAAGGCATCCTGCGTGATGCGCAACTTGAACCCGGCCATGACGGCGCGAAGGCAGAGATCGTCGTCTTCGAAATTGCCGCTGCCGAATTGTGGGTCGAGGCCGCCGATTTTTTCCAGCACGGCCCGTCGGAGCAAAAGACAAAACCCGACCAGGCGGGCGGCTTCGGCGGATTGGCCGGCATGGGCGGCGCACCATTGGGTGGCGAATTTAGGCAGTTGATCCAAACTGGAGTAATGGGCGGAAACGACCAGTTGCGGACCTGAAACGGAATTGGAAACAGGCCCGACCAGACCGCAATCCGGGTACAGTTCCAGCGTGGCGAGCATGCGCTCCAGCCAGCCGGGCGTGGCCACGGTGTCGTTGTTGAGCAGCAGGATGGAGTCGCCGCGGGCGCAGGCCAGCCCCTGATTGTTGCCGGCGGAAAAGCCCACGTTGGCGCGGTTGAGAATGACGCGGACGTGGCCGTGCTTGGCCGCATAGCCGCGGAAGAACTGGCCGGTGCCATCGGTCGAGCCGTTATCGACCAGGATCAGTTCGTGAGCCGTCGGTGTGTGTTTTTCAATGCTGGCCAGGCACTGCTGGGTGTCCCGGAGTTGGTTGTGGGCCAGGATGACAATGGAGACCAGCTTGCCGGACGGCGGCGCATACAGGCGCATGACTGAAGACTGGGAAATCCGGCTCTTTCCATCTTGGTCAATAATAACGTCCGGGCTGGCTTTTTCCAGCCATTGGCGGTGAAAGCGCTCCACGTTTTCGACTACGCGCCGGAACCGTTCCGGCCCGCTTTGCGATTCGTGATGAAGGACCACGCTGGCCGGCTCATAGACCGTGAGCCAGCCCCGTTCCTGGAAGCGCAGACACAGGTCCACATCCTCGTAACCGTTCCAGTATTGCTCATCGAAGCCGTCCACCTGGTCGAAATACGATTTGCGCACCAACATGCAGGCGGCGGTGACTGCTTGATAAACGCGGCGCTGGTTGGCCAGGGGAAAGTACGCCTTCTCCCTGGCAAACAGGTGGAAGCCCAGCAACGGATCGTGGTCCCAGCAATCCGCCAACGCAACCCCGGCGTGCTGAATGGTGCCATCCGGATAAAGGAGTTTGCTCCCGACGACGCCGACGGCGGGATCGCCTTCGGCCAGGGAAAAGAGCGGTCCCAGCCAGTTGGGATGGGGTTCGGTATCATTGTTGAGGAACAAAAGATAGCGGGCGCTGGCGGCGCGCGAGCCTTGATTACAGGCTTTGGCAAAGCCCGCGTTCTCCGCGTTAAGGATGGCGCGCAGGTGGCCGGCTTTCTCCTGCTCGCGCAGGAAATCCGCCGTGCCGTCGGTCGAACCGTTGTCCACCACGATAATTTCATGACACGGGGCCGGGGTGTTGGCCAGCAACGCCCGCAGGCATCGGCGTGTCAATTCGATTTTATTGAAAGTGGGGATGATGATCGAGATTTCAGGCTTTTCGTGGAAGACTGTTTTTGGCGGCGAGGCGAGAGCCTTCTCATACGCCTGCATCCAAAGATCAACATTCGCTTCCAAGGAGCGCCTCTCCAGGACGGTTCGATGGGCGTTTTCGGCAAGGCCCCGGCGTAAACTTTCATCCAGAATCAGTATCCTCACTGCGCTACGCCACGCTTCGACGGTATTAGCCGCCAGCCAGCCGGTTCTTCCGTGCTCGACCGACCGGTTGTAGGGATCGAGATCCGAGAAAATGCCCGGCATTTTGCAAGCAGAATATTCAAGCCACTTGATGTCAGATTTTGCTCTGTTGAATGGCGTCGCCTCCAAAGGCACGAGCGCCAGATCCACCGGGAGCGTCTTCATTCGCTGGACGTACTGCCGATAGTCTGGCGTAAACTCGGCGATGTTCTTGATCTGGGGCCAGTGGCGCAGGCTGGCTGGCAGGTTGCCCCAGAATAGAAACTCCACTCCATCCCCAAATTCCTGGAGGATGCGTTCAATCGCTTGCTCGATGGAGGCAAGGTCGTTTTGGTGCGTGAGTGTGCCGCTGAAGAGAATCCTAACCTTGCCCTGGTGCCGAGCCTTCGGCGGCGACGGCAGCCAGATTTGGGTATCCACGGTGTTAGGCAAAACCTCGATGTGATCGTTGTAACATGAATAGATCTCTTTAAGTTGGGGCGTGGAAACGGTCACCAGATCGGCATTCCGCAGATAGGCCTCAATTTGTGGCCGAATCGCCTGGTAACAGCCGAAGGCCGGATGGTTGCCGGGCACCATGGTCAGCGCGTCATCCAATTCAAAGACTATTTTCACCGATGGATTTTCGATGGCGCCCCGCAAGACGTGATACGGCAGGAACATCGGCATGCTCCGCTGGACCACGATAAGTTGAACTTGCCGGACATTCTCTTTGATCCATTTGATGTGGTTGTTTACCACCTCAACGAGTGGCAGACATTCGATCCGGTCCTGCGCGCGCAAGTAACTCAAAGGAGCCACCCATCGGAGGTAGGCGCAGGCGGTTCGGTCCCCTTCCAATGAAAGAACACCCATCTTGATTTTCGGACTGCCGGTTCGCCCGTGAACTGGACGCCTCAATTCCGTCCGCTCGTTTTGCGGCGTAAAAGCCGGTCCGCCGTTGGTAATCTGGCCTTGTGGATTCGCCCGCAGGGCGTTTTGCGCCGCCGACTCCGTTGCGAAGAACCGATAAACTCTGTCGGCGAACCTTCGCGCACGGGCAACGTCGCGCTCCGGGGACATCACTTCCGCTCGGGCCTTTTCCAGAAGGCCGGTTTGTTCCTCGAAGGTGTTGGCGTCCCTGACGTAAAACACCTTGCAACCACACAGCGCGGCCTCACAGGACATCAACGTGTTCTCGTCCGGCGTGTAAAAATTCTTCGCCTTTCGCAGCATGGCCAGGGTCCTCATGTGCGCGTAATGGTCTGCGTACGCCCCGGCTCTGTTTTCCGGAGCGTTGGCGGCGGCAATTGGCGTGTAATCTATTTGCGGCAGCGGTTTGCCTTTCCCTTTTCCGACGTACAGCACGTTCTCGATGGTCTTGGCCTCCGGGAAGCACCACGCCTGGTCGAGAATTGGGAGGGTGACAACGTCGTCCTCTGTTAGAAGATGGTCACAATGTGCTTGCACGTCGGCCAGATAATGTTGGTGATAGACAATCGCGCATTCGTTTTTTGCAATGCGGTCGCCGCCAAAATAAGCGTGCGCGTAGTAGAGCATGTATCGGCAGATGCGCGCGGCGCCGATGACGTTGCCCCGGCTTGCGTCGGGATAAACCACGATGTCGTCCGGCAGGGCTTGCGGGCGCACAGGAATGGTAGGGTCGTAAAAGCACGGACTGGTCACCGCCACAGGAACGTCCGCCGAATGGAGCAGCGCGGCCAGATAGTGCATCACGCGAACTCCGGCCGAGCAGGAGTCGTAATCGAAAGTATTCACCAGAATGGTGTTCATGGTTTTCGGGCTGGAGAATGGGTTCGTCTTGATTTTGTCCTGGCCCATCTGACCGTAGTCCTCACGGGCGTGCTTGGGCAATTCACGGGCAGGCAGGAAATCGGGGTTGGCGCTCAGGACGGCCGCACACGCCTTCTCCATCATCCCCAGCCGGCCGGCCCGGCGGGCCGCCAGGGCCAAATACCAGCCCACACGCCAGTGGGTGCATCCCAGCTTTCCAGCGGCGAGAAACTCTTCACAAGCCTCGTTGGCATGGCCTTGATCATCGAGGCGCAAACCGTTCCACAGCCTCAAAAAGCCGTCATTGGGCTGAGTTTGCTTGTCCTTCAACAACTCGGCGTAGTCTTCCGGCCCCATCTGGGCAATGGACTTTTCGCAGGCAAGTATCCCGTCCAGGGAATCCGCAGTCGGACGTGTCGTCCGGCTCGCCTGCATCGCTTTGCTGATGGATTTGCTATAGCCCTCTCGCGTGTGGTTGCTCATATTCATTTGCCGGCTCGCGCAAAAGGAACACCCGGCGCGCGCACGGTCTAGTCGGACGGCTGCAAAAGGTTCAGGACATTTTGGGACAATTGGTTGGCCTGCGCGGCCTGGGCGGTGCCCGGTTGCCGCAGCATCCCTTGGCGCGCCGCTTCGACAGCTTGTCCGGCGCCCTGCTCATCCTGGATTTCCCATTCCGCGTCCTGAACGCCGGCGGGAACGTCGGTCAGGCGTTGCAAGGACGGGTCAATCTGGCTGGCCTCCGAACCGTTGGACGCTGTGGGGGAAGTTTGGGCGGCGGCCGCGCCGGAAGCCTCCGTGCGTTTTTGCTGGAGACTCAGAGCCAGGTTCTCCGTGGAAAGATCAGTGTTGATGAGCATAGGGCAATGGGTTCTTGGCGGTGGCCGCTCTGGGCGGCGTGGGATTGGCCTTGGCGGTCAAACGCGGCAACTTGGCCACGGTCTGGGTCAAGGCCTCATGGTTGTTCTTTTGAATTTCATCATAAACCTCCTGCCGATGCACCGGGACATGGATCGGAGCTTCGATGCCCAGCTTAACCATGTCCCCTTCCAGGCGCATGATTTTGACGGTGATGCGACCGTCAATGACAATGCTTTCGCCGGGCTTGCGGGAGAGGATGAGCATAAACAATTAGGATGAGGAACCTCAGGCCACAGGCAGTGGATGCCGGATGGCGAACTCGGCGGCATTGACCGGGATGATTTGTTTGCCGATCAAAGTGCGGCGATTGATGACAATCGGCCCTTTCAAATTGACGGTGGCCTCCCCGTGCCCGCGCATGGTGACAATGTTCAGGATAAAGGCGTCGGAGGGGTCGTTTAATTCCAGAAAAGCGACATCCAACTCGCTCAAATCCGGCCGATAATTGGCCACCACAAAATGGGGCGGCACGACCAGGAAGGCGCGTTTGTTTTCCCCGACCATTTGGAACCATAGGAACGGCTCCTCCTCGGGTCGGGTCAGCAACACGTAATTCTGCACGCGCTCAAAGCCCAGCAATCCGTAGGGAAGCCGAATCACATCATTTGCTTTGGTTGCGTGCCGTTCAGTTGGCATCATTTCTAGCGTATTCATGTAATTTTATTCGTCGGCGATGCTCTTTGAGCAAAGGTTATGCCACGGCCTATTTTGCCCGGTTTTCGGCCTATCAGGCCCGCCACAGGCCGGTGAACAGGCAAAAATGTCGCATGGAAGAACCAGCGGCGGACATATTTGCCGCTGTCATGGTGACCGTATATAGGCCCCGACCGGCCAGATCACCTACCGCGCCCCGCACAGCGCCGACGGCCACGCCGACCGTTGCTCGGCGCTAGCCCTGGCCCTTCGCGCCACCGGCGGCGGCACAGTTCGTCCCTGTAGCGAAACCGTCAAAGTCCTCGAAGGCGTCGGCAAAATGGGCCTGGCCAAATTCAACCCCGCCCGCTGGCCGCTGTAACGCGAAATTTAATCTGACGCGATCTCCTGCTTCCGGGGAGCGCAGGCGCCCTCGCCGCCCGCATCTTCCTCGCCTGTTCAATTTAGATGCGTTTCTGCTTGAAACAACGACGCAGGTGAACCAAATTCCTCCTATGGGAAAGGCGAGCATAGGTTTTTGCGAAAAGCATGATCCAATTCCCTTAAATGGATGTAATGAGACGCGTAAACTTCTTTACCTATCGTTGACAATTTTAGGCACAGGACTCCTCGCCGCCAGCCCCGAACCTGACAAAAGCACTAACAAGACTCGGATATTCGTTGGTGATACAGCAGTTGACTTCACAAATGTTGGCAACAAGCTAGTCGGCGAGCAGTGGATCTCCACGACGAACTCCATTGTGTTATTTCGAACCGAAATTACTCCGCTTCCTGAGCAACCCAATCCAACGAATTCCTCGCAAAGCAATTTCGAGCCGGTTCTGCGTTTATGGTTCGAGCCGGGAAGCGAGAGTACAGGCAGCGGCGGCGGCGTTACGGGCTTATTTGGGCTAATCTATATGGCTACTAACTTCCATACGCCCAATTTGGCCCGGACGAATCCGGTGGAAATTCTTGCTTCTGAGGACAAGAGTCGAATTGTGGTTATGATTGAGGACAATGGCCCGATTTACAGTTCAACCAATTCGGGATTAACCTGGACGGCTTTTAGCGCTCCAGGCAGTTACGATTTTCCTCTGACTTTCGGGTCGAAGGGAGCGAGATTCAGCGCTAGGACTAAGATTCATCCTTCCCCCGAGAATCGAGGTGCGAATCCGCCAATCGGCAACTGGTATGCTGTGGGCGGTGAACCGAATGAGCGTACTTTCGTCGTGACTAGGGACACATCACAACCGGCTCCCATATTAAGCATCACACACTCAACTACTGGCAACAGGGTTTCATGGTCAGCGGCATTCAGAGGTTATGTATTACAGGCCAACAGCGATTTATCTGCGACGAATTGGATCAACGTGACAAACGCCATAGTTCAAGTCGAAGGAGAGAATCAAGTATTCATTCCTTCCGAGGCCATTCAGAATTTTTATCGTCTTCAACATCCCTGATTGTTCCCTTTTGCGATAAGTCGAAACGCATAGCCGGTTATGCCGATCATCAAACGGAAAGATTTGGCAGAGGAATGTTTGGCAGGGGAATAATCCGGAAAGCTCTTCTTCTCATTCCTCTGCCATACATTCCCCTGCCATACATTTTTCTGACTTCTCCTCTTGCCCTGT
>Ga0302324_100025929_pt1 | contig 11222 bp, 8 predicted proteins | sample Palsa_T0_1_FD_201949 | JGI IMG/M metagenome (GOLD analysis project Ga0302324, IMG submission 201949) | Peat permafrost microbial communities from Stordalen Mire near Abisko, Sweden - Palsa_T0_1 | ecosystem: Environmental > Terrestrial > Soil > Palsa > Peat permafrost | place: Sweden: Abisko... | reverse complement strand
GGACCGAGCGCGGCGTGATCGTCTGCGGCGACGGGGACTACGACCCCGCGCCGCTGCTCGAGCTCGCGCAGAGCGCGGGCTGGCCGGTGCTCGCCGAGCCGTCGTCCAATGCCCGGCGCGGCCGCAACGCGCTGTCGGCGTACTCCTACCTGCTGGACGCGCCGGGATTCGCCGCAGCCCACCGGCCGGACCTGATCATCTCGGCCGGCCGGCCGGGCCTCTCCCGCGGGCAGCTCGCCCTGCTGCGCGGGACGCCGGCGGCGCCGGGAGGGCCGCCGGGAGCGCCGGGAGGGCCAGGCATGCCGGGTAGGCCGGCGGTGCCGTCGGCCCGGCACGTGGTCCTCGCCCAGGGTCCGGGCCGGTGGGCCGATCCGGCCCGCACAGCGACCGACGTGACAGCGGCGGTCCGGCTAGTTGCCGGGCCGGCCGGGCCGGGCGCGCTGGCCAGGCCGGGCGGGCTCGCCGGGTCGGCTGGCGAATCCGGCTGGCTGGCGTCCTGGCGGGCTGCCGACGCGGCCGCGCGGGCTGCCGCCGACGCCGTCCTGGACGCCGGCGAGCTGCCCACCGAGCCCCGGCTGGCCCGGGATCTGGCCGCCGCCCTGCCCGCCGGCGCGCTGCTGTGGGCGGCCTCCAGCCTCCCGGTACGTGACCTGGACCAGCAGATGGCGCCGCGCGCCGATATCCGGGTGCTGGCCAGCCGCGGGGCCAGCGGGATCGACGGCCTGGTCTCCTCCGCCCTCGGCGCGGCCCTCGCGCACCAGGCAGCCGGCAACGGCCCGGCGTTCGCGCTGCTCGGCGATCTGGCCCTGCTGCATGACGCGCCCGGATTGTTCATCGGGCCGGGGGAGCCGGCGGCGGACCTGTGCCTGGTGGTGGCCAATAACGACGGCGGCGGGATCTTCTCCACGCTCGAGCCGGCGGCGATCGCCCCGCCGTTCGAGCGGGTGTTCGGCACGCCGCACGGAGCCAGCCTGGCGGCGCTGGCGAAGGCGGCGGGGATCGGCTATCAGCGGCTGGAGGCAGCGGCAGAACTCGCCGCCGCGCTGACCGGCGGCGGCCTGCGGATCCTCGAGGTGCGCACCGACCGGGCGGCAGGCGCGGCCCTGCGGGCCCGGATCCGCGCCGCCTGCGCCGCCGCCGCGGCGGCGCAGGCGGCCGGCCCTCAGGAAATGCGGACCCGCGGGTCGAGCAGCGCGTAGGCGGCGTCCACGATGATGTTCGCGATCACCACGAACGCGGCGGCGACCAGCACGAAGCCGATGATGACGGGCAGGTCGCCGTTGTCGATGGCGGTGACGGACTGGGCGCCGAGGCCCGGCAGCGAGAAGACCTCCTCGACCACGATCACGCCGCCGAGCAGCGCGCCGATGTCGACGCCGAGCTGGGAGACGACCGGGGTGAGCGCGGCCCGCACGCCGTGCCGGTAGATCACCCGGCGCTCCGACAGGCCCTTGGCGCGCGCCGTCCTGATGTAGTCCTCGCCGAGCGTGTCCAGCAGCGATCCGCGCGACAGCCGGGTATAGATGGCCGCCTGGACGGTGGCCAGGGTGATCCAGGGCAGGATCATGTGACCCAGCCAGGGCACGATGCCCTGCGACAGCCCGACGTAGCCGGTCGCGATCCAGGTGACCCCGTTCTCGTTCAGCGGCAGGAAGACCAGCAGGATCAGCAGCTCGCCGAGCACGAAGACGGGCATGGACAGCCCGGCCAGCACGCCGACGGTGGAAAGACGGTCGAACAGGCTGCGTGGCCTGGTCGCGCTGATGATGCCGACGCCGAGCCCGACGATCAGCCACAGCACCACGCCGCCGACGACCACCGAGGCGGTGATCGGGAGGTCCTGAGCGAGCAGTGTTTTCACCGATTCCTGGCTGAAGAAGGACTCACCGAGGGCGTCCGAGCGCCAGAAGTGGATCAGTCTGTCGAAGAAGCGCCAGTACTGGACCATGATGGGCTGGTTCAGCCCCAGGTTGCGTACCACCTCCTGCAGCACCTGCGGGGTGGCGGTGCGGCCGGCCAGCTCCCGGGCGACGAGGATCACCGGCCTGCTGAAGAACAGGAAGAAGGTCAGGGAGTCAACGATCCACAGCACGACGATGCCGCCGATGATCCGGCGGATCAGGAACCTGATGAAGCCGAGCATCGGTCAGCTCCCGTCCGTCGTCGCTGCCAGCGGGGAGCCCGGATCGGCCAGCCCGGCCCTGGATCTGCTGTTCTTCCTGTTCTTCCGGTCCGTCCTGGCGTTGAAGATCCGCTCGGTGCGCGGGTCCATCGCGTCCCTGATCCCGTCACCGAGCAGGTTGAAGGCCAGCGTGGTGATGAGCAGCGCCGCGGCCGGGAAGACCACGTACCACCAGGCCTCCTGGTAGAAGTTCTGCGCTTCGGCCAGGATGTTGCCCCAGCTCGCGGTCGGGGCCTGGATGCCGATGCCCAGGAAGGACAAGGTGGCCTCGAACACGATCGCCTGCGGGATCGACAGCGTCGCGAGCACGATCACCGGGCCCATCAGGTTCGGCATGATGTCCAGGAACATGATCCGCCACGGACCGGCGCCCAGCGACCTGGCCGCCTCGATGTACTCCTTCTCCTTCAGCGACAGCGTCTGGCCGCGCACGATCCTGGAGATCGCCGCCCAGGAGAAGAAGGAGATCACGCCGATGATGATGGTCAGGCTCGGCGAGAACCGGGCGGCGAGCGCGAGCGCGATGACCACCACCGGGAAGGCCAGCACGGCGTCGATGAAACGGGCGAGCACCGTGTCGATCCAGCCGCCGAAGTAGCCGGCCACCATCCCGATCGTGACCCCGGCGACGGTCGCGATGGCCGTGGTGACCAGGCCGACGAACAGCGAGATCCGCGCGCCGTAGAGGATCCGGACCAGCAGGTCGCGGCCCACGTAGTCGGTGCCGAGCGGGAAGCCGTGCGTGCCGGGTGACAACGGCAGTCCCGCCGCGCTCAGCCCGGTATTCGGATAGGCGACATCGACCGGATGATGCAGCAGCGAGGCGATCAGCGGAGCGATGAGGGCCAGCACGGTCATCAGCAGGATGACGATGACCGATGCGACTGCCATCTTGTCGTGCCGCAGCCGCCGCCAGGTGAGCTGCCACTGGCTGCGGCCCTCGATGGCCTGCTCTGGTGCCGCCTCGACGGACCCGGCCTGGAACTGGAGTTCGCTGACGCTCATCGGGACTGCCTCCTGCCCGCGCGGGCGAGGATCTCGCCGTCCTGGACCGGGAAATGGCAGGCCGTCAGGTGCACGGCCGGGTCGCCCGGCTTGCTCTGCAGTTCCGGCTCGGCCTCGCTGCACAGTCCCTGCGCCTTCGGGCAGCGCGGATGGAACCGGCAGCCGGACGGCGGGTTGATCGGCGAGGGGACATCACCGGTCAGGATGATGCGCTGGCGCGCCTGGGCGGCATCGGGATCGGCGGCCGGCGCAGCCGACAGCAGCGCCGCGGTATAGGGGTGGCGGGGGGATTCGTAGACCGGCGTCTTGGGACCCTGCTCGGCTATCCGGCCCAGGTACATCACGGTGACGTCGTGGCTGACGTGCCGGACGACCTCCAGGTCGTGGGCGATGAACAGGTAGGCCAGCCCGAAGTCGTCCTGCAGGTCGGCGAGCAGGTTGAGTACCTGCGCCTGGATGGACACATCCAGCGCCGACACCGGCTCGTCGCAGATGATGAGCTTGGGCCGCAGGGCCAGTGCCCTGGCCACCCCGATGCGCTGCCGCTGCCCGCCGGAGAACTCCGCCGGGAAGCGGTTGAAGTGCTCCGGGTTGAGGCCGACCCGCTCCATCAGTTCCTGGACCGCCCGCTTGCGCTGCTCGCCGCTGGAAATGTGGTGGATGGCGAACGGCTCCCCGATGATCGAGCCGACCCGGCGGCGCGGGTTCAGCGAGCCGTACGGGTCCTGGAAGATCATCTGGATCTCCCGGCGGAACGGCTGCATGGCCCGGCGGCTCAGGTTCGTGATATCCCGGCCCTCGAAGGTGACCTTGCCCGAGGTGATGGGGATCAGGCCGGCGATGCAGCGCGCCAGCGTGGACTTGCCGCAGCCGGTCTCGCCGACCAGGCCCATGGTCTGGCCGCGCCGGAGGGTCAGCGACACCCCGTCCACCGCCTGGACCTGCCCGATCGTCCGGCTGATCAGGCCGCCGCCGCGGACCGGGAAGTACTTGACCAGATTGTCGACCTGCACGAGCACCTCGTCGCTCAGGCTGGCCTCCAGCGCCCCGGTGTCGCGCGGCATGGTGTCGCTCACGCGATCACGCTCCCCTCGGCCTCGGGCCGCTCGGCGATCTCCTCGGCCACCTTCGCCGCCGCGTCGCTGCGGCCCTGGACCACCACGCGCTTGCGCTCGGCCTCGGCCTCCTGGGTGACCCCGAGCGCGGTCGGCGGCAGGAAGCACGCCGACCGGTGCATCCCGGCATCACCCACGGCGACCAGCCTGGGCTCCTCGGTCAGGCAGCGGTCCATCACGTAGGCGCAGCGGGGGTGGAAGGCGCAGCCAGACGGCAGGTTGATCAGGCTGGGCGGCTGGCCGGTGATGGGCCGCAGCCGGCCGCCCGCCGCGGAGCTGTTGGGTATCGACTCCAGCAGTCCCTTGGTATAGGGGTGGTGCGGAGCGTAGAAGATGTCATGTTTGGTGGCTTTCTCCGCCGCGCGGCCCGCGTACATGACCATCACGTCGTCGGCGATGTCCGCGACGACCCCGAGATCGTGCGTGATCATGATCAGGGCCGTCTGCGATTCCTGCTGCAGCCGCAGCAGCAGGTCAAGGATCTGGGCCTGGACGGTTGCGTCCAGCGCAGTCGTCGGCTCGTCGGCGATGATCAGCTTGGGCGCCAGCGAGATGGCCATCGCGATCATCACCCGCTGGCGCATGCCACCGGAGAACTGGTGCGGGTAGTCGTTCACCCGCTCGGCGGGCCGCGGGATCCCCACCCGGCCGAGCAGGTCCACGGCCCGGGCCGTGGCCTGCGACTTGCTGGTCGACGGCTCGTGCGCGCGGATCATCTCGGCGATCTGCCAGCCCACCTTGTACAGCGGGTGCAGGCTGGTCAGCGGGTCCTGGAAGATGACGGCGATCTGCGCGCCGCGGATCTTCTGCAGCTCGTCCGGGCGCAGCGACAGCAGGTCGGTGCCGTCGAAGAGCGCCTTCCCGGAGATCTGGCCGCCGGGCGCGAGCCCGAGCAGGGTCTGGGTCAGGACGGTCTTGCCGCTGCCGGACTCACCGACGATGCCCAGCGTCCGCCCTGACTCGACGCTGAACGAGACCCCGCGGACAGCCCGCACGAGACCGTCTGAAGTCGGGAAACCGACGCGGAGATCGGTCACCTCAAGCAAGCTCACGAACGGTGTCCCTTCGGCTGGCTAGCGGGCGCGCCGCAGGCGACCGTGCCTGCAGGATCAAGTCGGACAGTAGCCCCATTCTGCAGTCCGGCCGGGTATGCGTACTGCATACCCGGCCGGATGCTGCGCTAGTCGGTCAAGACGACCGGATCAGCCGGTCACCCAGACGTTGGTGGGGTCCGCGTCGCCGATCGTCGGCGAGAACACGGCGCTGGGCGCGCCGGCCTCGTGCACCCGCGCGCTGGCGTACAGCGGGAACTGCTGGCTCACCAGCGGGACCACGACCGCCTGCTTCATCACGTCGATGTCGACCTGGTGCCACAGGGCCGGCGCGGTGGCCGGGTTCTGGTCGGTCTCGGCCTGCTTGATCAGGCTGTCCACCGTCTTGCTGCTGAAGCAGCCGTAGTTGGTGGTGTTGAGCACGCAGTTGGTCTGGTACAGCGGCTGCAGCGTGGTGCGGCCGTTGTTGGCGCCGTACCAGTCGGGGATCCAGCCCGGCTGGGCCAGGTCCCACTTGTTGGCCTCGTTGTTGACCGGGGCGTTGCCCAGGTCAACAAAGAAGCTAGAGGAGACCTCCGGCTTGCCGGACAGGTTGACGCCGCAGGGCTTCAGGCTCGCCTGGATGGCGGTGAAGACCTGGGTGTTCACGCTGTCGTTCGGGTAGAGGTAGGTGAGCGTGACCCCCTTGGGGTAGCCCGCCTGGGCCAGCAGCGACTTGCACTTGGCGATGTCGCCCTGGCCATTGGCGTCCGGGTACAGGTTGTAGGGCTTGTAGCCGGCGCTGCCGGGCGGAACCGCCGTGTTGATGATGGTGGCGAGGGTCGGGCCGCCGTAGACCTTCTGCACCGCGACCTTGTTGATGCCGTACTCGATGGCCTGGCGGACCAGCAGCTTGCCGGCCGCGCCGCCGGAGTTGGGGCTGCGCAGGTTGAACACCACGTACGGGAAGGTGTCGCTCCACGGGAAGACCTTGAACTGCGGGGTCTTGCTGGCCTCTAGCTGCGGGATGGACGCCGGGTTGATCGAGGTGTCCATTGGCAGGTCCTCGGTGCCGGCCTTCATGTCGGCGAGCTGGGTGGCAGCCGAGGTGACGCCCATGGTGACCACGATGCTCTTGACGTACTGGTGGCGCAGCGTGTCAGTGGACTGCTTCCAGGTCGGATTGGCGGTGAGCACCGCCTGCTTGCCCGGGTTCAGGGACGTCAGCGCGTACGGGCCGTCCGAGATCAGGTGCTTGTCAAGCTGCAGGCTGTTGGGCAGGTAGCTGTCGTACTCCACCGGGCGGGCCGAGGCGAACGGCAGCGCCAGCATGTAGACGAAGTCGCTGGCCCGCTGGATCAGCTTGAACTGCAGCGTCAGGGCGCTCGGCGCGCTGATCCCGGAGATGGTGTGCGAGTTCTGGAAGGCCGCGATGTTCGCCGCGGTGGGCGCGTGCTTCTTGCTCGCGAAGTACGCGGTCTCGGCGTTGCAGTACGACAGCAGCCCGGAGATCGTGCTGGTGTAGTACAGGCTGTTGCCGACCGGGCTGATCGGGTTGCAGAACGCCTTGAACTCGCGGATGAAGTCGTCGGCGGTCACCTGCCGGGCCGGGGTGGTGTCCCAGTCGATGCCCGGCTTGATGTGCAGGGTGTAGATCAGCCCGTTGGCGGAGATGCCGCCGTTGGCCGTGGTCGGCACCGCGGTGGCCATGTCGGCCACCGGGGTGGTGGCCTTCACCCAGGCTGGACCGCTCGTGGTGGTCGTCGGCACCGTCGGATAGCTGAGCAGCTGCCGAGCGTATGCGCGCTCCAGCATGTAGTCCGCTGTGTAGTAGGCGGGTACGGTGTCCCAGTGGTCCGGGCCCGCTGACGCGACGATGTTGAGGGTGCCAGTCGGCTTGGTCGGCGGTCCGGAGGCATTGGTGCTGGTGCTAGTCGACGACTTGCCGCATGCCGCGAGCCCGGTAGCGGCCAGGGCGGCCACTGCCAGCGCGGCAATTCGCCTGGGCATTGGTGTCATGAACGGACTCCTTCTGGCCTCGCGCAGAGCGCAGGCACGTCAGTGGTCACCCTTAGTGCGTACACGCAGGTGCAAGAGAGTGTCTACCCAGCTGGACGAACCGGTCGAAAGCATTTACGGAACCGCAATCGCCTTGTGACCATTCATGCAGTCCTGGGCCCGGCCGGCCGCATGATGCTGCGGAACAAGGCGGCTGCACCTCGCGCCAGCCCTGCTCATCCCGATCATGCCACCACCTCGAGCGGCCCGGTCCCGCAGGTTGGTGGAGTGCCTATCCTTCCAGGGCCTGGAGGACTGGCCGGAACTTGGTCTGCGCCTCGGCCAGCTCGGCAGCCGGATCGGAACCGGCCACGATGCCGCAGCCGGCGAAGAGCCTGGCCCGCCGTCCGTCCAGCTCGGCGCAGCGCAGCGCGATGCCCCACTCGCCATTGCCCTGCGCGTCGACCCAGCCGACCGGCCCGGCGTACCGGCCCCTGTCCATGCCCTCAAGCTCGCGGATCAGGTCCATCGCGGCGCTCGCCGGGGTCCCGCATACCGCCGCGGTGGGGTGCAGGGCGGCGGCGAGGGCCAGGGCCGTGGGAACACCGGCCGCCGGCGCGGCCGACAGCCTGCCGCGCACCCGGGTCGCCAGGTGCTGGACGTTGGCCAGCCGCAGCAGCGACGGCCGGGGCTCTGCCACCAGCACGTCGCAGAGCGGTCCGAGCGCCGCCCGGACGTCGGCGACGGCGTAACCGTGCTCCTCGACGTTCTTGGCCGACACCAGCAGCGCGGCGCCCAGGGCGTCGTCCTGAGCTGCCGTGCCGCCGCGCGGCACGGTTCCCGCCAGTACCAGCGACCGGACCTGGTCGCCGCTGCGCCGGATCAGCAGCTCGGGGGTGGCGCCGGCCAGGCCCGCGCAGGAGAAGGTGTAGCAGTCCGGGTAGCGAGCGGCCAGCCGCGTGAGGACCAGGCGCACGTCGATGTCGCGGTCGGCGCAGGCGTGCAGGTCCCTGGCCAGTACGACCTTGCGCAGGTCACCGGCCCGGATCCGGGCGACCGCGGCGGCAACTGCCTGCTCCCACTCCGGCGCCGTGCGGCTGGCGTCGCTCCAGCGCACCTCGCCGGGCGCCGTCACCGGCGCGGCCGCCGGCAGCGGCTCGTCGTCGCCGGTGACGGTCGTCAGCCACGCCCGGCCTGCCCGGCGGCCGAGCACGACGCGGGGCACGACCAGCACCGACCCGTCCGAGGCCGGGTCGAAGGTGAAGCTGCCGAAGGCCACCGGCCCGGAGCCGGGCACCTTGACGTCATCGGTGCTGCGGGCGCCGTCGAAGAGCTCGCGCAGCCACTTCTCCCCGGCGGTAAACCTGTCCTCGCCGGCCGGCAGCGTCACTCGCGCGGCCTCGCCCCATCCGGCCAGACCCTCGCCGCGCCGGATCCAGGCCAGCGCGGCGGGATACGGCAGGCGGGCCAGCAGATCGCCGGGATCGGCGACAGGGACGGTGCGGACAGTCAGACTGTCCGGCATCCGCTGGTCTGTGCCCTCTTGCTGGGATCCCACGGCATTCCACTGTACGTGCGCTGCGAACGCGCTCCGCTCAGGGGACCTGGCAGCCCGGCGCGCGTGACTGCTGCGTCATGGCGCTGCCCGGCACGGCTGTGCTAGTTTTGGCTTAGTCGTTTTCTCGACTTAAACGATAGGATAACTAGGATGATAGCAGCCAGCCACCTCGCCCCTCCTGCCCCGGCCCGCCTGAGCCCGGCCCGCCTGGGCCAGCTGGTGGCCGGTGTCGCCGGCTCCCCTGGCCGCTGGGCCAGCCTGGTGCGCTTTGATCCGGCGCGCCGCTGGTATCGCCGGCTGGAGCTGGCGGAAGATTACGAGATATGGCTGCTGAGCTGGCTGCCGGGGCAGGAGACTGGCTTTCATGACCATGGCAACGCGGTCGGCGCGTTCACCGTGGCGCAGGGCGAACTGCGCGAGCGCGCGGCCACGCCCGGGCGGCCGCAGGTCACCAGCCGCGTCGTGGCGGCCGGGCAGGTCCGCTCGTTCGGCCGGCAGCACGTGCACGACGTCAGCAATGCCTGCGCCCGGCCCGCGCTCAGCATCCACGCCTACTCCCCGCCCCTTGCCGCAATGCGCCGGTATGCGATGACCGGCTCCGGCCTGGTCCTGACGGCCACCGAGGTCGCGGCGGAGAACTGGTGACACCGCCGGGCTGCCGCACGATCGAGCAGGTACTGGCCGCAGCCCGCAGCCGGCTGGACCGGCTCAGCCCGGGGCAGGCCCGCGCCGCCGCGGCGGATGGCGCGCTGCTGGTTGACATCAGGCCCGCGGCGCAGCGGGCGGCCGAAGGCGAGATACCCGGCGCCCTGGTCATCGAGCGCAACGTCCTGGAGTGGCGGCTTGACCCGCAGTCCAGCTCGCGGCTGCCGGAGGCGAGCTACGACCGGCGGGTGATCGTCGTCTGCTCGGAGGGCTACACCTCCAGTCTGGCCGCGGCCGCGCTGCAGGATCTCGGCCTGGGCGGCGCCACTGACCTGGCCGGCGGCTTCCGGGCGTGGCAGCAGGCCGGGCTGCCGGTCCGTCACGGCCATCACAGCAGCGACAGCTGAACGGCGGCGGCCGCGCCGTCAGCTTGCGGCCGGCCCTGGCTCCCGCCGGCCGCTGGCCGGGCCAGGCGGCTGCGCTCGGGGCGGCTGCGCTCGGGGAGGCTGCGCGCCGCCGCGGGGCTGGCCTGCCCGATGCCATACTGCGCCGCCAGCTCCCGCACCTGGGCACCGATCCGCTGCTGGTACGCCCTGGGCGCGTAGGCACCCGACCCGTACAGCCGGCGGTACGGCTCCACCAGGTCCGGATGCTGCTCGCCCAGCCACTGCAGGAACCATTCCCGCGCGCCGGGCCGCAGGTGCAGCACGATCGGGCTGACCCGGGCGGCTCCGGCCGCGGCGATCTGCCGTACCGCGGCGGCCAGCTGGCCGGGGGAGTCGGACAAAAACGGCAGGATCGGTCCCATCAGCACGCCGCAGCGCAGCCCGCGCGCGCTGATCGCGGCGCAGACCGCAAGCCGCCGGGCAGGGCCGGGCGTGCCGGGCTCAGCCGACCGGGAAAGCTCCTTGTCGATGAAGCCGACCGACACGTTGAGGCCGACGTCGGTCACCTGCGCGGCGTCAGCGAGCAGATCGAGGTCGCGCAGGATCAGCGTCCCCTTGGTGAGGATGGAGAACGGGTTGGCTGCGTCCCGCAGCGCGCCGATGATGCCGGGCATCAGCCGGTAGCGGCCCTCGGCCCGCTGGTAGCAGTCCACGTTGGTGCCCATCGCGACGTGCTCGCCCCGCCATTTCGGCGCGGCGAGCTCCCGGCGGACTAGTTCCGGCGCGTTCACCTTCACGACGATCCTGGAGTTGAAGTCCAGCCCTGCGTCCATGTCGAGATAGACATGCGTATTTCGGGCGAAACAGTAAACACATCCGTGGGAGCAGCCCCGGTAGGGGTTGATCGTCCAGCGGAACGCCATCCGAGAGGACTCGGGCACCCGGTTGATGACGGACCGGGCATGCACCTCGTAGAACGTCATGCCGCGGAAGCCGGGCGTATCAAAGGTCCTGGCCACCGTGGTCCTGGCCACCGTGTCCCGCTCGAAGAGCGCAGGCGCCTGGCCGCCGCCTTCCGCCTGCGTGCCCCGCTGCCCGGCGCCCCGCTGCCCGGCCCCCTCCTGCCCGGCGGACCCTTGACCGGCCGACCCTTGACCGGCGGACCCTTGACCGGCGGACCCTTGACCGGCCCCCTCCTGACCCGCGCTCAGCCGAAGGCCGTCCCATCGCATGACCGACAGGATAGAACGAAAGTTCGAATAGATCAAACACGTATTCGAACGAGTCGCCCAAGTGATCCGG
>Ga0302324_100025924_pt1 | contig 11223 bp, 10 predicted proteins | sample Palsa_T0_1_FD_201949 | JGI IMG/M metagenome (GOLD analysis project Ga0302324, IMG submission 201949) | Peat permafrost microbial communities from Stordalen Mire near Abisko, Sweden - Palsa_T0_1 | ecosystem: Environmental > Terrestrial > Soil > Palsa > Peat permafrost | place: Sweden: Abisko... | reverse complement strand
GGATGGCGTCGAAGTCAGCGATCACATTTGCCATTTCAAAGGGGCTCGAACGAAACAAGGTGTTCCTCCGCTTCCTGCTCTCAAGGGCAGCAGCCAGTTGTCAGTGGCCAGTTGCCAGTTTTTTGTGTTCCGCGGCGGCTGAGAGCCTTTGCCCCACGGAACGTTTCTTCAAGAAAATCTTTGCGCAAGCCGCCACTACCGGCAGCCGGTCCGCGCCGTACTGGCAACTGACAACCGGCTACCGGCAACTGCTTTTCTTAATCTGCTGCCACGCCGATCGTGGGCTTCTTCTCTCCCGCCTTGATCAGTTCCACATCCAGGCAGAGCGATTGCAGCTCGCGGATCAGCACGTTGAACGATTCCGGTACGCCGGGCTCCATGGCAGCTTCGCCCTTGACGATGGCCTCGTAAATCTTGGTGCGGCCGTATACGTCGTCGGACTTCGCCGTCAAAAGCTCCTGCAGGATGAAGGCTGCGCCGTATGCTTCCAGGGCCCAGACTTCCATTTCTCCGAAGCGTTGTCCGCCGAACTGCGCTTTTCCACCGAGCGGTTGCTGGGTGATGAGCGAGTACGGTCCGATGGAACGCGCGTGAATCTTGTCGTCCACCAGGTGTGACAGCTTCAGCATGTAGATGTAGCCCACGGTGACCGGCTGTTCGAAGACCTCTCCGGTCATGCCGTCGCGCAGCGTCGTCTTGCCCGAAGTCGGCAGGCCAGCGTGCTCGAGCAGCGCCTTGATTTCGCCCTCGCGCGCCCCGTCGAATACCGGCGATCCCATGAACACGCCCTTGGTGAAGGTGGGGGCCATGGCGTCGAGTTCTTCGTCGGACATATCCGAGATGATGTCGGCCAGCTGCGAGTCTTTGAACAACGCTTTCAACTCGCGGCGGACGAATTCGGTCTTTGTGTTCTCTTTGAGCAACTGCGTGATCTTCTCGCCCAGAACGAAGCCGGCCCATCCCAGGTGGGTTTCAAGAATCTGCCCCACGTTCATACGGGAAGGCACGCCCAGCGGATTGAGCACGATCTCCACCGGCTGCCCGTCTTCGAGGTACGGCATGTCCTCTTCCGGCAGAATGCGGGCAATCACACCCTTGTTGCCGTGACGGCCGGCCATCTTGTCCCCGACACTCAGCTTGCGCTTCATGGCGATGTAGACCTTGACCAGCTTGATCACGCCCGGGGGCAACTCGTCGCCCTTGGTGAGTTTTTCCTTGCGCTCGTTGACGATCTTTTTCAGAACGTCAATCTGGCGCGAAGTCATCTCTTCGATCTCGTCGATCTGCTCATTTACGCGTGGATCCTTGTCGGCATATTTAATTCGCTTCAGGTTACGGGTTGAGATGCGCTCGATCTCGTCGCGATTGAGAACGTTGCCCTTCACCAGCAGTCGCTTGTTGGTGCGCTCGTCGTGCAGGTCGGCCTGCACTTCCTTCCCGCCCAGAATGTTCTCCAGGCGCTTCAGGCGCTCGTCGGTCAGAATCCGGATCTCATCCGAAAGATTCTTTTCCAGCTTCGCGATCTGCGTGGCTTCAATAGCCTTGGCGCGTTCGTCCTTCTCCTGACCCTTGCGGGAGAAGATTTTCACGTCGACGATCACTCCCTCAATGCCTGGCGGGCAGTAGAGCGATGCGTCGCGCACGTCGCCGGCTTTTTCGCCGAAGATGGCGCGCAGGAGTTTTTCTTCCGGCGTGAGCTGGGTTTCACCCTTCGGCGTAACTTTGCCGACGAGGATGTCGCCCTGCTTGATGGTCGCACCGATGCGGATGACGCCTGCCTCGTCCAGATTGCGCAACATGGACTCGCTGACGTTGGGAATATCGCGCGTGACTTCCTCGGGCCCGAGCTTGGTGTCGCGCGCCTCGATCTCGTACTCCTCGATGTGCAAGGAGGTGTAGTAGTCTTCTTTGACCATCTTTTCCGAGACTAGGATCGCGTCCTCGAAGTTGTAACCGCGCCACGGCATGAAGGCAACCAGGACGTTTCGTCCAAGAGCCAGCTCGCCATGATCGGTGCAGGGACCGTCGGCGATGATCTGGCCTTTCAGTACGCGCTCGCCCTTCTTCACCACCGGCTTCTGGTTGATGCAAGTGTTCTGGTTGGAACGCTTGAACTTCGTCAGCTGGTAAATGTCGCTGCCCACCTCACGCGACAACTGCGTAGGGTGATGCTCACCCTCGACGCGAACGATAATGCGTTCGGAGTCGACCGAGTCGATGATCCCGTTGCGGCGGGCCAGAACGACTGCGCCGGAATCGCGGGCAGTAACGCCCTCCATCCCGGTACCGACGATCGGGGCCTGAGCTCGCAACAGCGGAACCGATTGGCGTTGCATGTTCGCGCCCATCAGTGCGCGGTTGGCGTCGTCGTGCTCGAGAAACGGAACCAGCGAGGCGGCGACGGATACCAGTTGCTTCGGGCTGACGTCGACGTAGTCGACTTCATCGCGATGCACCAGCACAAAGTTGCCGGCCTTACGGGCGTTGACCAACTCGGCCACAATTTTGCCTTTGTCGTCGAGTTCCACGTTGGCCTGCGCGATGGTGTGACGATCTTCCTCCCAGGCGGAGAGATAGAACGAGAAGGGCTCAATCGCCGCCGGTTTCTTGCGCTTCTCTTTCAGCTCGTTGTTGATCTTCTCGATCTCATGCTTCTCCATGTGATCGCCGACCTTGTGGTCGCTGTCGCCGACGTTAACCACTGTGACGTAGTCAATGACGCGTCCACCCTTGATCTTGCGGTAGGGAGACTCGATGAAGCCGTAGTCGTTAATGCGCGCGTAGCAGCTCAACGACGAGATCAGGCCGATGTTCGGACCTTCCGGCGTTTCAATCGGGCAGATGCGGCCGTAGTGCGTAGGGTGAACGTCGCGCACTTCGAACCCTGCTCTTTCACGAGAAAGTCCGCCCGGCCCAAGGGCGGAGAGACGACGCTTGTGCGTAATCTCCGACAACGGGTTGGTCTGATCCATGAACTGCGAGAGCTGTGACGATCCGAAAAATTCGCGAATCGCAGCCATCACTGGTTTTGCATTGACCAGGTCGTGCGGCATGGCCGTCGACATTTCCTGGTAGACCGACATCTTCTCTTTGATCGCCCGTTCCATACGGACCAGGCCGATGCGGAACTGGTTCTCCATGAGTTCGCCAACCGCGCGCACGCGGCGGTTGCCCAGGTGATCGATGTCGTCGACTGCGCCAATGCTCTTGCGCAACTTCAGCAGGTACGCGATGGTCGCGTAGAAGTCGTCAGGATCAAGCGTGCGCTTGTCGAGGCTGGTGAAGTCCTGGTTCTCGTGCAGCTTGATGTTGAACTTCAAGCGGCCGACCTTCGAGAAGTCGTACTTGCGCGGATCGAAGAACATGCCGTGAAACAGCGCCGTAGCCGTGTCCAACGTCGGCGGATCGCCGGGACGCAGCTTGCGGTAAATCTCGATCAGCGCTTCCTGCGGAGTCTTCACCGCATCGCGCTTCAAGGTCTGGCTGATGACTGTGCCCACATCGTCGCGCTCGGGGAAGAACAGCACCATCTCAACCACGCCGGAATCGAGAATCTTCGAAACCTTGTCGGCAGTGAGTTCGGCGTTCGCCTCCAGCATAACTTCGCCGGTGGTGGTGTCGACGATGTCGCCGGCCGTCCACGCACCTTCGAGGTCGGTGATGTCGACTTCGATCTCGCTGATCTTCGCCTTCTGAATGTCCTTCAGAATCTGGGCGTTGATCTTGCGGCCGGAGTGCGCAATTTCCTCGCCCGACTTGTTCTTGATACTGTGGGCAAGCTTCATGCCCAGCAGGTTCGTCGGCTTCTCGCTGGCCGGGTCAAGCGTCCAGAAAAGCTTCTTGTCGCGGACCGCAATGCGGTCCGTCGTGTAGAACGTCTTCAGAATGTCTTCGCCGGAACGCAGGCCGAGAGCACGCAGGAAAATCGTGCCCAGAAATTTGCGCTTGCGGTCGATGCGGACGTAGAGCACGTTCTTCTGGTCGTACTCAAACTCAACCCACGATCCGCGGTAGGGAATGATCTTTCCCAGGAAGTAGGTGCGGTTGTTGGCCGTCTCGAAGAACACTCCGGGCGAGCGGTGCAACTGGCTGACAATGACACGCTCGGTCCCGTTGATAATGAAAGTCCCGTTCTGCGTCATCAGCGGAACGTCGCCGAAGAAGACTTCCTGCTCTTTAATGTCACGAATCGAGCGGTTGCCGGTCTCCGCGTCCTTGTCAAAAATGGTGAGTCGCATCGTAACCTTGAGCGGCGCGGAGTAAGTCATCCCACGCTCCTCGCACTCGGCCACATCATATTTCAGCTGCAGACCAACCGGGTCGCCGCACTTGTTGCAGAAGTCAGGCGTGTTGGCGTTGTAGGTGCCGCACTTCGAGCACAGCACTTCGCCAGGATGGAACGGGTCAGTGATGACCGTATTGCCGCAATTCTTACAAGTGGTGCGGAGGTGGTGCAGCCCCTTAAGATGACCGCACTTGCACTCCCAGTTACCAATGGCGTAATCGACGAACTCTAATTGTGATACGTTGCGGAAGTCGGTGATCGGAAACACAGACTGAAACACCGCCTGCAAGCCGCCGTCTTCGCGCTCGCTGGGCAGCTTGTCCATCTGCAGGAAGCGGTCGTAGGACCGCTTCTGAACCTCAATGAGGTTCGGAATCTGAATGGTGGCCGGAATTTTGGAAAAGTCGAAACGTTTACGGAAGGCGTTTTTCATCGTCAAGAGACTCCCAATCTCGGGCGCAGCCGAAGGCCGCGCCAAACCGCGGTTAGTGGGGCGCGTTTGTTACCGCGCCGCGGTACCTACTTGCTTAGAACCTGTTTGTTTAAAGCCTGTTAGAACCTGTTACTGCGTAAGAACTTTCGGAACCTGGTCAATGAAACCAATCCATGAGAACCTGCACTACCTAGAACGTGCCCTCGCGGCTCGATTGCGCAGGCAGTAGCGGAAAAGACGATGGGGCGCCTGCAGGGACAGTCGTTCCCGCAGACGCCAACCGAGGCGTTTCGCCCTTTTGATTTGAATTCTTTCGCGCCAGTTCTCCGGCCTGTTTCCGCTTCGCCTGCCCGCGAAGCAGCCGCCTAATAACTTCCTTCGTGAGCCTACGCTCGTGAATCGAGTGAGGCCGAGGGAAGCGACGTTAGGTTAGATGCTAACACCGCCGCCCTCGACTCACAAGTAAGAAACGTGAAACAAAAACGATTTTGCACCGAGTTCAGTGCAATTTCGGGAAAGCCGGTTGAAAGCTGGTTGTGTGGAGCGGGCACTCTTGCCCGCTGCCCTTGATCTTGCTGTTGCCCTTGACCTTGACCTTGCATCGGACCCTACCGCCTAACTTCAAAGTCAAAAACAAGCGTGCCAGAGTGCCCGCTCCACCCCCAACAACCCTCATTTCACTTCGACAACGGCACCCGCGTCAGTGAATTTCTTCTTAATGGTCTCGGCCTCTTCCTTGGAAACGCCCTCTTTTATGTTCTTGGGCGCGCCGTCAACCAGTTCCTTGGCTTCCTTCAAGCCCAGGCTGGTGACTTCGCGGACCGCCTTGATCACGTTGATCTTGTTGGCGCCGACCTCTTTGAGAAGAACGGTGAATTCGGTCTTCTCTTCCGCCGGGGCCGCTGCCGCCGCGCCACCGCCGCCGCCGGCAACCATCACCGGGGCTGCCGCTGCCGCCGACACGCCCAGGCGGGATTCCAGTTTCTTGACCAGGTCGGCCGCTTCAAGAAGCGACAAGCCTACGATAGATTCTTCCAACTGCGCCAGATCTGCCATGTTATGTCTCCAGTGATTTAGTCTCTTCTATTTTCTTATTTTCGCCATCCGCCAGCCACGGTTTCCAGTGCGGCAGGCCCAATTTCCCGGCGCCAGACAACGCCCGGATTCGAGCCGCGCAACCCCTGACTTGCGGACAACCAAACTTTTGTTCGTGTGGACCCTGTTTATGTGGAGCGGGCACTCTTGCCCGCTGCCGTTGATCTTGCTGTTGCTTTTGATCTTGGCCTGTCACTACAAACAGCCGAAGTCAAAAGCAAGCGGGCAGGAGTGCCCGCTCCACGCAGGCCAGCACAGCCCAACCAGCCCTCACAATCCCTACGCTTCCTTGAACTTCTTCTGCTGCACTCCCTGATCGACTACCACCGCCAGATTGCGGCCTACTGCATTCATCACGGTGACCAGACGCTGCGCCGGAGAGCTGATCAGGAACAGGAGCTTCGAATACAGCTCTTCCTTCGACGGCATCGTCGCCAGCGCTTCGATCTCTTTGATCGTGACCACGCGGCCTTCGACCACGCCGATCTTGAAGGTGAACTCCGGCGTGTCCTTGGCGTATTTGGTCAGCGCCTTGGCCATCGCCACGGGATCGCCCGTGGTATAGGCAATCGACGTCACACCCGCCAGGTCTTTCAACGCACCTTCAACCTTGGTTCCCTTGGCGGCTTTCTCAGCCAAAGTATTCTTGACCACCTGATACTTCGCCCCCGCGCCGCGCAGCACCTTGCGCAGCTCGTAGTCCTGGGGCACGGTCATCTTGGTGTAGGTCGCGACCACCACGTTCGAAACGTTCTGCAGTTCCTTCGACAGCTTCTCAACCTGCTCCGTCTTCCTAGCCTTAGTAACCGCCATAATTCAGCCCCTCAAAATGATCTCGTCTTGCTCTTGCTTTATGTGGGGACAGCCGCCCTCGGCTGCCCGCGTCGTGCAGCGACGCTATGCCTTAGCCGCTGTCTCGATGGGAGAGACATCCAGCATAATCCCCGGCCCCATGGTCGAACTCAGGGTGCAGCCCTTGATGTATTTGCCCTTGGCCACCGACGGCTTGGCCTTGATCACGCTGGTGATCAGCGTGGTCGCGTTGTCGATCAGCTTCTGGGGCGTAAACGAAATCTTGCCCACCGGACAGTGCACCAGCGCCGTCTTGTCGGTGCGGAATTCGACTTTGCCGGCCTTCACTTCCTGCACCGCTTTGCCCACATCGAATGTCACCGTGCCGGTCTTCGGATTCGGCATGAGCCCCTTAGGCCCAAGCACCTTACCCAGGCGTCCGACGGATTTCATCACATCTGGCGTGGCGATGAGAGCGTCGAAATCCGTCCAGTTTTCCTTGGTGATCTTTTCGACCATCTCTTCGCCGCCGAAGAAATCGGCTCCCGCCGCTTCCGCCTCTTTAATCTTGTCGCCGGTAGCGATGACCAGAACCTTCTTCGACTTGCCCAGACCGTGCGGCAGAACTACGGTCCCGCGGACCATCTGGTCGGCGTGCTTGGGATCGACCCCCAGGCGCAACGTGACCTCGACGGTCTCGTCAAACTTGGCAAACTTCACTTTTTGCAGAAGCGGAACCGCATCCTGCAGGATGTAGGGCCGCTTCTCGACCGCAGCGTGCGCCTTGGCGATGTTCTTTCCTTCTTTTTTGTGCATTTGCTCTTTCCTTGTCTCCCACCGCCGATCGTTGATTCGATCCGCCGTGGTGCGTTTGACTATGTGGCGCGGGCACTCCTGTCCGCGAAATCTCAAGCCTGCCGGCGCCGCCCGCGAAAACCGCGCTCGCTGCGCTTGCTGGACGGACGAAGGCGTCCGTCCCTACACGAACCTACCCAACCACTTCAATTCCCATCGACCTCGCCGTGCCGCGAATGCTCTTGATCGCGGTCTCGACCGAGGCAGCATTCAGGTCGGGCATCTTCTGCTTCGCGATGTCCTCAATCTGTTTCGCGCTAACCTTGCCGACTTTATCTTTGTTCGGCGTGCCCGATCCCTTGGCGATACCAGCCGCACGCTTCAGCAAAATCGAGGCCGGAGGCGTCTTGGTGATGAAGGTGAAGGTGCGGTCGTTGTACACCGACACCACCACCGGAATGATCAGCCCTTCCATTTCTTTCTGGTTGGTGCGGGCGTTGAACTGCTTGCAGAACTCCATGATGTTGATCTGAGCCTGGCCGAGCGCCGGGCCCACGGGGGGCGCCGGAGTCGCCTTGCCGGCGGCGATCTGCAGCTTTACGTAACCTGTAACTTTCTTTGCCACTTCGTTAGCTCCTAGCTTCTAGCTCTTATGCTTCTAGCTTGCAGGTCGTCAAGGCTTTCTATGAAAGCCATCGCTGGAATCTCAGCGAGACTCAGCTTCTTTTGAATCGGGTCATACGCCAAGCCTAGTCCTTGGATCGTATACGAGCCGATTAGCTCCGTATCACCGACCTCGGCTACGACGACGATGTCCGGCACTTTACGGCCATGGCTTTCTACCCAAACGACCGCAGTATCGCGCTTAACAATCGAGCCGTCACTGGCCCGGAAGTCCAACCTTCGCAGTCTCTGGGCTCCTAAACGATCCAAACGCTCCCTAAGAATCCAAGAGAAGGCCGCCCCCGTATCTACCGTTGCCTCAATTTCTTCCACGATCTCAGGAGCGTTGGGGTTCCACATGCAGAACTTGGCGCTGAAGGTTCCCATGACTACGCGACCTTCTCTACCTGGTTGAATTCCAACTCCACCGGCGTCGAGCGCCCGAAAATTGTGACCATGACTTTCAAGGTCTCGCGGTCTTCGTTCACTTCGTCCACAATTCCGGTGAATGTTGCGAACGGCCCTTCGCTGATTCGTACCGTTTCATTCTTTTCGAACTTGACCTTAAGCTTGGGCTTCTCGCGGCTGTCGGCAACTTTGTAGACAATGTGCTGAACTTCTTCCTCGGACAGCGGTGTCGGCTGCTGCCCGGTGCCGACGAATCCGGTCACGCGGGGCGTCGACTTCACCACGTGCCAGACATGATCGTCCATGTCCATTTCAACCAGCACGTAGCCGGGATAGAACATGCGCTCGGAGGTGTACTTTTTCCCGCCACGCACCTCGGTCACCGATTCGGTGGGAATTAGAACTTTGCCAATCTTCTCCTGCAAGCCGAAGGCGTTGACCCGCGACTCCAGCGACTCCTTCACCTTGCGCTCGAAGCCCGAATAAGAGTGGATGATGTACCACTTCATGTTCGGATTCTTGGGCGCCTCGGCAGTTGCGGTGGCGCCTTCCGCGCCGGCGGCTGAGGCTTCAACCGCGTCGCCCGTGGCGGCTTCGTTTTTCTCTTCGTCCAGCATCATGAGTATTCTTCCTGGCCAGCCGTCTCTGTTCGCCGACCAGCTTTCGTCCGCGAATCCCGTCATTAACCTTGAAGCAGTGGCAAGTGAATCAATGAACCTTAAATCCGTCAATCCCTTACTCAGTGAACCTTGAAATAGTCAAACAGCGCGGTCACTCCGTGCTGAATGACGTAATCGATCACCGCAAAGTAAAGCGCGAAAATAAACACCGTGATCACGACCACTGTAGTCGTAGCCTGCACCTCTTTCCAGGACGGCGCCGTCACCTTGCGCATTTCAGTGCGCACGTCGTTGTAGAAAGTTCGGATGCGCTCCGGCCAGGCCTTCATCTGCTCGCCGAAGCTGCCGCCCGCCGCTAGATTCGCCATTTTCTTTGTCTCGACTGCCATTCCTGCTCCTGAATCTTTCCGTTACCCTTCAAAAAATCTGGCAGGGGCGGAGGGATTCGAACCCCCAAGTTCGGTTTTGGAGACCGACAGTTTAACCGTTGAGCTTACGCCCCTGTTGTCATTGAGTGATTTAGTGATCGGGTGATTGAGCGACTGAAAAGCACCGCGCGATAAGATTTTCAATCGCCCAATCACCAATCACACAATCGCCCAATTATTTTACTTCTTTATGCGGCGTGTGCTTGCGGCAACGGCCACAGAACTTCTTGAACTCCAGCCGTTCCGTCGTTGTCTTGCGGTTTTTGGTGGTCGAATAGTTCCGCTCTTTGCAATCACCGCACTGTAATGTCACTATTTCTCGGGGCATCTCAACAGCTCCTGGATTCTAGCTGTCAGCTCTCAGCTGTCAGCTCTCAGTAAAACCTTATGCACTTTCCTCGTGTGGAGCGGGCACTCCTGCCCGCTTTTGCCGGCAGCACCGGAAAGCCTGGCGGGCAAGAGTGCCCGCCCCACACAACCTCAATCTACGTCACAATCTCCGAGATGGTGCCTGCGCCCACCGTATGTCCGCCTTCGCGAATCGCGAACCGCAAGCCCTTTTCCATGGCCACCGGCGTGATCAGCTCAATCACCAGGCTGACGTTATCTCCCGGCATCACCATCTCGGTGCCTGCAGGAAGTTCCGCCACGCCCGTCACATCCGTCGTGCGCAAGTAAAACTGCGGACGATAACCTTTAAAGAATGGCGTATGCCGCCCGCCTTCTTCCTTGGTCAGAATGTAAACTTCCGCCTTGAACTTGGTGTGCGGAGTAATCGATCCCGTCTTGGCCAACACCATGCCGCGCTCGACATCTTCTTTCGCAATGCCGCGCAGAAGCAAGCCAGCGTTGTCGCCCGCCATGCCTTCGTCCAACTGCTTCTTGAACATTTCGACGCCGGTCACCACCGTCTTGCGGGTCTCGCGGAAGCCCACGATTTCCACTTCCTCGCCGACCTTCACCTTGCCACGCTCGATACGTCCCGTAACCACCGTGCCGCGTCCCTGAATCGAAAAAATATCTTCAATCGGCATCAGAAACGGCTTGTCCAGTTCGCGCGCCGGCTGCGGAATGTATTTGTCCACCGCCGCCATCAACTCATCGACCTGCGCCTCCGCCTTGGCTTCTCCGTTCAAAGCGCCCAGTGCGGACACTCGAACCACCGGAACATCGTCGCCGGGAAACTTGTAGCTCTTCAGCAACTCGCGCACTTCGAGTTCAACCAGTTCGAGCAGCTCGGGATCATCGACTGCATCAACCTTATTCAAGGCGACGACGAGATACGGCACGCCGACTTGCCGCGCCAGCAGCACGTGCTCGCGGGTCTGCGGCATCGGACCATCGGTGGCCGCCACTACCAGAATGCCGCCATCCATCTGCGCCGCGCCCGTAATCATGTTCTTGATGTAATCCGCGTGGCCCGGGCAATCGACGTGCGCGTAGTGCCGGTTCGCCGTCTCATACTCGACGTGCGCGGTCGCGATCGTGATGCCGCGAGCTTTTTCCTCGGGAGCATTATCGATCGAATCAAACGACCGGAACGTGTTCTTCGGATTATGCTTCGACAAAACCTTGGTGATCGCCGCCGTCAACGTGGTCTTGCCATGATCGATGTGACCAATCGTCCCCACATTGCAGTGCGGCTTAGTGCGGTCAAATTTCTCTTTCGCCATAACTCAGCTCTTAGCTCCTAGCTCTTAGCTT
>Ga0302324_100025923_pt1 | contig 11223 bp, 7 predicted proteins | sample Palsa_T0_1_FD_201949 | JGI IMG/M metagenome (GOLD analysis project Ga0302324, IMG submission 201949) | Peat permafrost microbial communities from Stordalen Mire near Abisko, Sweden - Palsa_T0_1 | ecosystem: Environmental > Terrestrial > Soil > Palsa > Peat permafrost | place: Sweden: Abisko... | reverse complement strand
TACCTGCGGCCGCGTACGCAAAGTCTCTGCCGGCACGATCAACACAGTGGCGGGTGATGGAAAAACCGGTGCGAGCGGCGATAACGGGCCCGCAAGCGGTGCACTGTTGAGCGCGCCGCAGGGCATTGCCGCGGATCTTTCAGGCAATCTATACATTGCGGACTCGGGCAACAACAGCGTGCGCAAAGTTTCGAATGGAGTGATCTCCACTGTCGCGGGGATCGCCGGTCAATTGCAGTCGCCTTCGGCTGTGGCTGTCGACTCTGCCGGTAATCTGTATATCGCGGACGAAGGCAACCATCGCGTGGTCGAGGTCGCGGGTGGAGTTCAGACCACAGTGGCGGGCGGAGGCTCGGGTTGTGACGATTGTCCGGCCACCAGCGCCTTTTTGAACGGCCCCGAAGCCATCGCCGTGGATCTGGCCGGCAATTTATATATTCTCGAGACGCAGGGCCACGTCGTACGCAAGGTCTCGGGCGGAGTCATTACCACTATCGCAGGCAATGGAACGCCAGGATTCAGCGGCGACGGCGGCGCGGCCGCCAACGCCCAACTCTGGTATCCGCAAGGGCTTGCTTTGGACGCGGCGGGGGAAGTGTATATCGCCGACACATTGAATCAGCGCGTCCGTGTGCTCACGCCCGCCGGCGCCTCCTGCGCTTACACAGTCGATGCGCCAGCCTCGCCCGCCGCTGCTTCCGGAGGCAGCCTTACGGCTACCATACAGGCCGGTCCTGCTTGCGTGTGGGCAGTGCAAAGCTTGCCCGATTGGATTACGATCTCCGCGAGCGCCATCAATTCCGGCCCTGGTTCGGCCACTCTGCAGGTGGCGCCTAACCCCGGGGCTGCCCGTACCGCAACGATCTCCATCGCGGGTGCGGCGGTCTCGATCGCCCAGCAAGGTACGCTGGCCATTAACTCAGGTGGTATCGTCAGTGCGGCCAGCTACGCGGCGGGTGTACCGGTGGCATTGGGAAGCATCGTCGCGGTCTTCGGCAGCTATTTGACCAATGCACCGTCCATGGACCAGGGCTTCCCTCTGCCTACCAACCTCGGCGGGATTTCCATGTGGTTCGGCGACGGTGTGCCGGCGCCCTTGTTCTTCACCTCCTCCGGGCAGGTCAACGTGCAGGTGCCTTGGGAATTGGCGGGTCTGCTACAGACATCTGCAAACGTCACGCTGAACGGGCAGACCAGCGTCCCCCAGTCGGTGAATCTGACGACTTACGCTCCGGGGATTTTCACTATGAACGCGCAAGGTTCCGGACAAGGGGCGATTCTCGACTCATCGTATCGTCTGATCGATTCTACGAACGGGGCCAGTCGCGGCCATACCGTGGCCCTGATCTTTTGTACGGGTCTCGGGCCGGTCTATAACCAGCCCGGCACGGGCGAACCCGCACCGCCCAAGCCGCTGGCAGAAACCACGACCACTCCCATCGTGACCATCGGCGGAGTACCGGCCCTGGTCTCATTTTCCGGCATGGCGCCAGGCTATGTCGGTCTGTACCAGGTGAACGCCTTGGTGCCCGAAGGATCTGCAGTGGGGAACGTCGTGCCGGTGACCCTCTCGATAGGCGGCGCAATCTCCAACACCGTAACCATAGCGGTCGAGTAATCAGCCGAGGAGGCTGCCCAATAACTTCATCGCCGCGCCGTGCGCGATCACCACATCGGGATGGCGCTGCAAGGCCTCGTAGTATTGCTGCCGAAAGCCTTTTCCATTTTCATTGGGCAGCAACAGAATGCGGGCCTGGGCCAGCAGGCGGCTGGCGTCTGACGCGGTCGCAGGCTCGTCGGCATCGAGCGTCTCATCGATCAGCACCACGAGCTCCGATAGCTCGTGCAACCAGGCAAACCAAGGATCGTGCAGCACCAGGTTGAGCAGTTGCCCGCTGGTGTTGATCCGCTCGATATCCCGCTCATAGCGCGCGCGCTCGCAATCGAGCAGCGTCTTATGAACCTTCAACAAGCCATTGCGCAAATCGGTCAGGAGCCGGCGCGCGGAATCGGGTGATGGGTCGCTCGAAGCCATTCAGACTCATCGTAACGCAGCTATTCATGCCGGAGAGCATCCATCGGGTCAATACGCGCGGCGCGCCAGGCGGGAACAGCAATGGCCAACGCGCAGACAGCCACTAGCAGCACGGAGACCGCCAGAAAAGTTGGTGGATCAAAAGCGCTGATGCCATAGAGCAGGCTCGCCAGGGCGCGCGTGGCCGCTAGCGATGCCGCAAGTCCCGCCGCCACGCCTGCCAGCGCCGGGCGCATGCCTTGTCTCAGGATCAGCCTGTGCACGCCGGCCGCTTCGGCGCCCAGGGCCATGCGGATGCCGATTTCCCGCACGCGCTGATTCACGGAATACGCGATCACACCGTACACTCCCACCGCCGAAAGGCACAAAGCCACGCCCGCCAGAATGGCCAGCAGCAGCATGGAGAATCGCCGCCGCATCAGCGAGTCGGCCAGGTTCTGCTCCATGGTTGCGATCTTATAAACCGGAAGATTGCGATCGAGGTCGCGCACCTGGCGCTCGATGGCCGGCGCCAGCGCCAGCGGGTCACCCGCCGTGCGCACCACCAGGTTCATAAATGAGGATGGAGCCTGCAGAGCCGGATGATAGATTTTCGGCCGGCCGTCTGTCATCAGGTTGCGGTCTTTGACCGCGCCGACTATTCCGATGATGCGGGAAGTCTTCCCGGGTTTTTTGCTCACGTAGGGATCGATAAGAGACTGCCCCAGCGCATCGCCTTTCGGAAAGAACGACCTTGCCAGCGTCTCATCGATAATAGCCACACGCGGCGCGTTGGCATTGTCCTGCGCACTGAAAAGCCGCCCCTGTTTGAGCGGAATGCCCATGGTCTCGAAGTAATCCGGCGTCGCGTGACGTTTGGCCACATCGGGAACAGCCTCGGCGGTGGGCCATGGCCTTCCGGCAATCTGAAAATCGCCGCCAGGACCACCACCTCCAAAGGGCAGACCGTCCACCGCGCCCGCAGACACCACCCCGGGAAGCGCCCGCACCCGTGTCAGCAATTCCGAATAGAAAGCCGCAATTCGCACGGCATCGCGGTACTCGAGCGGCGGCAAGCTGATGCGCGCCGTCAGCAGCCGGCCGGGCACGAAACCAGGACTGGCCTGCCATAGCCGCTGATAGCTGCGCAGTAAGAGTCCCGCGCCTACCAACAACACCACCGAAAGCGCCACTTCCGAAGCCACCAGCACGAGACGCAGACGGCTGCTCGAGCGGCCCGTGCCCGCCGAACGCCCGCTCTGCTGCAACGCCTCGTTCAAGTTCACGCGCGAGGCCGTAAAGGATGGCGCGAGGCCGAACACCAGGCTGGTCAGCAGGGCCACTGCCATGGCGAACAGCACCGTCCGGTAATCGATCCGCACGGTCTGCCAGCGCAGCAGCTCTGGTGACCCAAAGCGGGTGAAGAGGTCGAGCGCCCATTCGCCGGCCAGCAGGCCAACCGCTCCGGCGATGGCGGCCAGCAGCAGGCTCTCGGTCAACAGTTGCCGCACGATTTGGAAGCGGCCTGCGCCCAGCGCGATACGCAAGCCGATCTCCTTTTGGCGGGCGGTGGCACGCGCGAGGAGCAGATTCGCCACATTCGCGCATCCTATGAGCAGCACCATCCCGACTGCGCCGAGCAGCACCAGCAGCGGCGCGCGCAGCTCTCCGGCGACGGCCGCAGCCAGCGGATCGAGCTCGATATTCCAATCCGGCGGATACCAGTCGGGCAGGCCGCGGGTCATACGCGCAGCCACCGCCTTCATTTCCGAGCGCGCCTGCTCTATGGTCACTCCGGGCTTCAAACGCGCCACCACATCCAGATTCAGGTGGCCGCGCGCGTGCGAATCTACTTGCGCGGGCGTGAAGGCCAGCGGCACGTAGAGCTGCGCCTGCTCCATGAATTGCAGTACTGGTTCCACCACCCCGACCACGGTAAATTTTTGCCCGTCAATTTCGATCTGGCGGCCGGCGATGTGCGGATCCGCTCGGTACCGCAGCTTCCACAATCCTTCCCCGAGAATGGCCACCTGGTCCCGCCCGGGTTGTTCCTCCTCGGGAGCGAAAAAACGGCCGGCAATGGGCCGCACTCCGAGCATAGGAAACAGGCTGGTCGAGACGCGCAACCCGAAAACCCGCGCCGGCTCTCCTGCCCCCGTCAGATTGACGCTGTTGGTCTGCAGCGCGGCCATACTCGAGAACGAGCGGCTCAACGTGCGATAGTCGAGAAAGTCGAGCGCCGACGCATCCGACTTGAACAGCTCGAACTTGGGTATGTTCTTGGTGATTTGGACGAGCTGCGCGGGATTGGGATAACGGAGTGGGTGGAGAAGGATGGCATCTACAGTAGTGAAGATAGCGGTGCTGGCGCCGATGCCGCCTCCGAGCGTCAGGATGGCGGTAAGGGCGAAGGCCGGACTCTTGGCCAGTCCGCGCAACGCGTAACGCAGGTTCTGCATAACGCTTCGACGTCAGCGGGCCTGAAAGGCTTCGTCGATTTCTACCTGATAGCCGCTGGCCAGTCGATTCGTTTCATTGGCCATCCCCACCACGGCCATCACCTCGGAGAACATGGCGCCGTTCATCCCGGCTTTGCGCGCCGCCGCCGTGTGGGATGCGATGCAGTAGGCGCACTGATTGGTAGCACTGACGGCCAGGTAAATCATCTCCTTGGTGAGCGCATCGAGCGCGCCGGCCGCCATGATCTGCTTGATGCTCTCCCATGTACGCCGCAGGGTAACCGGGTCCTGCGCCAGAGCCTTCCAGAAGTTATTGATCCAGTCGACGTTTCGGGTGGCCTTGATATCGTCGTATACCGCGCGCACTTCCGGGCTCGCGTCGGTATATTCGACCAGTCCCCAGGGTTGCAAAGCTGCCATTCCAATACCTCCAAAGAAGGGATTATACGCTGGCGCGGCGCATAATCCCTCTGTGGAGCGTTTTCTACTGTGCCGCCAGAGAAGGACCTCCAGCCACGTTGGAGGGCGACGAGAGATTCCCGGCGCTGTCTTCCGCGCGAACAAAGTAGAGCGCCTGCAAAGAATTAGGCGCGGTCTCGGAATGCGCCGGGTTGGTAACGCGGGTCACCAGCACGGGAGCTCCGGGGTAGCCAAAAGCAGTAGTCGACGTCTGGGCCGCCGGCAACTGCGAACAGATGGACAGCGGATCGGAGCCGCTGCATGCAGCCGCCGCATTGCTCGGCGCGGGGCTGGTCTCACTGGGTGAGAGCGAAATCCGATAGACCAGGTAGTCTTTCGCTCCGGATACGCCGTTCCAGGACAGATTCACCAGTCCGCCCAATTGGCCGGGCGCCGAATAAAGAACCGGCGAGGCCAGCGTGCTGTAAGGGGGCAGAGAGGCCGGCGACGCGCAGTTGGCATACGTGCACTGCGTCGCCAGAAGTTGTATGTCCATGGCGTTGATCACGCCGTCCTGGTTCAGATCCATGGGATCGTTGGGCTGGGCCTTCTGGTACAGTCGCCCGGTCATGACCCCTATGTCCTTGCGGTCGATTACTCCATCGTGATTGTAGTCGAGAGTGCTGTTGTCGACATTGAAGACTTGCGTCCCGCCAATCGACCGGGCCGTTCCCATAAACAGACCAAACGGCGTGCTCGAAAAACTGCGGCTGCCGGTGTTGTTGCCGTCTCCCAGACCCGTCTTACTCACAAACTGCCAGTGACTGCCATCGTTGGTGCGCCAGAGATCGGTACCGAACTCCTGGTTCCACAGCGGTGCAAAGCTCGGCTGGGCGGCATCATCGGAGCTCCAGTCCCAGGTGCCCATGTACAGGCCGTGACCGCCCACTCCCATCCTCCAGAAGTGTCCGGTAAAGCCATTGGCGAAGTATTGCCCGATTCCGCTAATGGGCGCCTTCACCTCGCCGGCGCCGGGCTGTCCCGTGGGAATGGTGCGGGGGTTGCCGATCACCAGATCCCAACTATCGTTCGGATGGACGCGCACGAGCTCGTTGGGACGGTCCGTTCCAACATACAGGCATCCCACTCCGGGGCAGCCGGTTGGATCGCTGAAGGTCTGCAGGCTCATGGCGTAATCGGCTACCAGGCCGGTGGCATAGCCGCCATCGGCAATCACCGGCGTCCAGGTGTACGGCGCTGTTCCCGTCCCACTCGTTTTCCACAAGCCGTAGGCAGCCGGTCCCGCGCCGGGAGGATTACCGGTGCCCGCATACATATAGTTGTTGAAGTTTTCCAGAATCCACACCGGGAGCTGCGCGGTCGGAGGGCTGGCCCATTGGTAGTTATTGTCGCCACCGGCCGGATTTGCCCCGGGGATCGAGGAAATCACGCGGCCTACTCCCGGAAAATCCCCCACCTGCAGGAATAGTACTCCGTTCAATTGCGCTGCGGAGCGAATGCTATAAATCGGGTACTGCGCCGTGCCGTTGGCTGTGAGATTACCCAGGAAGGTTCCCGGATCCTGCGGCAGGGGCGCCCAATTCACTCCGTCCACCGAACGCAGTACGCGCGGCGGCGCCCAGGTCCCAAAGGAGTTGGCAGGCTGGAATATTTCTCCGGAAGTCACACCGCCGGCGTACATGGCTTGCACGCCGCCCGGCTCGGTCACGATGGTGATACCGCGGAAACCGATGTCGCGCGCAGTCGCCACGGTATTGCCGTTATTGTCTGTGGTGGTCAGCGAATTCGGAGATTGAAAAACCCGCGCCCAGGTATTGCTCTGCGGGGTGTACTGCCAGATTTCGGCCTGTAGCGGCAGGTAGTGATAGTCGGGTGTGCAGTCGCCTATGGCCGGTGGATAGAGCGCCGGGATACCGAGTTGCAAAGCGGCGGTGGCCGAAGTGACACAATAAGTCTCACGGCCGGTTCCCACGTAGAGTTTGCCATTGAACCAGGTCATCGACCAGGCCCATGTGTTGTGTTGATCGCCGAAGCCGCCGGTCGATACGCGGGTGAAGCCGGGCTGCTGGTTATCGTGCGCGATAACTTGCGCGTAGATGTAGTTGAAGGCGTTGTCGCCCAGGCGTAGCTGGAAGTGATCGGCATGGATGATACCCAGCTCCATCGCATAAGTAGTAGGCAGCAGGCTCTCCGGGTGGTCCACCAGACCGTCGTTCGGCGGAGCGGTTGCGCCGCCCGTGATGGAGGAAAGGATGGGTCCGGTAATAGCGGTAGCACAGGTGCCTCCGCCACTTCCGCAGGTATAGGTATTGCCCGACACAGTGAAGAACGGAATTGCCGCCGCTTGGAAAATGGGGTCCCATTGAGCGCGCAGCGCCTGTACGGCGGCCACTCCCATGGATTGCACGGCGGGGGTAAGCAGTCCTAACTGTTGTCCGAGCGCCTGGTTGGCCGGTTCATAGATCCAATCGGCGAGCGCATCTCCCTGGTTGGGAGTTCCTAACGTGATCACCATGTTGGCCATGCCGATCCATTGCGTGTTCGAGATAGCCGACTGCAGATCCAGTCCACCCTTCGAGTGGCCAACGAAATAAACCTTAGAGACTCCATAATGACTGAGTATCTTCGGAAACAGCGTCTGCAGCATCGCTGAGTTAGTCTGAATGCTGGCGTTGTTATTCGAATTATCCAGGTTCAGGCTGAGAAACACAGTTCGGAATCCGGCCTGATAGGCGTAGTCGTACATGTCGTTTCCGCTGACATCCAGCCAGTCCTTGTAAGAGCCGCCCAGCCCGTGTACAAACACGACCACAGGCCCTTGCGGCCCGTTCGGCGGAATGGCGCCATAAAACAAATTCGGCTGAGTAGGATCAACCGTCACTGCGGGGGCGGCGGGTGGCTTGGCCTGCGCTGGGCTTACAGCCAGCGCACCCATAGTAACGATAGTAACGGCAATAATGGCCACGCTCGATAATGTCGATCTAAGATGAACAAACGGTAGCATGAATCTCCTTCGTTGCTCCAGTATGGGGAGTCACGGAGGAAGCGGGCAAGAGGGGGCCGTACTAGTCGCAATTTGGTACTAAATCCGAAAATTGATTTGTATTCAATGGTAATTCCATGTAGACGCGCAGGCCAGGAGCGGCGTTTTCTGCTCTGAGCCGGCCGCGATGCGCCGCAACCGCGCGATAGGCTATCGAAAGGCCTAGTCCTACGCCGCCCGTGTGGGTGTCTCTCGAATCGTCCACCCGAAAAAACGGCTGAAAGATTTTGAGTAGCATCTCCGGCGGAACACCTGGGCCGTAGTCGCGTACCGAAATCAGTGCGGTACCGCTTGCGCTCTTGAGTGTGACGTCCACCGATGACCCGGCCGGCGCATGCCGGATGGCGTTACGCAAGACATTCTCGATCGCGCGCCGCAGCAACTCGCGGTCGCCGCTCACGGTCAGCGGCCCGTTGCTCGCCCCGTCGCTCGCCCCGTCGCTCGCAAGGTTGCTCGCGCCGGTATTCTCGAGATGCAGCCGGCAGTCGTGCGCATTGGCCTCCACGCGACTGTCCTCCAGCAACTCATGCACCAGCCGGTCCAGATCCAACTCTTCGACGCGGCGCGAGGTGGGGTCGCCCTCCACACGCGTCACCTGCAGTAAAGCATCCACCAGGTCGGTAAGCCGGCCGATCTCCTTGCTGATGCGCGCCGCTGCCGCCGTGCGGTCATGCGCGGTCTTGGTCAGCTCCGCGGCGAAACTAAGGCGGGCCAGCGGCGACCGCAATTCGTGCGAGATATCCTGCAGCAGACGCCGCTCCGCGGTGAGCAGTGTCTCGATGCGTCCGGCCATTTCGTCAAACGCGCGGGCCAGGTCGCCGATTTCATCCCTCCGCCGCCAGCCGGTGCGCGCGGAAAAATCGCCGCGGCCGAAGCGCTCCACCGTGTGCGCCAGAGCGCGCAGGGGCGACACCAGGTTAATCGCCAGAATCCAGCAGAGCAATGCCACCACCACCAGGATGAGCCCGTAGTACGGCAGGAAGCTCCACACGTTAAATGGAGGCGGCCGTCCCACGGCGATGAAGCGGTACTGGTTGTCGGCGGAAGGCACTACCAGCACAAACTGCCCGTGAACCACGTGCGGAACATTCCACTCGTTCCCCGCCTGCGCCAGCAGTCCCGAACGATCCGCCCCGCTTGCCAGGTCTCCGCCGCGAGTGTCGGTCAGAAAATGTTCCGGGCCGAAGTACACATGCAGCTTCCGCAAATAAGCGGAGAGCGCCGCCCGGCCTCCCGCCCGGTATGCCTCCTGCGCCTCGGCCGCCTGAAACGCCACCGTCCTTTCAAACGGGCCTCCCTTCCCTGCAAAGTGGGAAGAGAGTGCGGCCGAGATCAGCAGATACGCAGCCAGTGCGATCACCAGCGTACCGAAGCACCACAACAGGATCTTCGCGAAGATCGATCTCATTCAGCCGCCCCGGCGCTGGCCCAAAACAGATAACCCACGCCGCGCACGGTCCGTATCTGCACCCGCTCGCTGCGCTCCAGTTTCTTACGTAAGTGGCTGATGTGAACGTCCAGCGTGCGCTCATACGGCGTGGACTCCCGCTGGTAGAGAACCGCCGCCAGCTCGTTGCGGGAAACGATTCGTCCCGCCGAGCGCACCAGGAAGTCGAGAATATCGAACTCAATGGAAGTAAGTTCGACCGCTTGGCTGTCGAGCCAGACCTCACGCGTTTGAGAGTTCACCCTGAGGCCGCCCACTGCGGTGGTCTGAACTTGCGTTTCCGTCAGCCTGGAGCGCCGCAGCACCGCCCGCATGCGCGCCAGCAATTCTTCCGGACCAAAAGGCTTCGGCAGGTAATCGTCCGCTCCGGCGTTCAGACCGGAAATGCGGTCATGCTGGCCTGTGCGCGCGGTCAGCATGATCACCGGCACGGAGCTGCGCCGCCGTATCTGTTTCAGCAGCTCGAAACCGTCGAGCACAGGCAGCATCACGTCCAGAATGATCAGGTCATAGCTGCCCTCGAGCGCGCGCGCCAGGCCGCGAGGACCGTCGTGTGCCGCCGCAATGGCGAAATCGTGATGCGCGAAAAAATCCGTCATCAGCGCGCACAGATCGATATCGTCGTCGACTAACAGAACTTGCCGCACTACTTCAGTTGTAACTTATAACTGGAGAGCGCCACAGTCACTTTTACAAAACTTAAGATTCATCCTCCAGTTATAATCCTGATTTGATACCTAAAACTGCCTTTCTTTTCCCTGGACAGGGCTCCCAGTTCGCCGGCATGGGCAAGCTACTGGCCGCTCGCTACACCGTCGCCGGCAGCGTCTTTGAAGAGGCTGACGATGCGCTCGGTTTCGCGCTTTCGACCATCTGCTTCGAAGGCCCCGAAGACGCACTGCGGTTGACCGAAAACACCCAGCCGGCGCTGCTGGCAGTCTCCACCGCGGCTCACCGTGTGCTTGCCGAGCACGGCATCGAGGCCGGCTATGTTGCCGGTCACAGTCTGGGCGAATATTCCGCGCTGGTAGCCGCCGGCAGCCTGCCCTTTGCCGACGCGATGCGGCTGGTTCGCAAGCGCGGGCAGTATATGCAGCAAGCTGTGCCTCCCGGCGTCGGCGCGATGGCCGCACTGCTGCGCTTGCCCGAGGGCGCGCTCGACGGCGTGTTGCAGCAGGCGGCCCAGGGCGAAGTGGTGGGTGCCGCCAATCTCAACGCGCCCGACCAGGTCGTGATCGCCGGACACGCGGGTGCTGTCCATCGCGCCATGGATCTCGCCAAAGCAGCCGGGGCACGCCGCGCCATCCTGCTCCAGGTGAGCGCGCCTTTCCATTGCGCGCTGATGAAGCCGGCCCAGGAGCATCTGGCGTCGGATCTGAATGCCGCCGGCTTCAAAGACTTAAGCCGCCCGCTGGTGAACAACTGGCGGGCGCGGGAAGTGCGTACGGCCGTGGAAGCGCGTGAAGGACTCTACCAGCAGGTGCCCAATCCCGTGCGCTGGGCCGAATCGGTGCGCTATCTCGCGGCGCAAGGCGTCGAGCGCTTCATCGAAGTGGGGGCAGGCGGCGTATTAACCGGGCTGCTGCGATCCATCGACCCACATCTCCAAGGTTACCGCTTCGGCGAACCGGGGGAACTGCAGAGGATCTTAAGTAGTGCGCTCTAACTGTGTAGCCTGACCTTAGCCTGTGATCGGACCTCGAGTTTGGTTCCCAGCGCCAGTGGAGGGCGCCTTGCCTACCCCCACCGCGGCTGCTCGTCCAAGCAGATTCCCAGGGCCGTTTTGGCGACCACCTCATGCGTCAGAAACGCATTGGCGGGGTGAATCCGTCCCAGGCGG
>Ga0302324_100025922_pt1 | contig 11223 bp, 8 predicted proteins | sample Palsa_T0_1_FD_201949 | JGI IMG/M metagenome (GOLD analysis project Ga0302324, IMG submission 201949) | Peat permafrost microbial communities from Stordalen Mire near Abisko, Sweden - Palsa_T0_1 | ecosystem: Environmental > Terrestrial > Soil > Palsa > Peat permafrost | place: Sweden: Abisko... | reverse complement strand
CGGCCGATGTGGCGCATCCGTCAGCCATGACCGTGCTGCACATTCCCAGCCACGGCGTGCTCATCAACGGCATCGTCTACCGGCCCTCGGGCGCAGGGCCATTTCCAACGCTGGTCATCTGCCACGGGCTTCCAGGCAACGAGAAGAATCTCGACCTGGCGCAGGCCGTGCGCCGAGCGGGATGGAACGCTGTCACCTTCAACTATCGCGGATCCTGGGGCAGTCCCGGCGTCTACCGCTTTGCGCAGAATATTGAAGACGCCAACGCCGTTCTGGCCTATCTTCGCGACCCCGCCAATGCCGCGCGCCTCAGCGTCGATCCCAAACGCATCGCCATCGCCGGCCACAGCATGGGCGGCTGGGTGACGACGCATGTCGCCGCACATGACCACGCGCTTATCGGAGCCATCCTGATCAGCGCCGCCGATATGGGAGCGATGGGCTCTATGCCGCGCGACAAGGCAGTTGCGCTAATGGCCGACAACAAAGAGACGCTGGCCGCGACCCCCGAAAGCATGGCCGACGAGATTATCGCCAACGCTAAAGCCTTCAGCTTCGACACCACGGTGGACGGGCTGGTGCCAGTGCCGCTGCTGGTGCTCTCCGCCGACGATGGTCTGGCGCCCGGCACCGATAAGCTGGCGAAGGAAATTGCCGCAAAGGGCGGCACAAAGGTGACATCCGTCCACGCTGAGACCGACCACAGCTGGTCAGACCATCGCATCTATCTCGAAAGCACCATTATCAACTGGCTGGCGGGTCTGCATTAGCGCGAAAGCATTCACAGGCCATAAAGCTGGGCGGGCGCGCCATTTGCACGCAGGCCATTCTGGCGCGGCACCATTCAAAAATCACGCTGCTGGAGAATTGGCATTCTTCATCGGCGAGTGATCCAGATGGCCGCGCACCTCGATGAACAGTCCTTTGCCTCTGGCCAGCTCCACTCCGTCGCTGTTCAGGATGCGCGCTTCGGTCCAGTGCTTTCTTCCCTCGTTGTGCGTGACCCGGCCCTCCAGGCGAATGGGCGCTGCCGACGGCACCGGGCGCTGGTAGTCGACCTCCATGTGGCGCGTCATGGCCGTGAACCCGCGCGCCCGCACCGCCTTGCTCATGGTCTCGTCCACCAGCGTGGCGATGATGCCGCCATGCACGTAGCCCGGCGGCCCCTCATACGTGTCCGGGACCGTAGCCAGACAGACCACCGAGTGGTCCTCGGCCAGCAGGAACTCGAGATGCAGACCCACCGGATTGGCCTGCCCGCAGCCAAAGCAGCGGTTCTGCGCGGCATGCGCCAGCGGCGTCAGGTTTTCAGCTTTCCCGTTCATTTTCACTCCCCGTGCAACAGATGGGATTACACAATTTGGGCGTCCGAGTTCGATGCATTCTGTGCTTGCGCCTCATGAGCGTCGAAACAGCCTGGAATCATCCCTCAGGGGCCTGTGGTGAAAGTCAAAATTCCGGGAACAGCATCCCTCAGCGGCTAAAGCCGCGTTCATTTTGCGGGACTTACGGCACGACTAAAGTCGTGCCCTTTCAAAACTAGACTTTCACCACAGGCTGCTTCAGGGGCTGAAGCCCGAGGGTATTTGTCCAGCTTTGCGGCACGGCTGAAGCCGTGCCCTTTCAAGGCCCGACTTTCTGGCGTCTCAAAACCCCAACATCACCGGTTCTCTCTCCAGCCGGATGCCGAAGCGGCTCTCGACAGCATCCGCGATCTCGTCCGCCAGCGCCAGCATCTCCGCGGCGTTTGCGCCTCCACGATTGACCAGCGCCAGCGTATGTCGCGAAGAGATGCCCGCCGCGCCCCGTGCGTAGCCCTTGGCAAAGCGGGCTTGCTCAATCAACCACGCAGCGGGCAGCTTTACCTGGCCCAGCCCGGCGGGAAACCGTGGGGGAACTATTCCGCCCGCGTCTGCAATGGTGCGCACCTGTTCCTCGCTCACCACCGGATTTTTGAAGAAGCTCCCGGCGCTGCGGCAATCCGGGTCGCCCTCCACCAGCAGCATTCCCTTGGACTGGCGAATTTGGCGCACCGCCGCCGCTGCATCGGCAAGGCTCGGCGCGGGCACGTCCGCCAGAGCCCGCTGCACATCCGCATAGCGCAGCGTCGGCGCGCCGCCTCCGGTCAATCGATAGTCGACGCGCGTCACGATGTAGCGGCCGCGATCACTCGAATTGAACCGGCTGCGGCGATAGGCGAACCCGCACTGCTCTGCGGAAAGCTGCACAAATGCGCGCTCTTCGCGGTCGTACGCACGCACGCCGGCAATCGACGACGCCACCTCCTGCCCGTACGCGCCCACATTCTGCACCGGCGTGCCGCCCACGGTGCCGGGAATCCCAGCCAGACACTCGATGCCGGCACAGTTGTCCAGGACGGTCCGCTCCACGAATCGATCCCAATTCTCGCCCGCCGCCGCCCGGTAAAGCCGGACCTCCCTATCAACAATCAAGCTGTCATCCTGAGCGAGCGGAGCGAGTGGAAGGACCTGCGTGTCGTGACTGGCTCGATGGGCGGCTTCAACCCCAACCCCGCGCAACCCCACCCGCAGCACCAGTCCATCGAACCCGCGATCCGCCACCAGCAGATTGCTCCCCCCGCCCAGAACGAAGAGATCGATTCCCCGCCCTGCCGCCCACTGCACCGCCTCGGCAATGTCGTCCTCGGTCGCCGCTTCCACTAGCCAGCGCGCCGGCCCGCCAATGCCCAGTGTCGTAAAGCCCGCAAGCGGCTGATTCTCGAGCATGCGCATCCGTTCAAGGCTACACCAGCGGCAAGAGCGCCGATGCGGCGGCCCGGAATTCAGGTAGTGGCCCCTCAGGGGCTAAAGCCCACCTCTCTTGGCCGGCAAAATGTACGGGCTAAAACCCGTACCCTTCAAATTGAGCTACTGCGCCAGCAAAATGTATGGGCTGAAGGCCGTACCTTTCAAATTGAGCCACTGCGCGGATTTAACGGTAGAATGGAACAGAGGGCGGCTTCTTGCTGCCGGAGGCGAACATGTACCCAGAACTGATGGTGATTCCCATGCGCGAGGAGCTGACCCGCGCCGGTATCGAAGAAACCCGCACCGCCGAGGAAGTGGACACGGCGCTGGCTCAGCCCGGCGCCACGCTGCTGGTGGTGAACTCGATCTGCGGCTGCGCTGCCGGCAAGATGCGCCCCGGCGTGCGGCTGGCGCTGGCCAACTCCGCCAACGTGCCCGACCACAAGATCACCGTGTTCGCGGGCCAGGACCGCGAAGCCACCGAGCGCGCCCGCAGCTATTTCGAGGGCAACCCACCCAGCTCGCCGGCCATCGCCATTCTGCGCGACGGGAAGCTGGTCTATCTCATGCAGCGCTACGTGATCGAGCAGGCCACCGCCCCGCAGATCGCCGGCGAACTGGTCCGCGCATTTGACGAGTTCTGCGCGAAGACGACCGCGTAAGGCGATGTCTTACACCTTGCGAATCGGGCCCGGATAGCGGGCAATCGTGGCATCTATTGTCAAAAGAGTCATCCCTTCGACCATCGCCTGAGCGATCAGGATGCGGTCGAAGGGGTCTTTGTGTATGGGCGGCAGAGAATCCACTTCAACAGCATGCTGGCCAAGGACCGGAAGTTCTTCATAACCATCGTCAAGCATAGCGCGCCGCAAGACCCTGGGGTCAAACTCGAATCCCTTCTTTCCGCGCCCGCGTTTAATGGCAATTTCCCATAAGCTGGCGGCGCTGAAAACCAACTTGTTGGTCCGGGATTCAATGATTGACCGGGCGGGTGCTGAGAGGCGCTTCTGATCGAAGAAAGCCCACAACGCCAATTGAGTGTCGAGGAGAAACGTCATTCCTCGTCCTCGTCGTCACCGAGCATTAGCGCCTCAATCTCCTTGTCCAACTGCCGATCGATCTCGTCGAAATTCTCTGATATTTTGTACATCCCTTCGAGCGATCCCAGGCGCCGCTTCGCTGGAACCTTATGCCCATTCAGCTGAGTCACCAGCACCTTTGGCTTGCCGGCCTTGGCGATGATGAACGAGTCTCCGGCCTCAGCCTCGTCGACCAGCCGCGAGAGATGTGTCTTGGCCTGGTGGATGTTAATTGTCCGAATGTTAGTTGCCTGCATCGCCGCCTCCGGAGTGAACTAAGTTTACTTAGTCTAGTTCACTCCGGCAAATATGGCAAGAGCGCCTGTCATGCAGAAACGGCCTCCATTGCGGAGGCCGTCTCACGCTCGCGGCACAGCTCGCGGCTCAGTCCCCCTCCACCGCCACCGGCAGCTTCTGCACCTTGCTATGGCTCCTCGAATAGCCAAAGTAGATGATCAGTCCGAACAGCAGCCAAACGATCATCACAATCCATGTGATGCGCTCCAGTTGGGTCATCAGGTAACCGGCCGACAGGATGCCCAGAATCGGAACCAGCGGCACAAACGGGGTCTTGAATGGCCGGTGCAGCTCGGGATTACGCACCCGCAGCACCCATACGCCGGCGCACACGATGGTGAAGGCCAGCAATGTGCCGATGTTTACCAGTTCAGAAAGCCTGGAGATATTCAGAAACGCGGGCATGATGGCGGCAAACGCTCCGAAAATGATGGTCGTAATCCACGGGGTGCGGAAGCGCGGGTGAATGTCGGAGGCCCATTTGGGCAGCAGGCCGTCCTTCGACATCGAATAGAAGACGCGCGTCTGGCCGAGCAGCATGACCAGCATCACCGTAGCCAGACCAAACACTGCGCCAATCTTCACCAGCATCGATCCCCAGCTGACGCCGGTGGCATCGATGGCCAGCGCCACAGGAGCTGAAACATTGAGCGTCTTGTAGCTGACGAGGCCAGTCATCACCAGCGACACCAGGATGTAGAGAATGGTGCAGACCACCAGCGAGCCGAGAATGCCGATGGGCATGTCGCGCTTAGGATTCTTCGCCTCCTGCGCGGCGGTGGAGACGGCATCGAAGCCGATGTAGGCGAAGAAAATGGACGCTGCGGCCGTAGGAATTCCGAGCCACCCAAAGTTGCGGTGCCCGTCGGATGGCGGAATGAACGGGTGCCAGTTCGCGCGAGCAACGGCCGGATGGGTAAAGAGAAAGTACCCGCCGATGACGAGGAAGATGCCCACGATGACCAGCTTGATGATCACGATGGCGGAGTTGAAGTTGGCCGATTCCTTGATGCCGATCACCAGAATGGTGGTGATGACCATGACGATCAGCACCGCGATCAGGTTGAAGAAACCCGTGGCATGGGGCAGCCCGGCGTCGGTTACACCCGGTGGAAGCGACATCAAAGGCAGCCATTGCTTCTCATAAAAGACGAGCGTCGTGCCTGTGGTCGCAGTGAGCTGCGGCGGAATGTAGATGCCCAGTTGCATCAAGAGGCTGTTGAAGTATCCGGCCCATCCGGACGCCACGGTTGAGGCGCCGAAAGCATATTCGAGGCAGAGGTCCCAGCCGATGATCCATGCCACCAGCTCGCCCAGCGTGGCGTAGCCGTAGGTGTATGCCGAACCGGCGATGGGGATGATGGAGGCGAACTCCGCATAGCACAGCCCGGCAAAGGCGCAGGTGATCCCGGCCAGCACAAAGCTCAGGGACACCGCGGGACCGGCATGAAGCGCCGCGGCCTGGCCGGTAAGGGTGAAGATTCCCGCTCCGATCACGGCGCCGATGCCGAGCGTAATCAGGTTCAGCGCACTCAGCGAACGCTTCAGCGTGTGTTCGCCGGATTCGCCCGCCTCTTGGGTGAGCATCGACATGGGTTTGATGCGGAACAGGCTGGACATAGGTGCTGGACTTCCTCCTCGGGAGTGTGAGCTCAGAGTTCAGTTGCGCCGGTTTGTGTTGGGCCGGCCTGCACGGAGCCTGCGGAGCGCCGCGACCAGAAAAGATAAACGGGGATGCCGAGCAGGACCAGAACCAGGCCCGGCCACGTGTACTGGGGCTTGTACCGCAATAATACGACACAAATCCAGCCCGCCATCACGATATAGATGGCCGGCAGCACCGGGTAGCCCAGCGCCTTGTAAGGCCGCGGCGCGTCCGGCCGCTTCACACGCAGCACAAACAGCCCAATGATGGTGAGAATGTAAAACAGGAGCGCGGCGAAGATGAGGTAGTCGAGCAGTTGCCCATAAGAGCCGGAGATGCACAAGAGCGTAGCCCAGCAGGCCTGGATCGTGAGGGCGGCCACCGGCGTCTTGAAGCGCGGATGCAGCTTGCCCACCGACTTGAAGAACAGCCCGTCGCGGCTCATGGCGTAGTAGACGCGAGCGCCGGCAAGAGTGAGGCCGTTTGCGCAGCCAAACGTCGATACCAGGATTGCGGCGGCCATCAGGTATGCGCCGCCGGAATGGAAGATCTGTTCGAGTGCCGCCGTGCCGATGCGGTCCTCTGCCGCATACTGAATCCCGCGCGCCATCACCGTTGCGCCGTGCGGGTCGCCGTGCATGGGCAGCACCAGCAGGTACCCCAGCGACGCCAGAAAATATACCGTCAGCACAAAGCCTGTGCCCATTACCAGCGACAGCGGAATATTGCGCTTCGGGTTGCGCACCTCGCCGGCTGTGAACGTGATGTTGTTCCACGCGTCAGCCGAAAACAGCGACCCCACCTGCACCACGGCCACAATCACCAGCATGTTCACCAGCACCGTGGGGCCGCCGATGCCCACTTGCACTGGATGCATCGACGACCAGCCGGCGTTCTGCCAGAAATTGCTCCAGCCTGGGCCGAAGTTCGCCGCCAAGGCTGTGGCATTGCGGCCGACTGTGAAAGCCAGCAGCACCAGCGCCGCCAGCGAAAGCGCCTTGGCCGACGTGAACACGTTCTGGATCAGCGCGCCCAGCCTCAGGCCGAACATGTTCACGATGGCCAGAAAAATCACGACCACGATGCCGGTCAGGTTGGCGGTGTTGATGCCGATATCCATGTTGCCAAGCACCATGGGCCCCAGCGGAATGGCAGGCACATGCGCGATGTGCCACAGCCAGTGCGACGTGGAGACGCCGGGGAAAAACACGCCGAGAAACTTGCCAAATGCCACGCACACCGCGGCGATGGTGCCGGTCTGGATGACGAGGAAGAGCGTCCAGCCGTAGAGAAACCCCCACAGCGGCCCCAGTGCCTCGCACAGGTAGACATACTGGCCGCCGGCCCTGGGCATCATGGCCGCGAGCTCGCCGTAGCTGAGCGCGCCGATCATGGTGAGCACGCCTGTCACCACCCATGCGGCGAGGAACAGCGCCGGCGAGTTGGTGCCGCGCGCAATGTCCGAGTCCACGATGAAGATGCCCGAGCCGATCATGGAGCCGGCCACCAGCGCCGTGGAGCTGAACAGGCCGAGCCCCTGCACCATGCGCCCCGCGCCTGCCGAAACGGAAGAATCTGAAATGGAAGAAACTTTTGAGGTCGTCACTTGTTGAAGTTTTACCGGATTTTCGCGCCGCTGTCTCCTGAATTCTCAAACTCGACGAACGGATCATCTTCCGGGGCAATTGGGTCCGGGCGCAACCGGCTGACCTGCTGCATTTTTTCTGGAACTTTCCACCCGCTGGAGAGCGCTAAGTGTATGTTTCAAAGAGAAGCTGCTACAAATCAACATCCTGCAGGGGCTAAAGCCCGAGGATTTGATTGGCTTTGGCGGCGCGACTGAAGTCGTGCCCTGTTACAAAGCCCCCGGTCAACGAGTTTTCCCGCAAACTGTAAAGCCCGCCATTCTTCGGCTTCAATCGACACGACTAAGGTCGTGCCCTGATACAAAGCGGGTTCTCAAATATGCTCCTCATTCAGAACCGCCAACCACTTGCGGAACTCCGCCGCCGGGTCGGATCTGCGAAACAGCGCTGCGGCGACTGCGACTGTGTTGGCGCCCGCTGCAAGCACCAATGGCGTGGTGGCCAGCGTGATGCCGGCCGCGGCCACCAGCCTGGCGTCGAGCCCAGCTTGCGCGCGAAGCCTCCGCACGCCCTCCACTCCGATCGGCTTCTTTTCCGTCTGCTTGGTCGTGGTCGAGAAAACCGGCCCAATGGCAAAGTAGTTTGCCGGCTCGGCCAAAATTCCTGGCAGGAGCGCGTCGCTGCCGCCAAAGGCGCCAATGATGCGGCCGGGACCGAGCAGTTGCCGGGCTGCAGCCGGCGTCATGTCGCCCGCGTCCACATGCACGCCGTCAAAGCCGACTTGCTCCACCAGGTCAGCGCGGTCGTCGAGAATCAGCTTGATCTTCTCTGGCGGCATGGCCGCACGCAGGGCCGCGGCGTCAGCCAGGATTTGATCGTCCGCGCCGGTCTTGTTGCGATATTCGAGCAGCGTCACACCGGAGTCGGCCAGCGATGAACCAAGCCGATGCAAGAACGCGAGCCGGTCTTCGGCCGGAATAAACGACGCGTCCAGAATGGGGTAAATCTTCGGAAACAAAAACTGCATGAGATCAGGGTAGTGGATGAGGGGCCGGGGGCTTCGCGGGGTCTCACTCATGCCGCACCGGACGCAGGCGCCTCGATTCCGCTGAGCCGCCGATGAGGATGGCGATCGGGAGTCGAGGTTCCACCCTTGCGACAAGAAAAATCGCCAGGAAGGGGCACACAGCTTTCCGGTGTGCCCATCGAAGAAAGTCCGATGTTGTTCCGATGGAATCGATGTTGCCTCCAATAAGCAACAGAGGGTCAACAAGCTACATCTCCCTTAGTAGCCTTAGAAATCTTTCGATGGGCTCCAAATCCAAGGGGTATATAAAAAATGCTGGCCTGTCGCTCTTCCCTGCTTAGGCCTGTCGCCTTGCGTCTCCCGTTACTCCTGGCCGCAGTCTTCTCCGCTTCGGCGTTCTGCGCGCAGAACAGCGCCGTCAATTTCATCGATTCCCAGCCGGTACCCACGGCGAACGCCTGCAAAAGCGTCTTCGCCGGGCACTTTCACAAAAGCACGCCGATGGACCTGGTGACCACCTGCACGCCCAGTTATCCACCCAGCGCTGTGCCCAACAACACGGCCATGCTGAACCAGGGCAACGGCACATTCACTTCGGTCGAAGACACGGCGATCGATCAGGTCGCAACGCCCGTGGCGGTGGCCGACATGAATGGCGACGGTTACTCCGACCTCATTGTCAACGAGCAGTTCAGCCCCACCATCGGCGTACAGCTAAGCAACGGCAACGGCACATTCAAAGCGCCGGTTTATTACACGCCGTCGCAGGTGGCACAAAACTCCGTTGTGGCCTCGCTGGTGACGGGTGACTTCAATGGGGATGGCAAGACCGACGTCGCGTTCATTACGACCGTGCCCAGCGACACCAACGGCACCTCGCAGCCCAGCACGCTCTATATTTTCCTGAATGAGGGCAGTGGCGTGCTGAAGCAGGCAGGCAACTATACGCTGGCCGCGTCGCCGGCCGGCAGCAATTACCCGGTGCTGGCGGCGGGCAACCTGAATGGCGACGACAAGGCCGATCTTGCAGTTCTGTATCGCAACGCCATCGGCACAGTGTTGCCGTTCTTTGCCACCAGCGGCGGGGCCATGAAGAAGGGCTCGACCTACACCGCGGGGACGGCTTCGCAGACGCTATTGATCGGAAGCTTCACCTCCAGCGGCTACGGAGATATCGCGGTGGCGAACTCGAACGGGATTACCATGCTGCTGGGGACGAGCAGCGGCGCGTTTACCACGGCGCCGTTTGTGAACTATGCCTACCCATATTCGTACGGAACGGGGGCGCACCTGGCGGCAGCCGACTTTGACAAGGACGGAAAGCTCGACCTGGCTCTGACCTCGTACGACTTTGCTTCGGTTTACTGGGGCAATGGAAGCGGAGGGTTCTCAGGCACTGCGACCTTCAGTGTGCCACAGAATCCGTTGGCGCTGGTGGCGGCCGACATGCGCGGCAACGGACTCACGGACCTGGTTGCGGCAACGCAGAACGGCAGCGTGAACCTGCTCTACAACACCGGCGTCGACCGTGCATTTAACGCAGCGGCCAACACCGCGTCAGCCTACGCGGCCGGCATTGTTTCCGCCGACTTCAACGGAGACGGCAAAACGGATATTGCCGTGGTGAATACGCCCACCTGCAAGGCTCCATGCAACGGCAAAGTCACGGTGTTTCCGGGCACCGGCAGCATTTATTTCGACGCGGGCAAGAGTTATACCATCGGCATGCATGGGTCGGCCATTGCGGTGGGCGATGTGAACGGCGACGGAGTTCTCGACCTGTTAGTGACCAATGCCACGGCCGGCGACGACTACGATACGAGCGTGCTGCTGGGCATCAAGGGCGGCGGGTTTGAGGCCGCGCGCAATTACAAGCTGGGCTCGCTGAGCAACGAGGCCTTCCTCGTGGACATGAACAAGGATGGCAAGCTGGATCTGATTGAGGATGGCGGCGTGGCTCTGGGTAATGGCAACGGAACCTTTGGCGCGCTGAAGCCGTTCCCCGATGGCATCTCGTTTACGGATCCGCAATCGTACGTGTTCTCAACGCACCTTGCCGTTGGAGACCTCAACGGCGACGGCGTGCCGGATGTGGCGGCGTCCTACTCTCCGCCCGGCGGCGACGCGGACGAGGACGAGGTGTTTGTGCTGCTCAATGATGGCAAAGGCGAATTTACCGCGACGCAACTCACCGATTCAAACGGCCTGATTTATGAGGTGACGGGCGTTGCTATTGGCCCGCTGCACGGCGGCAGCATCACCGACATTGTCTTTGCGATCAACGCAATCGACTCGAATGGAAACGGCTACGGCGATCCTGTGATCTTTCTCGGCAACGGCAAGGGCACCTTCACCGAGAGCGATCAGTATGCCGAAGTCATCGACGGCACCGTCGGCATAGGCGCCGTGGCCATCGCCGACTTCAATCACGACGGCATCAACGACATCGGCATCTCGAGCGGGGATGAGTTTGTGGTGCTGCAGGGCCAGGGCGGTGGGAACTTCCAGTTTGGCGGGAACCAGATATTCTCGATCACCAGCGGCGCCACGACCAATCCCCAGAGCAACCTGGCGGTGGCGAACTTCAACGGAGACGGCTGGCCCGACGTGGTCTTCACCAACGACTACGGCATCACGCGTATCTATAACGTACCGGTGCCGACGGTCTCGCCGGCAAGTCTCACGTGGAGTGCGAGCGGGGTGCAATACGTGACCATCAGGAATACGCTGAGCACGACGCAGTCGATCCAGCCGGCGATCTCCGGCACAACCGAGTCGTCGTACAAAATTACCAGCAACACCTGTGGCACGACGCTCAAGG
>Ga0302324_100025919_pt1 | contig 11223 bp, 6 predicted proteins | sample Palsa_T0_1_FD_201949 | JGI IMG/M metagenome (GOLD analysis project Ga0302324, IMG submission 201949) | Peat permafrost microbial communities from Stordalen Mire near Abisko, Sweden - Palsa_T0_1 | ecosystem: Environmental > Terrestrial > Soil > Palsa > Peat permafrost | place: Sweden: Abisko... | reverse complement strand
GATAGCCTGAAGGTTTTCAACCTGTTCATCAGAAAGCGCCGTTCCCCACCCCGCCGCACCGGCGAATCGCACGACGCCCCCTGTGCGTAGCACCTTCACCCGCGTCTCGGTGGTCGCAGGTATCCGCACAAAGATATAGTGTGAGAATAAGGGCGACTCAATCCATTGCTGCCGATCGCTCCATTGCCGCCGTTCTCGGCGCAGCGGGAGGAAGCTCTCAATGTCTTGCTCGCAAAGCCGCACACTCACCTTCTTTTCATGGCGGGCCTTCGTTTGCACCGCAAACCAAGAAGGCTGCAGCGTCGGCAAACCGGCAGCGCTATTCGACGGTCCCTCTGCGGTGCCGTTTATGATCGACGTGGACAAAGCTCCGCCATTCTGGGTCACATTACTGAACCGAACAGTGTTGAATTACGCGTCTTCCTGAGCTACGGACGACGTTTAAACTCGTTCGTACAATGCCTTGGGTATCGCAAAGGTTCTGTTGTTCAACACCGCACCCAAGACCATAATTCCTGCTTGTCGTAATCTGTCGGCAGCTCGGATGGCCGCCTCTCGCCGAGTTGCATTCGCTTCCACCACTAAGACTGCGCCGTCGACCAGTTGGCCAAAGGCCAGCGCATCCTCGAACACGTTCAGTGCCGGCACATGAACAAGCACGTACTCAAATTCGCCCTTCAGCTCCCCTATTCTTTGCTTCATCCGGCCGCCGTTAAGAAGACTCAAAGAATCCTTCTCCAGTGATCCCGAGGACACCAGCCAAAGCCCTTGGGCGCGCACTTGCGTTGCAAATCCGCGCACCGGACCTTCTTGTCGCAAGGAATCCGCCAGACCGTGATGATTCTCCACGCCGTAAGCGTCCGCCAGAACCGGCGCCCGAAAATTGCCATCCACGAGACAAACCGAGCCCGCTACATTTTCCGCCAGCATCTCGGCGATCACTCCACACAGCCGGCTGCACGCGTTCCCGGAATCCACGCCCACGAACATGACGGATTTCGGCGGCCTTTGGCCCGGGGTGAGGAACAAACGCTGTACCAGCTTCAACGATTCTTCCCGCACAGCCGGTGCCACCGCCCTCATGCTTTCCGATGACGAAAGCGATTTGTTCTTCACCGCGCTCTCGTTCCCGGCAGTCGCCGGTGTTGCAAGAGCTCCGAGGCTAATCTCGGCTCGTTGCGTCCATTCGAAGTTCTTACCCATTGTTTCTCCCGCCGCGTGCGAATCTCAATGAGTGGCCTGCTAGACTCGCGCGCAGCTCAAGCTCCTCGTCCAACTGGTGCTTTCATCGGATTCCTCGTGTCGCGATCCCATGTCCTCAATTCCCTCCTACTCCACGGCACAACAAATCTCCCAACCACTACCTCGCGTTGTTTCGGACTAAGCAATAAAACACTGCAGATCATGGTGCGGCGCGGCAGAGGAGTGCGCGTTAGCATCCGGTCTACGCCACTTGCCTGGGGACGGCCGCGAGAACGGTGACCTTCAGTGCGTCCTCCAGCTCCTCGGGCGTGCGGAAGGAGGGATCCATAAAGTCCGTCACATACCCAACGACCATTGCCCCTAACGCTGCGAGAAAGAATCCCACGAACATCACCGAGGATGGACTGTGCGCCGGCAACACCGGTGTGTCCGCCGGAACGGCTATCGCCACGTTGGCGATTCGCCTTTCATCCAACGCATCCGACGTACGCTCTTGCTCGCGTTTGGTTACATAGAGCAGGTAATTCTCTTCATTTACTTTCGCATCCCGCACCAAGGCTGCCTGTTTTACGGCTTGTTGGTCCAGATTCACCATTTCCGATCGCATCGCCTTTATCGTGTCCAGCGCCGCCGTGGCGGTAGCCTGTTCCGCAGCCAGATCGGCTTCCGCTCGCGCCTGATCCTGGCGCAGATATTCAAACGTCGGATCTCGATCGGTCGTCGTGTTTACGTATTTTTCCGATTCGGCTTTGGCAATTGCGTCCTTCGTCAGCGCAATCTCTTTTTCCACTTCCTGCACCAGGGGGTGCGACGGATCGTACTTCATCAGCAGATCCGCTTGCTTCACCTGTGAGGTCAACAGCGCGGCTTGCAACTGCTCCAGCAAAATATTGGCTGAAAGCGAGGCCTGGGCCGTCGACGATCGCGCGGGCGTTGTTCCCATTTGCTTCTCGAGACTTTGCATACGTCGCTGATCGGCGGCGATAGCCTGCCGGGCCTGGTAAAAGCCGGCCTGCGCCGCCACCAGCTGTTGCGCCAGGTCCGTTCGCAGAATTTCTGGCGCCGATATTCCTTCGGACTTGCTGAAATTCTCCAGACGACTCTCCGAATTCGCGAGTGCGCGTTGGTATTTTTCCGTCTCGGCGGCAAAAAAATCGAACGTTCCGGCGGGTCGCTGCAGTCTGAGGTGTTTCTCCAGATACAGATTGCCGAGCGTCTGCAGCACGCAGGCCGGTGTTTCCGGCGCGCCTGCTCTTCCGTACTGTACGTCGATTACGTGGGAGCTCTTTTGTGCTTCCACGCGCAGGTTGGCCGCGAGCCCTTTCGTCGCCCTCTCCAGCACTTCCGCTCTTTTGACCGCCGGGTCCGGGGCATCGAGCTTTTTAAGGAAATCGAATACTGAGGGAGTCTCCTTCGTCAGTCCGCAGGTCTCGGCCACCTGCTTGAGCATGTCGCGGCCCTGCAGCAAGGCAATTTCTGAAGCTACCTCGTCGGCTGTCACCGTGGTGTTGTTCCCCGCTACGGCATTCTGCTGTCCCGTGACCGTGGGGTCCGTGCGTTCCCGCGCCACAACCACCTGCATGGCCGCGACGTAGTAGTGATTTGCCCATCCCCAAGCCGTGAACAGCGCGATACCGAAGATCAGACAAAATGTCGCCACGACCACTCGCCTCTTCCGAAATAGCGGGCTTAGCATGTCTCGCCACGTTAACTGGCGCAGTGCATAGCCTCCCGGTTTTTTCGCTCCCACGTTGTCCATTACTGTCTCCGCTGTCTCGTCGTCTTTCTCAGCGACACCATCGCCCGCTCGCTCCGGTCGTCCCGCAACTCATTAAATGTTCGGCGAGACCCCTGTCCCTATGCCGTAGGGAACGTACTTTCTGAAGTTGGCGATCCATTTCTCTGGAACGAAAATCATGTCGCCTGGTCGCAAGTGCACGTCTTCATTGATCTTTTTTCCGTGCAGAATGTCCTTGAGTTTAAGCTCGCGTACTTCCGCCCAGTCCGCCGACACCGCGCGATAGAGAAATACCTGGGTCTTGGCGGACTCCGAGAATCCCCCTGCTAGAGCAATGGCTTGCGTCACCGTGGTGTCGTAACGCAAGTCGTATTGGCCGGGCTTTCCCACTTGCCCAAGAACCGTAAAGACCGCCTTCTGGGAATCCACCAAGTCCACGTCAATGATGGGATCGTGCAACCTGCTCTCGTACGCTTTTTTTATGGCCTCCACCACCCCGGCCAACGTAAGCCCCTCGACACGCACGTTTCCCGCGCCTCGCAGCGAAATATAACCATCCGGCTGCACGGTAACCTTTTGATCTAAGTTCGGCGTAAGTTCGAAGGATATCGCCAAAATGTCTTCCCGGCAGATTTTGTAACGCACATCCCGCTGTGCCGGGGCAACGTGCGTCACATCACTCTGGGCCCCCTGCAACGTGCCGCTGTCGCTCGCCGCCACCGCGCGGCTTATTTGCGCTGGGGCCGAACGCGGGAAACTTAGAAGCATCGCTAGACAAAACAACACGGGAATTCGCATCCGGCTTCCCTTCATCATTAGGTTGTTCCTTCCGCGCGGCTCCGGCCCTCCACCGCCACGGGTTGTTGAATCTATATTCAGTCCTGTCGGCATGCTGTCGCCTTCATCGTGGTGCACACGAGCACAAACCGTCCATTGCTGCCTCGGTCGCTCGTCTTGCAAAGGGACATGCGCAAGCTCAGAGTGAGCGTCCTCGAAACAATCGTTGCCCTGCCGGTAATTTTCTAGAAACTCACTCTAGCCGACCCTTTGCGAATGGAGTGTGAACGGAGTTTTAACAGTTGTCCTGCGCCCCTGCTTCACACGTTTGTAATGTCGGCTTCACCTGAAGCCAACAAGATGTTTGTTATACCTCCCAACTGTTCGAAATACCTGACGCGACTTTTCGGGGCAAATAAAACTGTCACGCCAACCCTGGAATACTCTGCCCCGCGGTTGGCATGCCCGCTACTAGAGGTGTTCGCTTAAGGTCCGCAAGTCTTAGTTCGGAAGGCGAACCTTTGTGTAAACGTGTCCGTCAACCCAGAAAAGCTCCATCGCTTGCCGCTATGCGGCCGCATTCCCTGGCCGGAGACATTAGAAGTTCAGATTTCCGGAAGGCCGTGAAACCTTCCGGCACAATTTCACGGTTGCGTTTGGCGGTACCTGCGTCACCACCCAAAGCGCCGCTGCTAAATCCTCAGAGGAGCACTAGATTCATGCCCCGAACGTTCGTCAAGATGCTCAGCGCGCTGGCATTGTTCTTGCTCGCCGCCGCTGTGGCCTTTTCGCAATCCGAGAAAGGACAGATTTCCGGCCAGGTTACGGACCCGCAAGGTCTGGTGGTCTCGGGAGGCGCGGTAGCGATCGTAAATCAAGATAGTCAGGCCACACGGGAGACCACAACGGACGCCGCGGGCAACTACGTCGTTTCTAATCTTCCGGGCGGGCGCTACAAGGTGCTCGTACAAGCTCAGGGGTTTGCCGCGTTTTCGAGCTCGGACATAGCCCTCGCCGCAAACCAGTTGTTCGTGTTTGATGTAAAACTGACGGTCACTCAAGAAAACTCTTCCGTTACCGTCCAGGGTGGCGGCGCCGGACAGATCGAGACTTCCAATGCCGAGGTGTCAGGCACCCTGAACGAAACGGAGATCAAAACCCTCGCCCTCAATGGCCGTATTGCCTATCAGTTGATTGCTCTTGTGCCGGGTGTGACTAATCAGACCGGACAGGATGAGGGCAAAACAGGTGTGGCGGGAAGCGCAAAATACAGCGTGAATGGAGGTCGCGTCGAATACAACATGTTCGAAGTCGATGGAACCGACGTTCTGAACAACGGGATCAACGCCGCGCGCGGGGCTAACACCTTCGTCGTAAATCCCAGCGTCGACGCTATCGGAGAAATGAAGGTCTTGACCTCCAACTACGGCGCTATGTACGGAAAGACAGCCTCGGGGATTGTGCAGATCACCACCAAATCGGGCACTTCGGATTTTCATGGCGACGGCTATGAATTCATCCGCAATGAAGCGTTCAACGCGCGAAATTTTTTCGACGAAACCAAAAGCGCGCCGCTCTACCGGCGCAATGATTTTGGGTTCACTCTGGGCGGGCCGCTCTTCATCCCCAAAGTCTATAACGCCAGCAAGCAAAAGTCCTTTTTCTTCTTTTCCCAGGAATTTCGCTACGAGAAGACCCCCGTGGATTACAACCAGGCAGTTCCCTCAGCGGCCGAACGCTCTGGGAATTTTAGCGACGTATGTCCCGGCGACAAAACCCTCATCATTACCACCCAGAATAAGCCTCTCTATCCGGACTGCCCGGTTGTGGGGTTTAACTCCAACACTGGTCAATACGTTCGGTCTTCTTACAACGGGACCGTTCCTGGCTTGGCTACCGACCAGCTTCCCATCGACCCCACCTCGCAGGCCATTTTGGCCACTGGTCTCTTGCCCGCTCCCAATGCCGTCGGCGGCTGCAATTCGACGGTCTCTACTGCCCCAAACCCCGCTTGTTACGACGCTGCCGTATCTCCCAGCACCACTTGGATCGAATCGTTGTTTCGCATCGACCAGAATCTCACTCCCAATGAAATTCTCTCCTTCCGTTTCATTCATGACTCTTGGGACACCACCGTGCTTACCCCGCAGTGGGGACTTGTTGAGAACAGCTTCCCCACAGTTCAAAACCACATCAACGGTCCCGGGATCAGCATGATCGCCAGCCTCGTGAGCGTGCTCCCACATGGTTTTGCCAACCGCCTGTCGTTCGGGTACGTATCCTCCGACATCACCCTGGCCCAGGTCGCGGGCGCAGGGGTCAACCTTTCCCGGCCGGCAATCTTAGATACTGCTTGTCCAACCGGCAGCGGCGGAAGCTTGGATTGTTTTGCAACCGGCACGGGTCCGACACCAGCCATCTCCCCCATCGGTCCATTCGGCGTTTTCTTCGACAACGGTTTCGGGGACAAAATCCCGGCTCTGCTCTTTAAGGGCACCAATGCCGCGTATGGAGCCCACGGCTTTAATATCGACACCGGATACACTCCCTGGAAAGACACTACTCCCACTTACACGCTGCACGACGATATGACCAAACCCATCCGCAAGCATCAACTGCAGTTCGGCGTGGAAGTGATCTTCGCCCAGCAAAACGAGTTGGGAGCAGCCAACGGCCTGAACAGCGGCGATGTCCAGGGCCTTTTGTCCTTCAACGATCAAGGCGCCGGTCCGAGTCCCATTGGGATCTCCGGCGCTTGCATCGGGACGCCCGCTTGCTCGGCCGGCATCGATACCTCCAATGCTTTTGCCAACTTCCTCGGCGCCCAAATCGCTTCCTATCAGCAGGACAGCAGCCAGAACAAATACTACAATCGATACCACCTCGCCGAGCCTTATTTCCAGGATGACTGGCACATTACCCCCAGGATTACGCTTAATTTGGGCCTCCGTTTGGGACTGTTCGGCTCCTGGTACAACGCAAAAGGCACTGCTTACAACTGGGAACCGTCCGCCTATAATCCTTCACTCGCTGCCAGCGTTTTTCTTGACCCCAACTACGGATTTCTCGTGAGCCCCCAGTCTTCCAGTTCGGGCAACAATCTCACCGCCGTGCCTCTAAATCTGAGCAACCCCAATCCCGCTATCATCAATGGTTTGGTCCAATGCGGCGCCAACGGCGTGCCGAAAAGTTGCATGACGAGCCACATCTTCAACCCGATGCCGCGCATTGGTATTGCGTGGGACGTCTTTGGCGATGGCAAAACCGCTTTGCGCGCCGGTTATGGAATTTTTTTCGAGCATGGCACCAGCTACGAAGCCAACACCGGATCGCTAATTGGCAGCGCCCCCTTGACACTAAGCCAAACGGAACTCAGTCCCCCGAGTTACCAATGCATTGGCGGTTTTGGACGGCTCGGGACACCGTGCAACTCTTACTTTGCGGGCGATGCATTGAGCCCGGTCATCACCGCTCCCATCGCTTTTCCCATCAACGTCACTTCTATCCCACAAAAGGCGGTTTATCCCTACGTCCAGCAATGGAGCCTAAGCATCGAGCGACAAATTCAAAAGGGTCTCACCGCTACGTTCGCCTACGTAGGCAGCCAAGGCACCCATCTCACTGCCGTGCGCGACCTTAACCAAGTCCGTCCCGTCGACCCTGCTTTTAATCCCTATCCCGCTGGTCGCCCGATCATCTCGACCGAAGATTGCGCTGGCAGCACGGGGGGACAGTTTGAGTTGGGGGGCACCGGTTCAACAAATCCTAACGGCGGAATTGTGATTAGCAATGGGCAGCCCGCCTGGGTCAATATGAACATCGCCTGCTATGGCGTCCCCGGTTTCGGCACCCCTTTCAATCCCAGTGTTTTTCGCCCCTATCCAACGCTCGGTAGCATCCTGAACGTCGCCAATATCGCGAGTTCCAACTACAACGCATTCCAGTTCAGTCTGCGCCGGACCATAGCTCCCGTGGTGCTCGGCCTCTCCTATACCTACAGTCACTCCATTGACGATTCCTCGGACCGTTCCGATGCGGACTTCGTTAACTCTTATAACCTCGCTGCTAACAAGGCTAGTTCCAATTTCGACCAGCGTCACTCTCTAAGCCTGAATTACATCTATGAATTGCCCGTCCTGAAGGCTTTCTACAATTTTACGCACGTGTTCGAGGACGATCCCACGAATGAAGTGTCTACGCACAAGTCCGCAGGCGGCTTTGCGCACTACCAGCCATCCAGCTTGGCTGACACTTTGCTGCGGGGTTGGCAGCTATCTGGAATCACCGTTTTTCAAACTGGCACGCCCTTCAGCATCATCAACGGCGGCAGTTCCGGCGGGATCGCGGTGTCGGACAACGGCGGCGTCGCCAACTACTTCGGAACCGGCTCCTATGCCGACTGCGTCGGAAATCCCAGCTCCAACATACCAAGGGACGTCCGCGATAGTTTCGGTCCAGTGCTCGCCAATCCTGGCGCCTTTGTGGCTCCGCGCGGTTTGACCTTTGGCGATTGCGGCCGCAATTCCATGAACAATCCTCGCCGCACAAACTTCAATATGTCGCTGCTCAAACATTTCAAGGTTTTCGGCGAGCGCGATTTGGAATTTCGCACCGAGGTGTTCAACGTTTTTAATCATACCCAATTCCGCATCTACGATCCGTCGCACCCGGGCAATACCGGTAACAATGTGATCGGCTGTTACGGCGGAGCTTCCGCGGACTATTCCGCCGCTGGCGGAGGCGGGGTCGATTGCCTGACCGGCAATTCGTTTCTCCATCCGGTCGACGCCCATGATCCGCGAATTCTTCAGTTTGGCTTGAAATTCAACTTTTAGGCGCATGCGCACCGGCTCCTGGCCTCTACGAGCAGCCCGCCGCGGCACATGCTTTCAAAATTTTTTTCGAGGAGTTGCGAACCAAATGTCCATTGCAAGGCGCGCTCTTATATTCCGTGAGACGGTTAGCCGCACACTGCTCCATTGCACCCAACCTTGCCGGCGCTTTCCCCTCGCCCTGTTGATGGGCATCCTTTTCGTGCTATTTGGCTCAAGCGGTTGTGGCCAGACGGCGCAGCCCGTCGTTTCCTCCTCGACAGGCAAGGTCGATTCCTATTTTGGCGGCCCCTTCAACGTTGCTGGAAGCGATTTGGCCAAGAGCAGCTCCACCTTTGACCACGCTGCCCAGCAATTCAACATCTCCGCCTTCGTGAACACTGCCACCGCTCAGGTGCCCACCGAAATCATTGCCGGCTCTTTCGCAACCGCTGCCACCGGTTTTTTGAGTATTACGGAAAATTTCGCCACCACCAGTTCTGGTGTTATTGCCGCACAAAATCCGCCGCTCACTGGCGCCTGGGCTGTCGAAATTCCCGGAGCTGGCGCGCTCGGGAATTTTCTCAGCGTGAATAGCGCTAATGCCCAAGTTTCCGTGAGTGCGGCGCCGGCGGCCATGGCGGAAAACACCGTTTGCCCCAATTTCTCAAGTGCCGTCCCCTTTCTGTATGTCACCGTGCCCAACGCGACCCTAACCACGGACACAGCGGACTATGGCACCGTTGGCATCAGCTCGCAAGGCTCGGCGGTTACCTTCAACGCGCAACCGTCCCTCGTTGGCGCTATCCAACAGACTGCTTCCACCGTAACCGGCGGTTGCTCCAACACCACACTCGGCGCTCTCACCTCCTATCCCCTGAATTCCTACGGAACCCCTTCCAACCTCGAGCTAATCAGCGTTGGAGCGTCAGGCTTGTTAGTAAGCAGCTTCACCTCAGCCAACTCCGGCGGGTTGGGCGCCTTCGGTGGTGGAACGGGTATAATTGGCGTCGCCCAGCCGTCCGCAGCGGTAGACGTAAGTGCCGTCGTAAGCGCGCAGTACAACGGCTTCGTCTATTCCCCCCTCAACAGGGTTACCGAGAACTATGACATCACCGTCCTTGCCTCGGCCTTCGGCGACAATGCCCCAGCATCGCCGGCATGTTCCGCCCTGCAATCCTCTCTCGCCGCCAATCACGGCCAAGGCGCTGGCACCGTTCCCGTTCTGCCCTCCGCCAACACCGTCTATGGTGGAGAGTTCCTCACTACGACTGGCGGGGTCACCGTCAACGACCCGTCTGGGTCCAGCGGCTCTGAAAACTGTGACGTCGCGATTGATCTTGGAACCCAGGACCCGGGTACCAACGGTTTATTTCCAAATGCCACTGTGTTTATCGGTTCGAATTTCCCGCCCTACAGCACCTCCAATCCCTGGAACTGTTCTGATACCGGCTCCATTTGTGCCGTTTCTTTTCCCGCCACCGCCGTCGTAGGAGTAGTCCAGGGGCAATACGTAATCTTCGTCGTCTCCAGCGCCGCCTCCAGTCCGCCGGCGCGCCTTCCCGATAGTTTCGGGAATCGTCAGCCGCAACCGGTGGGCATCTATCTCTTTCAGAAGACCCAGTGATGCGAATCTCAGTCGCGTAAGCGCTCGCAGACGTTACTCCACGGCGCAAATTTGCCCGGCTCGCTTTCAATGTTATGCCCGCAACCGCGATGGCATCGTTGCACCACGTGCCGCGTCCGCATTTCTCTCAGATCCCACCACCCGCGGGAAAATTTCTAAAATGTCTTTCTATATTGACTCCTCGTTCATTTTGCCCGCCGACCTCTCCAGTATAAAGAGGGTCTAAGTGGCGCAGCCTGCTCGGCATGGAACATGGATCCGCATGAATTGACCCCGTCCCGTGCTCGTCCGCCTGTTGCCATGTTTACGCCTCGCCAACGAAGAAAGTCCTCCAGGGCTTGAATCATGCGCGGCACGTTTGTCAGCAAAAAAATAAGGAGAAAATATGAAATTTTTGAAGTATCTGGTCATACTCACGTTCGCGCTCTGTTCCGTCGCGACCGTTACCAAGGCGCAGAGCGTGGCTTTTCTTGCCAGCGGCTCCTCAGCCTTGTTCAATGAACTCGGTCAGGCGGCGTTCACTTCGTCCAGCACCAGCACCCCCTGCCTTTGGACCCAAGGTGCCATCTCCAGTATCGAAGCCCAGGACACCCGCACCTCTCCTGCTACTAACGAGACCGGAAGCATCTGGGTTACTTGGGGACCGGGAACCGGAACTTGTGCCGCTCCAGCGGGAAGCTACAACATTTACGCCTACTTGTCCTTGGACTCCGTTCTCGGAGACCGCTGCTATTTCGAGACCGATTCGGCCGGTGTTGCTGGGTGCGTCCTGAGCATGACCATCGCTGCCGGCACTGCGGGTGCAAACAAGATCTGCTACCCTCAGCCGACCGCCAGCTGCACGGAATATCTTGACAACGCAGCCATTCCGGCGGCCGTCATCGGCGCGCTAAACGGCCAACATATATTTGTGGCGGGAACGGATATTCGCCCCGAAGATGCCAAATTTGCCTCTACGCGTATGTTCACCGCGTGCGGAACGCCTCTCTACCGCCAACCTTTTGACCAAGGCCTGCGCGAAGTGTATGGCCTCGGATACCAAACCGGTACCACCGGAGTGGGCACGC
>Ga0302324_100025918_pt1 | contig 11224 bp, 9 predicted proteins | sample Palsa_T0_1_FD_201949 | JGI IMG/M metagenome (GOLD analysis project Ga0302324, IMG submission 201949) | Peat permafrost microbial communities from Stordalen Mire near Abisko, Sweden - Palsa_T0_1 | ecosystem: Environmental > Terrestrial > Soil > Palsa > Peat permafrost | place: Sweden: Abisko... | reverse complement strand
CGCGGCCGACATCCTGGCCGCGAATATGCCGCCGCTGCTCAACGAAGGCACGGATTTCAACGACAACTACGTGTTTCCGTATCAGCCGGTGTTGGTGAACGAGGTGCCGGGCGCTATCCAGATTCAGAATGCATTCGAGCTTTATGAATGGTTCGAGTCGCTGGGCGATCCGGTGTATTATGCGCCGCACCTGGCGGATTCGATGTTGCCGGGCGTGCCGTTCAAGCGCACCCTGTTCCAGTTGGCGCGCCGGGACCTGACCATGCCGAACATGGCGACCACACGGCTGATCAAGGCCGCCAACCATCCGCTTACATGGGAGTACCGGCACGATATCGCGCTGGCGGATGGGCTGCCCTTGCCGGAGGATCCGCATCCGTTCCTGGCGCTGTTCATCGGCATATCGGGTAGCACGGTGGAGTTTCCGAGCCTGGACGGAATCCTGATCGGCCTGGCGGCGCAACAGCAGGTGGCGGGTTTCTTCACTGCCGATGGGCACACCGCACCGGATCCCAATACTTTTCTGCCGTCGGCCATTCCGCAGGGATTATTCGAGATACCCGCGCACCTGCCGGAGGACAACGGATACTGAGCCGGATAAGCGGGCTAAACTGGCGGAAGGTGGCTATGCGGTTCGCGGCGCTGTTATTTTGTTCCGGCCTGAGCCTGTTCGCGCAGGATTCCCAATCCACGCCGGATAAGGGTCTTTTGGCGGGGAAGGTATTGAATTCCGCGACGGGCGAACCCGTGCGCAAGGCGCAAGTCAAGCTGTTTAACATGGGCGCCGCGCCCAAGGGCAAATCGGAATCGCCGGATGAAGGAAGCGCGGTCACGGATGCGGCCGGCCGCTTCGAGTTCACCGCGCTGGCGCCCGGAACCTATGCGCTGGCTGCCTCCCGGGAAGGGTTCGATACGGCCACCGCGCGCGGCGGCCAAAAGTTGCTGCGGGTGACGCTGGCCGCCGGCGAGGAGAAGAACGACATCGTCATCCGCCTGACGCCGTTCGGCGTGGTGACTGGCCGCATCCTCGATGAGGACGGCGATCCGATCCGGCAGATACAAGTGCAGACCATGGTCTACCGGTACAGCGCCGCCGGGCGCCAATTGTCGTCCCGCGGCCAGGCCATGACCAACGATTTGGGCGAATATCGTATCTACGATCTGCCGCCCGGCCGCTACTATTTGAAAGCCGGCTCGCAGGAATCGATGGGCGGGGGCGGGCATGGCGAGTCATACGGCGCTTCGTACTATCCCGGCACGGCGGACTCCGCCGCGGCGGCCCCTCTCGAGGTTGCGGCCGGTCAGGCGCTGGAGGGTATGGATCTGGCTCTGCGTCCCATGCGAATCGCCAACATCCGCGGCCGGGTGATGAACCCCGGGAGCGGCAGCTTAACAGTTGGATTACTCAAGGTCACCGAAGAGGGCGGGTCGTCGGCCACCAATACGAGCCTCGAAGACCGGGGCGGGAAATTCGAATTGCGAGGCGTTTCACCGGGATCGTATTTTCTGACCGCCGCGAGCACCATCGGCGGGCAACACTACAGCGCCCGCGTACCGATCCAGGTGGGCACGGCCGATCTGGAGGGGATCGAGCTGCACCTCCAGCCGCCCATGGATATCGCCGGGCAGATCCGGATTGAAGGCAAGACCAGCGGCAAGCTGTCGCAGGTGAACGTACTTCTGGAGAGCGGCGGCCACAGCGCGTGGAGCGGGGACGGCAACGGGACCAAGGAGGACGGCTCATTCGCGGTGACGGGCCTGGAGCCGGGCGTCTACCAAGTCACCGCGCAGGCCCCTGAAGATCTGTACCAGAAGGCCGTGCGCTGGTCGGACCGGGATGTAATGCAATCCGGCCTCGATTTGACCGGAGGCGCGTCCGAGTCGCGGCTGGTTGTTGTGATGAGCGCCAATGGAGGCCAGATCGATGGCGTGGTGGAAGACGATCAATCGGCGCCGGTGGCGGTGGCCATGGTCACGCTGGTGCCCGCGGGCGCGGCGGCTTCCAAATCGCTTTTCAAAACGGTGCTGACCAGCCCAGCCGGCCATTTTCACATGCAAGGGATCGCGCCGGGCAGTTACAAACTGTTTGCCTGGGAGGATGCGGATCCCAACCAGGTGATGTACGATCCGGATTTCCTGAAGCCGTTCAATGCGCAGGCGCAGAGTGTTGAAATCGCGGAAGGCAGCCAGAAGAGCGTGCAGCTCGCGCTGATTAAACAGGCGGCGGAGAAGCCGCCGTCGCAGTAAGGCAGGCTACATCGCCAGCAGCGCGGCCAGCAGGTCGATGCCGTCCCACAGATTCTCCAGCCGGAGGTTTTCGTCGAAGCTATGCTGATTGTTATCGTGATTCACGATGGGGACGGTGATGGTGGGCGCGTGCAGCGTCTCTTCGATCATGTATAGCGGCGCGCTGCCGCCCATCGTAGGCAGCTTCACTACCGGGCCGCGCACGGATTCGGCCGTGCGCAGCACGATCTGCGAGATGGGCAAATCCATGGACGTGCGCGCCGCGTTGTAGCCGCCGGGATCCACGACTACCTTGGCGACCTTGGCATGCGTCATGCGCGTGTCCGCGTCCGGATCGTGATCGACGATGTAGTAGCCTTGGTTGCGGATGTGATCGATCACTCGCCGGGCCGCGGCATTGTGATCGATCCCTTTCACCAGACGGATATCGATCGACGCCGTGGCGGATGCTGGGATCACGTTGCTGGCCTGCGCGCCCGTGCGCGCTGCGCTCATCCCCCGGATGTTCAACGACGGCAGGTTCAGCAACTCCACCAGCTTCTTGCCGCCCCCTTCGGTGCCGCCGAGCCATAGTTCGCGCATCAGGTCGCGATCCACGTCGGGCGCTTCGGCTATGGCGCGGCGTTCGGTCTCGCTCAGCGGCTGGATGCCATCGTAGAAATGGTCGATGGTGACGTGGCCGTTATCGTCCTTCATCGACGCCAGCAGCCGCGCCAGCATCATCGCCGGATTGGGCGCCCAGTTCCCGTAGTGGCCGCTGTGCAACTCGCGCTGCGGCCCGTAGACGGTGATATCGAGCTGGGCGATGCCGCGCGCGCCGAACACAATTTGCTGGCGGCGGCTCTGGTGCACGGGGCCATCGCAGATCAGCCAGATGTCGCTCGCCAGCAGGTCCTTGTATTTCGCCAGAACGGCCGCCAGGTGCGGCGATCCGGCTTCTTCCTCGCCTTCAAAAACGAACTTGATGTTGGCGCGCGGCGGAATGCCGGCCGCGTGCAACGCATCGACCGCCGTGGCCAGGGCGATGATGGGCGCTTTATCGTCCGAAGCGGATCGCGCGTAAATACGGCCTTCGCGGAGGACGGGCTGCCAGGGAGGCGTGGCCCACTCCTTGGGGTCGAGCGGCTGGCCGTCGTAGTGCGCGTAGAAGACCACGGTGCGTGCGGCGTTCGGAGAATCGATTTCGCCGAAGACTACGGGCGGTGCACCCGCGACTTCCAGCAGGCGCGTTTTGACGCCTCGCTTTTCGAACAGGGCGGACACCGCCGCGGCGTTGCGGCGGATATTCGGACTGTCGCTCGCCAGGTTTGGGATGGCAAGCAGGCCAAAGAACTCGGCGAGGATGGCTTTTTCGTGCGCCGTGCGCCATTGGTGCGCTGCCGTGGCGGCCGCGTTCGGTTGGGCATGCGCGAAGGCGGCGAACGCCATCGCTAACAAAGCAGCCTTCAACTCAACTGGCCTTTGATGGGCAACTCGCGGATGCGCTTTCCGGTAGCCGCGAAAATCGCATTGCAGATGGCCGGCGCGATAGGCGGCACGCCCGGCTCACCTACGCCGGCGGGCGGGGCATCGCTCGTAACAATGTGTACGCGCGTTTCAAAAGGCGCTTGGTTCATGCGCGCCACCGGATAACCGTCGAAATTCGATTGCTTTATCCGGCCGTCCTCGGCGGTAATTTCGCTCATCAGCGCGATACTCGTGCCGAAGACGGCGGCGCCTTCGAACTGGGACCGCACCCGGTCCGGGTTGATGACACGCCCGGCATCCACCGCGATATCCACACGCGGAATGCGGATTTCGCCGCCATGCACTTCCACCTCGACGACGGCCGCCACGTAGGTGAGGAAGCTGCGATGCGCGGCGATGCCCAGCGCGCGTCCGGGCGCGGCTTTTTTGTTGGCCCAGCCGGATTGCTGCGCGGCGATTTCGATGACGTTCCGCAGGCGCGCGGTATCGAATGGGAACTTCGGATCGCTGCGGCCGCCCTTCATCCCCTCTTTGCCGAAATCGATGACGCGCGGCTCCCCGATCAACGAGAGCAGGTATTCCACGCGGTCGCGCCCGGCGGCGGCAGCCAGTTCATCGGTGAACGTCTGCACGCCGAACGCATGATAGATATTCGACACCGAGCGCAGCCAGCCGATGCGGACGTGCGCTTTGGCCGGGCCATTCTCCACGCGTAGATTGGGGATCGGGTAAGGGATATCCGTCCATCCCATGCTGAGCTGGAAGCCGCCGTATTGCTCGTTCGGATTCCCCTGCATGGCGATGGGCGGGAAGACGCTGCGCTGCAGCCACGCCGTGGGATGGCCCTGGCCGTCTACCGCGGCTTTCATGTAGAGCGCGGCCGGCGAATGGAAGTAGTCGAAATGCACGTCGTCCTCGCGGCTCCAGACGATCTTGACCGGCTTGCCCACTTGCTTCGAAAGCAGCGCCGCTTCAGCCACGTAATCCGGCTTCGACTTTCGCCCGAATCCGCCGCCCAGCAGCGTCACGTGGCACTCCACGTCTTCCTTCTTGATGCCGACCGCCTTCGCTACGGTCTCCTGCACCGCCTGTGGATTCTGGGTACACGTCCACGTCACCACCTTGCCGTCTTTGAATTCGGCGACGGCGGCCAGAGGCTCCATCGCGGCGTGCGCCAGCATAGGCGAATAGTAGGACGCCTCCAGCGTCTTGCCGCCTTTGGCGAACTCCGTATCCACGTTGCCCGTCTCGCGAGCTACGCGGCCGGGTTGGCGCGCGGTGTCGAGCATGGCCTTCTTGTAGGCGGCCGAATCGAATGCGGCATTCTCGCCCAGATCCCATTCGATTTTGAGCTTCTTGCGCCCTTGCAAGGCGGTCCAACTATTGTTGGCGATCACGGCCGCGCCGCCCAGCGGCTTGAACCCGTAAGGCGGCTTGGCGAGATCCAGCATGACCACCTGCTCGACGCCCTTCACCTTTTTGGCTTCCGCATCGTCGCAGGTTCTCAACGCGGCGCCCATGACCGGCGGACGCTCGATCGCCGCATAAACCATGCCCGGCATGTGCGCGTCGATGCCGAACATGGCTTGGCCCGTGACGATCGGCTTCAAATCGACGATGGAGATGTCCTTGCCGATATAGCGGAACTGGTCGGGCGTCTTGAGCCGGATGGCGCCGGCTTCGGGGGCTTTCGCGTTTGAGGCCAGCGCGGCGAGTTCGCCGTACGCCAGCTTGCGATCGCTCTTGGTGTGCACGACAAAATGGTTCTGCCCACGACACTCTTCCGCCGGCACCCCCCATTTCGACGCCGCGGCATTTTCGAGCATGGTGCGCGCGGTCGCGCCCGCCGTCCGCAGCTTGTCGTAGAAATCGCGCACGGAACAGGAGCCGTCGGTGTCTTGCGAACCATATTTGGAATCGCCCAGCGCCTGAATCACCTGCACGCGCGCCCAATCCGCTTCGAGTTCGTCGGCCACGATCATGGGCAATCCGGTGCGGCAACCGGTCCCCATTTCGGACCGATGCGACACGATTTTCACCGTGCCATCGGGCTCGATGCCGAGATATACGCTGGGCTGCCATGTTTCGGAGGCCTTGGCTTTCGGTACCAGCGGCGCGGCGAGAACTAGCGCCCCCGCGGAGAAAATCTGGCCGAGGAAGCCGCGGCGGGAAACGTTACTGATCGGGCTGATGGCGGGTATCATGCCTGCACCCCCGCCGCCATCTTGATCGCTTGGCGGATGCGCTGATACGTCCCGCAGCGGCAGATGTTGCCCTGCATATTGGAGTCGATATCCTGGTCGGTGGGATGCGGCTTGGACTTCAACATAGCGGCCGCCTGCATGATCTGGCCGCTCTGGCAGTATCCGCATTGGGGCACGTTGCAGGCCTCCCAGGATTTCTGCAGCGGATGGTCGCCTGCCGCGCTCAGGCCTTCGATGGTGGTGATGCGCTTGCCTGCGGCAACCCGCATAGGCGTTTGGCAACTGCGCGCGGCCGTGCCGTTGACGTGGACCGTGCATGCGCCGCACAGGCCCTCGCCGCAGCCGAATTTCGTGCCGGTCAGCGCGAGATCGTCGCGCAAGTACCAGAGCAACGGCATGTCGGGATCGCCGTCGAACTGGGCGGGTTTACCGTTTATGGTGAGTTGGATCATTGGATTCCCCTCGGGCGTTTGCCCTTGGGTTTAGTATAGCGTCAGGTGGAGCGGGTGGGGCCGTGCTTCGAAAAGTGCCAAAATGGATTGGAATGTTTCTTCGACAAGCGCTGATTCGCAACGTCCGCTCGATTGCTCGGCTTCAGTGGCGACCTGCCGAAGAGGGGCCGGGTTGGCACGTGATTCTTGGCGACAATGGCGCAGGAAAGTCCTCCTTCTTGCGGTCGCTGGCCCTGGCGCTGCTGGGACCCACGGAGGCGCTGGCGGCGAGGCAGGACTGGAATACATGGCTTCGAACCGGTGAGGACTCCGGTTCTGTGGACATCACCATCGTTCCGGACGCCAAATACGATTTGTTTTCCGGCAAAGGGAGGGCCAGCTACTCCAAGCCTCTCGATGCGGCCGTGGGTCTCGACCGGGTTCAACAAACCGGCAAGGAAGTCGAATTGAGGAGCCGCATCCGTGGGTCGGCGGTGTCGCCGGAGCGCCACGTATGGGGAACCGGCACCGGCTGGTTCTCCGCGGCCTTCGGGCCGTTTCGACGTTTTCACGGGCGGGGACAAGGATGTGGAGCGGAGCTTCCTGTCAAATCCAAAACTCGGAGCGCACATTTCCGTATTCGGCGAAAACATTGCGCTCACTGAGGGCCTTTATTGGCTCCGCGAGTTGAACTACAAGAAGCTCGAACATTCGCCGGAAGGCGGGCTACTGCAGTGTCTCAAACAGTTCATCAATCGGGAAGGGTTCCTGCCGTACAGCATCAAACTGAAGGAGGTCTCATCTGAGGGCGTAGCATTTGAGGACGCAAACGGCTTTCCAGTCCCGGTCGAGGAACTCAGCGATGGTTACCGGTCACTGCTGAGCATGACATTCGATCTGATCCGCCAGCTTCGCCGACACTATGACGGGAAACCTATATTCGACCGTAGCAATTCTCGTGTTACCGTGCCCGGGGTTGTGATGATCGATGAGATCGATGCACATCCGACGTGGCAGAAGAAAGTTGGATTCTGGCTTACGGAGCATTTCCCAAATTTTCAATTCATCGTGAGGACCCACAGTCCCCTGATTTGCCAGGCTTCCGTTAAAGGCTCGATTTTTCTTCTGCCAAGACCTGGTACGGAGGAAGAAGGGCGAATGCTTAAGGGTTCCGACTATGACCGGCTTGTCTATGGCGACATCCTCGATGCCTATAGCACCGACGCGTTCGGGGCGGGCGTCACGCGGTCGCGCGGGGCCCACATGATGCAGGAGCGCTTGGCTGCGCTCAACGTAAAGGAACTCAACCAGGGTCTTTCCGCTGGTGAGAGAGCGGAACAGAACCGGTTGCGCGCCACATTTCCGACCTCGGCCGGGGCGCCAGTCACGCGGTAGGCGCAGATGATCGCGATACGATCGAGAGACCTTCCGGCCATTGCCACAAGGCGGCTGAAGAGGTACCAGGAAATGGTTGACGCAGAGCCGGATTTTGGGAGACGCGTCCAGCTCGCCGCCGCGAAATTCAAACAGTTCAACGGTACTGGCAGCACGACGTTTCAAGACGTCCGGCACACGCTGACGTTGATGCGCGCTGGCGCCAAGCGATGCATGTATTGTGAGGATTCGGCGGCCGACGAAGTTGAGCATCATCGGCCGAAAGACCTGTATCCAGGGCACGTGTTCGCCTAGGAGAATTATCTATACGCCTGCGGTCCCTGCAACGGTCCCAAAAACAACCGATTCGCGGTTTTCGCGGCTGACGGCTCGTTAGTGGATCTCACCAGAAAGCGCGGGCAGTTACCGAAGCCGCCACCTACCGGCGATCCCGTATTGTTGCATCCATAGAAGATCCCCTCGACTATATGATGCTCGACATTCGCGGGAACACGTTCTTGTTCGTACCGACGGCCCCAAAGACGTCGCGGGAGTTCAAGCGGGCCGACTACACCATCGCCATCATGGAACTCAATTACAAGGACCACCTTCCGATAGCGCGCCGCGAGGCCTATGGGAGCTACAGGGCGCGCGTAACGGAGTACATTAGCAAGCGCAATGCCGGTGTCGGCCGCCTTCGTTTGCGCCTTATGATAAAGGCGATCAAGAGAATGCAACATCCCACTGTGTGGTCTGAGATGCGCCGGCAACACGCCAAGATTCCGGAGTTGGCTCGGCTCTTCCAGTTGGCGCCAGAAGCATTGAACTGGTAGGACCTACTGAAACAACTGCGGTGCGAATTCGAGCAGGTAGTTTCGCCAGTTGATCCACGTATGCCCGCCGGCGCTCTCCCGGAAAAACGGCGTGAAGCCGTGTTTCTTCAGCATCTCGATGGTCGCTTTGGTGGTGGGCATCAGGCGGTCCTCGGAACCCGTGCCGAACCACAGCAGCTTCAAGCCCGGTTTCAGGGCGGCGTCGTCCAGCATGCCGACATGCAGGGATTCCCAGTCGGGCGCATCGTTCGGCTGGTTGAAACGGAAAACGCCCGCGCTGAAAACGCCCACGTAAGCGAACCGGTCCAGGTGCGACATCGAGATGTTCAGCGTTTGCCCCCCACCCATCGAAAGACCAGCGATCGCCAGATGCGAGCGGTCCGTCAGCGCCCGGTAGTGCCGCTGGACATAAGGCATGATGTCGGTCGTGAAATCTTCGGCGAACTCGTCGCGCGTGGGTCGTGGCGCGCCCGGCGCGAGAGGCATGGTGGAAGTATGGCCGGCGGGCATCACCACGATCATAGGCTGCGCTTTCTTCGCCGCAATCAGATTATCCAGGATGAAGCCCGCGCGGCCCACCGACGTCCACGCTTCGTCGCAGTCGCCGGAGCCATGCAGCAGGTAAAAGATCGGAAACTTGCCGCCACCCAGCTCATATCCAGGCGGCGTGTAGACATGCATGCGGCGGAACCGTGCCAGCGCAGTCGAGTAGTACGTGACGGACGCCACCGCGCCATGCGGCACGTTGGCCGTGTCCATGAATTCCGCGCCGGGCACGTAGACCAGGCTCCAGTCGTTGGTGTTCGACTCGCTGACCGCCGGATTGCGCGGGTCCATGGTCGGGACGCCATCCACCATGAAGGTATAACGGTACGCGCCGGGATCGATCGGGCCGACGGTCGCAGACCACACGCCGTCATCATCCTTCGTAAACGCCGGGCCTTCGCGCGGCAGCCCCTGTATGTCGCTGGCGCGCAGTCCGACCGTCTTGGCTTGCGGCGCCAAGATTCGGAAAACGATGCGGTGGTCCGGAGAGACTTCGGGCGAAATCACCCTCATCGCCAGTTGCATTGCGGGCGAGGGAGCGGGCGGCGGAGCGCTCTGGGGCGCTGCCCCTTGCGCGCGTGCGATGCCGCCCGCAACCGGCCAGACCAAAACCATAACCACTGCTTGAAATATCCGATCTGTTCGTTTCATTTAGTCATCCTCGAGAGCCTTCCGGCAAGGGTTTGCCGATTTCTCAATGGTGCCCGAACGGATCGACGATCCGGCCTAAGCGCCAACCATACCGGTTGCCAACGGGCCAAACCACGGTGGCTCCCGCCGTAACGGCCAGTTCGAACGCGGCATCCGGATCATCCACGATCATCACCATGCGCACCGTACCACCGCCGAGAGACGCGGGGCTGAAGTTCAAGTGTTCCGGAGACTCGTCGGCGACCCAGAATTCGGCCGTCCTCACGGACAGCCGGGCGACCACCGCGCCATCGTCGCTGTCGATGCGGAACAATTCGCCGGCTCCAAACGCGGCCTTGTAGAACTCGACCGCCTTCGCTCCGTTTCGAACCGAGAGCATGGGAGCTATCGACGTCATTGCGGCGCCTCCCACAGTCCCGACTCCGCGGAACGGAACAGCGCGTCGATGACGGCCATATTGCGCACGGCGTCCGCCAGCGGCACTGGCACTTCGCCCTCGCCACGCACAGCTTGCGAGAACAAATCGCCCTGAATAGTGTACTGGTCGCAGACCGGAAACGTTTCGGTTTGAATCCCCGCGCCGAACAGGTCGGAGCCGTCGTCCACGAAGATGCGGCAAGGCCGGTCCGGCGGCGCGTTGAAAGGAATTTCGATCTCGATCCGGCCGTGCGTTCCGAACAACTGCATACGCTGATAGGGGACCAGTTGGGTAGAGCAGGTGAAAACCGCCTGGCCGGAGGGAAAATCGAGTATGCCCGAAGTCAGCCGGTCCGTCTGCATCTCCGGGTCGCGCTCCAGCAACGCCATCACGCGGCGCGGTTCCTCCCCGAAGATGAAGCGGGAAGTGTTAATGGGGTAGCAGCCGATATCGAACAGCCCGCCGCCGCCCCACGCGAGTACATTGCGAATATTTGCCGGGTCGCGATTGAAGTAGCTGAAGAAGCCCATGATGGCGCGCAGTTCGCCGATGCGTCCGCCGCGCACCAGCTCGCGGGCGCGCAGCCATTGGGGATGCGTGCGCACCATGAAGGCCTCGCCCATCTTCACGCCGGTGCGGGCTTGGGCGGCGAGCAGCTCGCGGGATTCGGCGGCGTCGAGAGCCAGCGGCTTCTCGCAGAGCACGTGTTTGCCGGCCTCGGCCGCGCGCACCGACCAGGGCACGTGCAGGTGATTGGGCAGCGGGTTGTAGATTGCTTCGATTTCCGGATCGGCGAGCAGTGCCTCGTAGGAGCCGTAAGCTTTCGGGATGCCCAGATCGTCCGCCGCCTGCCGGGCCTTCGCCAGGTCGCGCGAGGCGATGGCTGCGATCTCGCACCATTCGCCGCGCTGCATGGCGGGAACGACTTTCTTGACGGCGATGTGGGCGGCGCCGAGAACGCCCCAGCGGACTTTGCCGGTCATGGCATCTCCAAGGTTCTACGATACAGCATTGCACGCGCGAAGGGAGACACGCGGTGGACTAAACTAGAAT
>Ga0302324_100025917_pt1 | contig 11225 bp, 9 predicted proteins | sample Palsa_T0_1_FD_201949 | JGI IMG/M metagenome (GOLD analysis project Ga0302324, IMG submission 201949) | Peat permafrost microbial communities from Stordalen Mire near Abisko, Sweden - Palsa_T0_1 | ecosystem: Environmental > Terrestrial > Soil > Palsa > Peat permafrost | place: Sweden: Abisko... | reverse complement strand
ACCCCATGCCGCTCCGGCCTTTTCAACCGCCGAAGCCCGTACCAGGACCAGGCGGATCCGCCACGGTCCTTCCCTGAGGCCGAGACCCAAGAACTTGCTAGCATCTTGCTATGCCCGGTCTGACCTGTACCGGGCTTCGGTGGTCAAAAAAGGTCCGAGCAGCATCTGTGAGATAAGTTCCGCCGGGGTCCTTCGACTCCGCGCTACAGGAACTATGTCACACGATAAGTCTGTGAGGCGCTCCGCTCAGTATGACGGCTTCGTGGGAATTTAGACGAAAAACGGAAGGACTTCGGCTGGCCCAAAGCTTCCAGGCCTGGAGTCTTCTATTGTGAGGGGACGGGTGTCGATGGGATGCGGTCGGTTTTGGCCAATTCCACACTTACCGGAGAGGGTCCCTTGAGCAAATCCGGAGAGCTGCTGCCATACCGGACCATCAGAGAAAACAGTTTGCGTGCTTCCCAGTAGCGTGGCATGTAGCGTCGCGGATCTGAAACACACCGGAACAACCATCCCAGGTACATCCGGTCTGCCCAGATCGGGATTTGCACCTGGTCGCCGCTCAGGAAGGCAATCGCTGCGCCAATGCAGTGGATGGATGGCTTGCAGCTGAGTTCGCTTCTGAGATAGAGACCAAGCCGTTCCTGCGTGCCACCCCCGAGGGTCACGATAATGTGACGGGGACGCCGCTCTTCGATGCGCTTGAGCAGCTCAGGATCGTCAATTGTCATACCGTAAACGGGAGCAATGTACCTGTCTTCCGGGGCCAACCTGATTCCCTGCCGCCGCAGCCAGGAAATATTTCTGCGCGCACTTTTTTCGCTGGCCATTATCCAGAAACTGGCGTCCGGCTGGTAAAAGTCGGGCTGCTTGATCAGGGAAGAAAGATACCTCAGGCCGGAGACGCGGCGAATGGAATCATGCTTGAGGCGGTTCCAGATCATGACCATGAAGGCGCTGTCGGCAATGACCAGATCCGCACCCTGGAGCGCCTCACGATAGCCGGGGTCATGGGCCAGATTTTTTAGGGCGGGAGCAGCCGGAACCACCAGCAGACCACCCCCGCTCATGCGGGCAATGGCCTCATCAGCATCTCCAACAAAGAAACGGATCCCCAGGATCTGCCGGAACTGAGCGCTTGCCGTCACTACCGCTGACACTCCCACAGGTTCCCGTCGCCTCAACCTAGATCACTATCTGAGTTGCTCTCACCAAGCGTAAATCACCCATAACGGTTACGATGGTTACGCTCTCGATACCGCCATCATTTCACTTCCGATCCACTCATAGGTCTTTCTCAGTCCTTCTTTGAGGCGGATCGAAGGTTCCCAGCCCAGATACTGTTGGATCTTGGTGTTGTCGCTGTTCCGGCCGTTGACCCCTTTGGGTGCATCAAGGTTATATTTCCGTTTCAGCTTGATTCCGGCAATCTCCTCGGCAAGGCTGACCAACTGGTCGATGGTAACCAGTTCGCTGCTGCCCAGATTGATCGGCTCGTGAATTTCACTTTCCAGAATGGCCTGCGTACCCCGAGTACAGTCATCAATGTACATGAAGCTGCGGGTCTGCTTGCCGTCGCCCCAGATCTCGATCTCGTGCTTGCCCGACGCCTTGGCCTCGATGACCTTGCGGCAGATGGCGGCAGGAGCCTTTTCGCGTCCGCCTGTCCAGGTACCCAGCGGGCCGTAGACATTGTGGTATCGCGCTACCCGGCATTGGAGGCCGAAATCCTCTTCAAAGTGACGGCACATGCGCTCGCTGAAAAGCTTCTCCCAGCCATAGCCGTCCTCTGGGAGGGCCGGATAAGCATCCTCTTCCTTGAGTGCGACCACGTCCGGAGTCTTCTGTTTGTCACCGTTATAGACGCAGGCAGAGGAGGAGTAGAAAAACCGCTCGACTCCTTTTTCCCGCGCGGCCATGAGCATGTGCGTATTAGCCAACACGCTTAACATGCAGAGCGCCTTATTGTTTTCGATAAAGCCCATTCCGCCCATATCGGCGGCGAGCTGGAAGACTACCTGGGCACCCTGGGCCGCCTTCATGCAACTGTCTTTGTCCTTGAGGTCCAAAACCCGGTTTTCCACACCAGGCGATGACTGGTACCACTCCGCCATCGGCTTTACGTCGACCGCGCGGATGACATTTGCTCCATTATCGAGCAGGCTCTTCACCAGGTGTCCCCCGATGAAACCGCCGGCGCCACACACAACCACCTTGGTGTTCTTCAGCTTCATGTATCAGGCCCCCAAACTTGCATTTGCCGCGATACACCCTCAAAGGACTCTAATTTGGATGCTACGGCAACGGTTAGTCTCTCACACTCCACCCGCCGCTACTCAACCTTGGAACATCATCGGTAACCATCGCGGGCAACCTTTAGCAGAGGGCGCCGTACGCTTCCTCGTTCAGTTCATTGAGGAAGGCCTGGAGCAGAGAGATCCGTGACTGCGCCAATGTTTTCGCTGTATCAAGTTGAATCTTGCTCGGCAGATCTGCAAGGCTCTTGCGCAAGGTAGCGGCGGCATCCGTAAAAGTGGGGTATCGCGTGTCTCTGCCTATCTTTGCCACCACGCGCATGATGCCGATGGCGCCCAACTGTTCCAGGATGTCCGCATCGCGCAGGATCGTGCCCTCTAATGAGGTTGGGCTCAGGTGTGGCTGGTGGGTGCGGATCACTTCCACGACCTGTGCAACTTTTGTGGTAGGGAACCCAGATCGAAGCAGTACTGCCGGCGCTTGCTTCATTGCGTAGCTGACATTGTCCCACCCGGAAAGCAGTTCCGGGTCTTCAGGCCGGTGTCCGATGAACACGCCCAGGTCGTGAAGCCAGGCAGCGGCGTAGACGACGTCGTCATCGTAGGACATGCCTCGGCCGACCTGTTGCGTCAAGGCATAAAGCCTCGGCTGGTGACCCAGTTTGTCTATAGGCAATGCCTGGGTGCGCACATACTCGGCCAGCGGCAAACGAAAGTCGTAGCCCTCATGTTGACCGGTTTCGGTTTTGCACGAAATTGTGTTCATTCCCAGTGTGCCTTTCGTTATCTGAGGAGCCCGCCCTGCAATGGGTTGCCTTCAGGTTCGGCCTTAGCTCCACATTATATTGACGAGAGGCGCGGAACCAGTCAGCATTCATCGTAAGGGGCGGTGCGGTGGTAGATGATTTCGACCATTTCGTGTCACACTTTATTACCCATGAACAAACTGGATGCTCATGAAAGACTCCGGCGTGCAGCCTCGTTGCTGGCGCACGAAGGAGCGAAGGCGGGTGACCGGACACTCCTTCTTCAGGCGTGGGAAGTTCTGCGCGGACTGCGCAGTGATGACTTCCCGGTGGAGATGCGTCCGGCATTCAATTTTTTGCAACACGAGATCGCCCGCGCGGAATCGGAAGATGTCAGTGCCCGCGACGTAATCTTCCTGTCTAACAAACTTCGCCAACTGGAATTGATGTGGATCGAGAACTCGGGGAAGAGCGCACAGGTGGGGAGCCCGGACAACAGCGCATAGGGGTGATTCCTTCACTCACCTGGCCCGTCTCCAGCTTGCGAGGGACGATTGCCCCTGACGAGATTCATCTTTGGTCCTGGGCTTTTCCACCTGGTACAGCGGGCTTGAATGCAGCGAACCTGTCTGCTCCCCTTGAGTTGCTCGACCACCAGGAACGCGAGCGGATGCGGCGTTTTCATTTTGCCGCCGATCGCGCACGCTACGCGGTTGCGCACGCGAATCTACGCAGGATACTGGGCGCATATCTAAATCGGGCAGCGGAAAAGATTCGCTTTCGCGTCAACCATTTCGGCAAACCCGAGCTCGCGGGTGAAGCCTCCCTGAACTTTAACCTGAGCCACTGCCGCAGCACTGCCGTATTGGCGGTAGCCCACGGACAACCTGTCGGTGTCGACGTGGAAGATGTAAAACCGGTCGAACCGGAAGTCGCCGACACTCATTTTTCCGCGATGGAACTTTCCGAACTGAATCGCCTGCATGGCGATGCATGGCTGAGCAGCTTCTACCGTTGCTGGACGCGCAAGGAAGCAATCCTCAAGGCGGAGGGCGTGGGCGTCAGCCGAGCGCTGGATAGCTTCGATGTCGAGTTGTCGCCAGAGAAGCCGCCGCAGCTACTGGGGACGCGGGAGCGCTTTAGCCATCCGTGGACGTTGCACGATTTGTCGCCGTCACTGGGCACCATCGGTGCGCTTGCGACTGCGCGAGCCCAGGTCAACCTGGCCTGCTTCAGCTTGTGACGAAGCAAGGGGCTTTCCTCAGGCTACGACACTGGCCGGGGCGGCTTCCACATTACGTGCCAGCCTCTGCCTCATTTCCTGGGCAAGCGAAGCCACCTGCGGCCGGGTCATGATCGTACGATGAGTTCCCGGAACCAGACGGGTCTCATACCCACCCAGGATCCTGCCCACCCACGATCGCGCGGGCTCAGCATCGGCCCCCAGCTCGTCCTGGGCGATGAACAAGGTTGCATGGCCAGGGTAGGGTCTGAATTCGTAATCCTGCATGGCGAGTACGAGATACCCTTCAGACCTCCGCAGCCGACCGTGTCCTCTCTCAGTGTGGCGCGACCGTGTCGCCAACCAGGTTCGGGTTCTTACCCTCAACTGCGTGACCCTGCGCTCAAATAGATCCATGACTCCAAATTCGGGCGTTTTGACCTCTGCGCGCACGCGGCGAAAGGAGGTCTTGAGCGACTCCCAGTTACGGGCTGGCCGATGCGTTAGTTGCTTTCCCTTATCAGGATCGCAATCCAACAGCGCCAGCAGACCCACTGTTTCCCCTTGCTCCATGAGCTGGCAGGCCATTTCGAAAACGAGTAAGCCGCCGGAGGAATGCCCGGCAAGGTTGTAGGGCCCGGATGGCTGAATCGCACGGACCTGCTTCACGAAGTTGGCCGCGAGTATTCTCAGCTCCGCTTGATGATCGTAGATAAATGCGGGGAGCTGGAGGCCATACACGGGTTGATCCGGCCCCAGCTCGGCGGCAAGATCGATGAAGCTCAGCAGGCTGCCCCCAATGCCATGCGCAACAAATATCGGCGGCAGAAGCGCGCCGCCCTGGATGGTTACCAGCGCCGGCCATTTCCCTGCTGGGGTCCGGCGGAGGTAGGTGGCCAACCCGCGAATCGTCGGATGTTCTACCAGCGCGGAATGAGGGAGCTTCGAACCAAACCATTTCTCGACTTGGACCAACATACGTGCGGCCAGCAAGGAGTGGCCGCCCAGAGCGAAGAAGTCCTCGTCCAGTCCGACCGGGTTGATCTTGAGCAGCCGTTCCCAGATCTCCTTGAGCCGCGCTTCGACTGGATCGAGATGCTTCGTCGATGGAGAAAGGAAGGCTACCGCACGGAGACGTAGCGAGTCCAGAGCCTGGACATCGACCTTCCCACTAGGGGTTGTGGGAAAGGAACGGAGCGCTATGAACTCCGCGGGGATCATGTAATGAGGCAGCTCTCGCTGGAGGGCCTGCTTCCATTGGTTCTGGAGAGTTACCTCGCCGACGACAAACGCCACCAGGCGACGATCGCCGGCTTCAAATTCGATAGCTCGCACGACTACGGCCTGCACGCCGTCGCATCGCCTGAGTGCCGACTCGATCTCTCCCAGTTCGACGCGAAAGCCGCGAATCTTAACCTGGTCATCCACCCGCCCGAGAAAATCGAAGCTGCCGTCGGCAAGCTCAACAGCAAGATCGCCACTCTTGTACATCCTGGCTTGCTCGTTGGCGGCGAAAGGATCGGGTAGGAAATGTGCCTGGCTAAGATCGGGGCGATTTAGGTAACCCAGAGCCACGCCCGCGCCGCCAATGAACACTTCTCCGATCGAACCCCTGGCGACGGGTTGAAGATGCTGATTGAGGAGGCGAACAGTGACATTCGGTAGCGGATGGCCGATCGTAATCTTCTCCACATCGGCATCGATTTTTGCCCGAGTGGTGCAAATTGCTGTTTCGGTCGGACCGTATTGATTCCATACGGAACGGCATGCTCCGGCCAGGGTCTTTGCCAGGCTCAGAGGAAGAACCTCGCCGCCCACGACAACCTGCATCCTCGCGTCCCCCGGCCATCCTTCTTCCAGCAAGAGCCGATACATGGTCGGCGTACCGAAAACTACTGTTGCCGCGGAGCGGCGAAGCTGCTCGATTCTCGGGCCACCTTCGTTGACCGACTCCTTTTCGACCAGATACAAAGCCGCGCCGAAGGCCAGAGGCAAATAGATCTCCAGGCATGCCACGTCAAACGCGATAGTGGACCAGGCGAGCACTACGTCGGCCGCCCCAAGCTGCAGGTCCTGGCCAACGCCGCTCATCGTATTCGCGAGACCTGCATGGGTGATTCTTGCCCCCTTCGGCTTGCCCGTCGAACCCGAGGTATAGATCACGTACGCAAGACGGTCCGCGGAAACCGCGCTTTCCCTTTGCCACGATGGATTTTTCCGGGCGCAGAGATCATCCACATCGAGCAAACGAAGGTCGACTCCACGCTTGCTACGAACTCGATCGGAAAGTTTTCTGCAGGTGAGGACAAAAGAAGGGGCGGCGTCTTCCAACATCAAGGCCATACGCTCGGCGGGTGCCGCCGGATCAAGCGGCACATAGGCGGCGCCCGCCTTCCAGATGCCGATTAGTCCTGCAACCATCTCTGGGGATCGATCGAGCAGGATTCCAACCAGGCAGCCGTCCACTACCCCGGCTTCTCTTAATCCATCGGCGATTTTGTCCGCGGTGAAATTCAGTTCGCGATAGGTTAGTTGGCGGCCTTCAGAGGTGATGGCTAAGGCGTCCGGGGAAGCGAACGCAAAGCGCTCGAACCATTGCAGGAAACACATTGTTCTCTCCCGCCACTCCAAAGATTTGGATAGGCCTTTCCCTGTCGTGGGTCATCGTCATGGGGGGAGCCCAAAATTAGGGTAGTGCTACTTTGCAGATGGAAATGTCAGCAAATTGTCTTTTGTTAGGCAATCGTAAGAACTCAACCAATAACCTGAGTACTCGATTTGCTTCTTATTTGCTTTCTTCCCGGAGCGCCATGCTTATGAGCGTTTTCTGCTCAAGGTCGTGTGCCTTCGCCGAGCCGGTTGCCGGACTGGCGGCTGCCGAGCGCTTGATGCTGAGCACTTTGCGTTCAGGAAAAAGCCGGCGCAGACGCGGCACCACAAACGAGAGCGCGCCCATATTATCAGGTTCTTCCTGCACCCACACCACTTCCCGGGCCTCGGGATGCCGGGCGACTTCCGCGACCAGTTCCGCCTCCGGCCAGGGGTAGAGTTGTTCCAGGAAGACGATGCCAACGGTACTGTCTTTGCGCTTCGCCCGCTCGATACGTAACTCGTGGCCAATTTTCCCGGTGCAAAGCAGCAGGCGACTCACCTGAGGTATCTCAGTTTCCGGCAGAACATTCTGGAACCGCGGCAACTCGAAGCTCGCCATCGGCGAACTGGCGTCGGGATTGCGCAGCATGCTCTTGGGGGTGAAGACGATCAGCGGCTTGCGCCACGCCCGCATCGCCTGCCGGCGCAGCAGGTGAAAATATTGGGCCGCGGTCGATGGCTGGCAGATTTGTATGTTGTCGTGCGCCGCCAACTGGAGGTAACGCTCCAACCGGGCACTGGAATGCTCCGGACCCTGGCCCTCATAGCCATGCGGCAGCAGCATAACCACGGCGCTCAGTAGTCCCCACTTATCTTCACCCGATGCAATGAACTGGTCGATGATGATCTGGGCGCCGTTGGCAAAGTCGCCAAACTGAGCCTCCCACAAAACCAACGTCTCGGGATAGTCACGACTGTAGCCGTACTCGAAACCCAGCACGCCGGCTTCGGAAAGAATCGAGTTGTAGATTTCAAACCTGGCCTGGTCCGGCGACAGATGGGCCAGCGGAATGTAAAGCTGCTCGTTTTCGGTATCCACCAGTACGCTGTGCCGCTGGTTGAAGGTGCCACGCTGGCTGTCTTGTCCGCTCAGACGAACCGGGTTGCCCTGCAGCAGGAGCGAGCCAAACGCAAGCGCTTCCGCCATGCCGTAATCAAAGACCCGCTCGCCTCGTCCCATCTCCCGGCGTTGCTCGAGCAGCTTCTTGATCTTGGCGTGAATATGGAAATCGCGCGGATAGGTGGTGAGGCTGTTACTGATTTCTTCGATCGTCGAGGCATTCAGCCCGGTGTTGACCTCGTATTCAGGCTTGTAGGGTCCGCCCGAGTAATTCGACCAATAACCCGGGAGCTTTGCCAGAGATGCGCTCTTCTTCATCTGGACCGCTTGCTTCTGTGCCTCTGCAAGCAGCGCTTGTAACTCCTTGACCCGTGACGAGGGATCCACAGCAATTTGCTGGGCATAGATCTCGTAGAGCGGCAGATGATTCTTGATCTTCGCGTAGCGCAGCGGCTGGGTGATGGTTGGGTCGTCCACCTCACTGTGCCCGTGGCGGCGGTAACCGATGAGGTCGATGATTACATCGGTCTTGAATGTATAGCGATACTCGACAGCCATCGCCGCGACGCGCATCGCGGCGTCCGGATCTTCTGCGTTCACGTGGAAAATGGGAATCGGTAGTCGCTTGCCGATGTCGGAGGAGAAGCGCGAGGAATAACACTCCTCCGGATCGGCGGTAAAACCAATCAGATTGTTGACGATGATTTGGATAGTGCCGCCTACAGTGAACCCGGGGATGGTTCCCAGGCTCATTGTTTCCGCCCAAATGCCCTGGCCGGCAAACGCCGCATCCCCATGGATCAGCACCGGAAGGACCTTCGTCTGGCCGGCCTCTCCGATGCGCACTTGCTGGGCACGCGTTCGGCCCATGGCAACAGGATCCACGGCTTCCAGGTGACTGGGATTCGAAACCAGATGCAAGCCCATGCTTACTCCGGTCCGGGTAAGAAACTGACCGGTAGCGCCCACGTGGTATTTCACATCGCCGCCGCCCAGGATGCTGCGCGGGTTCGCATCTTCGAACTTGGAAAAAATGTCGGCGGCCGACTTACCGAAGGTGTTTGCCATCACGTTCAAGCGTCCGCGGTGACTCATCCCCATCACGGATTTCTCTGCGCCAAGCTCCGCAGCGCGGTTCAACACCTCGTCCAGGAAGGGGATCAGGACGGTGACGCCTTCCAGAGAGAACCGCTTGGTGCCGAGGTAGCGAGACTGGATTACCTGCTCGAAAAGATCGGCCTGGGTAAGCCGTTCCAGAACCTGCCGCTGGTCGGGCAGGGGCAGGGCCTGCTCCATGCGCTCCTGGATCCATGCGCGCCGGACCTCAGGGAGATGCATGAACTCCACCCCGATGCTTCCGCAGTAATAGCTCCTGGCTTGGTCGGCGTCTTCGCCCTCAAATTGGATTTCGGGAATGGGCTCGGGGACGAGGTACTGCTCGAGCGGATCAAGTTTGGCCTCCAGGTGGCCCCAACGACGAAAGGCATCGAAGATCTGATCGCGTTGCGAAATTGATAGATTGGCGGGACGTTCCAGGGGAAGATTTTTGGTGACCATAGTCGTATGTCTACAGGTCCATTATAACTTCCGGTGGGAATGGGGGTTGGCCGGGAGCGCTCGCTCGGCTACGACGGAAAAAACATTTCCAAGAGGGGTCCGCGGAACCGCAGATCCCTCGGCTTCGCTCGGGATGACAAAGGGGAGGGCGGCGCTTTCATCAAGAGCAGCCCATTGGGTGGGCCGAAGGCCGTGGAGAACAGCAGGACCCTCCACTTCGCTCCGCTCAATGGAAGGGCTACCCTCCCCTTTGTCATCCCGAGCGAAGCCGAGGGATCTGCGGTTCAACGGACCCGTACTGGAAATGTGTTCTCTTTACTCTTGCAAAACGGCTTTCACCAAATTGCGCGGCTTGTCCACGTTGACGCCGTTCTGAATCGCCATTTGATAGGCCAGCAGCTGCAGAGGAACGACCTCCAGCATGGTGGCTAACATATCTTCGGTCTTGGGAACTTCAATGCAGTGGTTGGCAAGCGCCGCAGCGTCCTCATCTCCCTCGGTGGCGATGGCCAGGATCGTCGCGCCCTGCGCCCTCATGTCCTTCATCAACTGCAGCACCTTGCGATAACGCAGCATGGCGTCCGGATCCGAAGGGTCGTTGGTGGCAATCACTACCAGGGGCGTGTCCGGGCTCACCAGGGCGTTTGGACCGTGCTTCAATTCACCTGCCGGATAACCCTCTGCCTGAAGATAGGCCGACTCTTTCAGCTTCAGCGCTCCTTCACGAGCAATCGCATAGTGGACGCCACGGCCCAGATAGAGAAAAGCATGCGCATCCTTCAGCGACGGCGCGAGACGCGCAATCTGTTGCTGCCACTTATCGAGTACAGGCTCAAGCAACGCCGGAAGCGCACGCAGATCCGCGGTGTGGCTCTCAACGGTGGGCGAGGTCATCCTTCCCCGAATGCGCGCCAGGTAAAGAGCGAGCGAGTAGAGAACCGCAAGCTGGGTAGTAAAGCTCTTGGTGGCAGGGATGGCCTTTTCCGTCCCGGCACAGGTGGGCAAGGAAGCGTCCGCTTCGAGCGCCATGCTGGAACGCGGGTTATTGGTAATGGCCAGGGTAGGCAGGCCGCGCGACTTCGCTTCGCGCAATCCAGCCAGCGTGTCGGCCGTCTCGCCGGACTGCGAGATCACCAGAACTCCCGGGTCCTGGATCGTGTGCGTCGACCGGTAGACGTACTCACTGGCATATTCGACATCGACTACCAAGCCAGCCAGATCCTCCAGCATGATCTCCGCGGCCAGCCCGGCGTGGCGACTGGAACCGCTGGCGGCGATTACCAGGCGCGCGCGGGATCGCAGCGCGTCGGCAACCGGTTGAAAAACCTCGGTCGCCAGTTTACCGCCCGGGGCATAGTGCTCGATGGTATCGGCAAGCGCCTGCGGCTGCTGGTAAATCTCACGCAGCATCTCGTGCTCGAAAACAGTGGTCATCATGGGCAATCCTATACCAGATAGAATCGTTGAGCGTGAGGTCTCCTTTGCTTCGGATTGTATCGATGACTCTACTGCTCAGCTGTCTTTTCGCCGGCGGCGTTCAGGCCCAGGCTCCACTGCCATTGATGCCTCTTCCGGCACAGGTAAAGCCAGGAGATGGCGAGTTCGTAATCAACAGCGGATTTGGCATCACGCTCGAAGGATTCCAGGAACCCAGACTGGAGCGAGCCAAACAACGCTTCCTGAATATCCTTTCGCGGCAAACCGGGATTCCCTTGTGGCGCGAGGCGATGCTC
>Ga0302324_100025915_pt1 | contig 11225 bp, 8 predicted proteins | sample Palsa_T0_1_FD_201949 | JGI IMG/M metagenome (GOLD analysis project Ga0302324, IMG submission 201949) | Peat permafrost microbial communities from Stordalen Mire near Abisko, Sweden - Palsa_T0_1 | ecosystem: Environmental > Terrestrial > Soil > Palsa > Peat permafrost | place: Sweden: Abisko... | reverse complement strand
CGGAACGCCTTGACCGCGGGGATGCTCTGGATGCCGTAGGTCTGCGCGAGCGTGGGGTTGGCGTCGACATCGAGCTTGGCCAGCTCGATCTTGCCCTCGCGCGCAGCCACGGTCCGCTCGAGCACCGGGCCGAGCTGCCGGCAGGGCCCGCACCACTCGGCCCAGAAGTCGACCACCACGGGCACGGTGTGCGAGCGCTCGATCACTGCGGTCTGGAAGGTGCTCTCTGAAACGTCCATATCCATTCATGCTAGCTCGGTCGCGGCCACGCGCCGCGCATCCGGGCGCCAGATCCGGTAGACAGCGCGGCGTGCCCGAGCAGATCATCCAGCGCGCCGGCGTGCGGTTGGCGGCGGAGGCGGCCGGCGAGGGGGTCCCCGTGGTGCTGCTGCACGGGTTGACCGCGACCCGCCGCTATGTGGTGATGGGCTCACAGTCCCTGCAACGCTCCGGCCACCGCGTGATCAGCTACGACGCGCGTGGGCACGGACGTTCGTCACCGGCCGCGGACGCGAGCGGTTACGCCTATGAGGATCTGGGCCTCGATCTCGAGGCCGTGCTGGACGGATTCGAGATCGAGCGAGCCGTCCTGGCGGGGGCTTCGATGGGCGCGCACACGCTGCTGTGGCTCGCGCTCCAGCGCCCCGAGCGGGTGCGGGGGCTGGCCGTCATCACGCCCGCATACGACCCGGCGATGAACGACGAGCCCAGCCGCCTCGCGCACTGGGATGCCCTGTCGCACGGACTGCGCGCCGGCGGCATCGACGGATTCCTCGCCGCCTACGGGGAGCCCGCGGGTTCGCCGGCGTGGCGAGACACCGTGCTCAAGGTGATCCGCCAGCGCCTGTCGCTCCACGAGCACCCCGAGGCGGTCGCCGACGCGCTGAGGACGGTTCCCCGCTCGCACCCGTTCGCGGAGCTGGACGAGCTCGCGGTGATCTCGGTTCCCACGGTCGTGGTGGCCAGCGCCGACGAGGCCGACCCCGAGCACCCGCAGGCGGTGGGGGAGGCGTACGCGGCCGCGATCCCCGGGGCGCGCCTGGTCACCGACGCGCCCGGGCGCTCACCGATCGCCTGGCAAGGCAGTCAGCTGTCCCGGGTGATCGCCGAGCTGGCGGCAGAGGCAGACTGAGTCAGTCCGGCGCGCGGTGGCGCGGCGGCGGCCCCGACTGAGAGCCGGCGAGCCGCACATGAGCTCGATCGCTTTGGGGGGGCGGACTTGACAGCTGTACGAACATATGTTCGTGACCAGTGACGGCAGCCCGTACGCCCGCTTCCGCAGAGCGCTGCGGACCGGAAACGAGCACCTGGTCATCGCTGCCGCCCTCGAACTCCCGCAGATCGCGCTCGATGACGCATTGCGGATCTGCCTGGTATTGCGCACCGGCGACCCGGGTCGCTACGAGCGTGCGGCGGTGCGCTGGCTGGGCCGGTTTGCGCTCGAGGCTCGCGACGTCACCATCGACGATCTGCGCCTGGCCGCCGACGCGCTCGACGCCCTTCCCGACCGGGCCCAGGAGGCAATGGAGCGCCTGCAGCGTCTGTGCCTGGCCCGCGGCGTCGCTTAGCCTCCCCTCACGCACCTACTTCGATACCGCTGCTCAGCTCAGGGTTCGGTCGGGTATGGGAACTGGTATGGGAACTCGATCAGCGAGATCGATTCCTCGAGCGTCGTGATCGCTTGTGGGGGCCAAGGAATGCTCGAATCGCTGAACACGAACACCCAGTGATCAGTGCTGGAACCTGTGCTTGCGCCCACATACGCATAACAGGTGTCCGGCAGGCCGCCCGTCTCTCCACCCGAACCGGGTGGTCCCGGCTGAGGATCGAAGTAATACTCCTGCTTGCCGATTGTGTCTCCGGGCTGCTGATATACCCCCCGACTCACGTAGTTGTACACAGTCACCCAGTCGGCGCAGAGTTCCTGCGTCTCCGTCGCGTGCACGACGGGGTCTTGGCCCGGCTCGCTAATCGGAGGAAAGTCGTACCAGAAGCCGCATAAATCCGGTGTCACCGGCCCGCCGATCGTGAATATCGGCACGCTGAAGTACCCCAGGCCGGAGTCCAGGCAGGCTACTCCCGGATCCGGGAACGACGGTAGAGCCGGAAGGTTCGACGGCGGCGGGTCGTTCTGATCGACAACTGGGTAGGGCGACACGCCGCTCCGGAGCGGAGGGGCTGGAGCCGTCGCGGGGTTGGTCACGATGGCGGTCTGCGTCGAGTCGACAGTCGTCTTGCCGCCTGGTCCGGTAGCTGTCTCGGCCAGCAGGAGCGAGTGACCGATGTCGCCGGGTTGGACCACATACAGATCGCCCGGGGGCTGGTTGGTGTCGACCGAGCAGTGCGTCCCCTGGGCGTTGCAGTCGTACCACGTCCCGGTCTGGCTCGTGCTATCGGACCAGGTCCCGTAGGTCAGCGTGATCGTGTCGCCGACGATCGGCGTGCCGCGAAGCACGGGCGCTGACAGGTTGACCGGTGGGTGGGAGGCGGTGGGCGGGGTCGGACTGGGGGTCGGGGTCGGCGGAGTCGTCGGCGTGCCCGGACCGGTCGGACCGGTCGGCCCCACGACAGGCACCGTCGGCTCGATGATGACGATCGGCGGAGTCGTGCCCGGCGGCTTGATCACGGTCACGACCGGAGGCTTGGACTTGACCTTCGGCCTGGTGACCGTGAAGCGATAGGTGACTTTCTTCTTACCGTGCCTGACGACAACCGTGAAGTGGCCGAAGTGGCCCTTCTCGGCTTTGAAGGTCAGCTTGCCGGTGTTGTCATTGAGCGTGACCAGACAGCCCTTGGTCTCGCTCACCAGGACGTACTTGGTCGGCTTCGACTGCGCGGTCGTGGTGGCCGGCACCGCCACGAACACAGCGGCAATCGCAAACGGGAGCAGCATAAGCCGCAACCTGGTAGCCCCCTGCATGGTCCCTCCTCCGGGATGACGGAACGTCACGGCTGGCAAAACGGCGTTTCGGCCTTGGCGGGACGAAACGACCCCAGCGAGCGGCATCACCCGTAGGGGGCCTGCCCGCGAGATTCGAGCAGAACGCCACCGCATCGTAATCCCTTTTTCGAAGACAATTGGCACCCCTAGGCTCCCCGCTGGCTTATCTCCCTCAGCCGAGTGGCTTTGCGGCGACGACCGGTGGGGTGCCGGAATGGTGGGATGGGGGCTTCGTGGTTTCCCCGAGCGGTGTGGCGGTGGTGGTGCCAGGTGAGGTGGTAGGGGTGCCAGGCGAGCCGGCGGAGGTGCCAGTCGAGCCGGTGGAGGTGCCGGGCGAGGTCTGGCCTGGGGATTGTGTGCTGACCGTCGGCGAGCTCGTGCTGACTCCGGGCGAGGGCGTGGTGGTCGCGGTCGGTGTTGTGGGCCCTGCCGGTTTGGATGGTGGCGGGGGTGGTAGGCCCGGAAGCTCGAGGGCTCGGAGCGGCGGGGGCGCGAAGCCCAGGTTGATCAGCGCGATCGCAGCGGCCCGCAGGCGACGGCTGGCGGTCACGACCTGCGTGCGCGTAAGACCGTAGGCGGCTCGGTGGTTACCGTGGGCAGCGCTGCCTAGAGATGCGAAACCTGCGGCTTCAGAGCTGAGAGCGTCGGTGAGAGCTGTGACGGCCTGACGGTAGCGCTGAGGTGGTGTCAATCTGCGCAACGCCGTCAGCGCGCCGTGCTCTACATGTGCGACGCGGACGGCGGTCGCGGAGCGCGAGGACAGCGGGCTGGCTCCGAGGTCGGCCAGATGGTCGCGTGCGACGGCGACCGGTTGGAGATTGCTGTCCACCGCCGCGACGACCTTGGCGTCCGGGCCGGGTGGAAGGAGCTGCACGCCCGAGATCGCGACGGCGGAGGCCAAGCTAGTGCACGTGTGAAGGGCAGCTGTGTCTGACGTGGCAGCGGCGCAGATGATCGCGAGATCGGAGCCGGCGGTTGGGATGACATAGGCGACCAGGTCCTCACCGGAGCGATTCCAGCCGTAGCGTCTGGCGGGGTGGCCCGCCACGGGAACCGCCGCGGCGGCGATCGCTGGCCCGTAGCGAGCCACGAGTTCCGGCGGGGGACCGCCCGGGACCGGCGCTGAATGAGACAGAACCCCAGCCGCAAGTCTGGCCTGTCCGGAGACGAGCGAGAGGAAAGCCGGGCTCGGCGCGGAGCTGAGCACGAAGCTTCCTGGCGACGACCCGGACGTGGCCCGCCAAGGCGCCTCGTAGCTGATCGTCAATGGTCCGCTTCGAGCGGTGCTGCGACGGCGCGTGGGTGATCCTCCACTCGATGCCAGTGCGACGACCAGCGCGACGAGGGCGATTGCGCCGACGGCCCCCATCAGGGCCACGCGCCGGCGGCCGCGCGCGGGCGGCGACGGGGCCGGATCTGCTGCGGGCTCACGCCGGCGCTCCGCAGTGATCAGAGCTGAAGCATGTCGCGCGGCGCCTCGGTCCGTCAGCGACGTGACCACGGTCCCGTCCTGCACCGGGTGAGGCCTCGCCGTGGTGTCGGCGGTGAGCCCGCGATGCGGTTCGGGTCGGTCCGCGCGCCGCTGCGGAAACGGCTCGTTCCGACGGATGTTCCGCGCGGATCTGTCGAGCGTCAGCGCCCCCGCCGGCTCTGTCACGCCGACGGTCACCGCATCCGTTGATGTCACATGGTCATCGCGCGGATCGATCACGCTGATCGGGCCCGGAAATCGCGGATCGTCGCCGGTCCGGCTTGCCTTGGTCGTCGCCACCCGCTGCCGCGGACTCCAGTGAGGCTGCACGGGCGGACGGTCCGTCGGCGCCGGCATCGTGCGAGCGCCATCCAAGAGTGCTTTCCGCGCGGTTGCGAGCAACTCCGCACACGTCGAGTAGCGGTCCTGGGGGGCCTTCGCCAGCGCTGTAGCCACGACCTGGTCAATCGCCACTGGCAGCTCGGGGCGCCGGTCGGTGGTCCGCGGCGGCGGATCGTGGACATGTGCGTACATCACCGCGACGTCCGAGTCCTTTATAAACGGAGGGAAGCCTGTCAAGCACTCGTGCAGCACGCAGCCCAGGGCGTAGATGTCGGTGCCCGAGCCGATCTCGTGGCCCTGAATCTGCTCGGGCGCGACGTAGTTCACGGTTCCGAGGAACGCTCCGGTCCGTGTGATCGCTGGTGACAAATCGGTCGCGCTCGCCCGCTTGCTGAGCCCGAAATCGGTCAAGTAGCAACGCCGCGAGGCGATCATCACGTTGGCCGGCTTCACATCCCGGTGGATCAGGCCATGTCCGTGCGCGGCATCGAGCGCCGCACCCACCTGATCGAGCAAAGCCAGGGCCGTCCCGGGCTCGAGCGGCCGCTCCCGCCAGAGGAACTCGGCCAGGTCGATGCCGTCCACGTACCGCATCGCGATGTACAACGTCCCGTCAGAATCACCGGCGTCATAGACCGTGACCACGTTCGGATGGTCGAGCGAAGCGGCCAGCCGCGACTCGCGCAGAAATCGCTCGCGAAATTCGTTACTGCCACTGAGCTCGGGCGCCAGCACCTTCAGCGCCACCTCGCGTCCGAGGTGGATGTGCGTGGCGCGGTACACCACACCCATGCCGCCACGACCGATCGACCTGCCGAGGAGATACGCGCCCACGCGAGTCCCGGTCTGCTCGTCAATGCCCACGCGCACACCCTACTTGCAAAACCCGGATCCGAAAAGCGATTAAACCCGAGCGACACCGAACCGCGCCGCGGCGCCCGATCGCGCGACGGCCCCGATTCCCCGCACCTACGCTGTCGGGTTCGAAGCTCTGATGGGTGATCGTCCCGACCAGGCAGGACGTCGTTTCGTCATATTACGGAACAGTGCGCGGTCAGTAACTTTGTGTGGCTGAGTGCGTACTATGTACTCAAACCGCGGTGTGGGGCTGGGTGCTGAGGGCATGACTAAGGGGGGGGCGTGACGGCACGAGCGATGGTTTTCCGGACAGGCGGGTGGTTGTTGCTGGTGGTGGCGCTGTTGGCGTTTGGGTCGGCTGCGGCGTCGGGCGCGACTCCGGTGGTTCCGGTTCCCACCGTTCAGACTGTGGTGTCGACGACCCGCTTCGAGGGTCGCACGGACGTGTTGCTGAAGTCGATTGGTGTTGACAGCGCTCCGGGCGCGGAGCCGCGCGTGAGCTGCAGTCGATGTCTGCGCTACGACACGAAGATTCAGGTGGCTCATCCAGCGCGCGGAGCGGTTCTCTATCGAGGTGTGAACTGGATCCTCCAGCCAGGCCGTGTCGTCTCGATTCGCATCATCCGAGCCGGCGAAGTGGGACGTTATGTGCTGCTGCGAGCGCAGGTGGGCAAAAGAGGGGGCATCGTGCCCACAAAGACTGGCTGTCTCGCTTCGCTTCGGCGCGTGACGCGGTGCCCGCCGGGCCCCAGTAAGCGGAAGAAGCCCATCTTAAAGGTGGTCGTGACCCCCGCCGGGACGCCACCACCGTCGCTGGTTACCCCGTCCGGGCTGGGCGGTCTAGCACAGCAGGATCAAACGCTGCGACTGACTGCTGGCGTCTGGGCTAACAGCACCACCCAGAATGAGATCTGGAACGACTGCAACAGCGCCGGCCACGATTGCACGCCGATTCCCGGGCAGACTGTCGCCGGGTTTGGCGACTCCTACGTCATCACGGCTGCTGATGTGGGACATACGATCGTGGTCGTCGAAACCGCGACTGGTCCGGGCGGCAGTACCACGGTCGACTCCGCGCCGACCGCCGTGGTCATTCCCCCAGCGCCGGTCAACCTGACGCCGCCGGCCCTGTTCGGCGCGGCGCAGCAGGGGCAGACGATCACGCTCACATACGGCACGTGGGCCTACAGCACGGCCCAGACTGGCATCTGGTTTGACTGCGACAGCGCCGGTGCGGCTTGCCTGGAGAGCAGCAACCAGCCCCCAGGTGATAGGTACGTCCTCGGGGCCGCTGATGTGGGACACACAATCGTGTTGGCGGAAACCGCGACCGGCCCGGGCGGCAGCACCACGGTCAACTCCGGGCCGACCGCCGTAGTCAGCCCCGCAGTAGCGCCGAAGAACCTGACGCCGCCGAGCCTGCACGGCACGGCACAGCAGGGCCAGACGATCACGCTCACATACGGCACGTGGGCCGGCAGCACGGAGCAGGCCGGCACCTGGCTTGACTGCGACGGCAGCGGCGGGGCTTGCGCGGTGAGCAGCAACCAGCCCCTCGGTGACAAGTACGTCCTCGGGGCCGCTGATGTGGGACACACAATCGTGTTTGCGGAAACGGCGACCGGTCCCGGCGGCAGCACCACGGTTGACTCCGAGCCAACTGCGGTGGTCACGTAGGGCCCGAGGTTCATCGTCGAAACCGACCAATCCGAGACCCCGCTGGTCCGAAAGCTCGGGATCAAGCCCGACGCGCGGGTCGGCCTGGTCGGCGCTCCGCAGGACTTCGAGCGGGCGCTCGGCGAGCTCCCGCCCGGAGTCGTGATCCGGCGCCGGGCGGCGGGATCGCTCGAGGTGATCGTCGCCTTCTGTGTCTGGCGGGCCGAGCTTGAACGGCGCCTGCCGCGGCTGCGCGACGCGCTGGTCCCCGCGGGCGGGCTGTGGATTGCCTGGCCCAAGCGAACCCCGGGTCTGGCCAGCGACCTCAGCGACGGGGTGGTGCGGGAGGTCGGGCTGGGGGCCGGGCTGGTGGACAACAAGGTGTGCGCGATCGACGACACCTGGTCGGGCCTGCGGTTCGTCTTCCGGCTGCGCGACCGCCCGGCTACTGGCGCTTGACCACGTACACGCGGGCGCAGCCGAAGCGATGGACGGCGGTGAGCACGCGGCGCAGATCGCGGGTCAGATTGGTCCGGTGCCGGCAATCGGAGACCAGCAGGGCGGCACCAGTAGCGAGGACGAACGCGCGGGCGCGGGCGGGACGCATCCGGCCGCCGAACAGGGCGTCGGCCGCGCGCGCCCGGGCGAAGTAATCGCGGCTCCAGTACCCATTCCCCACCCATACCGCCCGGCCGGTCTGTGCCGGCACCACGGCCGCGAACGGGGTGGGGGCGAGGACGCCACCGGGCGGTGCCGCGGTGGTCACCCAGTCCAGGGCCCGCGCGTCGGAGCGGGTCAGGTAGTACTGCGGGGCCGAGCTGCTCGCGACGTTGACGAACTTCCGCGCATCGTAGGCGAGCCCCGGCAGTGTCACCGCCGCGATCGCCAGCACGCCGAGGGCGGCGGGGAGGTGCAACCGCCGCCAGCCTCTGACCGCCAGGACGGCGAACGGAAGGCTGAGGCCCTGGAGTGCGTGGGGCGCGAACGAGTCGACCGTGAAGTAGGTGACGAAGCACCCCGCGATCCACAGCAGCAGCGCGCGCTCGATCAGCACACCACCAGGGCGGCGGACCCCGGCGGCGGCGATCAGCGCGAGCGGGCCGAGGCCGGCCAGCAGCACAAGCGGCGGGAGCCGAGCCACAACCTCGTTCTGAGCCGCCACCCGCCACGCCGGATCGCTGCGGGACAGCAGGTGGTAGTAGACCAGGGGGAGGGCCGCGGCGATCGCCGGCAGCACCAGCGTCCGCCACCCGCGCAGCCGCTGCCAGGCGGCCAGGCCCGCGAAGGTCACCAGCAGCGTCACGCCTTGCCAGGGATGAAGCCACGAGGCGAGCAGCGCCGCCAGGCACGCGAGCGCGACCGGGCCGCGAGTGCTGCCGGCGCTCTCCCGTTCCGGCGCGCCGTCCACGGCGAGCCTCGGCGCGAGCGCGCGCTCGGTGGCCAGCAGCGTCACCGGCATCAGCGCCAGCGCGATCGCGCTCGGCGCGTAGCCCCAGAGCTTGTTCGCCGGCAGGAGCTCGTAGCCCAGCAGGTACATCTGGAACCGAAACGGGCCCGCGCCGAGACCGGCCCAGCTGACGAGCGCGGTCAGGGGGGTGTAGAGGAACAGCGACAGCACCACCACGGCCGCTCGGGCCCGCGGCTGATCGCCGAACATGCGCCGCGCCCAGGCCAGCGTGCCGGCGAATAAGGCGATCACCGCGACCGGCTTCCACAACAGATAGGCGAGCGGTAGGGACAGACCGAGGCGCCAGAGCGCGCCGGTGATCTCGAACAGCGGCTGCAGGTAGACGTGACCGCTGGGGGCGAGGCTGAACAGGTCCGAGGCGAGCCCGTGGCTGCCCGCGTCGCGGGCCCAGGCGAGGTACTGCAGTTGGTCGGCGCCGAGCACGCCGTCAGCGCCAATCAGGCCGTCGGCGCCGGTGAAGCGGGCATGCGCGTGCACCGCGTGGGCCAGCAGCAGGACCAGGGGAAACAGGCCCCAGGCCGCCAGCGCGGCCAACAGGACGAGCTCAGTACGCGATGCCCGCGTCCAGGGTCCACGCATCGCGGGCAAGGCTAGCCGGGGTGGGCTCCCGATCCGCTGACCGGGAGCCGACCCGGCGCCGCTAACCGGACCGCGCCACTCGGCTCACGGGCGCGCGCCGCTGTGCCGGCCGCGGCCTAGCCAAGCGCTACGTGGTCGGTGCGGTCCACGGGCGCCAGATACCCGTTACCTCGGAAGTGGATGACCACCTGCAGAGGCGTGGAATTGCGTCCGATCTTGCGCCGGAAGGCGACCTGAGCCGAGAGGGTGCAGTTCGGCTGTACGGCTGCGACGGCGAACCCGACCAGGTGCCTGCCGTTGAAGTAGCGGATTGCCGCGCTGCCGGTACAGCCCAGCGAAGCGGGGATCCAGCCGGGGCCGGTCAGGGTGGCGCGGGTCGTGAACACGTATGGCTTGGACCGCGCCCGACTGGGACTGGTGGTCGCGCGCAAGCGCGGAACCGGCCGCGGCGAGGGCTCGGTCAGGAACGTCTGATCGGCTCCGTACACGACGTTTGCCCCGCGGATCGCGACCAGGCGGTAGTGGAACACCGTCCCCGGTGTGAGACCGCTGAGCACGCTGGCGACCGTTAGCGTTGAGCTCAACGCCGTGAGCGTTTGCCCGAACGTCTGGGCCGTGTAGGACGTCGTCAACCCGTACTGGAACATCCACATCGCGTTGACGCCGTTCGGATCTACGGCTCCGGTCAGCGTGGCGCCGCTCGTCCCGACCTGGACCGCCGGACCCGTGGTGACCCCCGGGAGCGGGTGTCCCGTCGTCCTGAACGTCCGGTCAGCGCCGAGCGTGCCTCCGTCCTTGTTCAGCGCGACCACGCGGTAGTGATAGACGGTTCCCGGGAGCAGCCCGCTGATTGTGCCCGTGAGGGCCTTGGCTGTGCTCCCGCTGCCCGCCGAGTGCGTCACGGTCGACACGCCGTAGGCGTTGGTCAACCCATATTGGAACTGGTACTCCGTGGTGGTGGCGTTGGGATTAACGGTGCCGTGCAGGACAGCGGTTGTGTTCGTGAGGTTGGACGCCGCGCCGGTGGCGACCGTCGGAGAGGAGGCCGCCACCGCGACCCCGGCCATCACGCCTGCGACCGCACCGACCACCACGAGCACCTTCAGCATGCGCCTCATCCAACGCCTCCTCAGAAGTCTTGACAGAAGCTTCTATACCAGCAATCGGCTCGAAGTTGCGCACGACAGCTGTCACTCGCTCCTCGATCGCGTTCGTGCGACGGTGATCCACGCGCTGGTTCTCGGACGGCCTACTGCTGGGTCTCCGCGCCGTCCCCGCTCCAGTCGATGTGAAACGTGCCCTCACGGTCCACCCGGTGGTAGGTGTGAGCGCCAAACAGGTCGCGCAGGCCCTGGATCAGGCTCGCCGGGCCCCGCGCGCGCCGGTAACCGTCGTAGTAGGCCAGCGAGGAGGAGAACGCGGGAGTGGGGATCCCGAGCTCGGCCGCGCGGGCGACCACGCGCCGCCAGGGGTCCTGCGCCTGCGCCAGCGCCTGCTGGAAGAAGTCGGCCAGCATCAGGTTCGACAGCTCCGGCTCCGCGTCGTAGGCCTCGCGGATGCGGTCCAGAAAGCGAGCGCGGATGATGCACCCGCCGCGCCAGATCGTCGCCATCTCGCCGAGCTTGATGTCCCAGCCCTCGTCATCGGCGGCGGCCGCCATCTGTGCGAACCCCTGCGCGTAGGAGACGATCTTGGAGGCATACAGGGCGTGCTCGAGGTCCTCGGCCAGTGCCGCGTCGCCCGGTCCGCCCGTGGGCGTCGGCCCGTCGAGGCGCTCGGAGGCGGCGGTGCGCTCGCGCTTCAGCGCACTGAGGGTGCGGGCGAACACCGCCTCGGTGATTCCGGTCAGGGGAACCCCGTGCTCGAGCGCGTTCTGGGCGGTCCAGCGGCCGGTGCCCTTCTGCTCGGCG
>Ga0302324_100025913_pt1 | contig 11225 bp, 4 predicted proteins | sample Palsa_T0_1_FD_201949 | JGI IMG/M metagenome (GOLD analysis project Ga0302324, IMG submission 201949) | Peat permafrost microbial communities from Stordalen Mire near Abisko, Sweden - Palsa_T0_1 | ecosystem: Environmental > Terrestrial > Soil > Palsa > Peat permafrost | place: Sweden: Abisko... | reverse complement strand
TGAAGGGGAAAAAGCAATTCGAATATTCCTACGAATCGGCCAAACTTGGTCACGGAGTTTTCACCTATTACCTCCTCCAGGGATTGAACGGAGGAGTGCATGCCATCGATGGCAAGGTTCTTTTTGAAAGGGTGTTCGCCCAGGTCAGCCTTGGGGTCCAGGACTTTACCGGTAAGCTGGCCCAGGTTCCAGAACAATATGCCTCGGACCATCACTTAGTAGCCGTGGACAACGATGCGAAGCCCGAAATTGAACTCGCGCCTCAAGCTGACTCGATCGAGGAGGAATTGGGACGCCGTTCCGCGGACGCGGGCGCGGACGATCGGCAACTAGATCCGCTGCCTGACGATCCGGACAAGGCGGAGCAAGCTCTCGAAGCCATTCGTGCCCAATATGGAGAGCAGTCGCCGATTTACCTTTCGCGCCGCACGGATTATCGCGTAGAGCTTGAAAATCACGGCCAGGAAATTGTCGTCAAATACCTCGAAGGCGATCAAAATCCGCAGGTGCCTGCCGATTTTCATCGCTGTGCCGACGATTTCGCGCGCGCGCTTGCAATCGCGCCGGATGCGGCTTACGACGAGGGCCGCCAGTTATTCTGCAAAGGGCGAGAACTGATGTTTGGCGGCGACTATGCGGGCGCCACCATGAACCTCTTCCGCGCCATACGCATCGATCCTGGCCGTCCTTACGCCTACAACGCACTGGGAATCGCCGATCTTGAACAGGCCCAGTTCGATGAAGCCATCGTCGCCTTCCGCGAAGCCATTCGCCGCGCGCCCTACTGGGCGTATCCACGCCACAACCTCGCGCTCGCGCTCGCCGAGCGTGGCCGGTATGTCGACGCGATAGCCCAGTATCGCAATGCGGAGACCGTAGCGCCGATTTATTCCTATTTGCCCTACAACCTGGGGCTGCTTTTTCAACAATTAAATCGCGTGGATGACGCGCGCCGGTCCTATCTTGAAGCGGAGCGGGTTGCTGAGAAGCGCTGCGAGGTCCGTTTCGGCCCGAAATTTGCGCAGCCTTGTCCGGAACGCGCCCTTCCGCGCACGGCTCTCGGAACTGTAGCGGATCTGCAACACAAGCGAACGCGGGCCGACCATTACTTTCGACTGGCGCGAGCAGACGACCCCAATGACCTTTTGGCCCAGCACAATCACGCCACTCTGCTGGCCGGATGGAAGGGACACGAAGCTGAGGCAGAGCAGATTTGGAAAGCGATTCTCACGCGGAACGCGTCCCACACACCTGCGCTGATTGGCTACACCACTCTATTGAAGCATCAGCGTCGATACGAAGAGGCGATCCCGCTTTATCGCAGGCTGGTTTTGAATATGAAGCAATACCTTCCCGCGCAAATCGACCTGGCAAGCGCGCTGGCTCAGACGGGTAAGCTCGCGGAAGCATCCGCCTTGCTCGATCCACTCATTCAAAACCGGCCTCGGAACGCCGGCGCGTGGGCGGCTCGAGCGGAACTCTTGCGGCAGGCCGGAGATGGGGAAGGCGCTCGCGCGGCTTGGGGCAATGCGCTGCGATTTGCCGCCGGTTTCCCCGAAGAGAAAGACATTCGGCGGCAGCGTCAAGAGCTGGCGCGTTCAAAATGAAATTCGCAGCATCATTTGAATCCTTCGCGCGGACTCGCTGAGAGGGCCGGCGGCGAAGAGTTGGCTGGCGCCTTCCACGCGGCCATATTGTGCGACGGCAAAATCGTCGTCGCCCACTGAGGAGCGGTTCGGGCTGAGGTTGTTGAGGTTCGCGTGATTAAAAGTGTTGTACGCATCCGCCCGGATTGTCAGCCGCGTGGACTCGCCCAGGAAAGGCAGGGGCCAACTCCTGCTAATTGAGAGATCCACGTTGAATAAACCGGGGCCTGTCAGCGCATTTCGGCCGAGATTTCCGAGCTGATTCAGAGGATCGGAAAAACTATTCGGATTTACCAGGCGCTGGCCGTCGGCGTAAGGCCCGGTGTTGAGGCTAAGGGGAACCGAAGCTACCAGGTCGGCGCGATTGTAGTTGAGCACTCCGGGAACTCCGGGCACGGTAATCGTGTTGAGCGAACCGGAAGCGTAGATGGTATAAGGCAAACCGGAACGTACTGCGCCCAGTTGAGAAATGCCCCAATCTCTCGTCAACAGGGAAAGCCATCGCTGCGCCGACAGGGCTGGTAACCTCCACGCCGAATAAAACACAAACGACTGCCGCTGATCGAAATCCGAGTTCCCCCGATCGCCGGAACTATTGAACTGTTCAGTGAATCCGGAAGGCCGCGGTGGCTCCAGTCCTGGCCCGAGATTGGTCACTTCCAGATTCGCCGACAGGCCGCCTAAGAGCGGATCGCTCTGGTTGTCGATGGAGTGGCTGAGCGTGTAGGAGGCATGCATCTCGCCCCAGCGAGATCGATAATCCACGGACACAATTCCCGCGTTGTACTCCGAAGTTCCTTGATTTGCACGATAATCCACGTCATCGTCCAATACTTCGCTGTACCTGCAGCTTCCGCATTCGAAATAAGGATGAGTGCTACCCCTTCGATTGACTAAGTCCGTAGTCAGCAGCTTGCGTCCCAGTGAGCCGGCATAAGCTGCGCGCAAAAGCAGGTTGGCCGAGATTCGTTGCTCCAGTTCCATGAAGAAGCTCTGCACATACGGCGTGCGAATGCCGGGTTGATACAGCGTCAACGGGAGGACGGTCAGTCTTGGTGTTACCACAACGCCGCTCAGCAATGCCGACAGCGGGCTATGCAGGTAGTCGATAGGACCGCTGAGCACGGCGGTCGCCGGAACTGAATCGTTGAATCGCAGATTCTGCCATAGATTGTCGAAGGGCCGGTCATAGAAGATTCCATAGCTTCCGCGCAGGACAGTTTGGCCTCCGCTCCGCAGATTCCAGGCGAAACCGGCGCGCGGCGCCCAATCGTTTCCGTCGCGATTATAGAGCTGCTCGGTGCCGGCTCCGGGTGACGGGAGCGTGGCTCCGGTGAGCTTTTGCGGCAGGCTGGCGCCGGAATTTAGCTGAATCAGCCAGTCCTTTTCCGCGCCGGTATTGAGCGGGGCTCCCAACGAGTCGTACCGGACGCCGAGATGCACCAGTAGCCTCTCGTTGACGCGAATGCTGTCCTCCACAAAAATGAATTCCTGGTCGTACCTGTAATTTCGCTCCGTTTGCGCCATGGCGTATTGTCCCGAAATGGCCACGCTTCTCTCCGCTGGAAACGTTACGAGGCGCGGCTCATCCAGGGCAAATTGACCCAGCGAGGAGAATTCAAAGCTCTCCGCTGAACCCGGCGGCGTGAACGTAGAATTAGTAGCGCGCGGAAGGATGCCGCCTCCCATTTTCAAGAACTGTCTTCGGCCGCTCAAGAGCAAGTTGCCGGAAACTTCTCCGCTTGTACCGTGATTGTTAAAGAAGTATCGCGCGGGAGAGCCGGGGAGAGCTAACCCTGGCACACTCAGCTGAGGGATTTCCGGGTGTGCCTGGCCCCAGCCGAGCAGGTCGAAGCTCAGGCCGGCACGCAGCTCGGAGGTAATCGAAGGGGTCCAGGTACGCGTGTGCGTTACCACTCCCGATGTCTCGTTCTGGTTTAGTGCCGAATTGAAAGCCGTGTAGGGAGACCAAACGAAATCGGGGTCCCACATACGCTGTACGATCAGCCGGCCCGCGATTCGATCCCGGCCTTGCGTCCAATCCACCCGATCCAGGGCGGTCACCCGATTCGTCACGCTGGGAGGCCGCTCGATCACTTGGCCCAGGCTATTGGAAGCCGGCGGAGCATAGTGGCGGAGTAACGTGGCCGCCTCCGAGTTGGCCGGAAGCGAATCGATGAAGGCCGTGGTAGGAACTTGGAACGTCACGTCGTCACCCCAGCTTTCTTGCCTCCAATAGTCCAGCAGGCCGAACTCGAACAGCCGATTGCGGAGCAACGGTCCGCCCATACGAAAACCCTGCTCAAAGTCGCGCAGCGGCAGACGTTGCTCGTGTGCCTGCTTCCGGCCGGGGTCGTTCGCGTCGAGAGCTTCGTTCATGAGGTATGCATAGCCCAGCCCATGCCACGCATTTCCACCGGCGCGTGTCACCGCATTCGCCAAATAACCGGAAGTGCGTCCGTACTCCGCCGAGAAGTTGTTGGTCGAAATCCTGTATTCGTCGACGGCCTCCGGGGGTAATTCCGAATAGGGTCCCGATATCAGGTAGTTGTTGTTATCCAAGCCATCCAGTAAAAAACTGCCGGACGACGGCCGTTGCCCATTCACCGACACGCCGACCCCTCGAAGCGTCGCCAGGTCGCTGGTAACCCCGGGCTGAAGAGCGATCAGTTGGTAAACGTCGCGTCCGGAAAGAGGCAGACTTTCAATTAGAGCCGGTCCCACGACGTAAGATAACGAAGGCGCGACATCCCCATGGACCGCATCCGCGGAATCGACGAACTCCGACCGGCTGGTGTCCACGTCGGGTCCATAAAACTCCAGAACTGTCTGGTTGTCGCGTGAATAGCTCCTGCGCGCGAACTGCCGTTGCCAAAGGTCGCTAAGCAATCTTAGCGAGACATTCTGTTCGACGTATCCTCCGACTGGGACTTCGAGATTCTCAAGCCGGGCCGGCCGGTAAGGTTCCAGCTCGGCGGTCAGTGTGTAACGGCCTGGCGGCACCAGGGGAATGAGAAAAAATCCCGATTTGTCCGGCGATGCGTCAAACCGCGCGCCGGATTCTTCCTGAATCGCCGACACTTTGGCTTGGAGCGGCTGTCGATCGACGTCGTCGGTGACTCTTCCGAAGATCAGTCCTTGAGTGGTCTGTGCCGAAGCGATCGGCGCAAGGAGGGCGATGAGGAATGATCCTCGGCTGAGTCTGAAACGGGCTGCCATTTCTGTGCACTACAGTGTAACGCCGAATGCGTTTCAGGAAGAAGTACTAGCGAGTTTGGCGTTCCCGGGCCGTTAATTCAGCGAATCCGAACGAATGATATACTATTTCGGAATTGGATCGAGTATGAAATGTTTTGTAGCTGCTTTTCTAGGCATAGCCGGTCTGGCGGTCGGGCAAACTCTCACAGTCACACCGCCCAGTCCCGTTTCGCTAACCATTTTCTTGGACACACAGAACCCATCGCCCGCGTTTTCGCAGCCGATCCTGATTGCAACCACTCCATCTCCACTAACCGGCTTCATTAGCCCGATCATTCTCGGCCCGGCGGGGACCGGCCAATGGCTCCAGTTCGCTGTTGTGCCATCTCAGAGCTCCGACTGCTCCTCAACGAACAACTACGTAGGATTCCCCGGCATGAGCGTCACCACGCCAGCGTACATCTGCGTCGAAGCCGTGCAAACCAGCCCCTCACTCCTGAAAGGCGATTATTTCGGCTCGCTACAGATTACGTTCGGGTCTGCCCAGACGAATTTGGGCGTTGCTCTCAGTGTGTTTCCAAGTGGCTATCTTCAACTGACGGACCCATTTGGGACGTCGTTTGACGGCGGCTCGGGGCAGACGATTTCGTTTCCTCTCGTTGCTGGACAACCGCAACCGACAGTCTTCGTTAACGTCTGGGCAGACAACAACGGAGTCGTCTGTAATCCAGGTGATCCGGGCTGTAATAACGCAATCGCCACGCTCGACCTCTTCACCAGAATGGACGACGGATCGCCGGCGCCTTGGATCATGTATACCTTGACAGATCCTGCCACCGGCACCCCAACTCTCACATCCCCAGCCGAGTTGAATATCAGTATCAATCCAGCCCAGATTCCATTGGGCCAGTCACTTGTCTCGGGGAAAATTTTCCTCTCGAGCGAGGGCATGTACCAAGGCACCGACTATGTTCAGGTCACCACCACCGCGCCTACGCTCTCGGTAAGTGCCGTCTCCGTGAAACCGCAGTCACTCTCATTTAGCTACCGCCAGGGCGGGACCTTACCGCTACCACAGTCGATCCAGATTGATAGCAACCCGGAAGGCTTCCAATTCTCGGCCCAATCGAACGCCAATTGGGTGGGGATTAGTCCGTCATCGGGAACAACTCCCGCCACCGTTCAGGTGGGCATCGATCCGACTAACCTGCCGCTTGGCAACTCGATGGCTCAGGTAACGATAACCGTGGGATCGGCAGCCGCGATTCTTGCGCTTTCTGTAAACGTGACTGGCGCTTCTACGGGAAACTATTTTGTGCCAATGAGCCCTTGCCGCGCTGTCGACACGAGAAATGCCAATGGACCTCTGGGAGGACCATCGATAGGGGGCGGCACGTCTCGAACCTTTGCCATATCCGGCAGCGCCTGTGAAATTCCTTCCACGGCCACGGCCTATTCGCTAAATTTTGCCGTGGTTCCTCACGGCTCTCTGGGGTACGCAACCGTGTGGCCTGCCGGAGAGTCGCAACCGCTGGTATCGATACTCAACTCTCCCGACGGAAGAATTAAAGCCAACGCGGCTATTGTGCCGGCGGGTTCGAATGGCGCCATTAGCGTTTATGCTACCGACACCACAGATGTGTTTATGGACATAAACGGCTATTTCGTTCCGGAAGGAACTACTGGGGCGCTGGCATTCTATCCTTTGACGCCATGCCGCATCGCGGATACTCGAACGGCCGCTGGCACATTCGGCGGGCCGAGCCTTACGGCTGGGGGCAACCGTTCGTTTCCCATTCTGTCCAGCCCGTGCAGCGTGCCCTCCAAAGCGCAGGCTTACTCCCTCAACTTTACTGCCGCGCCCAGCGGGAGTCTGGCCTATCTAACTGTCTGGCCTTCCGGCCGAGCCCAACCGAATGCATCCGCTCTGAACGATTTTGTGGGCAGCACCATCGCTAATGCCGTGATCGTTCCTGGAGGATCGGGCGACGCAGTCAGCGTGTTCGCCACTGACAATACAGATTTGATAATTGACATCAACGGCTATTTCGCCCCTCCGGGCTCCGGCGGGCTGGCCTTGTACACTATGCAGCCTTGCAGGATCATAGACACGCGGCAACCCCCGGGCTCGCCTCCGTTCCAGTCGATGATCGCGGTAAACGTTAGCGGCAGCCCCTGCAGCGTGCCCTCTTCCGCGCAAGCCTATGTGCTCAACGCGACAGTGGTTCCGCCTGGTTTTCTCGGCTTCCTCACGTTGTGGCCGCACGGTGAGACGCAGCCTCTGGCTTCCACTTTGAATGCAACGGATGGAGAACTAACGTCCAATATGGCGATCGTGCCAACTACCGATGGATCGATCGACGCATTCGCTTCAGAACTTACACAACTGGTGTTGGATATTTTCGGCTACTTTGCTCCTTGAGCGGCACTTACACCCACGCTTGGCGGAATCTGGCCGAAGAGCTCTGAGGCACGGCTTGAGGCCGGCCACGCACCAGAGAAGAGTTGCTCTTGCCTACGGCGACACCACAGAAACGCAACAATCGATAATGGAACAAGAGACCGACAGCATCAAAGCGAACTACGGTAGTTACGTCCTCGATCTCACTGCGGCATGTAAGTATGGGCAACGGCTCCTCGCAAAGACCCGCGCGAGGGACGCCATCCGTTACGCCAGCAGCAACAGCGATACCAAATGGGACCGCCGAGCCGCTCCAATCGGCGGAAGTATCGATTTTGGCGATTCCCCCGTCTTGTTTCCCAAGATTTGCGTAACCTCAGCGGGTCTTACGGGTTCGAGCCCCGAGGCTCACCACCCCCCGGTCTCATAATGCTTGGCGTGAAATCCGACAGATCTTGCCACCCAACGTCCGCAAGTAGAAAGAGGCTGCCCAGCCGAGTGCGGGCCAACCCGGTCACGCCTGCCAACTGGCGAATATGTCATAATCGCGTACACGGAGTACCGGGGAATGGCCGCTTTTGCCACCTCTTTGCGCACCTTCAAGCTTTTCGTCAGCTATTCCACCCGGGACGACGGTTTCGCGCAGAATCTGATCAAATATCTGGAAAGTGAGGGGAAGATCTCTTGCTTTTTTGCGCCGCGAAATATTCCCGCGAGGGAGGAATGGCAATCCAGGCTCTCCTTGGAGATCCGCCAATGCCATCTGGTGCTGTTCATCTGCACACCGGATTCGGTGGAATCCGAACACGTCCGATTCGAAATTCGCGAGGCAGCGGTATACGGCAGGCCGGTATGGCTGGTTAAGGAACCGGCCACCCGGCTGGATCCGTGGTTTGAGCGGTTCCAATTCAGCAAACGGAACGCTTTCACGTTCAATCCTGGCCAGGAAAGCGTGTGTTTCAACCAACTGCGCGACGCTATGAACGAAGAATGGGAGCAGCTCAATCGAGGGACCATCGACGCCGCCGATTCGCCTTACCCAGGATTCCAGCCATTTGGAAAGCGCTGGGAAAACTACTATTTTGGGCGCGGCGAAGATGCCTGGTGGCTGGCGGAAGCCTTGACGCAGACGCACGATTCCCTGGATGCCGCCAAAGACGACCGGCTGCTTTTTATGTATGGGCCATCCGGAGTGGGGAAGACTTCGCTGCTCACTGTGGGCCTGAGAAAAATGCTGTCGGAGGAGAATTGGCTGGGCGCCCCGATACTCGTCCCCGACCACATGAAGGGCGACAGCACCGGATATTACCTGATGCGCGCGGCCCTGGAACAATTGCGCGGTGGGGACGGTTCGCAAGCGACTCCCGTGGTTTCCCAAGAAGACATCGTGGAGGAAATTTTCGCCGCGGCCAGGGATCGCGGGTATGCCAGATACGTCTTTATCTTCGACCAGACCGAAGAGCTGTTCGGCCGGGAAGAGGAGACCAAGCAGAGCCAGAGCATTGAGTTCCTGAGATATACGAATAATCTTCTGAAACGATGCTGGCTTGACAGTGTGGACGTCCGAATTATCGTTTCGTTTCGCGAGGAATATTGGGGCCGAGCCGAACTTTACACCGAGCAACTCCTGATCAAACCCTGGTGGCGGGCCATTCGGAAGCTATCCATCGAGCAAGCCGTGGAATGTATTGTTCAGCCGGCCAAGGCGCGCAGAGTAGATTTCGATCCCGGTCTGGCAGGGGCCTTGGCGGGGGCGCTGGCCGGTCGCGAGGGGCGAGATTACACGGTGGAACCGAGGAAGATCTCGCAGGTCTGCAAGCGACTGTGGGAGAAGGCCGGCCGAATGCCCGGCGGTCCTCATTCGTCCATCAATTCCGGCTGCCTCGCCGAATGGAAGGGCGCCACGAGAGAGCGCGTGGACGGGTTTGTGAGGGAGGTCCTGGAAAGGGATCTTGACGAGGCCATAGCCGAAATCGCGGAGCAGCAGAATCTATTGGAAGGCGCCGCCAATACCAGTCAGGAGGCCAAGGAAGAATTCATCAGGCTGTCTTTGCTGGAATTTGTCTCCAATCGCAAGAGGACCCGCGTGCCCGAAAACTTTCAAAATCGTCTGCGCTGCGTCGGAAGATTGCCCGGCAATGTGGTGGATGAATTTGTGGGGCGCGGCCTGGTTCGCCGCTGCGGCGATGCTCCGGAATTCGAACTGGTTCACGATTTTCTGGCCGAGGCGATCGACACCAAGTATCACGGCCAGGTCGCCTTCGAACTTTCCTTCAACCAACTCGCCTCCACGCTGCGCAACGCCCAGGGACAAGAAGTTTTCAATCGCGAGACTACATTATTAGCCGATCTGGAGCCGGCCCTGGAGAATAAACTGTTTTTTCGCGAGGATGAAGCCGAATTTCTGCTGCGCTGCGCCCTCGGCGATCTGCGCAAAAACGTACAAGGCAAGATCATCTCGCCATTAGGATGGGCCCAGACGTTGGGAGCCGCATCTCCCCGCAAACTGGAGGAAGTGCTGCACCAGGCGCTCTTGCAGGACCGCGATATCTCGGTCCGGCTCGACGTTCTCGCTCTGCTGCACAACACCGAGATTCTCGCGCGGATTGAGCGCTTGCCGGAACTGTACGCGCAGGTAGTCCAACTTGCGCTGGAGGACGAAATTGCGGTTCGCAGGGCGGCTTGTTCCGCCTTGATCGCCGCGGACGAAGAAGTGAGCCTGCAGCGTTTGTTCGACAGTCTCAAAGATCAACGGACGCGGGGTGCAGCCAGATTGGCGATCGGCCTGGTGCGGGATGCCGTGGACACCTTGCGGGGGACGGGCGCAGCCTACTGGCCGCGCTGGAAAAAGCTGACGCTGTTCAGCCGGGCCGGTATTCTGGCCGAGCTGGGTGCGCTGAGATTGAGGGAATCATTCGGCAAAATCGCCTACATTTCGATGGTTTCGGCCGTGTTTACGGCGATCGGCGCCGCTATGCCTTTCGTAGTGGTGGGAGCATTTGGCGCATCCCTGACGATGGGGGAAGCAAACGCCGCGGCTGGAATTCTGCAAGGCTCTGCCGGCGGCTTTGTGTGGGGCATGGCGGTTTCCTTGCTTCTGCTGATATACACGGTGATCTGGCGAGGTGGGCGCATCCGGCGGAGCATCCCGGACAGCCTGGCAGTTTTCGCGGCTACGATGCTGGGAGGTCTGGTGGGAGGCATTTGCAATTCGGCCATGATTGCCTCCACGTTCAGCCCCGATATCCGCGTCGCCAGCGGATGGAGTAAGCATGCCAGCGATCCCTGCGTACACGACGCCGTTGGCAACGGGCACGCGCTGGCCGCCCTGACAAACCTGCTCGAGGCCGTGGAGACCGGGTACGCGTGGGTTCTGCCGATTCTGGGAATCGGTTTAGGAGTCGGAGTGGCTTGGTCTTTGATAAGAATCCTCAGCGATCAAACGGAGAAATGGGCTGGCGCCCAGAAGGCTATTGAGACTCCGGCTGGAGCGTGGCAGTCCATCAAAACGATTATGGGGAGGGTGTTTCCGCCTGCCTGGCGGAACGTGATCGCCGTGACGATTGGGGCCTTCGCGGTACTCGCGGTATTAGACGCCTTTAAGGCCGACGTGACTGTCGCGGGTTCCCTTCCGCCGGTGGGCTGGAGAACTTTCGGAATCTCCCTGGTGGTCCTTTTCGGCAGCGTTTTCTGTGAAATTGGATTTCTGTTTGGCGTTCTCTCCGTGCGCGTAGGCACCAGCATGGGCGAATATCCCGATTTTCTGCGGCCCGGCCGGGCGCGTGGAGAAGCGTCCGATTAAATTGCCCGCGGCGGCCGAGGCCGGAATCTCGCCCAGAGCAACGCGCCCAGCGTCAATAGCAAGAGGGTAAACACGCAAATCAACCAGCGTTGCGCACGCTGCTCGGGCTGCGCACCCTCCAGGATCGACGCGGCCAGCCAAGCTCCCAGGGACAATGTCAGGCCGATATAATAATCGC
>Ga0302324_100025912_pt1 | contig 11226 bp, 9 predicted proteins | sample Palsa_T0_1_FD_201949 | JGI IMG/M metagenome (GOLD analysis project Ga0302324, IMG submission 201949) | Peat permafrost microbial communities from Stordalen Mire near Abisko, Sweden - Palsa_T0_1 | ecosystem: Environmental > Terrestrial > Soil > Palsa > Peat permafrost | place: Sweden: Abisko... | reverse complement strand
TCATCCCTACCCGTCAGAGCGGATGGCCGTGATGATCCAAGGCAAGAGCCCGGTGCGGTAATTCCGCTCGCCGGGATCTGTGCGGGGGGCGGCGGGCAACCGCCGTCCCTACCGCGACAGCTGGTTTTTTCGGCTGTCATCATACGGCTTTCCTCCTTCTCTCTCCGGGACGGCCCTGGTTGCGGATCGCGTGTGGTTCCGGGTGCAGCCGGCGATCACGGCGGAGCAAGTTCATTTTACCCGAGCGGATGAGCAGATGATACACCATGCCGTCGGGCGCGATGCGAGGGCCTCTGGATCCCCCCGACCCACGGACACAATCAGTGATGGTTCTGCGCCAGAAGGCGCAGCGCCTGGGCCACCCGGTCGACGACGCTGTCCCAATCGCACCGGGTGGTCTGGCGGAAGAGCCGCATCGTGGGATACCAGGGACTGTCGGTGCGATGCAGCATCCATCGCCAATCGGCGGCGAAGGGCAGCAGCACCCAGGTGGGTCGCCCCAGCGCGCCGGCCAGATGAGCGACGGCAGTGTCCACCGAGATGATCAGATCCAGCGAGGCGATCAGCGCATCGTTGTTGAAAAGAATGAACTCATCGGTCCAATCGATCAGCTTCATGCCCGGGGGAGGGAATTTGGCTTGGGAGGCGGCGGGGCCTTTCTGCAGACTATAGAAGGTAACACGGGGTACGTCCGTCAGGGGTGCAAGACGATCCAGCGAGAGCGAGCGATATCGATCGCGCTTGAAACGGGGGCTTCCCGCCCAAACGAGGCCGACTTTCAAATCGCGGCCCGAGGATTCCAATCTTTTTCGCCACGAGTTGATCCGTTGTGGGTCGGGGAAGAGGTAAGGCTGCCGCGATGGAATTGTTGACAGCATGGTTTTGAATATCAGCGGAAGGGAGAGCAGCGGGCAGTGCAGATCAAACCGAGGCAGCGCGTCGCCCTGGGAGACGATTGCGCAGTCCGCCTTGATTGTTTGGACCAAGCTCTGGAACACCTGCCCCAGCAGCGGCGGACATTCCAGCACAATCTGCCCGCCCTGCTCGGCGACCATCGGCAAGTAGCGAACAAATTGAATCGCATCACCTAATCCCTGCTCGGCATAGAGCAGCAGCGTGCGATCCCTAAATGGAGCGCCATCCCATTGCGGTTGCGCGAAGATTCGCGAAGGCGTAGAAAAGCTTCTGCATTTCCAACGCCATTGGTACTCTTCCCATCCACGTTCGAAATCTCCGTGCGACAGCAGCGCAAGGGCCAAGTCATGATGGGCCTCGGGCAAGTCGGGCCTAAGCTGGACGGCCTTGCTGAACTGGACCAGTGCCTCGTCGAACTCGCCGGCGTCCGTCAGGGCGCTGCCAAGATTATTGTGCGCTTGGGCGTAACTGGGTCTGAGCGCGATCGCCTGTTGGTGAGCCGCGATGGCCTGCTCGATTTGATCGTTGGCTTGCAGGGCGCTACCGAGGTTCGTGTAAGCCTCGGGATTGAACGGGCTCAGTGCAATGGACTGGCGGCACGCGGCGATCGCGTCACTGAACCGTCCGGCCTCCTTTAACGCATATCCAAGGTTGCAGAGGACCTCAGCCGAATCAGGCCGGATGGCAATCGCGGCCTGAAAAATATCAATCGCATCCTGGAGCTGCCCGTTACCTAAAAGGATATTGCCGAGATTGCAATACGGCTCTGGGAAATCGGGCTTGAGGCCAATAGCCCGGCGGTACGACTCAAACGCCTCCTGGAGCTTTCCCTGATCTCGCAGGGCATTGCCCAGATTGTGGTGCGCTTGAGCCAAGCCCGGCCGCAGCAAAATCGCGCGGCGGAATAGAGCGATCGCGGCGTCATGCTGCCTCATCTGCGAGGCAAGGATGCCGAGATAAAGCGTCCCGTCCACGTGGTCGGGCTGATGAATTAAAACCTGCCGATAAAGCTGCTCGGCCTCCCGCAACCGCCCGGCGCGGTGATGCCCAAGCGCCAGTTCGAATGTTTGTTGGATCGAGACAGATAAGGGCTCAGATGGCATTTTAGGTAATCATTCCAGCGAATTGATGATAGCCTGATAGAATGGAGCGGCGCGGGAGTCGAAATCTTTTCTGGTGCCTGCGCTGACGATCACGACGACCAGATCGTGAGCGGGATCGACGCCCAGCACGCTGGAATTGCCGGCGTTGTGGCCGAAGGTGTTGGGGGAGAATCCGAACTTCTGCCAATTCATCCACATGAGTCCTGTGCCGCGGCGATTGCTGCCGTCGCTGGCGGGAAGCATCTGATCGAATGTGGCCTCGCTGAAGAACCGCATGTTTCCATAGGACCCGCGATTGAGCAGGAGTTGGCCGAATTTGGCGTAGTCGAGGGAGGTCGTCGCATTGTGACCACCGCCGCTGGTCACTCGGGTATGATCCATTCCAAGCGGCGCAAGGAGATGCCGCCGGGCGAATTGGGGAAATGCTTGGCCGCTCGCTGCCTCGATGATTTTGCCACCCAGGGCAAAGCCGACTTCGTTGTAGCTGTAGTTGCCAACGTCCAGAACCGGATAATAGCCGGCGACGATTTCATCGGTGTCGTGAATCTGGTCTCCCCAGTCGCCGGTCAAACCGTTGAGATGATCGTAAAGGTCCTGGATGATCATTGGCCTTTTGACGGGAATACCGCTGAAGCTGGGCAGCACCCGATCGATCGGCTCCTGCTCGCGGACCAATCCCGCATCGATCACCTCCATCATCAGCGCGCCCCCCAGCGGCTTGGTAGCGGATTGGATATCGCCGGTATCATCAACCGTGAACGGCCGGCCATCGATCTGACCATACGCCTTGTGAAAGAAAACAATGCCGTGGCGAACCAGGCAAATCGAAATCGGCTCATCCACATCGGCGGTAATGCCCTGGCAGATTCGATCGATCTCTTGGATCCCCCCTGCCTTTATGCCGGCTTTGGCGTCGGTGTCCACGTGCACCATGGGAGCAGGAGCGCCCACGATTGGAACGGGACAGATAAATGGCTTGGGGAATTGCCGATCCCATCCGTTTAGTTTTCGCTTCAAATCGACCCACCATTGACGGTCGAGCGATCGGAAATCTGTCAAGCCGTCTTCACGCAGCGACTTGTTTTGCGTGGCGAACAAGCACGCCGCCAGCGCGGCGGTATCCGGATTGGCCAGTGCATCTTCCTGTTTGAGGAATGCCAAATCGCGCCGGCCCGAAGCATCGAGCGGTACGCACATCGCCGCCTGCGAATCCATCGCGAGCAGAACTGGCAGCGTCGTAAGAGCGTTGCTACTGGCCTGCCACGGTCCCAATGAATCAGGCACGCGAAAGAGGGTGCGGAAGCGGCGCGTGAGCTTTCCCTTGGCATCCGCGATCTCGATCACGGCTCCATAGCGGCCGGCAACTGACGCGGATTGGACGGGATGGAAGGCCGCATCGTAGTAGGTGACTTTTGAGACACGGTAGTGCTGCGCGCCTTCGACGTAGGGGCGAGGAAAATCCTCGCCTGTGAATATACATGCTTGGAATTTGCACTTGAGCTTCTGCGACATGATCGTCGCCAGATCATCAGCGGGAGGCAGCACAACCAGCGGAATTGGAACCGAATCGATCGACAGACGGCACGGCTCTCCAGTGGACAGGCTCAATGTGGCGAAGGACTGGGTTTTTCGCGCAACCAGGCTTGCGTAAACCACGCCCGTGTCCTCGGTTCGCAGCTCTAATTGCTTCCCGGCATAACTCGCCGGCGCGACGATTCGCACGGTGCGCAGGTTGTGCTCGGCATCATCTTGAGCCGTGGCGCATGTGAGTACGGGCACATCGGGTTGCTCGGCCAGGCGAATGCGCTGCGTGGAGCGCGGATCGATATGACTCTCGCCGGCCGGTTGCCACATTGCCACAACCGGCGTGGCGTTAGGTTCGGCTTCCATGACGTAGACTTGCAGTGCCAGCTCCATTCCCAGCCGCGGCTTCACGTGAAGATTCGACCAAGGCAGGAGCACTTCCATTGTGTAACCATCATCCGTTGGTTGCCGGGCGCATTGGAAAGCGAGATCGGAAAGATCCTTCTCCCCCTCTTCGCTGGGATCGGCGAAGAAGCAGTGGCGCGGCTGGGGATATCGCGGATCGATGCCTGGGCTGATGATCAACATATAACGGTCGCGCGATCCCTTTTGTGGAGAGACGAAGAACTCGACTGAATCACCCTGGAAAAGGTGCCGCACATAATCGGCCTCCCACGGATGTGGATGATGAACGAGCACTGCAGTGATCAAGCCGGTTGTGTTCCATGCGATGCGCATGCTTGGCGCTGCTGTTGATTTGGGCCAGGGGATTCCCTTGGCGCAACACATCGTGCTGACCTGCAATCCTGGATCATTCCAATGTGCGAGTTGCTCGCTGGTGATGATGCCGTCCGCCCTGGGAATGTCAAAGATTTTGTCGTCATTAGAGAGAGACTCGGCACGTGAGGCGGGAACGATCCAGATCGTGAGAAGAAGTGGCGCAATCCACGTTGTGCTGTGAAATCCGGGTCGCCGATATGGGAGGGACGCCCACGTTACGACGAAGGAGATGCGCGCTCGCATACTATTGCCCATCTCGCTCCAGTTCGTTGCTCAGGAAATCTGTTTTCTGGCGCTTTGCATCGCCAATACCAGGCCGACGATTGAGGCGGCAAGGAGAGAGATCGATCTGAGGAGCGTGAAATAGCTGATTTTGTCGGCGGCCATGAAGCAACCACAGGAGATGTCGAGTTGACGATACAGGGCAACTCCAACCACCAGCGAAAAGAGCGTGGTAAGCAACGCCGCTACCATCAAGGCGCCGCGGTAGAGGATCCTGGCCCAGAGACAGATTGCCACCAGCACCTCCAGCCATGGCAACACGGTCGCAATCACCAGAGACAACAGGGGGCCGGTTAGCTCGTATCCATAGACAGATGCGAGGAACTCATAGGGCGCGTGAAGTTTCGCCAGTCCACTAAAGAGCAGCACCGATCCGAGCAGCACGCGAATGATCTCGGCCAAGACGATGGCCAGCCGCGCCGGCGACGAGCGCTTGAGCGTTGCCATCGGCGCTGCCAGCACTAATGTTTCCATGCGGACCATTCTTGCCAGCCGCCATCGAGCAACCGCACGGATGTATAACCCTGTTGCAAGAGGCCCGTCGCAACGGACTTGGAAAACGGACAGGATTTGCTCTGACAATAGACGATCACCGGAGAATCCTTCCCAACGCCATGCATGTACAGCGACGCCATTGCGGCACCGGCGGTCACCGGCACATTGATTGCGCCGGGAATATGGCCGCTGCCATAGTCAGCCGCGTACCGTGCATCCACGAAGACGGCTGAACCCGCAGTCAAATCTTTCTCGGCGTCAACAAGAGATACGCGCGGCAGAAAATAGGCCGCGTGCGTTTGCTCGATCAATGCGACTTGCGCGCTGTGCGCAAGCAAACCGCCATCGGCACACAGCGCAAAGGCCGATGGCGCCAGCAGCGCGAGCGTGATGATTGCCAGCACCTCGGCGCCGACGCCCAACGATGCAACCCGACGAAGAATCGGGATCGGTCGCCGCACAAAGAAAAGCTTGCCCAGTGCCACGATACAAATGAACGCTCCGCCATAAAGCACCAGGTCTCGCCACGGCGCCGCGAATATGGCATTTTCCATGGGGGCTTTGGAAACGATCAAACCGGTTCCATCCCAGATAAGCTGCAGATCGCGGGGCTTGATGGCTTGCGCTGGTTCACCGGGGGTCGCTGCGGTGTCCAGTACAAGAATGTTCTTACCCCGAACTCCGAGGCAAAGGACAAAATGATCGTAACGTCCGCTGCCCGGCACCGATTCCACATGCAGTATGACGGGGCATGATGTCAGGCGCAGGGAATCGATCGTTCCATTGACGAATGCAAAGGTGTGCAGTCCGTGATCGCGCGCAGCCAATTCGAGTTCCTCGATCGAACTTCCCTCGCGCGACCCAACATACCGGGGCTTAACCAAATCGGCTGCGGGAAACGTAAGCCCTTGTGATAACGCGGCGGCGTAAAGACACCGAATGCCGCAGAAGGCCTTCACCTCTCGCTCGGTTGGTTGCTCGGCGCGAACCGTCGTGGTCGTTACGGATGCCCCGACAGCTGGGATAAAACACAGCGTCCACAGACCCAGTATCGCCGCCATCCAAGCCAACCGCGGCGGCATCGCCTGTGCTGGTTTCCATTTGATCTTATCGAGATGCACGGAGAGTCCGCCTTCCGAGATAAATGGCAATCAGCGCAATTGCCGAGATCGCCGCTGATCCCAACAGCACCAGCCACAACTGCGACATGCGCCGGCTCTCGCCACCGAAGCTGGCGGCGTCAAAGGCCGCCTCTGAAGCGGGTGATGTTTTGGCAATCTCTCCCGCACTGGTTCGCTGCAGCGACGTTCCCAATTCACTGAACAAATCCGCATCGACCTTTGCCATCGGAGCGCCGTTGTTCCAGACGAAATCGATCCCGACATCTGGCAAATCATCGAAGAAGACGCGGATCCCACTGGGGACGCCGCGGGTCGTAAACAAGTTCGGCTCGTCGAAATCAGGGTGAAGGTTCAGTGCGGTGCGCGTAGCTTGAACCGTCTCGCGCCATTTGGTCCGATCGCTTGCAACCATCCATGTTCTGGTAGAGCGGCCGGCACTGACGGCGATATATCCGTCTATATTGTGAAAAGCCGTCGCTTCGAATTCTGCCGTGGTCGGCCCCGTATCGGGATCGTTGCTTTCGACTACGTATTTGACTGCGATACTCCCCGAGGCGGGCGCGATCCATATGACAATTCGCCTGTTTGGAGTTTGCGATTGGACAACCTCGCAACTAATTCCATTCCAATTCTCTTCGTGAACCTGAGTTGCAGCGGAAGATGAAACGATGTCCGCATTCATGAGTGCGACAATGTTCCCCGCTCCGTCAACATAACCGTCGAGACAACAGCCGGTGGCTGGATCACTCTCATCGATCAGTTTCATCGCCTCGATTTGCTTTGTCGATTTTGCCAACTGGGCAGTCCCGCTAAGTGGTTTATCAAATGGAAACCACCAGCCGACGCGCTGTTTGGGATCAGATACAATTTCACGGCGGGTCGCTCTTGTAACAAGCTCGCCGGTGGACGTTAGATAGTCGATATAGTCAATGGTGATGTGGAGGCGCTCCCTATCCCGATATTTTCTCACCACCGAATCGGTGCCGACGCTGGACTGATTGGCTGCTGTCCCGAAGGTTGCCCGATATCGAACATCGGTGACGCTGGCGTAGTGCATGCTCCACGGGGCCGATGCGGCGGCGGCGGCAAGCAGGTCGCGAGCACTCGCTTGTGTTGTCTGAGCTGATGCCGACAAAGAGGCCAGCGTTAACATTGCGATGAATGTGCGCAGCACGTTGCAGCTGGCGCGCGAAATACAAACGCGCACCCGGTGAAACGAGACTGCACGCTCGACGGCGGCGGTGCTGTCGAGATTTGTGCGCAATTCTTCCCTCATCTGGTTCTGGACGGCAAAACAAGACTTGGCCGCACGTATTACCCGCCGCAGGTGACATCCGCCCCACTGCAGCCCATATTTTTGCAAAGGCCGGTATCACTACCGCAATTGAGCCTGTTTGTGTCGTTCTCGCCGGTGAGACAGGCGGTGGCCTTTTGATTGGTGCAGGATGAGCTTCCGGTGCAGGTTGTCGATACATTGTGGCAGCCGCCGCAAGTCTCGCCGCCGCGACAACTCAAGGCGTTGGCGGTCGCCGCCGAGACGGGCAGAATTGCTGATGCGGCAATCGAAAGCGCAACCAAAGCACAAAGGCCGTGGTATATGGCTCGCTGTAGTGAATAGACCATCGATCTTTCCCTTCTAATATGATTACAACTATGGAGGCGTTTGGGACGCGGCGATTATTTCCGCCTATTAGTGATCATAGTGGTAGTTTTGTGACACGGAACTTTTGGCTTGGAAGTAAAAACGAGCTGTCTTTCGACGATTCGTCGGCATCAATCGGTTTGCTCGCTGAGGAGCCTGCGGAGATTGGTTCGTCCTGATGCGAGGCGCCGGCGGAACGCATCGCGAGCGCAGCTTGATTTGCTCGCCGCATCGCTTTGCGTGAAACCGTTCAAATAGACGAGTCGGATCGCCGCTTGCTGTTTGGCGGGAAGTTTGCTAACCGCGTCGCGTACGGTCTGCGCCGTCTCGGGATCGGGCCCGGTTCTGTCGCCGGCATCATTCGAGAGGTTGTGATCCAGTGGCTCGGTATGGGGCCTTTGTTTTCGCCACGATTCGCGGGCCGTATTTCTGGCAATGCCCAGGAGCCAGGTTCGGAACTGGACTGCTCCCAGAAACCGGCTGCGCGCGTTCCAGGCGCGGAGGAAAGTTTCCTGTGCCAGATCGTCAAGGGAATGCGAATCGCATCCGGTGCGGGCGAGGAACGCCTTGACCTGTGGAAGATAGCAAGCGTAGAACTCCGCGAATGTCCCGGCAGAGATGGGCGCGGCCCGATTTGGGGTGTCTGGATGCTCGACAACTGCTTTCATAGCGATCATTCACACGATGGATGCCGCGATGGTTGCGACGGCTCATTTTTCAAGAACTGCCGTTGAGGTTCCGCCGCTCTTGTCTTTGGAAGCCAGTCGCTCCTCGAGCGTCTGGACCTTATCGATGAGCTTGTAATGCGGGAATCGGTATACGATGAATTGAAGCAGCCGCGATGCCTGGTCGTAGTCCGCGGCCGCCACGGCATCGGTCGCGCTGATAAAATAGATGTCCGCCGCCAGTGGATGATCGGGGAAGCGCTCGACAAATCTCTTCTTCCACGACTCGACGTCAGCGCCGCCTTGCTGGCGAGCGCTCATCCATGCGATGAAAATGATCTGCGGCAGATACCCTTCGCACCTGGGCTCCGCGAGGTCGGCCGACGCTTCGGCTAGCAGGATGTCATGTTGCCCCGCTTCGTGAAGATATTTCAGGCGGAGCATCGAAGCACGAGCATAGTCACCGGGCTCGGCGCAGCTTGACCGCAAGCGCGCGATTTCGTCGGCGGCAGCCTGGGCACCGTCGGCCGTCTCCAACACTTCTGCTGCGCGGAATGAAAGCTGGATGGCCTGACCGTTCTGTTTCTCAGATCGGGCGACGGTGATTGCATCGCGAAGGCAGACCAGAGCCACGTCGTATTTGGCCGTTCGGAGCAGCGCATCCGTCTGTTGCTTCAGGAAAGAAACGTAAGCGGTGGAAGCGTCGGCTGGGGCGGTGGCGGAAGTTTCGTGCGCCAGCGCAAACGCAATCCTTGGATAAGCGGATTCGATTGCGAAGGTTTGCAGCAGCCGCAACTGCTTGGGATGACTCATCCACTCTGGCAATGGCGGCGACGGCGCGGAAAAGTCTTGGTTTTGATCGCTCGTCAATAGTTCCAGGACAAATGCGAGGCGGATGATCTCAGGCGCATCAACACTTACATCCGACATACACGCTCGGGCATGCGATTGAATGAACGATGCCTGTGTCAGCGCAGCGACTTTGAGATATTCTTCCAAGATGGTGCGATCGGCGGATTTCAGCGCTGTTGCGGAGGACAATCCGCTGAAGGCGGCCCGGTAATTCTCGGTGATTTGCGCTGCACCGATCAATCGCGGCGCATCCTCATCCTCGGCGCTCGGCCTCTCCACGGTCGCCAGGGTCTGATCGAGAAATGCCGAATGATGCAGGCGAAGATCGCCCAGCACGGCGTCGGCCGCGCTATCGATTGCCGTCAGCCGCTGCCGCGCCCATCGGACCATCGGATCATCCGCGTGGGCAGCGACAACGCGATCAAAATCCGATTGGTACTGTTTGCAGCCGGATTGGCGGATCGCGGTGGCGACCTGCGTGCTAGCTTCTGTCGCGGCAACAGCGCGGCCCGCGCCCATTGCGCCCAGCACGCCGATCAACGCACAAAGGAAAGATGCGGAACGAAACGTTTGACTGCCTAGGCGCATATTGAAGCCTCCGCCAGATTTCTGTCGTCCGCAAACGCAGGTGATTGCCTTCGGTCAGGTGTTTGTGCATGAAGTGCGGGATGGGCGCGACCCGTTAAGCGGATCGTTGCAACATAGGCCACGATCGCGGTGAGCAGGAGTGCCGCCGACATGATGACCGACCGCGCGGTAATGGTTCCATCCATGACGCCGCAACCGCATTCGATGGATAAGCCCCTGTGAACGACCCAGGCTCGAGCGAAAAGGAAGCACCCAAACATCAGAATCGTGCCAAGCCACGCGCCGGCTTTGCAGATTCCAACAAGTAGACAGGAACCGACGATGAACTCTGACCAGGGGAGAGTTGCCCCGACAATGGCCGAGGCTTGCGGTCCGATGATGTCGTAGTTGGCGACTTGCCGGGCGAACCTGTCCGTATCGACGATCTTGCCAAAAGACGCGCAAAGAAAGAGAACGCCGAACGCAATCCTGGCAATGAGCAGGAGGATTCGCATCCAATCGAATGGGCGTTTCACCTTGCCTCCCTGGGTCCGGTCCATTTGGCCCAGCCATCGCGATAGAGAACCACATTGGTAAATCCGTTCTTCAGCAGAAAAGTGGCTACGTATGCTCCCTTGCCACAGCTTGCCTGGGCGCAATAGACGATGATGCGGGCGTGAGGATCGATTCCCGCCATGTGCAGCCGCCAGTGATCGATGTCAGCGGCGGGGCAGAGAATCGCGCCGCGGATGTGACCGGCGTTGTATTCATTGGCGTCACGAGCATCGACAAAAATCGCATCGGTTCGGGCCAAGCGCAATGCGGCTTCAACGCTGATCTCCGGCGGTTTGATCAGGACTGCCGCGGTTGCAAAGCTGGGCGGGAGCAGAAAGTCGATTGGCTGGCCGGCCGGAGTGGGAGCGGCGGGACAGAATGGGCCACCGGCGGCCAATCTGCACACGAAAGTCAACACAAGGGCTGCAATTGCAAGGCAAAGCAACTGAACACACGACCGGCGCATCCTCAGGAACGCGCCTGGGAAATGCGAAACCCCCTGCTCCCCGCGACCCGCGACAGCCAACACCGCCAAGCTCAAAACAATTGCGAGCATGATCGTGTACTGAGCAATCGGAAGAGCGTGGTGCAGGAATCTCGCGTCCGCAGGCAACGGACGGGGCGAAAGCACGATCGCTTCGGCGCGGCGATCTGATTCCAGTTGGTTCAGCGGAACCGAGAAATCGCCCAGCGATGGGCTGAAAAGATTGACGTCTCCACCGCTC
>Ga0302324_100025907_pt1 | contig 11227 bp, 12 predicted proteins | sample Palsa_T0_1_FD_201949 | JGI IMG/M metagenome (GOLD analysis project Ga0302324, IMG submission 201949) | Peat permafrost microbial communities from Stordalen Mire near Abisko, Sweden - Palsa_T0_1 | ecosystem: Environmental > Terrestrial > Soil > Palsa > Peat permafrost | place: Sweden: Abisko... | reverse complement strand
CGCCGATCCAACCGGTCAGCAGCTCGGTGGTGATCACCGTCGCCGTGCGCGGTACATGCCGCAGCAGGGCTATCTCGCCGACGATCGTCCCGGACGAGACGTGCTCGACCGTCACCACGTCATCGTCTGCGACGTGCTTGATCTCGGCCGTGCCTGACGAGATGAGCAGGAAGTTCACCGCTTGCTCACCTTGCTGCATGAGGACCTGACCCGCGGCGGCCTGCAGCGGATGCAGGCTCGCTGCCAGCGGCATGAGGTCTTCGGCGGGGCATCCCTTGAAGATCTCCAGTGCCGCGAGTTCGTCGGCGCGCAGCGTGGTCAGTTCGGTCACCATCCCGCCCCCGTCGCCGTCGGATGGTGCCAAGGTTATGGCGTTCGATCGTGTTGCAGCAAGGACGCGTTGCCCCGACCGCGCACCGGACGCCTGTTCGCCCCGACACGCTTTCCTCGACCGGTTCACCAGCGCACATTGCAATTCGTCGCCGCCGGCAAGCCGGGGTGACGTCAAGCCATCGAGTAGAAACCCTCGTCGGCGCATTGCGCGGCCATCGCTCCGCCCGCTGCCAACGCATGGGACTTGAACACTTGCGCGGCCGCACTCGGCCGGTGCCGGACCGGAACAAACTTGCAGTTGAGAGTCGGCGGCTGGTACCGGCCCCAGAACAGCACGTCGGTCGCGCTGTCGCTGCCGGCCGCGAGCACCTGCCGACGGACCGCCTCGCTTCTGACCATCACATCCGTCGCGACCGCAAGCATCTGCGAACGAGGCAGCATCCCGGCGCGATGCGGGTTCGTCGGCAGGTGTGTGGTCCGCAGGTTTGTGACTGTGGCACCCAGAATCCGGATCGGCCGGTCGTCAATGCCACGGTCGGCATCGGCATCCACCATGACGTCGACATTCCAACCGGCCATCGCCTGATCGAAGATCAGACCACCGATCGCCCGCACCGCATCGCTGACGCTGGCGGCCAGCACGTGAAATTGATACCGCCCGAATTCCTTGGGAACGGCGTGCGGCGACGAGGCACCCCGCAGTGGACCCGGGCCTCGAAGGCTACGCAGTTGGTTGAGCGGGCTGGCGGGAGCGGCCACGTGTTGTCCGTTCGACGTGTTACACAATTCTGCGGCTGACACTACGAATATAGAGCAGCATGAACCGGTAACTAAAACCGCGGGTGAACGGCCGCTACACTGCCGCCATACAAAAACGCCGCAAGCCCAATCCGGATCAGCGCCGCCGCGAACTCTGCGACGCGGCGCTCCAACTGCTCGCCGACGACGGGACCAAAGGCCTGAGTCATCTGAAAGTCGACGCGCGCGCGGGTGTTCCTGACGGCACGACCTCGTTCTACTTCCGTACTCGGTCGGCATTGCTGCACGCGGTGGCCGAGCGGATCGTCGAACTCGACCTGGCGACATTGCAGGCGGTGGCCGACAGCCCGGGACTCGGCGACGCGTCGCCGGCCTCCGCGTTGGCGAAGGTGGTCATCCAAACAGGAGAAGAGCCGAACCTGACCCGGACGAAGGCGCGGTACGAGCTGACCATGCAGGCGACCCGCGATCCGGCCATGGCGGCGATATTGGAGCGCGCCACCCGGGCCTTCACCAAGCTGCACCACGACATCTTCGTGCAGCTGCTACCGCACGGCGCCGAACTGGATCCCGCCGTCGTCGACGACCTGACCAACATCACGCTGACTTTCATCAACGGGTTGCTGATGCGCCTGGCCCATGGCGACCGCATCATCGACACGCCAGAACAGCTCGACGGCGTCTTGTCCGCCATCGTCGTCGGCGTTTTGGGCAGCGACCAGCAGGGGCGACTTACCCAGGACGGATAGGCACCCGTTCTTGCCCGAAACGGGCTCGGCTAGTTCTCTATGGCAATAGAGTTAACCGGTCGCCGGTAAGCCGGCGAGGGAAGCGGTGGATATCAGCAACGCCGTACTGTTCCGCGTCTCTGATGAATCTCGTTACATCACAGGCGTTTCGCTTCCCGTCGACGCGGGCAGCATACTCAAATGAGTCAACAACCAAGCGGGAGAAGAAAGACTGATGCCTGAGTTCGACTACGAGAAGATGAAAAAAGAAGCCGAGCAGTACATCAAGTTCGAAAAGGACAAGAAGAACCGGATCGCCTACATCACCTTCGATCGTCCCGACGCGCACAACGCCACCAGCCTGGGTATGCGGCAGCTCTACGCCGACCTGATCCATAAGTGCAACGTGGACGACGACGTCAAAGTCGTCGTAATCCGCGGCGAGGGCGAGGATTTCGGTAGCGGCGGCGATCTGCCGGAACAGCGGGGCATGATTGAGAACCCAGGCATGCCACTGCTGCACGAGGTCGCGATCAACGACGAAGACGTCAAGTACCCGCCCGCCGGGTCCTACCGCTATCTGTCCACCGTCACCGACTTCTACGCCAAGGCCCGCGCGGGAAACCGCCCCCTGCAGGAGCTCCGGAAGGTCAGCATTATCGAGGCCAAGGGCTACTGCTACGGCTGGCACTTCTACCAGGCCGGCGACGCCGACCTGGTGATCTCCTCCGAGGACGCCCTCTTCGGGCACCCCGCGTTCCGCTATGTCGGTTGGGGACCACGGCTGTGGTGGTGGGCCGAGACGATGGGCCTGCGCAAGTTCTCCGAAATGCTTTTCACCGGGCGGCCTTTCAGCGCGAAGGAGATGTACGACTGCGGTTTCGTCAACAGCGTCGTGCCGCGTGACAAGCTCGAAGACGAAACGCTGAAGTACGCGCTGGCCTGCTCCAAGTCCCGTCCGACCGACACCGTCGCGGTGCAGAAGACCTTCCTGGAGCTCTACAAGCAGCACAAGGGTGAGTACTTCGGCAGCCTGCTTGTCGGCATGGTCGAGGGCATGCTGCCGATGATTCAGAACGACCAGGACAACGACGTCGACCTCACCGAGGGGACCTTCAACAAGGGCCTCAACAATGTGGTGAAAGACAACGACATGAACTTCCCACCGGAGTGGCGCCTCAGCCGCTCGGGACGCGCGAAGCCCTGACGTTTGGCGGTAGTAATCGAAAGGCGGCACGCCGTCACATCGCTAGCCTCGGCACCTCGCATCGTCGGCATATATACTGCGCCAACGGCTGCGCCCGACTTCGATGCCGAATCAAACAGACGCTGAATGGCGCTGACTCGGCACCCCGAGCTACGCATCACATCGGAGGGGACCTTGTCAGGCAACTTGGTCACCCGCGTCGCCACCCGATTAATGGAGACGACGGCATCCACGGTTGCCGAGGTGAACGAACAGGTCCTCGCCGAGCTCGTCGAGCATCTCGACATCGATGCTGCATATCTGCGCCACAACGACCACAAGGTCAGGATTTCCAGGCTGGTCGCGGTGTGGCCACCACGACGCGACAGCTCTGTTCCGGATTGGGCGGAGGTTGCCCACTTCAGCAGCGCCGACCCAGTCCTTGCGTTGTCCGAACACGGCAAGAAACTGACGGTGATTCGGCCGGAACCGTCCGACCCTGCCTGGGCACGCTGGATCGCGGGTGCGCACGAACGGTGGGGTTACGACGTCTCCAAGATCACGGCGCCATCGGCAGCCGCGGCGCCGCTGATCTCGGCGGGCGTCACCACCGGCCTGCTGATCTGCACGAAATTTCGGCGCAAGAAATGGCGATCCGATGAGCTCAACGCCATCCAGACAGTCGCATCCCTGCTTGCGCAATTGCAGGCCCGCATCGTCGCCGAAGAGAAACTTCACAATCTTGCCGAGCACGATGATCTGACGGGTCTGCATAACCGCCGCGCGCTGATCGCGCACCTGTCCGAACGTCTCGCTGCCGGCCGGCCGGGTCCCGTCCCGGTGTTGTACCTCGACCTTGACCGACTCAAGTCGATCAACGACTACCTCGGTCACACCGCCGGCGACTGGTTCATCCGGACATTCGCCGAGCAGCTGCAGTTGAAAGCCGGCGCGAAAAGCATGACCGCGCGACTCGGCGGCGACGAATTCGTCGTCGTGCCGGACCAGCCGATGTCGATCGAAACAGCGGAGAAGACCGGCGAAGAATTGTGCGTGGCGCTGCGCGATCGAATGTCCCTTGGCGGCCACATGGTCACCCGCAGCGTCAGCGTCGGTGTCGCGGTGGGCATGCCGGGACGCGACAACACCAGCGACCTTCTGCACCGCGCGGACGAAGCAGTTCTGTGCGCCAAGCGCGCAGGCGGCAACAACGTAGCGGTCTCCAACGACGATATGTCGCTGCAGCGGCTCTTCCGCAACGACATCGAACTTCACCTGCGCGGGGAGATCGAAAACGACGCGTTGGTGTTGCATTACCTTCCCGAAGTCGACCTGTGGACCGGCGCGATCGTGGCCACCGAGGCGCTTGTCCGGTGGCGGCACCCGACGTGGGGTCTGCTGCTGCCAGAGTCGTTCATCGGCGTGGCCGAATCCGCCAATCTCGGCGGAGATTTGGGCCGGTGGGTGATGCGACGCGCGATTGAGGATTTCAGCCGATGGCGTTCGCACGGCGTGGGCCACAACGCCACCCTGCGGCTCAACGTTTCGCCTGCCCAACTGGTCAGCCGAGGCTTCGTCAGCACCGTGTCCGAAACGATCGACGAGTTCGGCATCGACGGTGGCTCGGTGTGTCTGGAAATCACCGAGCGTGCCGTGGTTCGCGACATCGACACCACCCGCAAGACACTCGAGGCTCTGAAAGAAGTCGGCGTCCAGATCGCCATCGACGACTTCGGCACGGGATACGCGGTTCTGTCGCATCTCAAATCGCTGCCGGTCGATACTCTCAAAATCGATACGTCTTTCGTTCGCGACCTCGGCACCAGCAGCCGTGACCTGGCGATCGTCCGAGCGATCATCGGCCTCGCCGAGGCCTTCGACCTGCAACTGGTGGCCGAAGGTGTGGAAACCCCGGCCGCCGCGCTGACCTTGATGCGACACGGATGTCACCGAGCGCAGGGTTACTTGCTGTCGCGCCCGCTGCCCAGCGACGCCATGGAATCCTTGCTCGCCTCGCGCTGGATGCCAATGCCCTTCCTGGCAAACAGCGAGGCCCTCACCCCGAGTACGATCTGACGAAGAAAAAATGGTTGAAAACTGCAGGATTCGACGATGAGCGAATTAACGGACAAGCGTCCGGATTCGACTCGCGAGCAGATCCTGCGAGCCGCCGCTCATCAGTTCGCCCAGCGCCCGTATTACTCCGTCGGCCTCGACGACATTCTGGCCGAAGCGCACCTGACCAAGGGCGCGATGTATTTCCATTTCCGCTCCAAGCACGCCTTGGCGCTGGCGATCGTCGACGAGCAGAACGTAAAGTCCGACGCCGGGATCAAGGATGTGCTCAGCCGTAAATTGTCCGGTCTGGAAACTCTGATCGACGTCTCCTATCTGGTCGCCATTGGCGACATCACCCAGAACCTCGCCCGGGCAGCATTCAACCTGCTCGAGTCCGTCGGCCGCACCGAGAAGCTGCAAGAGCGGCTGTTGCACGGCTGGATCGAATTGCTCGGTGAGATCGCCGGGCGCGGGATTCGCGAAGGCGACATCGTGGACCACGGCGATCCGGAAGACATCGGTCGCCTGCTGGTCTCCATTTACATGGGATTGCGTCAGGCCAGCGATCTGGACGCCCCGGCGGTGCTGCTGAGCGACTTCGAAAAGGCGTTGTCGACCGTGCTGCGGGGGATCGTGCAGCCCGACCGAATCGGCTACTTCACCCAATTCCTCAAGCGGCGGACGGCCTTGGCAATCAAAGCGGTCGTGCCGCCACCGAATTCCGGCAACTGATGTCGGCCTAGCTCTCGTCGAGCCAGAGCTGCTCGGTCAGGTCTCGAAAAGTGGCGAGGGCGATGTCGTCGTCGGCACGAATCAGTGCCGAGCGGCTCATCAGCGCTCGCACCCTCGAGCCGTCCTGATGAGCCAATTCGACAACCATGTTGGCAAAGGCCTGCACAACCGAGACTGCCGATTCGGTGACAGGAGGCAGGTGGAAGATCTCATCGAACTTCAGCAGCAGCACGTCCTCGGATGCGCGGCCGACCATTTCCGAAAATGCTGAATTGGCGAACACCAACGCGCCGTCATGCGCGATGGCGAGGATCGGAACCGGGATCCGCTCGAGCACAACCAAAGCAGGCAACTGATTGAGAGTAACCATCGGTGATTGGCCCGGCTCTTGGCCGTTCCGTCTGCGCTCCACAGCCCGATTATGGTTCATATGTCCGAGCTGTATGTGCGCTAATTGCTCGATGGTCTCAAACTATGAATTTTCTATGCGCCTCTATTACGAGGTCGGCGCAATGATGCGGGCGGCCGCCTTGACGGCAGATGCGCGCCGCGCCGCGATGACGGCGGGGTCGTCGGCGTCGGGTTGAGGGTCGGGGAATTGCGCCCAAGCCAAGCCGATGCCGAACAGCAGGACCAGTAGGTCCACCGAAGCCCAGGACGTGTCGACTTGGCCCGCCGCCTGGGCGGCCTCGATGGTCGCCAGCGCGTGGGCCGGCGGCTCATGGTCGTCGAAGTCCGGCGGCTCGATCGTCAACCCTTCCAGCCGGGCCCAGGTGAGCATCCGAAGGTGTTCGGGGTGGCTTCGCGCCAGGTCGTAGACATCGCCGACAAACTCCGCCACCGCGTCGGGTCGCATGCGGAATCCGGCGAAGTATTGCCGACCGTCAGCGGCGACGACGCCCCGAAACAGTGACTCCTTATCCCCGAAATGGGCATACATCCGCTCCTTGCTCGCCCGCGCGGCGGCGGCTATCCGGTCGATGCGGGACCCGGCCAACCCGTATTGAGCGAATTCGGCGCGGGCGGCGGCCAGGATCTCGTCACGCAACTCGGTCTTCGATCTCACACCTGCATGGTAGCCAAACGAACTAGTTCGTCTGTTACGGTGGTAAGCGTGTCGCCAAGAACTTCGATAGGAGACAACACGTGAGGCTGGCTGCACCGGAAGGCAAGAAGCCCGTGACCGCCGAGGAGCTCGAAGCAATCATCCAACAGCCCCGCCGGGTGCGGGCGTTGAGCCAACTGCTGCGCAATATCGGCGACGGCCTGAATCCGCTGATCGACCTGTATCGGCCGTATGTGGACGGATTGGCGAACCTACCGCGCGACGGCCGGTTCCTTCTTGTGGGCAATCACAGTCAGGCCGGCACTGAAGTCTTTCTCACGTCGCATTACCTGCACCGGGAATTGGGAGTTCGGGTGAGGCCGCTGGCCGAGCGAGGAATGGGCGAGGCGCGCGGGCTGGCCAGGGACTTGATCGCAGCCTACGGCGGAGTGGTCGGTCATCCCGATTCGGCGCGAGAACTGATGCGCCACAACGAAACCGTTCTGGTATACCCGGGCGGGAGTCGAGAAATCGCCAAGTTCAAAGGCGAGGAGTACCTACTGCGATGGGAAGGCCGCAGCGGCTTCGCCCGAGTGGCGATCGAGAGCAACTATCCGATCGTTCCCGTGGCGCTGGTCGGAGGGGATGACGTGTATCAGAGCTTGTTCGCCCGCGACAGCACTTGGGGCCGGTTGAATCTATCCCTGAGCGAGAAGCTTTCCGGGCGCGCTGATATGGCCATGCCACTCATCCGCGGCATCGGTCCGACACTGATCCCCCGCCCGCAACGGATGTATCTGGCGTTCGGTGAACCGATCAGCGCCGCCAAGCCTGCACGCACCAAGGCCGCAACCTGGGTGGAAACGGTTCGCGACAACACCAAGCAGTCGCTGGAAAGCATTCTGACCGACCTGCAGGTGGTGCGCGCTGCGGATCCGTTCCGCAAGCTCAACCCACTGGCCTGGCCGAACGCGGTCGAGCCGGCAGCCTGAAAGCTGTTTGTACGGAGCAAGTTCGAGGAGCACGCTTCTTGACAGCGCTTGAACATTGCGTAAAGCATTATGGCGCAGGCGGTCCGCAGCCGTAACCTCGGAACCAACTCATCCCGTTGCATCGGCCACGCGAGAAAGAAAGAACGATGTCGGAAACTAAGATCACAGTTATCTACGACAACCCGACCGCACCCGAGGTGTTTGAAAGCGCTTACGATTCTGAACAATTGGAGGCCGCCCGACGAATACCCGGCCACGTCCGGTTCGAGACATCCAAGGTGTGGCCGAAGGAGGACGGCAGCCCGACGCCGGCCTATCGCATGATCGATCTCTATTACTCCGACTACGCCGCGGCAAGCGAGGCCGTGACAACGCCGGAAGCGGGCGCGTTCTTCGAGGCGATGGCGCGACTGTCCACCGGAGGAGTCCGAGTGTTGTTTTCCGACATCGAGGAACCGCAACGATGAGCTTGCGGTCTCACGGGGGGTGGTGTAGCTGAAACCCGATCCGCGCGACGATGTCGTGGCGCGTCAATATCAGCAATGGGTGTATCCCCCCGCCGATACACGACCTCGATGAGTGGAACGCCGGCAACTTCGACTGGACCGACCCCGTCCACGCTCATCGGGTCTACTGGCCCGACCGCGAATACCCTCCCACTCCTCAGGCGGATGTGCCGGACGTTGAGAATCTCGCGCGCAACGTATTTCAGAATCTCTGGCGTCTCGATTTTCTGGCGATGGCCCGAAACCCAGCGAGCCAGCGCGATCCACACAACGCTGGCTGAACCTGCTCAAATCCTTGTGGAGCTACGGGGAATCGAACCCCGGACCTACTCGATGCGAACGAGTCGCGCTACCAACTGCGCCATAGCCCCTGATCGCTAGCAGGCTACCAGTCGCGCTCGGACTTGCCGAACCGTTACTGGCCGACCGCGCGCGGCAAATCCCGGTGCCAGACGTACTCGCGCGCATACGGCGCGTAGTCGAGATGCTCGAAGATCGGGTCCTCGTCGTCGATCTCCAGCACCGCGGCCCCAGGGCGCCGCAGTCGCGATGGGACGACGTCGTAGTCGCGGTCGTAGGTGTTTTCCACGCCCACGCGCGACCGCGCCGCCCGCTGCATCCGGCGGCGACGCACGCGCGCTTCGATCCGGGTCTGCCTGCGCAGGTAGCCCAGGTAGAGCACGGTCACTGTGGAGGTCATGCCGCAGAACCACCACAACCCGGAGCTCAGCAGGAATGCCGCGCCGGCGGATGCCACCAACGTCATAGCCATGATCATCAGCACCCGCCTGCGGAAGGCGTATTTGCGAGCCTCGACCCAGGCGGCGGTGTCCGCGTGATACCGCTGACGCCGTGCGAACGCAGGCGTGACGTTCGTCAGCGGTTCCTCCCCGACCGGTATCCCCGACGTGTCGTCGACGTATTCGTATTCATCGTCGGACTCGTCCTCGGCGTCGGAGTCGTCCTCAGCGTCGTCGTACTCGCCGGCAGGAGTCACCTCGTCGTCGGCGTCGTCCGTGGTCTCGTCGTCGGCCGTAACGATCGACTCCGCCACCGCCGAAGAGCTGCCCGCCGGCAACGCCTCGGAGTCGGGGGCGATCACGTCGAGGTCGAGATAGTCGGGACCGGTGTCCTCGACGGACTCCTCGGCGTCATCTGAATCGAGGTCGTCCAGGTCGTCGTATTCGTCTTCCTCAGGCTGCCAGTCGGGGTTGCTCCGATGCCCCGCTGCGGGGCCGCCACGCTTGATCAGGCGGGCCGCCGCTCCGCTGTTCAGCACGCGGGTTGCCAGAGCCACGTCGCTGGTACGCCGCACCGCGTCGCGCTTGCTGATCAGCATCGGCACCAGCACGAACAGCCAGAGCACCACGAGCGATATCCACAACAACGACTGCGGGATACTTGGCATGGTGACCCGCTCCTTTCCCCGCATCGCGAGACCGGTACCCGGCGCATCCGGTCGAGGCACGCTCAGGCTAATGACACACCTGTAATTTACCTCTGCCGAGCATCATTAGTCACAAAAGTCACATTCGTAACACGACACGCCGCGCATTTCCGCTGGACTACACCCAGCTAGCACGCCCGTCGCGCACTAGAGCCGACGTCACCGACCCGGAGATCTCCTCGATCGTGAGACCCACCAGCAGGTGATCGCGCCAGCCTCCGTCGACTTGCAGGTAGCGGCTCAGCAAACCCTCTTCGCGAAAGCCAACCTTTGCGAGCACTGCCCGGCTCGCCGCATTCTCCGGCCTTACCGTGGCTTCCACGCGATGCAACTTGACCGGACCGAAGCAGTGATCCAAACCCAGCGCTAATGCGCCGGTGGCGATGCCGCCGCCGGTGACCGTGCTGGACACCCAGTAACCGATCCAGGCTGACCGCAGCGCCCCGTGAGTGACGTTCCCAATCGTGAGCTGCCCGCAGAACTCGCCGTTCAGTTCGATCGAGTACGGCAGCATCCGACCCTTACGAGCTTCCGACCGCAAGCTTGCACATACCGTCGGCCATGCCGAAATAGTGTGTCGGACAGCCCAATCAGGTTCAGTGCTCGGCTCCCAGGGTTCCAAGTAGGCGCGGTCGGCCAGCCGGGTGCGGCTCCATTGAGAGGCATCGCGCAGGCGCACTGGTCGTAGCCGGACCACGCCGGCGGCTACCCGCAGCGGTCCCACCGACCTCGGCCAGCCGGGATGCTGGGAGCCGGCGCCCCACAAGCTCACGAGCCGAACCCACCGCGTCGCTCAGCCACGCTGAGCCAGAAATGCGACGTCGACGATCTCTCCGGTGCTGATTTCCTCGACCTCCGGGGGAATGACGACCAGACAGTTTGCCTCGGCCAGTGTCGCAAGCAAATGCGACGAGGCGCCCGGCGCGCCACCCAACGTCTGCACCAGGTAATCCCCGCTGTCCTGATCGCGCATCAGTTGCCCACGCAGAAAGCCTTTGCGGCCGGCCACCGAGCTGATCGGTGACAGCGTGCGAGCCCGGACGATCCGCCGCATCGGTTGCCGCTTCCCTAGCGACAACCGGATCAGTGGCCGGACCATGACCTCGAAGACCACCAGCGCGCTGACGGGGTTCGCAGGCAACAGAAAGGTCGGCACACCGTCACGGCCCAACTGCCCGAAACCCTGGACGGAGCCGGGATGCATCGCGACCCGGGTGACCTCCATGTCGCCGATCTCGGAGAGCACCGAGCGCACGGCCTCCGCCGCTGCGCCACCGACCGCGCCCGCGATCACCACGATCTCGGCGCGGTTGACCTGACCCTCGACCACTTCGCCGAGCTCTCCTGCGTCATTGCTGACGATGCCTATCCGATTCACCTCGGCACCGGCGTCGCGGGCCGCCGCCGCCAACGCGTAGGAGTTGACGTCGTAGACCTGTCC
>Ga0302324_100025906_pt1 | contig 11227 bp, 6 predicted proteins | sample Palsa_T0_1_FD_201949 | JGI IMG/M metagenome (GOLD analysis project Ga0302324, IMG submission 201949) | Peat permafrost microbial communities from Stordalen Mire near Abisko, Sweden - Palsa_T0_1 | ecosystem: Environmental > Terrestrial > Soil > Palsa > Peat permafrost | place: Sweden: Abisko... | reverse complement strand
GTGTTCGACGAGGGCATGCAAAGCCGTGAGTTCCATGTGAGGCTTCACGTTGTCAGGGTCTAGCTTCGCAATTCGCAGCAGGCCTGTCGTGAGCTGGTTCAGACGTAACGTCTGATTCTCGATGATGTCGGTCATTTCATTCTGATCAGTTTTCCGGCCATCCGCCTCCCGGAGACCGCCTGCCGCTGCGAGTATGATGGCAAGTGGCGTCTTGAATTCGTGAGCGAAGGCGTCGAGCAAGGCCGAACGAAGAGTCTCGGCCTGTGCATCCGCCGCGGCTTTGCTGGCGCTGCTGAACGACCTCATTCTCTCAATCGCCGTGGCGGCCAAAACCGAGAGCGTCAGAGCAATTCCTTCTTCGGTAAAGCGCCCTTCGAATCCGACCGCTCCCGCGATCTTCCCGCCCGAGCGAAGGCATCGAATGACGAGATCGTGATCTGCGTAGTGGCAGTCCGTGCCACGTTCGAAGGCTTCTCGCGTTTTCTCAGCGAGATTGCAAACTGAAACTCCGTCAATTCGGGGTGTCACCGAATCGGCGTCCAGGAAACAGACGGCGCGCAGAGAGAATACGTCGCGGAATATCCGCAGGGACTCGGGTCCCGCCGCATTTTGGGGCTCGAGCGATAGCAGCCGGGATGCTGCCTCGTAAAGCAGATCGGCGTCCTTACGCTTTCGATCCGCGATGCGCGCTTCATTGCGCGCTCTGGACGCGAGTCGCGTGATGACCAGGCTGGTAATCAGGTATGTCACCAATGCGACGCCATACTCAGGATCGTTGATCTGCCATTCCAGAACCGGCGGAATGAAGAAGTATTCCAGACACGCCGACGCGATAACGGAGACAATTGCCGAGGAGCTGAATCCGCCCCATAGAGACTGCATAACGACCAGAAGCATGTAGAGAAGACAAGGAACGGCGAAACCAAGATGAGCTGCAAAGCAGATCGCGGTTATGAGAACGAGGCCGACCGAACCTGCGGCCACCTGCCTACCTAGGCGAATCACCGCGGAGAAGTTGATTTGCATCACGTCATCGAGGCAAGAACGAAGCCAGATTCTAGCACTGTTCGGATAGTATCGCTGAAACCTAATAAAGGACCCATAAGAACCACATAAAGATCACGTAGCATTCAAGCGCACGAACAGCAGCACGCCGCAGCACCTCCTTGAATGCCGGCGTCTCGGTATATTTTTTATCGACTCAGTAAATTTTTCTGATGCTGTTTTTTCATGCCTTTTTCATAGCCACCCCGGGATACTTGCACTAATCGGGCGGGTCGCCCCGGAAGTGGGAATAAACTCCCATAGCGGTTCAGCGAAACCATGCGATGTGGCCAGGTACCGTGCCTTGGCTTCTTAAGTTTGTCCAATTGCAGTCGAGAGGGAGAACGTTCAAGTCTATGAAAGCTGACAGATATCGCAGATCGCTGCTCACTTCGTCCCTGGTCGCTGGGCTGTCTCTTACGACGGTGTTCGCCGCTGAGCCGGCGGCACCGGCTGGCGCTGGGGTTGCCGGACCCACTCTAGGCGCAGTCGTTGGAGTTGTGAGGAGCCAAGCCAAAGCTCCGGTGGCGGGGGTCGTCGTAACCGCTCAAAAAGCGGACGGCACCAGTATTCGGGCCGCACTTTCCGGGAGCGATGGGGTTTTCTCATTCGCGGACCTTCCTGCTGGGCAATGGACTTTGACGGCAAAGGCGGGCAACGTTTCCCGCACGAATCCGGCTTCTCTTGAAGTCACCGCCGGAGAGGCCATTGAGTTCGACTTTGTTATTGACGCTCCAGCGATGATTACCTCGGCACAAAAGCGCGCGCCGGTAACCGTCGCTTCTCTCGACAGTCCCCCCCCTGGCGCCTTTTCCAAGCCGACCATCAATCCGGCGGATGTCCCCGTGGGCTACCCTGCTCCGGCTGAGCAGGCCGCTGCCGCGGCGGCTCCTGCAAGTCCGGCCGTCCCTGCGGCACCGTCATTTCCGGAGGCGTTGCAAGCCAACGTATCGCCTCCTGGCGTTGACAATGCCACTCCGTTCGCATATGGCGACTTCACGTGGCTGAACGGAAGTTCCCGAAACAAGGACACGATCCTTGATACGAAGTTCTTCACGTTCGAGGGACGCTTCGACACGCATTTCATGGAAGACTTTAATCAGCCGATCGATCACACGATCGTGGGAGCCACGGAATCCTTCCGCTCGGGTGAGGTACAGATCGAACAGGCCAGCGTGGGAGGCGATTTCCATTGGGAAAACGTTCGCGGCAGAATTCTCTTCATGGACGGCTTGTTTGCCACCACCACCCCGCGCAACGACGCCAGCTCCGCAACTGGTTCAGGCAACGGTAATACAGGCGGCGTTGGCCAGTGGGATCTTCAGAACGCTTACAAGTACGTTTCGGAAGCCTACGGTGGGTACCACTTCAACGTCCAGCATGGCCTCAACGTCGATGCAGGCATCTTCGTTTCCTACATTGGACTATTCAGTTATTACAACTTTGACAACTGGACTTACCAACCGTCCTACGTATCGTCGAACACGCCATGGTTTTTCAACGGGGTTCGCATTCAGTATTTTCCGACGAACAAGCTGAAGATTGAGCCGTGGGTCATTAACGGATGGCAGTCCTACGCCAAATACAACAGCCACCTCGGATTGGGAGGGCAGCTTTTGTGGGAGCCAAAAGAATGGTTCAAGCTGGTTGCGAACCAATACGGCTACGGCGAAGATAATCTCGGGCTTCGCAATACACAGCGTATCCACACCGACGACAGTATCCTGGTAAGGTACTACAACAAACCGGAAAGCCTCGGCATTTCGAAGATGGCGTTTTCTCTGACGGCAGACGCCGGATGCCAGTATGGGGGCGGCATCACATGTCATGGCGGCCCCAACAAGTCCGCCTTCGTGGGATGGATGTTATACGACCGCATCTGGTTCCACAAAGATATTCTTGGGCTCACGCTAGGTGGTGGCTACATGACCAATCCGGGGCGTTATCTCACGCTGCTTCCGCCGATCGATGGGGCTTGGGCTGCATCCGGCACGCCGTACTTCACGGAAAACCCGGGACAGCCGGCTCATATGTGGGACAGCACGGTGACGCTCCAGTACATGCCGAAACAATACATCACCTGGTGGGCGGAGGTTGGTTACCGTCACTCCGATGTCCCGTATTTTGCGGGCCGGGACGGTGTGACGCCGCCCGGAGGAAACAACGGCCTACCCCAGTACTACACCTGTTCCACGGGTACTTCCGCCATGACCAACAATCTAGCTGCGGCGGAAACCGCCTGCGGCGGCGGGCTGAGCAGCATCTGGTTTCCTGACCTGCGACGCAGCGAAGCCAAGGTGTCGGTCGGTGTCATGGTGAAGTTCTAACCGGTAAGATGTCGAGTAAACTGAATCGCCGTGCGGCGCTCTGGTTGGTGCTTGCATCAACCGTGGGTGCCCAGGTCCCGCCCGAACGAGTTTGGAGCACGAAACCGCCGGCTCAGTGGACGGAACAGGATGCTCAGCAGATTCTGACTCGCTCACCTTGGGTTTGGGAAGTCGACGCCGGATTGGCGGGACGAAAGAGCGAGGACCAACTCAGAGAAGGCGGCCAGATGGGACAGCCTAAAGGCGTCGGTCATGAAGGAGTCGACCCGAAAGGCAGTGGACCCAAAGTAGATTTGAATGTATTTGCTGGCGCCGGCGGCGACGACCGGAGCCTGCGTTCGCGTAATCGGGACATTCCCCTGAAAGTGGTTTGGGAGAGCGCCATGCCGGTCAGAGTCGCGGAACTCAAGACTCACACGCTTGAACCTCCCACTCTCGATGGCGACGGTTATAAGATCGCCGTCTACGGTATACCCGGACCCGATTTTAGTAAAGACCCCAAACAACTGGGCGATCCTCTCAAGCAGTACGCTGCTCTGAAGCGCGAGGGAAAAAAAGACGCTAAGCCGATCAGAGTAGAAGTCTTCCACCTGCAGGATAGCCTTGTCGTGGTTTACCTGTTTCCCTTATCCGCGGAAATCAGTCCGAAGGACGAGCGCGTTGAGTTCGACGCACACATCGGCCGCATTCATGCCGACCAGATCTTCGATCTTAAGGAGATGAAGATACTCGGCAAGCTGGAGCTTTGATATGGGCCGTATTCTTATAACCGATGGCGACTCGCACCGGCGAAGGAGTCTCCGTTCGGCGTTGGAGTCGGCAGGACACCTCGTCGACGAGGCGGCAAGCGCCGCTGTGTTTCTTGAAGGATGCCGCTCTGGAGCGTGGGATTTACTGATTATGAATTCTGTCGCGGACGGTGCCGCTGTCTGCGCTCTCTGCCGCCGGGTACGCGAGAGGTCAAACTTGGGAATTCTCGTGTTGTTTCGCGATGGGAGCGGCCAAAGCAGGATCGATGCCCTAAACGCTGGGGCCGATGATTACCTCACCGAGAGTTTTGGAGTGGCTGAGTTGCACGCGCGGGTACGGGCCATCCTGCGGCGTGTAAGAAGCACAGACAAAGCTGTGAGACAGGTTCTCTTGAAGGATCGCGCCATCGACCTCGATTCCCGAAAAGTGGAAGGGCCGGGCAACCAGACCAGTCGTCTGACTCCGAAGGAATATCTGGTTCTGACCTACCTCATGATGCGCTCGGGCCGGCCGGTAAATCACCGCGAGCTCGCCCGAACCCTGTGGCGGCGGGACGGCAGTGGCGACCTCGAGTATGTACGCATCGTGATCGGCCAGCTCCGCCGCAAGATCGAGGCCGATTACAGTTCACCGCGGTACATTCTCACAGAGCGGTCGGTGGGCTACCGGTTTTTGGCTGCGGCAGACAGAAGCGATAGCCCAGCCATGGCTCGGTAACAATGTACCGGGGCCGCGAGGGATCAGGCTCGATTTTCTTTCTTAGCTGATTTACAAACACTCTTAGATACTCGACTTCGTCGCCATAATCCGGGCCCCAGACAGCTTGCAGGATTCTGTCGTGCGCCAGCGCGGAGTTGGCGTTGCTGACAAAATAGTGAAGCAGGTCCATTTCTTTTGGTGTCAGCCGAGTTAGTCTCTCTCCTGTCTTAATAGAGCGATCGCGAAAACTGATTTCAATATTTTCCAGCAGGAGCACTCTCGTTTCTCCCAGCGAGGATTTGGGTGCGCGTCGTAGTGCGGCACGGATACGAGCCACCAGCTCATTCACGTCGAAAGGCTTGGTGACGTATCCATCGGCGCCCGCGTCAAGTGCCTGGATCCTGTCCTCCGCGCGGTCGCGCACCGTCAGCATGAGAATGCTGACTTCGGATCGGGCACGAATGGCGCGGCATGTCTCGATGCCGCTGACGCCAGGCAAATTGATATCCAGCAGGACTAAGTCGAACCTTTCCGTCCTCAGCAACCCAAGCGCCGTCTCTCCGCTGTCGGTGTCACTCATGACAAACCCCAGCGCCGACAACGTCGTCCTGACCGCTCTCCGTAGCTGAGCCTCGTCGTCCACCAGAAGAATCCGGCTGCTGTTCATGCCAAAGCCTTCTGAACCATGGGTAACGAGAATGCGAATGTGGTGCCGTAATCCGGCTCGCACTCGGCCCACACATGTCCGTGATGGTCGTTGATAATCGTCTTGACGATGGATAAGCCCAGGCCCGCGCCGGAGGCGCGCTCTCGCGCTTCAGTCGCCCGATAGAACCTCCGGAATATGCGCTCCCGATCGGCCGGCGCCACCACCAATCCCTCGCTTCGAACGGTAAGAACCACACTGCCCTCCCGAGCGTTCACTCCGATATCGATCGGCGAGCCGGGGAGAGAATACTTAAGCGCATTGTCTAGGAGTTGCGCGATTGCTGTGAGAATGAGCTCGCGATCGGCGAGAACAGGGGGTTCGTGACCGGGCAGGTCGAATCGGAAACGCTCGCGGTCCTCCGGCTGGTCGAGATCCTGGATTCCGCTCTTTATCAGGCGTGACAAGAGCAAGGGCTCAGCTTCGGGCTCGACTCTGCGGCCATCGAGATCCGGCGCTCCGAGCAGCCGGTGCGCTAGATCGTTCAGCTTTCGCGCTTCCTGGTCGACCAGAGCCACCAGTTCGCTCTGCAGGTCGGACAGGGGGCCAGCTGCGGAAAGGCCTACATTGGCTGTCTGGATCACCGTGAGGGGGGTTTTGAACTTATGCGCGAGAGCGTCCAGAACTGCAGTGCGCAATGTCTCTGCCTGGCGCTCCGCTTCCGCATGGGACTGCTTTTGGAGCGCCCGCGCCCTTTCCAGCCCAATTGCGGTCAGTGAAGCCAAAGCCCCGGCGCTGAGTTCACTCATCTCCGCCCCGCACAGAGCCAGCGCTCCAACTGCCTCGGTTCCCAGCCGGAGAACGCGGAACCAGGTGTTCTCCACGGGGTCGAACGTATCCAGGTTGCGCACCCAGGCGTCCCGTGTCCTCTTCGCTAATGCTTGTCTGTCCACTTGCGACGCGGGGGCCAGGGAATCGTTAATCTCCGCCGACGAGGCATCAAAGAGGAACACAGCTTGGAGGTCGAACTGGCACTGTACCAGAGCGGCAATCTGGCTTCCGGTGTCCGGCCAGGCATCTATCAAGAGGATTCGTCTTGCAACTTCGTAGAGCCGCGCCGTCTCGCGCCGCTCGGCAATCGCTTCTCGGGCTCGCATCTGAGCGTGGTTCGACAATCGGCTAATCACCAGCGCCGTGAATTCAAAAGCTCCCAATTCCACCCAGTCCGATGGTCGATCGACTCTGAAGCTGAAGACCGGCTCGCTAAAAAAGTAATCTAGGCTCGCAACCGAGAACACAGAAATTATCGTCGCCTGCCAGAATCCGCCGTAAACCGCCGCGAGGACGACGAACACCAGATAGAGAAATCCGACCGATGCCAGATCCTGGCGGAGTCGGAACGTAGTCATAGTGCACACGGCTGCTCCTCCAAGACAGAGCGGCAGCGTCGCAAATGCCGTGTAAGGCGCGGCTTTCCGCGCGAATCGCTTCACCGCGAGCGACACCTCGTGAACAGCTTACTATCGAGAGCATAAGGACGGCATGAAGAGAACATGAGGATATTACGATCATTTAACGAATGCCCCCACCGATAGAAATTCCTGATCGGGGCTATGTATTAAAGCTTGCGGGGAATAAGGAGCTCTTTATGCCTTTCTTGGATTTGGCTTCCTATCGTAGATAGACAACCTAATGGCCGGATACAACTCGATCGCGCGAACACGTTCGGCAGGCATCCTGGTTCTAGCCTCGATCCCCTCATTTTTCACGCTTGTGAGCTGCGGCCACGTGAGCGCTCAGGGTAGCGGCCCCGCGGCTGGGTTGCCGCCGGCCGCTAAGGTCGTCCCGTTTGCCGATGCCGCACTCTTCTCCGTTGATCATCCTGAACAGTATCCTGTGGCCACTGCGGCTGAGCATCGAGCGCTATCCGAGTTGGTGGTCACTGGTACTGTTACGCCGGACGTTTCCAGGCAGGTGCCGGTACCTTCGCTGGCTAGTGGGCGCATCGTCGAAATCGACGCGCGGCTTGGCGATCAGGTGCGAAAAGGTCAGCTTTTGTTTAAAGTTCGCAGCCAGGATATCGCCGGCGCATACGCCAACTACCTGCAAGCCGTGAAGAATGAGGAACTGAGCCGGATGCAGTTGGATCGAGCCAAGAAGCTCTTCGACGACGGAGCCTATCCCAAGAGCCAGTTGGAAATTGCCCAGAACGCTGAAGATGACAATGCCGTCATCCTCAACGCCACCAAGGAACAATTGGCTCTCATGGGTGTCGATCCCGATCATCCAACGGGTATGGTCAGCTACTACGCTCCGGTTGCGGGAACCATAACCGACCAAGAGATCACGAAAGACGCCGCAGTGCAGTCCTACTCGATACCGGCGCCGTTCACGATTTCCGACCTTTCGAGCGTTTGGGTGGTATGCGACGTATATGAGAACGACTTGTCGACCGTCAAGATAGGCGACACAGCGGACATCACGCTGAACGCATTTCCGGGGCGCGTCCTGAAGGGCAGAGTCAGTAACTTTCTCCCGATCCTCGATCCCAATATTCGCACCGGCAAGGTTCGTATTGAGGTTCAGAATCCCGGCTTCATGCGGCTCGGAATGTTTGTAACGGCAACTTTCCGCGGACAAACGGTAGAGGTCCACACGCTTGTTCCGGCCTCCGCCATCATGCACCTGCACGATCGCGACTTCGTCTTCGGGCCCGCGCCCGGCGGAAAGTTTCGCCGCGTGGAAGTTGTCAGCGGAGACGTTCTCAACAACGACACGAGTTTGCAGGAGATTAAATCGGGACTTAAGCCGGGAGACCAGGTCATCACCAACGCGCTGGTTCTCGACCACGTACTGGGTGAGAAAGAGTAATTTTTCGCAGTCCGAGTCTCCAACGCAACCGTCAGAGGAACAGGAATGATTCGCGCTCTTGTAGACTTCGCGCTCAATAACAAGTTCGTAGTAATAGCTCTTGGGGCTCTTCTGATCGCCTGGGGGGCCCTCTCGTTCCACGCCCTGCCTGTGGAAGCCTATCCCGATATTGCCGACAATTACGTGACGGTGATCACGCAATGGCCAGGCCGCTCCGCGGAAGAGTGCGAGCAGCAGGTGACCATTCCCATCGAAATCCAGATGGCTGGAATGCCGCATATGACGTTTCTGCGTTCCGAATCCATCTTCGGCCTCTCGTTCGTGCTTCTCGTCTTCGACGACACGTCGGTGAACGACTGGAACCGCCAGAAGGTTCTGGAACGGCTGACTCAGGTCAATTTCCCCAGTGCCAACCTGCAGCCGCAGATCGGTACCGACTGGAGCACCACCGGTCAGATCTACTGGTACACGATCCGAAGCGCAAACCCGCGCTACGACCTGATGGAACAGCGTTCCCTGGAGGACTGGGTTCTCCTGAAGCAGTTCAAGTCCGTTCCCGACGTGGTGGATGTCTCCGACTTCGGCGGCACGGTCAAGGAGTACCAGATACGGATCGACCCGAATAAGCTTGTGTCCTATGGCTTGAGCATCGGTCAGCTGGAACAGCAGCTCGCGAATAACAACACGAACGCGGGTGGCAGCTTCGTCGAAGAGGGCATGCAGCAGATGAACGTGCGCGCCCTGGGCCTCTTAAAATCCGTTCACGACATTGAGCAGACGGTGATTACCACGAAGAATGGAACGCCCCTCCGGATCAAGGACATCGGCTACGTAGTGCAGGGACCCAAGATCCGGCTGGGTCACATGGCCCGCGCCAATCACCTGCCCGACGGCCGTATTATCGACGAGCCGGACATCATCCAGGGCGGAGTGCTCATGCGCAAGTACGCCCAGGAACAGCCCACCCTGGATGGCATTCACAAGAAGGTGCGAGAACTCAACAGCGGCATTCTGCCTTCCGGCGTGAAGGTCGTGCCCATGCTGGACCGCAGCGATCTGCTCCACTTCACGCTGCACACCGTGATGCACAACCTGACCGAGGGAATGATTCTCGTCACGGTGATCCTTTTCCTTTTCCTTCTTAATGTGCGCGCCGCCTTTATCGTCGCCCTCACCATTCCGTTCTCTCTGCTTTTTGCCTCCATCTGGCTGAATCTCGGTAATATTCCCGCCAATCTCCTTTCGCTTGGAGCGCTCGATTTCGGAATGGTTGTGGACGGAACCGTCGTGATGGTGGAAAACATTATTCGCCACCTCGGCCATGTGCGGAGCGAAACCCAGCCCGGTGTACCCATACGGACCACTGCGGAGAGAATCAAAGGCGCCTGCCATGAGGTCCAACGGCCCGTCTTCTACGCCATCGCCATCATCATCACTGCGTATATGCCTATTTTCACGCTGCAGCGCGTGGAGGGCCGGCTGTTTCGGCCCATGGCGTGGACAGTCGCCTTTGCTCTTCTGGGCGCCATGACCTTTTCCATCCTCATTGCCCCCGTCCTCGCGGCGACATTCTTCCGCAAAGGAATTCGCGAGCGGCGCAATGTGATCATGGATTTTCTCGTCAGGAACTACCGCGTGGCCGCGCGCTGGTCGGTGCACCACCGCTGGGTTATGGCGGGCGTGGGCGCGGTGGCAGCGGCGGGAACCATCTATCTGGGCTTCAGCGGCGTCATCGGCGCGGAGTTTCTGCCGCATCTGGACGAAGGAGCGATCTGGGCGCGCGGCACCCTGGCCAACAGTACAAGCCTCATCGAAGGTGAAAAATTCACCAACCAGGCCCGGCACATCTTTGCGTCGTTCCCGGAAGTAACAACTGTCGTCTCTCAGGTAGGTCGGCCCGACGACGGCACCGACACAGGGGGTTTCGGGAACACTGAATATTTCGTCGATCTGAAACCGCACGAGCAGTGGCGATCCGTGTTCCATAAGAAAAAAGAGGAGCTGATCGCTTCCATGAATCTCGCGCTGGAACAGCTTCCCGGCGCGGTCTGGAATTTCTCGCAGCCCATAGAAGACAACGTGGGTGAGACACTCACCGGTACCAAGGGTTCGATGGCGCTCAAGGTTTTCGGAACTGATCTGAAGACCCTTGAGGCCAAGGGCGAGCAAATCAGCAATCTCATGGCGAAGATTCCCGGCATGCACGATGTCAAGCTGCTGCGCGATTTTGGCCAGCCGAATCTCGATCTGACCGTCGACCGCAAGGCGGCGGCTCGTTTTGGCATCAACGTGGCGGACATCCAGGATGCCGTTCAGACCGCCGTGGGCGGCAATGCCGTCAGTCAGGTGCTACACGGCGAAGAGCGCTACGACGTGGTGCTGCGCTACCAGGAACAGTACCGCAATACCAAACAGTCCATCGCTAAGATCCGCCTGCTTTCTCCTTCCGGAGAGCGCGTCTCCCTGGCGCAGTTGACCGATACGGAGGTCAAGGACGGCGCATACGACATCTTCCGGGAAAATAACAACCGCTATGCGGCTATAACCTTCAACGTCAGAGAAAGAGATCTCGGAACCACCGTCGGGGACGCGATCAAACTCATCAACGAGAAGGTGAAGCTGCCGCCGGGCTACACAATAGGCTGGTCGGGCGAGTACGAGAGTGAGAAACGCGCGGAAGCCCGGCTGGCGATCATCGTACCGCTCACCGTGCTGGTCATCTTCATCATTCTCTACACAATGTTCAGGTCCTACAAGTGGGCGCTTCTGATTCTGTTGAATGTCGGGATGGCTCGCATCGGCGGCCTACTCGCTCTGGTGCTGACCGGGACGTTCCTGAGCGTATCGTCGGGCGTCGGGATGCTGGCGCTGTTCGGGGTGTCGGTGCAGA
>Ga0302324_100025905_pt1 | contig 11227 bp, 7 predicted proteins | sample Palsa_T0_1_FD_201949 | JGI IMG/M metagenome (GOLD analysis project Ga0302324, IMG submission 201949) | Peat permafrost microbial communities from Stordalen Mire near Abisko, Sweden - Palsa_T0_1 | ecosystem: Environmental > Terrestrial > Soil > Palsa > Peat permafrost | place: Sweden: Abisko... | reverse complement strand
GTGTTTATCGTTTTTCCCCGCCGTCCATCTGACGCCGTACGCAGGCATCGCTTCGGTACCGCCTGCTTGCTTGGTTCGGATCCGTCCTGGAGGCGCGACGGTCGAAAGATATTGGGACTTTGATCCAAACCGTGCGATCCGTTACGGATCCGACCAGGATTACGAGGAACGTTTCCGCACCGTTTTCGCGGAGTCCGTCCGGCGCAGATTGCGCTCGGCCCATCCGGTCCTCGCCGAACTGAGTGGCGGGATGGATTCTTCCTCCATCGTCTGCATGGCGGATTCACTCGTCGCTTCCGGCGTCGACGCGCCAAGCCTCGACACAGTGTCTTACTTCGATGATTCCGAACCGAACTGGAATGAGCGTCCCTTCTTCTCCAAGGTCGAGCGACAGCGAGGTCGAACCGGACTGCACATTGACGTCGCTCAAGAATATGGCGGGGCGACCCACTCCAAAGCGGGACCGCTCCGGATCTTACCCGCCTCGCAGAGTGAACCTTCACCAGCCGAGGAGAAGTTGAACGCGTTTCTGACTGAGAAGGGCCACCGCGTGCTTCTCTCTGGTTTCGGCGGAGACGAAGTGCTCGGCGGCGTGCCCGTCGCGACGTCGGAACTCGCCGACCTGGCCGCTCGGGCCGAACTCAGAAAGCTCGCGCATCAACTCAAGGTCTGGTCGCTCGATAAGAGAAAGCCATGGTTCCATTTATTGGGGGAAACACTATGCCGATTTCTTCCGCCTGCGCTAGCAGGCCGACCCGCGCACCTTGGTCCCGCACCGTGGCTCGAACCCGGCTTCGCCCGGCGCCACAGGTTGGCTCTCGCAGGATACGACCGCAGGGTTCGTCTGTTCGGTCCTCTTCCAACGCTTCAGGAGAATCTCTCGACATTAGATGCCCTGCGCCGGCAACTTGGGGTGAGCGTGCTCCCCGCGGGCCCTGTCTATGAGAAGCGCTATCCCTATCTTGACCGGGACTTACTGGAATTCCTGTTTGCCGTTCCGCGAGAACAGTTGCTTAGGCCTGGCCGGCGCCGTTCGCTGATGCGCCGCGCGCTTGTCGGACTCGTGCCCGAGGAAGTTTTGGAGCGAAAACGCAAGGCCTTCGTAGCGCGTCGCTCCGCGACCGGAATTTCGCCGGAGTTCCATCTGTTCGATCAATCGTCCGAGTCAATGATCTTGTCATCGTTGGGAATTGTTGATTCCGCCGCGTTCCGCCAGGAACTCGAGCGAGCCAGGCTCGGCCGTGGGACACATCCGATCGCCATGCTGCGAACGATCGGAATAGAAGGCTGGTTGCGCAGCATCGTTGGCCGGGGCCTCCTCAAATTCGAGCCGGCAGCTCCCCAAAGAAATCGGCTCGCGACGAAGCGGCAGAAGGTCGCCCAACAACACGATCTTTCAGCTGAAAGTTAATTTCACAAAAAAAGGGGGTGATACCCATGAAATACGAAAAGCCGGAAGTTCGAATCGCTGCCGAAGCGATTCGGGCGATTGAGAGCCACACGAAGTTCCTCGGGACGCCTGACACGATGGTAGGCAATCCGATCCACACCACTCCCGCCTATGAGGCGGACGAGTAAGGCTCGACCGCAACGCGCGAGGCGCCTCGCGTCTTGCGGTTCCTTATCGCCTGAATATCTTTCGTCTGCAAGACTGCTGCTATTCGGTTCCGTGCGGAGAAGCGGAATCCACTGCGTGTTCCCCGGACTTCGCTTGTTCAAGATCGCGAAGAGCTCGCCACCGATCGTATTGCGCGCGCTTGCGTGGTTCTGGATCAACCTCATCGTTCAACCAGAATCGAAACCAATCCACGGTCCCAGTCTGCGAGACGGCGCGCTGGGCGGGATTGGTTAAGGGGTGCGTTCCTGCGTCGGGAAGCAGAATCAGATCCACAGGTTTGTGCAAGTAATTGAGCCCTGCATAAGGTTCCCACAGAGAGAGGAGACCTGGACGACCTCGGACGACGATCTGTAACGGAGATGCCACGCGATCCAGGTTGAATTCGGGAGAATTCTTGAGCCACTTCTCGAGTCCCTTTCCAAATGGCGGAGCGCCCATCAGGATGTCGGTGTCGCGTCCCACGTCATTGCTTTCACCCTCCCAATCCATGATGTATTCGACGTAGCCAAGTACGATCCCGTCGGTGATCGAAGCCGCCCGCAAGTGCAGCTTGGCGTCGGTAAGCGCCTGCATCACGTAATAGCAGGTTCGGCTGAAGCCGATGATCCCCACCCGATCGGGATCGATCACGCCTGCAGCAGCCAGCTCCTTCACCGCCGACTCATAGCCGGACACCTGACAGGACGCCTCTTCGGTCGTGAGCCGGATCGGACAGTCATCGATTTGCAGCACTACAATTTCAGCAGCGGCGAGCTCTTGAGCTGCGAACGCCGTCGGATAGATTCCCGATGGATTGAAGCTTCTCGGCCGGAATCCGTGGGTCTGAATAACCAACGGATAACGTCGGCCTGGCTCGAAGTCGGGTGGCTTGTATAACCCTCCCATCCAATCGCGGCCGGTGTCATCCTTCCATCGAAACACCGACTCCTCGCCCAAAGAGATGCGTTTCAATTGCGGGTTGGGATCCCAAAGGATCTTCGCTTCACCCGTCGCATGATCCGTGCCCATCAACCGCGGAGGTGAATTCAGATCCTGCGTAATGAAGACGTCGACGGCAGGACGGCGAACCGCATGTTCCTCAAACGCTCCGGATTCGAGACTCCATGAACCGTCCCGTTCTCGGGAGTGGTATTCCGACTTTTTGGAACCGTCAGGAAGCAAGTACCGAATGGCAACACGCGCGTCTGTTCCGCGAAAGAAGCTGGCGCCAACGATCATCCGTAGACTTTTTTCGTCGCTTGAGCTGGTCGGCTGACCAGGCAGTCGCGCAACGCAGCTGATGTCGAGCCTTCGAATCTCAACGACCGCGGTGCAGGGGGCGCTGGCGTTCGTCCCATCTTGACCTGGATCGGGCGGAATAAAAGTATTAGGGAGCACGACGAACTTTCCATCGGACGACCATGCCGCTTTTAGATCCGCCCACCATCCCGCCGCGTTGCCCACAGGGGCTCTGGTTAAACGCGCGACACGTCCGCTCGACAAGTCGACGGCGGCGTATTCGCTGACGGAACCGCTTTGATTGCGCGCGACAGGGTCTTGATGTCCCGCCTTGATCGAATAGGCACCGGAAGGATAGGCGGAAGGGTACATGGCAACCCATTCCTGCGGCACATCGTTAACCGTAAGCGCGGTTACGACAGACTGTCCATCGGGCGAAAGCGCAAGCGCCATCTGGCCATCGAACCGAATCGGAATGGGCTGACCGCTTCGGTTGCGAACCAGGAACCGCCTGCCATCGACGACCGCCCAGAGCTCACTCACGTCATACCCCGCAAGTGTTGTAAAGCGCAACTCGCCACTCGCTCCGAACAACAGGTCATAAATCGTGTGACCCCTCGCAGGAATGGCGGCAGATCGGTTTTCCCGAATCTCGGCTTGGCGCGTCTCAGGGCTCTGAATGCAATAGACGTAGTGGCTTCGATCGCGAATATCGAAGCTAGTCACCTGTTGATCGCCCGGCGTGAGAGTCAAAATGTTTTTTGTGCTGAGGTCCGCGAGGAAGAGTTGGTCCTTGCCGACCGAAGTCTTGGCGAGGAAAGCGAAGCCTTTCGAGTCGGAGAGCCACTGGATATTTTTGATAATCGGACCGTCACGGTAAGAGGACTTGGCGAACGTCCAAACTGCTGCGGGCTCTTTGCCGTTCGATGAGGATTGAAGGAATCGCCCGATACTCGCAGTTCGGTACACGCGAAGAGTCGATTCTGGACGGTTGATATCCATGCGTCCGCGCTCCGTATCGACGACGAAAAACTCGCCGTTCGGCGAAAAGGTAATCGGCTCGGCCTGAACTGTGTACGGGTCCCCAAAGTGCGAGAGGCCGATATCGTCGGCTACAGTGAAGCGCCTCTTTTCGTGCGTCGAATGACAAATCGCTGGCCAGATCAGGGCCACGAGGAGCAGCGAGAGGAGCCGCCGCATCGAGAGGGAGCTCGCGGGCTTTCTTGGCTCGATCGGCATAGTGAACACAGTTCTGACCTTATCCATCAGCGATCGACTCAACTGGGCCATCAAAAGGAGAGTTTTAAGGAAAGCTGCAGCGACCTGGGACCGCCTTCCTGGAAAAGCGGATTGAGTCCTCCTAGACCGTTGTTGAGCATCTGGGAGGATGCAAGGTAAGTCGGACCGTAGCCGATGTACCCGAGCGGATTCGAAAAATTAGGGTGGTTCAGAAGATTAAACGCATCTACACGGAACTGCAGGCCCAGCCGATCGGTCAAAGAAAATTTCCGTACGATCGACAGGTCGAGTTCGGTGAGCCCGAATCCCCGGATGTCGTTACGACCTTCGCTTCCCTGCTCGCCAGCCGCGGGGATCGCGAATGCATTTGGATTTAGGCTCTTGCCACCTCCCGCCGTCGGATTGGCGATCCAAATAGGCTGACCCGGAACCAGGTCCGGGCGCGGGGGCACGCCCGAAATCGTCGAGGTAAGAACGGAGGCATTAAAGGGAAACCCGGTCCTTGCGACAATCAGTCCGTCGAGAGACCAGTCGCGAGTCAGGGCAGACCAGAACTCTTGTCTGGATGCCTTTGGAATCGAATAGCTAAACCCCGCCGAGAAACTTTGGCCAACGTCGAACGCGGAGGAAGAGTAGTCTCTGGCGGCAGAAAGTACGGCGCTCGAAACGGCCGTGGCGTCGACCGTATCGTCCGAAGCGTTATCAAGGGAATGGGACCACGTGTAATTCAGCAATACCTGTAGCTGTGCGGCGATGGGTCGGCGATATTGAATTTGCAATGCGTTGTAGTTGGACCGCGCACTGTTTTGCGTCAGCAGAAACACGCCGGAGAAGTTTATATTCGGCTGGTCGAGGCCCTCTTGGCGCAACAGGTCGCGTCCCGCTTGCCCGACGTAGGTCAGGGACAAGGCTTGCTGGCCACCCAACGATTTCTCAAGTGCGACGTTCCACTGGTAGGAGCGCGGAAGTTTCAAATTTGGCCCGAATCCCGCCGTGTCGACGGGATACGGAGGCAGCAGGGAAATGATCGGGACGTAAGGCGTCGCGTCGGCGAGAGGAAGCGATGCGGTGGGGCAGCATTGGGAGGCTGAATTGGGAAAGGTCGCTCCGAGGAAACCCGCGGCGTCCGTTCCCAGATCGTAGAAAATGCCCGCGCCCGCCCGCAGCACCAGGCTCCCGTTCGATGTCAGACTGTAGGCTACGCCGACGCGCGGTGCAAAATTCGAATAGGTTGTGCTCCACAACGAACTGCCTGCCGGTGCCGGGGCGATGGCGGCGGGGTTATTTACGTTTTGCCAAGCCGCAAGAGTTGTAGCGCCCCTTCCCGATGGCGCCGGATTGAGTTCCCATCGCAGGCCATATACTAGAGTCATTCTCGAATTGATTTTCCAAGTGTCCTGGCCGTAGAGACCGGTCGCTTGAAACAGAAACTTTGTAGGCTTGGTATTGAGCCCGTAGATACCGTAGTCCGCTTCGCTGGTAGCCAAGAAATTGGACACACTGCTCACAATGTATTCCAGTGCGGGCGATGGACTGAGGTTCAGGTAGATGGCGCGGTAGTCGCCGCCGAATTTCCACCGGTGCGTTCCGTGCGATAGGGTGAAATCGTCCGCGAAATTGAGCTGCGTGCTTCGATTTTTTGCTTCTGGCCCGGTCGAATAAAACCCCGTATCGAGCGTGCCAAACTCGAGATCAAAGCTGCCCGGATTCAAGAGATTGGGCCCGAGAACGCTGAGACTCGGGGGCACGGCTCCGCCAAAGGAGTCCAAACTCGTCACGCCACTGGCACTTTGCGTGGAGTAGTTCGCCCGGAAGTTATTCGCCATAAGGGGGCTCAGCACGAGCGTCGCACCGACTGTTACCGTTCGGGTCCCGATGTCGGTTGCAGCGACCTCGCTCAGCGTGTTCGTTCGCGCCGCCGTTGAGGAGGGAGCTTCGTTATAACGCCCGAAGATCGACAAGCGCTCATTGACCGTATGATCCACACGGATGCTTCCCGCATTCAGAGTCGAGGGATTCGAAAAGTTTCCAGTGAATGGTTCGGTGTAAACGCCGGGAGTGATCGTTCCGCCCGGAGGTTGGGGATAGGCGTCAAGAAACGGAGCGATCGCACTGGGGGCCGTGGTCCTCGCAAACAAGGACGGTACCTCGACGACCGTCGTTTCGGGTTGGCGCAGCCGTGCTCCTTCGTACGAGACGAACACGAAGGTCTTGTCCTTTTGAATCGGTCCTCCCAAGAATCCGCCGAAGTCATTGTGTCGTTCGGCAGCGCGCGGTTGCCCCGACTGGTTTGCAAACCAATCGTTGGCATCGAGAACATTATTGCGAAAGTATTCGTAGACGCCTCCGTGAAAATCATTGGTGCCCGAACGCGTCGTTAGTATCACTTGTCCGCCCGGCGAGCGGCCAAATTCCGGCGCGAAGGAAGACGTCTCCACTCGAAATTCCTCGAGATCCTCGACCGAGACGAGGCTGCTGGTTCCACCGAGGGCGCTGAAAGCTTGTGTTGCGCCGCCGGAAGTCCCGACGGACGACTGGGCCGATACACCGAAGTTCCCCGAGACACCGTCGATGAGGAAGTTATTCGCGCTGGTCCTCTGACCCGCGATGCTGAATTGACCCTGGTTGTACGTGCTCGTCGCCGCTATCACTACTCCGGGTGTGAGCTGCAGCAGCGCGTTGAAACTTCGCCCATTGAGGGGAAGGTTCTCGACAAACTGCCGGTCGATCACCGTACTCACCGAACCCGATTCCGTATTCACCAGGGGAGCACCGCCCGTAACGGTCACGACTTCGGAAGCGGCTCCGACTGGAAGAGTGAAATTGATGGCGAGCGAGTCTTGAACGTTCAGGATGATGTCGGGTTTGATCAGGGTCTTGAATCCGATCTTGGAGACCTGCAGCCGATACGGACCGGGTGGGAGATTGGTCACGACGTAGATGCCTTCGTCGTTCGTCTTGCCGGTGTACTGGACACCCGTTGCGTCGTTCGCAATCCGGATTTCGGCACCCGGAATTATGCTTCCGGAAGGGTCGAGCACCAGACCGTTGATGATTCCGTTTGGTGACTGCGCAGATAAGCAACCCGCCAAGATAAGGGTCACGACTCCAAGAAAACCCATCCTTCGCAGTCCCATGTTGTTTCTCCTCCGGGAAATGAATTGCGTCGTTCTTCTTAAGCCTACGGAAGGACAAGCGGAAGATGTACCGTGGCGCTGTCATCGGAGAACGAACTGACCATACCAAGGAAGCAAGTAACTAAGGGTGATTTGGTCCGATCTTGAGGTAGGTAAAAAGAAGAGGACTCCCGCTGGGCTTGGCGCTGCCGCCATTCGGTTCAACGGTCACGAAAACCGCATCGATCTGTTCGAGCGTCTTGGGATCATCGAACTTGAGTACCCATCGTTTCTTTGCGGCGCTGTCTTCATAGAAGATTCCGAGGTTCAAGGCTTGCCCTCGGTCGGGCCCATGTTTTCCCCAGGCCTGGAATGTGCTCGCCGTTCGGACGCCGGCCTCTTTGTCGAGATCGTAGGCGTAGAAGACAAGCGACTTTCCCTTGGTGTAGAAAACGCGGCCGTAAGGTTTTTGCGTAACCCCATCGCCGGCCACGTTATAAATCTCCGCGATATAGAGGTCCCGCGCTCCGATCAATTCCCGCACGTCACGGTCGTGGGCGAGCAAGTCCTGCTGTTTGCTGAGAGTCTGTTCTCGGTCGCGAAGCTGCGCATGGAGATCGTTCACCTGGGCTGCCAGGCTATCGGCGCGCGATTCGCCCTGAAGCCGCTGCCGTTCGAGCGAAGCGAGCTGATCTTGAGTTTTTTGGAGGGAAGCCTGCGCAGCGTCGCGCTGCTGCGCGAGAGTGCTTCGGTCTCGAGCGCTTTCCTGTTTCTGGCCTTCGTCCCTTTGGATCGATTCTTCGAGATTGGCTTGCGCGCTTTTCATTTCGTCGAGTGAAGCCGACTGTATTTGTGTTTCGTGCCGGAGGTCGGAGATGACGCGGTCGCGCTTCGCGAGTTCCGTTCGCAAACCGTCGCGCTCGTGCCCGGCATCGCTCATCTGCTGTTCCAGGGCCTCGATTCGCGTGTCGGGCGCGTCCGAGATCGTTTGAGTCGATGCGACACTGTGGCTTCTGCCGGTTCTGTAGGCAAAGATGCCCAGGGCTACGGTCAGCAGGATGCAAGCCGCGAAGGGAAGCCAAACGTAGTTCCAATTGATTTGGGTGCGGCGATGTCCGTTTCTTTGAGCGAAGGCAAAACCTCTTTGCCCGGCGTGGGGTCGAGCGTCTGCTTCGTTCGCGTCCATCCGCAGTCGCACCGGTGGGTCAAGAGATGCAGCTGGCTCTGACTTCGTTTGGGGTGACACGAAGGGTTCGGAAGAATCGGCGGAAGGTCCGGCGGATAATTTCGAGGCGAGAAATGGGACGCCTAGATCTACGGCAGCCTCGAACTCATGCAACGCTTGCCGGCAATCGGCGCACCCCGAAAGGTGCGCGTCGAGCTTGCTCTTCTCTTGTTCGCTTAGCTCGCCCGACGTGGATACGGCACACAGTTCGAGGAATTCGTCATGAGGTTGCATCTTGAGCCGCTTCCCGATCCCTGGATCTCGCTATCTATTTAGCACACCCTTCGGTGGGTTGCCGATCATTTGCGAATATTTCCTTGCGTAGCTTGTCGAGCGCTCGATAGTAGTGGTGCCGGACGTTCCCGAGCGGTTGGCCCAGTTTTTTGCTGGCCTCTGCTAGCGTGTATCCATCGAAAAAGTAGAGGCGCAGAGTCTCGCGTTGATCAGCCGACAACCCATTCACGATTTTCTCTAAACCATTACGGCCAAAAACAGCTTCCGCGGAATAATCGCTTTCCGTGGTCGGGTTTCCGACCACTTGCGTGCTATTTGGTTGAATGGGCGGTGCGTAAAACTGGCGGGTCTTCAGATAACGTCGCCGGTCGATGGCCCGGTGATACGCCATCTGGACGAGCCAGGACCGCGCCGTGCTTTTGGAGCTGTCGAAGATTCCGCACTTCCGTTCGATAAAGAGAAACAAGTCTTGCACGAGGTCTTCTGCCTCGGCTGCATCTCTCAAGATGCGTAGCGCCACGCTTCGAGTCAGCCGCGCATAACGCTCAAAGAGCGCGGCGAGGGCTTCGCGATCGCCCGTGCAGAGCCGCGCGATGAGGGATTCGTCCGAAGCGCCTGTTAAAGATATGTCATGGACTCTCAAAACGGGCACAGCGGTGGCTCTTTCTCCGGTGATGCGGAGCAATGGGAACCGGCTTGCCGCGAGACTGTCCATCGCCTCCCCTCAGACTCTACAAAGCTTAGGTTTTGCTTCATCAAAAGTGATGGGTTTTCCCCGTTGGTTTATATCCATCACCTTCGCCACACTGAATTCCTCATGCCGCACGATCGGCAAATTCAACCCAGATCAGGTCCTGAAAAGGCTTTGGGAAGTGTGTTGCGTGAGATTCGAAAGCAGGCAGGACTTTCCCAACTCGACGTTTACGTCAAGTTCGGCATAGATAGAACACAGTTGAGCGCGATCGAACGTGGTGTACAAAGCCCGACCCTCAGGACGATTGTTCGGTTTTCGAAAGCGTACCGCGTGAATCTCACCGAGATGATGCGGCGTACCGAGAAATCCCGCTTCTATCATCCCTAGCAAGTACCGATGATCGCGTTGACAAACATATGCTCGGCGCGTCAACGCAAGGCTATATCAATACTATATCTTTTACTCGGAATTGTATACACGGATTCCTTTTAAAACACGGAATCGTGAATTAGCTATATGGCTAATGTTTAGTCGACATGGCTCACGATCTAAAGCACCTATTCGGAAAGCGCCTCGCCACGCTGCGGGAATCAAAGAACCAGAAGCAGCATCAATTGGGCAGGCGAATCGGCAAGACTGATAAATACATCAGCGATATCGAAACAGGACGAATCTATCCGCGCCCTAAGATTATGGTGGCACTAGCGGAGGCGCTTGAATTGCCGGTCAGCGCGTTCTATTTCTTCGAAGGCGTGGACGACGATCCTAAATCCCTACGAAAGAGCATCGATAGCCTAGTGGCGGTGAGCAGCGCGAGCCGGCTCCGCAGATTCCTGCGTCATATGCTCGTTTCTCTGGAAGAGTAAACCGACCCGAAACCTCCGTCGCACGTGGCTCGACACATCGCCGTGAAACATCGCTCCCAATTCGCCAAACGCGTTCGTCGCCTGAGAAAGAGCGCCAAACTCAGCCTGGAGAAGGCCGCCGAACGTGGTGACATAACAGCGAATTTTTGGGGAGATGTTGAACGCGGAAAGAAAGTTCCGAGCCTTGATACGATCGTAGCAATGGCCAACGGACTCAGCCTTTCCCCACGGATTCTTTTGTCTCTCGAAAGAGAGGACGACGAACGGGATCTTCGAAAGCGGATCGAGACTCTTTTGAATCGATGTACGCCTCAGCGGCTCGAACTAATCCACAGAGTGATCAGCGTCCTGGCCGAGCCATAGCCGCCATACCGCGACCCATTTTTCTACCTCTCTCGCTGTGGTCGCGATCCCGACCGTTTTTCGGCAATTCGACTTCTGGCAGGACTTGATCGCGGCATGTACAAGAAATAACAGCGCGGCTCCCTTTGCGTCCCAATCTGCGTTTGGCTCCCGACGATCAAGTATTTCCAACCCGTCACCAAGCAATCCGCTGGATTCCCGGTACCAGGTCAAACTGCTGATCACGGCTTAGGATGGGAACGCCGTGTTGCCGGCAGAGCGCGGCAATCCACAAGTCGTTCGCAGGAATTGGCTTTCCCACCCTTTTCAACTCCAGACCAATCGCTGCATAGTGATGAGTAGTTTCTTCATCGATGTCGAGCACGCTCACTGCGGCGACCCACTCCCGAAGCCCTCGTAGGTTGTCCGATGCCGGGACTGCGCGATCCCAAACCGGTATTCCCCCAAAACGATTACCGGCACCGCCAGGCGCTCGGCGCGGGCCACAATTTCCAAGGCTCCCGGTTCGCGTTCGGCAGCAGCAGATAAGGCATTCGTATCCAGAATCAAACCCACATCTCCGTATCGATCTTCTCGGAATCCCGCCCGATAAGGCGGTTGATGCGCGCGCTTTCCTTGCGCAAATGCTTCAGCTTGCCCATAAGTTTCATCCAG
>Ga0302324_100025899_pt1 | contig 11229 bp, 10 predicted proteins | sample Palsa_T0_1_FD_201949 | JGI IMG/M metagenome (GOLD analysis project Ga0302324, IMG submission 201949) | Peat permafrost microbial communities from Stordalen Mire near Abisko, Sweden - Palsa_T0_1 | ecosystem: Environmental > Terrestrial > Soil > Palsa > Peat permafrost | place: Sweden: Abisko... | reverse complement strand
AGCGCGTCCTGCAGCATGTTCCCCCACGACGGTTGGGGCGGTTGAACGCCCAAGCCGAAGAACGACAGTGACGATTCGGCGAGGATGTTGTCCCCGATCGCAAACGCCGCTGCCACGAACACCGGTCCGAGCGCGTTCGGAATGAGATGACGGAAGAGCAGCCGCGTTTGAGATGCGCCGAGCGCACGCGCAGCTTCCACGAAATCGCGATCGCGTAACGAGAGCACTTCAGCCCGAACCAGGCGCGCGAGGCCCGGCCACGCCGTCAGGCCGATGATCGCAATGATCGTGCCCAGCGAAAACTGGTTCGTCAGGGCGGCCACGATCAGCAACAGAAAGAACGTCGGGAACGAGAGGATCGCGTCGACGAAACGCATCATGAGACTATCGACCGCTCCCCCCGCCAAACCCGCAACGGCCCCGTAGAGAATGCCGATGCTGAACGAAACGAGCATTGCCGCCGCGCCCACGAGCAGCGAGACGCGCGCGCCGTAAAGCGTGCGCACGAACTCGTCGCGGCCGAGCAGATCGGTGCCGAACCAATGCGCGGGCGAAGGCGCTTCGGGCGTACCCATCAGGCTGTGGACGATGTCGTTGGGGGGCTGGGTATCGATGAGCGGCCCGAAGACGGCGGCCGCGAGAACGAGCAGTGCGAACGCCGCACCGGCTAGCGCGAAACGCTCGCGCATGAATCGTCGCAGGGCCCGCATCAGCCGTACCTGATCCGGGGGTCGACGATTGCGTAGGCGATGTCGGCCAAGAGGTTGCCGAGCACGATGAGCACGGCGGTCAACATCGTAACGGCCATCAGCGTCGGATAATCGCGCGAGAAAATCGACGTGAACGTGAGATAGCCGACGCCCGGAATCGAAAAGACGTACTCGACGAAATACGCTCCGCCGACCAGCGCCGGCAGGCTCAGCCCCAAGAGCGTCACGATCGGCAGCAGCGCGTTTCGAAAGGCGTGCCGGACCAAGACGTCGCGCTCCGAGAGCCCCTTGCTGCGGGCCGTTCGGACATACCCCGACGTCATCGCCTCGATGATCGAGCTGCGCTGGTAGCGCATCCAGCTCACGAAACTCACCAGAGCGATCGCGATCACCGGCAGTGCCAGATGCCACAGCCGGTCGAGTGGATCGTCTTCATGACCGAGCGAGGACAATCCCGAGGACGGAAACCAGCGTAACTGCACGGCAAAGAGGTCGATCAAGACAATCGAAAGCCAGAACACCGGCATGCCGTAAAAGACGAAGCCGACTGCCGAGGATACGTTGTCGAAGAGCGAACCTCGATGCGCGCCGGCATAGATGCCGATCGGCAACGCGATCAGCAGCGTCAGCAGCAGCGCGAGACCGACCATCTCCATCGTCACCGGCAACCGCTCGAGCACCTTCGCGATCACCGGGCGCGAGTCGACGTACGACGTCCCGAGCGACCCGTGGAGAAGCAGTTGTTTCAACCAGAAAAAATACTGGACGTACCACGGCTTGTCCAGACCGTAGAGCGCATTGATTCGCGCAACGACAGCCGGCGACAAAGGGCCCCGCGGTCCGAGAACCGCCGCCGGACCTCCGGGCGCGAGCGCCATCATCGCGTAGGTCACGATGCTGATGAACAGCAACAGTGGAATGGCACCGAGGAGGCGCCGAATGATGTAGCTCGTCACGGGCTGACGGTCCAGTCTTCGACGTTGTAATAGAGCAGCGGCGTCTGCAGCGTCGTCTTGGGATCGAGGCGCAAACGGGCCGAATGAGCCAAGCCTGCGAAGCGTCCGAAGAGATAAAAGACGGGGACCTGATCGGCAATTTCTCGCTGGACGGCAACGTAGATCGCGCGGCGCTTGGTGTCGTCGAGCTCCGTTCGCCCCGCCTGCAGCTCGCGATCGAGCACCGGATCGCTGAAGCGTCCCTGGTTATTGCCCCCGGGTGGAATCGACGCGGTAGAAAGCTGGCCGGTCAAATCGGCGTCGGGATCGACGGTACCTCCGAATCCCTCGGCGCTGAGATCGAAGTTCCCCTTGTACGATCGGTCGAGGATCGACGGAAAATCGAGGATGCGCAAGCGCACGTCGATGCCGACGACCTTCCAATCGGCGATGAAAGCGAGCATCTCATCGGTGAGAATGACGGAACCCTGATTGAGCAGCAGCTCGAACGCGAGACGCGTTTTCCCGCGGTGCCTGACGCCGTCCGGCCCGAGTCGCCAACCCGCCGCATCGAGGATCGCGCGCGCCTTCGCCGGGTCATACGGGTATTGCCGCACGTTGGAGGTGTGCCAATGCGTCAGCGCATCGGGAATGAGGCCGTCGGGCAATGGCACCTTGTTCGCCATGAATCCGCGAACGACCGCAGCTCGGTCCTGGGCGTACATCATCGCGCGCCGTACGTTCACGTCGCTCAATCCGGGCCGGCGAACGTTCGGCATGATAACGTCGTCGTACACCGACCCGAACGTCAGCAGTCGCAACTGCGGGGCTGTCCGCAGATAGAGTATGTAGCGCGTCGACGCCAGGTCATCATCCAGATCGGCGGATCCGTTGGCCATCGCGTCGGAGATGGCTTGGTCATCGAAGATCGTGCGGACGTCGATGCGCTGGATATGGGGCTGCCGCCAAGCATAGGGGTTGCGCACGAAGACGGTCTCGCTGTCGTGAAGCCAGCGCTCGAGCTCGTAGGGCCCGGTTCCGACCGGATGTTCACCGAAGTCGGTCGTGCGCAAACGTTCGTGCGGAACCTTCCCGAGGATATGGGCCGGTAGGATGCTGGCCTCGTCACCGAGTGCCGTTAGCGTAAAGACCGCGCTGGGATAGTCGAGGTCGAAGCGGACGCGATAGGGCCCTTCGGCAATGACGCGTTTGATGTACGAAAAATCAGCGGCTTCCACCGCCGCCGTCTTCGGATCGATCAGTGCATCGTAGGTGAAAACGACGTCCTTGGACGTAAACGGCACCCCATCCGACCAGCGGACGCCGTGCCGAAGAGTTACCGTCCAAACCGTGCCGTCGGAAGAGTGCGACCACGATGTTGCCAGACGTGGATGGGGCAGGTAGTCCGGACCAATGTAGGAGAGTGACTCGTAGAGCAACTGGGCGTAGTCTTGGCCGTCTTCTTCCGACTCGGCGAAAAGCGGGTTCATCGTCTCACCGTCGGCGCGAATAACCCAGACGACCGTGTTCGGATCGCGACCCGGCGTTGCTTGGGCCGTGCAACCGCCGAGCAACAGCGTTGCGATTAGCGCAGCCTTGGCGACGCTTCCGAGGAGCGGGCGGGCGCGAGACATTCAGCCTCGTACATCCACGACCACGTTGCCGAAACTGCCGGCTTCGACTCGCTCGTGCGCGTCGACGATGCGCTCCAGCGAAAAGCGGTCTCCGAGCGCGTGCTGGAGTTTGCCGGCTGCCAGCAGGCCATTCAATGCGGTGGTGTAGGTTGCGCGCTGCGCGTCGGTAAGCGTATAGACGAGGATGAACTGCAGCGTCGTGCTGGTGGGGATGAACGACGGGATCGGGATCGGGCCACTGCCCGAACCGTAGACGACGGCTTTACCGTGATCGACCAGCACGTCCTGATACGTCGTCACGTTGGCCTTCAGGTCGACCTCGATGATGCGGTCCACGCCTCTGCCGGCCGTGATCTCGGCGATGCGCGTCTTGCGGTCTTCGGTGCGGTAGTTCACGACGTGATCGGAACCCGCGCTGCGAGCGCGTTCCGACTTTTCGTCCGAGCTGACGGTTGCGATGACCGTTGCGCCGTCGAGCTTCGCGAATTGGATCGCGTAGAAGCCGACCGCGCCGGCGCCGCCTTGCACGAGCAGCGTCTGGCCGCGTACGCCACCGTCGAGCATGATCGCGTGATAGGCCGTAAGCGCGGGGATGCCAAGGCACGCACCGACCGCGAAGTCGACGTTATCGGGGAGCTGCACGGCGAAGGCGCTCGGCAGCACGCAGTATTCCGCCGCCGTCCCGAACGGGCGTTTGTACTGCGCGTTGAACGTCCAGACGCGTTCGCCGATGCGCGCTTGCGGGACGCCGGCGCCGACCGCGTCGATCGTGCCCGCGCCGTCGCTGTGCGGGATCACCAGCGGAAACTCCGCCGGCTTGCCGACCGGGGCGGCGCCACGGCGTTTTACGTCGGAGGGGTTCACGCCCGACGTTGCCAGCTTGACGCGCACCTCGCCGGGGCCGGGATCCGGTGTGGGGACGTCGCGGATGGTGAGCACGTCGGCGGCCGGGCCGGTGTGGGTGAACGTGGCTGCGCGCATGAGTTAGGGCGGCCCTTCGACGTCGCTCAGGGTGACGGCTAGGCGCGATGCTGCCTGAAATCGTTGTAACGTGACTTCGTCGGTGCGGTCTATTTGTAGCGGGGTAATGCTGGCGTAGCCGGCGTCGACGGCGACGGTGTCGGTGTTGTCGCTGCCGCCGATGTGCGACATGTCCCACACCCAGTAGTACGCGGCTTGCGTGTCGTCGGCGTTGCCTTCAGCGCGCGCGAGACGCTCGGCGTACTGCTTGCGGCCTTGCCGCGTGAAGCGCACGCCGCGCAGAACGGCCAGGTTCGGAACGTTCACGTTCCAGTACGTCCCAGGCGGCAGCGGTTCGCGCAGGACGCCGGCGGCCAAATCGCGCGCTACCGTTGCAGCGACGTCCCAATAGTGGACCGTATCGAACCTCGGCCACGACGACACGAGCGAGACCGCGATCGCGGGAATACCGACGATCGTGGCTTCGACGGCCGCGGCGACCGTGCCGGAGTAGTTCACGTCGTCGGCGAGATTGGCGCCGCGATTGATGCCGCTGACGACCAAATCGGGGCGTCCGCCGCACAGCTCGTTCACGCCCAGCAGCACGCAGTCGGCCGGCGTGCCCGAGCACGCAAAGCGGTGCAAGTCGCCATCGTGCATCGCTTGCGCGCGCACCGCTTGTTGCACCGAGATCGAGTGACTCGTGCCGCTGCGATCGCCGTCGGGCGCCACGACCGTTACCTCACCGAGCGTTTGCAGCACGCGCGCCAGCACCGCGATCCCCTCGGCATCGATTCCGTCATCGTTGACGACGAGGATGCGCGGCACGAATTAGGCGGCCTTCGGGTCCACGCCCCGCAGCAGCGACGACATGACGAACGATACGATGCCGAGCACGATCGCGGCCCAGAATGCCGTCCAGAAGCCGTGGACGACGAGGCCCAGGCCCCAGTGGCCGACCCACCAGAACAAGATGCCGTTGATCACGAACGTGAACAGGCCGAGCGTGACGATCTGAATCGGCAGCGTGAGGATGATCAGGATCGGCCGCAAGATCGCGTTGACGATTCCCAAAACGAACGCCGCGACGACCGCGCCCAGCGGGCTCGTCACGGAGACGCCATGACCCGCAAAGAGATGGGCGACGACGATCAGCGCCAACGCGTTGACGATCAGACGGATGATGAAATGCATCATGGTGTCACTTTCCGCACGGAACCGGCCGTTCCGACGGCCTCGCTTAGGGTGGCATATCCGTCGCGCATGAGCAAGACCGCGAGCTCTCGCTTGATACGCGTGACGAGGGCCGTTCCGCCATAGATCAGGCCCGTGTACAGTTGTACCGCGGTTGCGCCGGCACGAATCTTCGCGTATGCTTGCGGTCCGTTCGCGATCCCGCCGACGCCGATCAGCGGCACCGCGCCGTCGGTGAGGGCGGCGACCTGCGCCAGCATCGCGGTCGAACGCGCGAACAGCGGACGGCCCGAAAGCCCACCGCGCTGCGCGGCGTCGCCGCGCAGTCCCTCCGGCCGCTCGAGCGTTGTGTTCGAGACGATGATGCCGTCGATCCGCGCGTCGAGCAGCACGTCGACGAGCAGCGCGAGCAACGCGTCGTCGATGTCGGGCGCAAGCTTGGCGACGAGTTTGGGCGGCACCGGTCCACGGTCGACTGCGGCCACCCGAGCCAGCAGATCGCGCAAGCGCGCCGGATCGAGGAAGACCTTGCCGTTGACGCTGTTCGGACACGAAATGTCGAGCGTGAGGTAATCCGCATAGGCGGAAAAGCGCCCGACCAGGCCGGCGAAATCTTCGACCGGATCGAGGCTGTCAGCATTGCTGGCCAGGTTGATGCCGAGCATGCCGGCCGGCCGTTCGCCGCCGAGACGCCGCACGACGGCCTCGGCACCGTCGTTGGGAAAGCCCATGTTGTTAATCACCGCGGCGTCCTGCGGCAGACGGAAGACGCGCGGGCGCTTGTTGCCGCGCTGCGGCCGCGGCGTCACGCCGCCGATCTCGACGAAGCCGAAGCCCTGCGCGTACATGCGCCGGAACACGCGCGCGTTTTTGTCGAAGCCCGCGGCCAGACCGACCGGGTTGTCGAGCCGGCGGCCGAACAACTCGATCGCGATCCCCGGCTCGTCGACGTGCGGCTGCGGCGGCACGACGTTGGCTTCGAGCGCCCGCAGCGTGAGTTCGTGCGCGCGCTCGGGATCGAGCGCGTGCAGAAATGGCTTGGCGATCGCAAACGGGTCAGGCACTCAGCGCCGCCTTCACCGACGACGCGAGCGCCGGATTCATCCCCTTGACCGCCGCGATCTCATCGACGCTGGCGCGCTTGATCGCGTTGACCGAACCGAAGGCGATCAGCAGCCGCTTGCGGCGCACCGGTCCGACGCCCACCAGCGAATCGAGCGCGGATTTCGTCATCGCCTTGTCGCGGCGATTGCGGTGGTAGGTGATCGCGAAGCGATGGGCTTCGTCGCGAATCCGCATCACCAGGTGCAGTCCGGGCGAGTTGGGCGGCAGCGCGATCGGCTCGGGATTCCCCGGCACGTAGAGCCACTCGTTCTCTTTGGCGAGGCCGGCGACGGGGATTCCGATCATGTCCATGTCGCGGATCACCTCGACGACCGCGCTGAGCTGACCTTTGCCGCCGTCGATCAAAAGCAGATCCGGCTTCTCGTGGAAGCGATCGCGCTTACGCGCCTGCAATTCCAGTGCCGCGGTGGCTGCGTCGCCGTCGCCGACCGGCGGACGGTCGGCGTCGGCGCGCAGGTAGCGCAACCGGCGGCGCAAGGTCTCTTGCATCATCGCGAAATCGTTCGGGCCCTTGTCGTACTGGATCTTGAAGTGGCGATAATCGCTCTTCTTCGCGCGGCCTTCGACGAACACGACCATCGAGCTGACCGCATTCGTCCCCTGGATGTTCGAGATATCGTAGCACTCGATCCGATGCGGCGGCCCGGGGAGGTCGAGCGCCGCCGCCAGCTCGCTGAGCGCGGTCGCCGACGCCGTTTCCTGCGCCTCCTGATGGGCCAGGAACGACTTGAGATTCTGCTCGGCGTTCTTCTGCACGAGCCGCAGGTATTCGGCCCGCTCGCCGCGCTCGGGGCGCAGGATGCGCACGCGCTGACCCTTGACCTCGGTCAGCCACAGCTCGATCACGGTGCCGTCGTCGGGTGCCGATTGCACGAGGATCTCTTTGGGAATCGCGGCTGCTCCGCTGCGGGGACGCCGCGCGTGCTCTTTCTCCGCGACCGGTGACTGCTGATCGCGCGCTGCGCGTAACGCGAGCGGGCTGCCGCCGAGATCGCCGGCCAGCGACGCATCGAGCCCGAGCTGCCCGCTGCGCGCGGTATAAAATTGCTTGAGGAATTCCGAGAACAGCTCGGCGTCCGTGGCGTCGACCGTGCCGTCGAGAATGAAGTGCTCCTGGCCGAGCAGCTTGCCGTTGCGAACCATGAAGACTTGCATGCAAGCTTGGCCGCGGTCGCGCGCGACCGCGATGAGGTCCATGTCGACGCGCGAGCGCCACACGACCTTCTGTGCCTCGATCGTGCGGCGCACCGCGATGATCCGGTCGCGCAAACGGGCCGCGGCCTCGAAGTTGTAGTGCTCCGCCGACTCGGTCATCTCGTGCTGCAGGCGCGCGATCAGCGCCTCGTGATGGCCTTCGAGAAACAGGACGACCTCGTCGACGAGCTTGTCGTAGTCGGGTTCGGACTGGTAGCCGACGCACGGTGCCAGGCAACGCTTGATGTGGTATTGCAGACACGGGCGCTTGCGTTTACCGTCGATCGGTTCGCGGCACGTGCGTAGTGGAAAGACGATGCGCACGAGATCGATTAACTCGCGCAGTCCCGACGCGTTCGTGTACGGGCCGAAGTAGCGCGCGCCGTCGTCGCGCACCACGCGCGTGAAGACGACGCGCGGAAACGGCTCGTTCGTTACCTTCAGGTAGGGAAAGCGTTTGTCGTCGCGCAGCCGCACGTTGAACGCCGGCTGGTGGCGCTTGATCAGGTTCGCTTCGAGGATCAGCGACTCGATCTCGTTCGAGACGACGATCGTGCGCACGTCCACGACGCGCTCGATCATCTTCACCGTGCGGTATGCGTGCGCGGCGCTGTCCTGGAAATAGGAGCGCACGCGGTTGCGCAGCGACACCGCCTTCCCGATGTATAAAATCTGCCCGTCGTCCCCAATCATCATGTAGACGCCGGGCGCGTCGGGGAGTTGCGCCAGCGTGCGCTCGAGCGTCGACTCCATCAAGCCGGAAGGGTTCGTTGCACCTCGCCGATCGCCCAGGCGGCCCAATCGGCCATCGCAGCTTCGTAGCGCAGGCCGGCCTCGAGCGCGATCCGGGCCCAACGCGTCTGGGGGTCGTCGAGGGAGCACAGCTCGGCGTAGCCACGGTAGCGCTCGAGGTGCTCGGTGTGCCGGCGCAGCTGATCTTCAAAGTAGGCGGCGGCGTCTTCCGGGGCGACGAGCCGCAGGAAAAAGACCCGTACCATCGCCTCGTCGCGTGGGTGCTCGGCGGGCATCGTGCCGCTGAGCCAGGCGCGAATCGCGGTTGAACCGGCCTCGGTAATCGCGTAGCGCTGGCTGCCGCGGGGACCGGCCTCGGTCTTGCGGATCAAGCCGGCAGCTTCGAGCTTGGCCAGCTCCGGATAGATCTGGCTATGGCTCGCCGCCCACACGTTGGCCAGGCTGATATCGAAGCTGCGGGTCAGCTCGTAACCTGTGTGCTCGCCGCTGGTAAGGAGACCGAGCAAAAGGTTGCCCAGCACGCCGATCTTCATCGTGGAAGTCTTGACATGTAAGATTTTACATGTAATATGTGACACATAGCTTTCAGCTTAGCACGTTTGCCACCGCGAAGGAAGAGACGCCATGGGAACCGCGACCGCCCCAGCCCCGACCCAAGCCGGTTACCGGACGCCGGTCAGCACCGAGATCGAGGCCTTCGATCTGCCGGTCGAAGGGGCGCTGCCGCCCGAATTGTGCGGCGACTACATCCGCAACGGACCCAATCCGCGCGGAGACGCGAAGCGCAGTCATCTCTTCATCGGCGACGGGATGCTGCACGGCATCCGCATTGAGAACGGGCGCGCGCTGGTCTATCGCAACCGCTGGGTGCGGACGCGCTCCTTCGTCGAGCACGCCCCGCAGGTGCGGCTAAACGGCACGGTCGACCTGACGGTCGGCGTCGCCAACACGAACATCATCGCGCACGGCAAACGGCTCCTGGCGCTGGTCGAGTCGTCGTTTCCCACCGAGGTGACGCGCGAGCTTGCGACGACCGGCGTGTACGATTACGACGGCGCGCTGAAGGGCCCGTTCTCAGCGCACCCGCATCGGGATCCGCGCACCGGCGAGCTGCACGGCTTCGGAATGCAGTTTCGTCCCGCCGCGCTCTTCTACTATCGCATCGATCCAGCCGGGACGCTCGTCGAATCGCGCAACATTCCGGTCAAAGGCGCGACGATGATGCACGATTTCGCGATCAGCGAGAACTACGTGACCTTCATGGATCTGCCGATCGTGTTCGACATGCTCCTGGGGATGCGCGGAAAGTTTCCCTATCGCTGGAGCGACAAGTACGGTGCACGGCTCGGCGTCCTCGATCGCCGCGACGCGCAGGCGGCGGTGCGTTGGTTCGAGATCGAGCCGTGCTACGTCTTCCACGTGATGAACGCGGTCGAGCACGGTGACGAGATTCGCCTGGACGTCGTGCGGTATGAGGAATTGTGGCGCAAGGGCAACGATTCGTTCGATCCGACGACGCTGCACCGGTTTACGATCGATCTCGCGGCCGGCTGCGTGAGCGAAACGACGCTCGACGAACGGTCGATCGAGTTTCCGCGCACCGACGAACGGCAGACCGGCAGCGCCTACCGCTACGGCTATGCCGTCGCCGTCGGCGGTACCGGCGAAGGCAGCAAGGAGCTGCGCAAGTTCGACCTCCAGACCGGCACGTCGGTCGATCACAACTTCGGTCCGGGCCGTGTGCCGGGCGAGATGGTGTTCGTCCCGGCCGCGTCCGGCGAGGACGCCGGCTGGATGGTCGGCTACGTCTACGATGCGGCGCGCGACCGCAGCGACTTCGTCGTCCTCGACGCGAGCAACATCGCCGCTCCGCCGGTGGCGTCCGTGCAATTGCCGGTGCGGGTACCGCTCGGGTTCCACGGGAATTGGATCCCCGATAATGCCTAAGGCCCTCTACCGCAACCTCGGACTGAGCGTGGTCGCACCGCTGATCGCGATCCAACTGCTGCTGCACGCGGGCAGTTCGCCGATCGTCGCGCTGAGCGTCGCGGCGGTGTTTCCGCTGATCGAGCTGGCGTATGAAGCGGTGACGACGCACCGCGTCGGCGTGATCGCGATCGTCGCATTCATCGGCATCGTCGTCGGGTTCGGGCTCTCGTTCGCAACCGGCAACCCGATCTTCGCGCTGCTCAAGGACTCGGTGCTCACCGCCACGTTCGGCGCCGTCTTCCTGGCCACGTTGGCAACGCCGAAGCCGCTGATCTATCGCCTGAACCTCGACCTCGCCGGAAACGATTCGGCGGCGCGCGCGGCGGCCGAGAAACTCTGGGAGAACCCGGCGGCGCAGCGGTCGTTCCGGCTGATCACGCTGGTTTGGGGGCTGGGACTGCTGGCTGAAGCCGTGACCCGGGTGGTCGCGGTCTTCACGCTGCCGATCGCGACGGCGACCAGCGCATCGCCGATCATCGCGGTCGTATTCATCGGTGGCATCTTCCTGTGGACCACGCGTTACGTGAAGGCGCGGCGGGCGGCCGCGGCTCGGGCCGCCGCTTCCGGGTAGAAACAGCGGCCCACGGGGTACGATGCCTCGTGTTGGACTCCAAGCAGCCGTCTCACTGGTACAAGGATGCCGTCATCTACCAATTGCACGTCAAGGCGTTCGCCGACGGCGACGGTGACGGCATCGGCGATTTCGGCGGCCTGATCGAGAAGCTGCCCTACATC
>Ga0302324_100025898_pt1 | contig 11229 bp, 11 predicted proteins | sample Palsa_T0_1_FD_201949 | JGI IMG/M metagenome (GOLD analysis project Ga0302324, IMG submission 201949) | Peat permafrost microbial communities from Stordalen Mire near Abisko, Sweden - Palsa_T0_1 | ecosystem: Environmental > Terrestrial > Soil > Palsa > Peat permafrost | place: Sweden: Abisko... | reverse complement strand
CTGATATCGATCCTATCGCGCAGAAGGCTTATGACTACTACAGCTATAACACGTATGGCGGAATCACTTACGGTAAGACCGCCAGCGTTTTACTGACCCTGGAAAGCATCGTCGGCGAAGACACGATGGCGAAGGCGATGCACACGTATTTCATGAAGTATCGCTTCACTCATCCCACCAAGGAAGATTTTCTGAAGACGATCGAGGAAGTCTCGGGCCAGGATTTGCGCTGGTACTTCACTCAGGCGATCTATGGCTCGCAGGTGATGGACTACAAGGTGCTCAACATTGAGTCCTATCCGGTGGACTGGTATGACGAGGCGACGAAGGGAGCAGGTACGAAGGACGCAGGCACGAATGACGCAAAGAAGAAGGGCCCCGGAAAGAATGCCGACAAAGATACGGTCTACCGATCCTCGGTCTGGTTGCAGCGCAAGGGCGAGTTTGTGATGCCGGTCGAGGTCGAAATCGTTTTCCGGGATAGCGACGATCACCTGGAAAAAGTCCGTGAACACTGGGACGGCGTCAGCCGCTGGACCAAGTTCGCCTACGAAAAGAAAGCCAAGGTCATCTCGGCTGAGATTGATCCTGACCATAAGATACAAATCGACGGAAACGATTTCAACAACAGTAAAACCGTCGAACCCAACGGCAAGCCGGCACGCAAGCTGACGAATTACTGGGTGTTCGTGAGCCAGTGGATCGCTCAGGCACTGGCCTGGTGGGCGGTATAAGCGAGCACGCAGGTGGACCGCGATGGAGAGGGCACGATGAATAGGGGCTATCACTGATGGGCGAGAACAAGATAAACGAGCGTAAGGGTCTTTTGAGCAGCGGCGCCGGCATGGTGATGCACAACAAGCGCTACATCCTCTGGTTTTACGTCCTGAATGTCGCGCTGGCATGGTTTGGTGCTGCTGCATTCAGCAACCAGGCGCACTTGGTGCTCGACAACAGTCTGGTGGCCAATCGACTGGTTCACGGTTTTGACGCGGGCGTGCTCGCTGAGATGTTTATGCACCCGGAGTTCTCACGTGGCACGCTAATCTCAACCCGCGCGGCGGCTGCGGATTTTGCCGTGCTTTTTTTTGTTCTGACTGCACTCTTCCTCCCCGGAGTATTTCAAGGTTATGCATCGACTTATCGTCTGCCCCGCGAGGATTTCTTTCGCGCCTGCGGACGAAACCTGTGGCGCTTTATCCGTCTCCTGTTGATCGCCGGCCTCGTGATGGGAATCGTGGCCGCCTTGTTGTTCGCCATTAACGACGCCCTAATGAAAATGGCGGACGAGAGCACCAACGAGAAGCTGTCCTTCGAAGTGCAAATGACGGGGCTTGCGATAATTTTCCTGGTCATGACGGTCCTGCGCATCTGGTTCGATCTTGCTGAGGTGGATGTCGTTCTGAACGACCAGCGCGCGGTCCGCAAGTCCATCGGCGCGGCCTTTCGGCACACTTTTCGAAATCTTGGACGCCTCCTGGTCAGCTATGTAGTGGCCACGATTGCGGCCGCGGTCATCCTGGTCGGCGGCCTCCTGTTTTGGAGGAAAGCGGTGCGGCCGGAGAACGTGCTTGGTGCCGTTCTAGTCAGTCAACTTACTTTGCTGCTGTTATTGATCCCGCGCTTTTGGCAGCGCGGCGTAGCGGTCACTTATTGGCAGCAGGAAATGTTGGTGCCCATGGTGGCAATGCAGCCGGCCACGAGCTACCCGGTCGTGCCCCGGCCAATCGAACCGGCTCCAGTTCCGACGGACACGATTCCAGAGGCCGCGCCCGCCATCCCGAATATTCCCCCAGAGCCACAGTAGTCCCTATGTGGGGCCGCCCCCGGCTGTCCGTCGGGCCAAAGGCCCGGGGCCTGTCCACGAAGAGGATTGCCGCTAGTTAAGAGTCGAGCTGCGCTCGACGGACAGCCGAGGCCGGCTCTCCCACATGAACCTTTGAACCTAGAGCAGCACGACAGTGATGCCTCGATTGCGGCGGCCGAGGTCAGCATCGCTCTTCAACGCCGAATGGGCCTGCAGCAGTCGCCAGGTGGCTTCGTCCGACTTAGCCCAGTTCTCGCCAAAGATACAACCGCAAAGCTGGCCTTGCTCCACCAGTTCGCGCAAGCGCTTCTGCACTGCAATACCTATATCGCCGCCGGCTCCGCTCGAACCATAACCGTGGATCACTTTCAGCAGCGCGTGTTTTTCCTGCCGAGCCACCGCCAGTTCTCGATCGAGTCGTTGTAAAGCTTCCTGCACCGAAGGCATATCCGACTTGAGGTTGACGGTGCGAATGGCTTCCCTCTCGGCTCTCACTGACAGCGACCTAGGGTCTAACTGGAACGCTGGCGCGGAAAAATGGTGAATTTCTTGCGTCCGGGGAGGCGGTAGGTTTCGAAGTCGTCGTGATCGATCGTCAGGATCGTGCTAAGACGCTCGCGGGCGGCAAGGTGAACCAGCGTCGCGTCGGCGAAATCCATGGGGCGGTCGGCGTAGTTGTCCATAAGGGCCTCAATCTGTGATAAATCCTCGTTCATGATCGAGGCCATTCGAATCGCGCCCGCCCGTAGAAGGCGCCATACTCCGCGGGAGTCGACAACCTCCGGCCGCGCGAGATGAAAAACTTCCGTGAGCACCGCTTCGCTCGTGAGAAGAGGCAGGCGACTACTGTTGTAGGCTTGGACGCAAGCCTCGTGCCATCGGTCCCGACGGTCGACTAGCGCCAGGATGACCCCGGTATCAATCAGCGCGGCGGGAACTGCGCCGGCCGAAACGCCGATCGAGCGCATTGGACTCCTTCAAATGCTTTTGGTAGATGATTTCCCGAACCAGTTCGCCGGCTCTCTCGCCTCGGGTCGGATCGTCACCTGCCGCGGAACCGATTGCCGCCATAGCCCGCTTGCGAATCTCAGCCTGTTGCGCCTCGTCGTCGGAGTGCCCATTGCGACGTTCCGCGAGCCAGTCGGCAGTCACGTGATCCAGCAAACTGGATAGAGAAGTGCCTTCGCGGCGGGCTTCCGCTTCCAATTGGGCTTTTGTCTCGGCAGACAAACGCCAACTGTAGACCTCGGTCTTCATGCGCACTACAGTGTAGTGCATCGGTATAGAGGCTGGCAAGAGCGCGTCGGACCCTTTTTCCTACGCTTTCCGGCTCCGCCCGATCGCGTCCCGCGCCTCTTTGTCTGCCGTCTTGCGGCGCTCGGTTTCCCGTTTATCCCAGAGCTGCTTGCCTTTGGCGAGAGCCAGTTCAAGCTTCACTTTGCCATTTTTGAAGTAGAGCCGGGTAGGAATCAGGGTAAGACCCTTTTGCTGCGTCTTGCCGATCAGCTTACGGATCTCCTCCCGGTGCATCAGCAGTTTCCGGGTGCGTAAGGGGGCGTGATTGAAGATGTTGCCGTGCTCGTAGGGGCCGATATGGGCATTCAGCAGCCAGAGTTCGTTGTCCTTGACCAAGCCATACGAATCCTTCAGATTGGCCAGCCCGCCGCGGATGGACTTGACCTCCGTCCCGGTCAAAGCCACCCCCACCTCAAATTTTTCCAGCAAGAAGTAGTTATGTGAAGCGATCCTATTAACGGCGGCATCCCGGTTGCCGGATGCCGTAGGATCGCGCCGGGGCGATTTCTCCGGGCTGGGCTTGGTCTGGTGAGTGGACTGGCGGGCCATAAGGTTGGAGTGCAGAGAGCAAAGAGTAGTTATCTTAACGCAAGTGCGGTCCGGCTACCGGCTGCGGGCTTCTTGGCGTTCAAGCTTCCGAACCAGGCTTTCGCTCTCAGGGGCCAAGGGGCGCTGCTCTTTGGTCCTACGACCAAAGAGTATAACTCTCGTGCGCACAAGCACTTCGGAAGCTGGAAACAGCGATGCTATAATCGCGGCAACGAACCTAATTTTGTGTGACTTTATTGTGTATTGAGCAGTGTTCCCAGTGCGAAAAGATCCGCGTGACTTCGCGGAGCGCCGACGGCCCTGCTTGCCCGGCGAAGACTGTATTAAAGAGGATCATCTCGTGAGGACCATCGAATGAGACGCCTGATGCGCCCGGCACTCTTGCTGTTGCTGGTCGCGGTTGCAACTCTCGCCGGCATCGCCGCCGACAAGGCCAAGAGTTTTTACCTCAAAGGCCAGGACGCCGAGGCTCGCCAGAATCCCGAAGCGGCTTACGATTTCTACAAGCAAGCCTACGACCTCAAACCTAAAGACCTGCGCTACCGGTCGGCCTTTGAACACTCGCGCTTTGAAGCGGCCGCTTCGCTGGTCCATCGCGGGCAGAAGCTGCGCGATGATGGCAAGCTCGAGGACGCCGTGGGCCTGTTCCAGAAAGCGCTGACGATCGATCCTTCACTCTTCATCGCCAAGCAGGAACTGGACCGCACGGTGAAGATGATTAATGACATGAGAAGTCCTCCGCCGCAAGCCGCGGGCCCCCCGATCGGCCTGGAGCGGAGGGTGCAGGAGGCCCCTGGACCGGTCGAGATGGCTGCCATCTCGAACACTCCCATTACGGTGAAGATGCTGGCCACCAAGTCCGATGTTGTCTACCGCACCGTGGGACAACTGGCAGGCGTCAACGTGCTGTTTGATCCCGACTACACCGCGCGCGTCATCAACGTCGACCTGAATGGAGTCACGCTGGAAGAGGCTTTGGAAATTACCGCCCTGGAGTCGAAAACCTTCTGGCGTCCGGTAACCCCCAATACGATTTTCGTGGCCCAGGATACGCCGGCGAAGCGCAAGGAGCTGGAACAAAGCGTCCTCAAGACTTTTTATCTGTCGAATCTTTCGCAGCCCACCGAACTGCAAGATGTGGTGAACGCAATTCGCGCCGTGCTCGATGTGCAGCGCGTGCAGCAGTTGCTGTCGCAGAACGCCCTGGTGGTGCGCGGAACTCCCGATCAGATCGCCCTGGCGGAAAAGTTAGTGGATGATCTCGACAAGGCCCGTCCCGAAGTAATTATCGACATCGCGGTAATGCAGGTCAGCAAAGACAAGTCGCGCACTTTGGGCTTGAGCCCGCCCACCAGCGCTTCGGTGCAACTGCAAAGCAACCTGAACCCGGTTACGCCCACCACCACGGCCAGCACCGCGACCACGACCACCTCGACCACCGGCACCCCCAACGGACTTAGCCTGAACGAACTCGCCACCCTCAACGCGCAAAACTTCGCGGTCACCATCCCCTCTGCCAACTTGTCGGCCGTGATGGGCGACACCGATACCAAGCTGATCCAGAGCCCCCAGGTTCGCTCCCTGGATGGTCAGAAGGCTTCGCTCAAGATCGGCGAGCGCCTGCCGGTGGCCACCGGATCTTTCCAGCCCGGCATCGGCGGTGTGGGTATTAACCCCCTGGTGAACACTCAATTTCAGTACATCGACGTCGGCGTGAATATTGACGTAACTCCACACGTGCACGCCGACCGCGAAGTTACGCTCAAGATCACCATGGAAATTTCCTCCGAAATCGGGCAGGCGAGCATTGGCGGTATCACCCAACCCATCATCGGCCAGAAAAAGGTCGACCTCGGCGAAATCCGCCTGCGCGATGGGGAGTCCAGTCTGATCGGCGGGATCATGGATGATTCGCAGACCAAATCCCTGGCCGGAATCCCCGGTCTGGCGCAAATTCCGATTCTGAAATATCTATTCGGGCAGGTCTCCACCGACCATTCCGAAGATGAAACCGTTTTCGCCATTACGCCGCACGTGATCCGTGGCACGGATGTCAACGAGATCAACCAGCGACAGATTGAAATCGGCACGGCGAACAACATTTCGCTGCGGCATGTCAGCAGGGTGACACCCGCCCCGGCTGCGAACAGTACGCCCGGCCAGCCGGCAGCACCACAGGGTGCTCAACCAGGCGCACAGCCCGGAATGCCGGCTCCAGGGAATCTACCGCCAACAGGACAATCTCCGGCGCCGAATGGTGCTGCCGCAACCGGAACCCCCAGTTTCCTGTTTGATCCACCCACCATACAAGCCACCAAAGGCAACACCTTTGCCGTGAACCTGGTGATTTCCGGCGCACAAAACGTGTATTCCGTTCCGGTGCAATTGAACTACAACCCGAACATACTCACGCTGGTCAACGTTTCCAATGGCGGATTTCTTTCTCAAGATGGCCAGGCCGTAGCGCTGGTGCACCGCGAGGATGAAACCGTTGGGCAGTTGACGATTACGGCGACGCGTCCACCCGGCGCCGGCGGCGTTTCCGGTCAGGGCACGGTAGTGACCATGACCTTCCAGGCCAAGGCCAGCGGGCAAACTCCGCTGACCATTACCCGCGGCGGCGCCCGCGACCCCGGTTTGCAGGCCATTACCGTCAATGGCGCGCAAGCCGCGGTAACGGTTCAGTGATAAGTGAGGAGCACTAACACTGGGTGCCCCACTTCTCGCCTCTTTTGCGAGAAGTGGGTGAGTGGAAATGATCGGGTCCAATTGATCCTAATTGAACCAAGGAAACAGCCGATACCTCAGACGACAGCGCGAATAACAGTAATGAACCGACCAAGTTCCCATTCCGCCCCAAGCATAAAATCCGGACGCGGTTTCACGCTGATGGAGTTGATCGTTTCGGTCACGATCCTCTCAATCCTCACGCTGATGGCTCTGCCCCTGGCGCGAGTTACGATTCAGCGCGAGCGCGAGAAGCAATTACGCCAGGCCTTATGGGAGATGCGCGACGCCATCGACCGCTACAAAGACGCAGCCGACCGGCAGGCTTTTCAAATCAAGTTGGACAGCCAGGGCTATCCTCCCGATCTGGATACGCTGGTCAAGGGCGTGACCATTCAGGGTGACAAGAAAGTCCGCTTCCTGCGTTCTATCCCTACGGACCCCATGACGAAGAGTAAGGAGTGGGGTCTGCGTTCCATGCAGGATGATCCTGACTCCGACTCCTGGGGTGGTCAGGCGGTATTCGACGTCTACACCAAGTCGGAAGGCACTGCACTCGACGGAACGAAATACAAGGACTGGTAAATGGCGAGGGCCACAAACAAGTTCGGTGTAAGTAGGTCTGGCGCATCTGATTCTGACGCCACTAAGTCTGAGACGACCCGGACTGCGAAGATGCGGACCTTAGCCTTGCGCACATTTTCCCACCGTCGGCAACGCAACCACTCCGAAGGCTTCACCTTACTGGAACTAATGATCGTGCTCACTCTGATCATGATCCTGGCGTCGATTGCGGTTCCGGCGTATAACCAGTCGATCATTCAGGCGCGCGAATCCGTTCTGCGCTCGAACCTGAGCACCCTCCGCAACGTCATCTCGCAGTACACTCTCGACAAGCAAAAGGCTCCGCAGTCGCTCGATGACATCGTATCTGCCGGCTATCTGCGGCAGGTTCCGGTCGATCCTATGACCCGCGAAACCAACTGGGAAGTAGTGCAGGAAGACGTGATGTCGGCGGTCGACCAGACGGACCCGGGCATCACCGACGTCCACTCCGCCTCCACCGGCACAGCCAGCGATGGCACCGCCTACAGTAGTTGGTGATCCTCTTTATCTAGTTGGTAATCCTATTTCCAAATCCTGTCATGCTGAGCGAAGGAGTTCCCCGAGCGAAGCGAGGGAAACTCCGCAGTCGAAGCATCCCTATCCGCACTCGAGATCCCGGAGCGAGACGAGCCCTTATAAACAACACGTTGAACTCCCCCGCGCCCAGCCAGTAACATCAATTCATGCCCGTTGAAACTGAAACCCAGGCCCCTGCATCCATCCGCGCCCCGCGCGGCAATTCCATCACCTGCAAAGGCTGGCAGCAGGAAGCCGCCATGCGGATGTTAATGAATAATCTCGACGAAGAAGTCGCGGAGCGCCCCAAGGATCTGGTCGTGTACGGCGGAACCGGCCGCGCCGCCCGCAGTTGGCCGGCCTACCACGCGATCGTGGCAACCCTGAAGACTCTCGCCAACGACGAGACTTTGCTGGTGCAGTCGGGCAAGCCCGTGGGCGCCTTCAAGACGCACGATCACGCGCCGCGAGTGCTGATCGCGAATTCGAATCTGGTCGGCCACTGGTCGAACTGGGAGAAGTTCAATGAACTGGAGCGCGCCGGTCTGATGATGTATGGCCAGATGACCGCCGGTTCGTGGATTTACATCGGATCGCAAGGAATTGTGCAGGGAACGTTCGAAACATTTTCCGCGGCGGGAGAGAAACATTTTGCTGGCGACCTCGCAGGCAAGCTGATCGCCAGCGGCGGCATGGGCGGCATGGGTGGGGCTCAGCCGCTGGCGGCGACCATGACCGGCGCGGCATTTCTCGGCATCGACGTCGATCCGGAGCGGATCAAGAAGCGACTGAAAACCGGCTATTGCGATTTCATGGTCACCACGCTCGACGAAGCGCTGCGCATTCTGAAGAATGCCGTGCGCAAAAAAGAAAATGTTTCGGTGGGACTGGTTGGCAACTGCGCCGACGTGATTCCAGAACTGGCCGAGCGCGGCGTTGTACCCGACATTTTGACCGACCAGACTTCAGCTCACGATCCTCTGAACGGATATATCCCGAACGGCATGACGCTCTCGGAGGCTGTCGAGTTACGGAAAAACGATCCCCAGGCATATCAGGAAAAGTCCCTCGACGCTATTGCCCGGCACGTAGAAGGTATGTTGCGCCTGCAGAAAATGGGCTCGGTCACGTTCGATTACGGAAACAATATTCGCACCTTCGCCTTTCAGCGCGGCGTGAAGAACGCTTATGACTTCCCCGGATTTGTGCCGGCTTACATTCGCCCGCTGTTCTGCGAAGGCCGCGGACCATTTCGCTGGGTGGCACTGTCGGGCGAACCGTCCGATATTCACGTGACCGATGAACTGGTTCTGGAACTATTCCCTGAAAATCGCATCCTGCGTCGCTGGATCGATCTGGCTCGCAAGCGCATCAAGTTTCAGGGATTGCCGGCACGCATCTGCTGGCTGGGCTACGGCGAGCGAGCACAGTTTGGACTGGCGATAAACGATCTGGTAAAGAAAGGCAGGATCAAGGCGCCCATCGTCATTGGCCGCGATCATCTCGACTGCGGGTCGGTGGCGTCGCCGTTCCGCGAAACCGAAAGCATGAAAGACGGCTCCGATGCGGTCGCCGACTGGCCGCTGCTCAACGCATTGCTGAATACCGCGGCGGGCGCGTCCTGGGTGTCAGTTCACAATGGCGGAGGCGTAGGCATCGGCTACTCGCTCCACGCCGGACAAGTTCTCGTCGCCGACGGCAGCGATAAAATGGCGAATCGCATCGAGCGCGTGCTGACAACGGATCCCGGCATGGGCGTAATTCGCCACGTGGACGCGGGGTACGACGAGGCGAAGGAATTCGCGCAAAAAAGCGGCGTGAGAATACCGATGGGTTAGATTTTGATAGCTCGCATCCTCAGGTAATTTCCCGGAAGGACAATTTCGATTCCCTGGATTCTCTTGCCGAAATATGGACCGAAATGCCGAACATCTCCTGTCAGCAAGTGGGTTGCGCTGGCGGCTATAGCCGCCAGCATGATCGGTACATCCTTACTCGGCAGGATGATTCCACGCGGAATAGGCGATTTACCGGGCTCGAATAGTTCGAGCACCTCAGACAACGCAGCAAGCCGACCCCTCTGATCTTCGGCAGGAAGATTGGCTCGTGCTTCCTCCAGCGCATAGTGGGAACTACACAGGGTGACGTTTCTGAGCTTCCAGAGATGGAGAAGGCCCGCGTCTGTCCTGTAGGCCGCAGAAAACAACGCGTTGGCGCCGAGAAACACCCGATCCATCAAGGTCGCCGGCGAGGAAAGGAATCTGGATCAAGGCCTAACTTTCGGACATCTTTTCGCGCCTTGCGATAATCGGCATCGTCGACGGAGTTCGACAAGAGGAATTCCGCCTTTCGCTCGGGAGAGTATCTTTCGACGGGAACAACTACTGCGGGGCGAATGAGTATCCCATCCTCAGTCTCCTCAGCGACTACGATGCTGCCTTCTTCTATGCCGAAGCGCTTGCGCAGTTTCGCCGGCACCACGATCGCTCCACGCTTCCCGACCCTCGCCGATTGCATCTGTTGGCGCTCGTGAATGACTGATTATACCGAATGCCCGACATTCAGACAAGCCGACCTGTGGTCGGCGGACAGCCGGGGGCGGCTGTCCCCATATGAGCAACTTCTACTTCGCCAGCTCCTCGCGCACCGCGTCATACGCCGGCTTCTTCTGATACTTGTCGTCCCAGAGCAAGGCCCAGCCCTGGCCTTTGTAGAACTGCGGAATCCAGGAATGCTTATCGGTAAACCCCCAGGTTTGAATCACCTTGCAGGCGGGTTGTTGCACGCAGAGAGTGGTGATTTCACGATAGAGTTTTGCTTGCGCGGCTAGCGACGCCGGACCCGAATCGTCGAGCCTGATGTCGAGTTCGGTGATGTGTAACTCCAGACCCAGCTTGGCGAAGCGCTCGAGATTCTTCGCCGCGGACTCGAGCTTCGCCGGATCGTCGAACTTCAGACTGACGTGGAATTGAAATCCGACGCCGTCGACAGGCACGCGGTGCTTCTTGAAATCCTTGACCATGTCATAGATGGCGTCTGACTTTTTGTTGATCACTTCCGCATCGTAGTCGTTATAGAACAGCTCCGCGGCGGGATCGGAGTCATGTGCCCAGCGAAAAACTTGCTCGATGTATTTCGTCCCGTTTCCGGCGCCGATTCCGGGTTGGTCGTACCAGAGAGTGTGGCGCATGGTGCCGTCATCGTTGAAGGCTTCATTAACCACGTCCCAGGCATAGACCTTCGAAGCATAACGTGTCATCACGGTGTGAATGTGGTTTTCGAGAATCGTGGCTAACTGCCCGGGGTCGGGATTAGCTTTACTTATCCACTTCGGCACCTGATTGTGCCAGACCAAAGTGTGTCCGCGCACAACCATGCCGTGAACCTGGGCAAATGCGACCAGAGCGTCGCTGCCCTTGAATTCATATGGATTGGCGTCAGTGTCTGGCCGGGGATGAATCACCCCGAATTTCATTTCGTTCTCAGCCTGCAGTTGGCTGAACTCCGATCCCAGGATGTTGGCGTAGTCCGGTTCGGCAAGATAAGCCGATGCCGCGGCCGTACCGATGGTGATGCGTCGAGCCTCGGCGGCCTGACGCAGCGTTGCAGCCGCAGGCGGTGCGGACCTCGGATCGGGCGAAGCGGCGCCCAATGGCAATACGATCACACACGCCAGAGCCGCCATCGCGGCGCGACCCCTTATGGAAGAAACGAAATCGGACTTCGCT
>Ga0302324_100025897_pt1 | contig 11229 bp, 8 predicted proteins | sample Palsa_T0_1_FD_201949 | JGI IMG/M metagenome (GOLD analysis project Ga0302324, IMG submission 201949) | Peat permafrost microbial communities from Stordalen Mire near Abisko, Sweden - Palsa_T0_1 | ecosystem: Environmental > Terrestrial > Soil > Palsa > Peat permafrost | place: Sweden: Abisko... | reverse complement strand
CGCCATCTCGCCAAAGGCATGTCCGGGACCAAGTTCGGCGAGGACGTGTGCGGCGCTGCCATCTCCTTCCACGACTTCGACGCTGCCCCTGGCCACGATGAAGAGCGCGTCGCCCGGCTCCCCCGTGTGGAACAGAACTTCGCCCGCAGCAAGGCTGCGATTGCGGACATAGGGCAGAAGTTCCTCGATATCTTCCGGCGGCAGGTGGCGCAGCAGTTTGCAACTCGCGAGAAGCTGGATCGTTTCAGCCGTGTCCTGGCGCTTGCGCTCGCGCGCATATTCGCGAAAGCGTGTCGGCAATCGGATGGCGGCGCCTTTCCTCTCCAGATACAGCGTTGCGACGTAATAGAGAACGGCGCCGATGGCGAACCCGCCGCCAATGATGAGCAATGTGGTGCGGATGCCGATACCGCCCGTGTGGAGCTCCTCGGCGCCTTGATAGGCGAGTTCTATGGCAAGTGCGCTGATGAGCGAGCCGGCGGCGAAGGCCAGGACGCAACTCAGCACGCGCTTCGGAAGCGGAAAGTAGAGTCCGAGGGCGGCACCCAACATGTTCGAACAGGTGGCCGCAAAGCCAAGCAGCGAAACCATCACGATATCGCCGAAGGTGGTGGTCATGAGCACGTGCGCCGCTTCCACGTTCGATAGACCGGGCGGTACTTCGGTTGTCGGGCCGCCGTCGCAAATGCTTCGCGAAATCTGAAGGGATCGTTCAGCGCGAACTGGTTCCGATAACCACCACGGGAGCAGGCATAAATTCAATATGTCGGTGACCGGCGATTTATATAGGCCGTCTATAGAACCCCACAGCGCTGCCAACTATCGATTATGCGTTGTCCGTCGCCAAGTCGATAAGCCGCAACAATTTGGCATTCCGGCATTCGCGACACGTAAAATGGATGGCAGCCTCGCGCTCGAAGAATGTGCCGAACACCAGGCCGTCCACGCGACATGCACACCAGCGGCCGATGCGGTTGCGGAACAGTTCAAACGCCGTTATCGAATCGGGTGGAGCTTGCGCAAGGTTACGCATGACCGTGGCGTTGCTTTGCGGTCGATACTTTGGCGGCGAGCAGAAGATGGGTTGCGTGGTCGATGAACTCGGGATCCCTGCAATGGTCTTTCTCGAGTTGCTCAAGTTCAACGGCGAGATGCGCACTGATGCTGCAATCGCGATTCCAGCGCGGGTCGCCCGCAAAACGTCCGTGAAACAGTTCGAGACCGCAAACATCCTCGACTTCGAGATAAGGCGCGATGAGCGCGCGCAACTCATCGGTGCCGAACAGGTGCGAGGGGAGCGAGATACGACGCCCGTTTTGGAATTCCACATCAAGCCGATTGTTCCGGTTATACTGGCGAAACTGGCGTGCCTGCTCGATCGAGTCGACATAGACGGTAGGCTTGCTGCCGATCGCACGGACGGACGTCACAAAGCTGCCCTTCGTCACGCGTGCAATCTCGGCAAATATCGCGGGGTGGTCCGGCGCCTCCACATGATTGAGAACGCCGCACAGGCAAAGGCAGAGATCGACGCTGCAATCGGCTTCGGGAAGCGGCTTGAAAATATCTCCTATCTCGAAGGTCAGATCGACGCCGGGCCGCCGTGCCAAGTCCGACGAGTATTCCTGGGCGCGCCGTATTTGACCCCCGGCGATATCGAAGCCGCGGGCAATAACGCTGGTGAAACCCAGCGCCCGCGCGCGTGTCACAACGCGGCGAAGCCATGTTCCCGGCCCGCAGCCAACATCGAGTATGCGGATGGATTTGGCGCCGGAGGCGCGCACTGCGCATAGTTTGGAAGAGAGCGTTTCCCAGATTTGCCGGTCGCCATAGCCATATTGCCCATCGAAGTCATAGATTTTCCGGGGATCGCCGTCAGCAAACGCGATATATTTGTCCCCGGCGTGGTTGTAGGCCGATGCCACGGCGTAATCGAAATTATGGTCCGCGGAATTAAGAGCGGTCAGTCGTCCGAGTTTGATACTCAATTTTTTCTCCATGCAGGGATTTCGCGCGATTCGCGACGAAAGCCTCAATCATCATGATTCACAGCGCTATTCAGCTAGGGTTCGTTGCGTAGGAAATCGAGGATGCTGTGCACGCTGAAAAATAGAATTCGCGCATGCCTCTGTTCGACGCGGCGCGAGGCTGTTCGGCGGTCTTCGCTCGGCGCCGGTTCGCCTTGAGCGGATCGCTATACGATTTTTATATCAGCCGTCGGCGGGGACAGTCGAAAATATATGAATCCGTGCCTAGATTCTTCTGATGCGGAGGAACCACCGTGCAGGCGTCCGCGTTTTATCGCCCTAAGTGACTGATTGAACTCCAGTTGGACAAAGTTCATGTTCAGATATGAATTGATGTATGCATTCGCGGTGCCCCTTATTTCCGCGGGCGTTGTTGGCGCGCTTTTGGTTGCGTTCGGCTGATATGGCCGAATGCTGGCTTTTGGAGCGTACTCAGCGCGGCACCAAGCTCCGGTAGAGGTGCCATGTCGCATGACCAAGCACGGGCAGCACGACGGCCAGACCGACGAAAACTGGAATCGATCCCAGTACCAGTCCTGCCGCCACGATCAGTCCCCATAGCGCCATGGGAACCGGATTGGCGACGACCGCGCGGATGGAGGTACGGATGGCCGTGTCGAGCCCCACGTCGCGGTCGACAAGCAGCGGAAACGACACGATGCTGATCGCCATCGCAAATAGCGCAAAGAGGAATCCCACGCCGACGCCGACAATGATCAGCAGCTGGCCGCGGCCGGTAAGGAACACGTCGTGGACGAATGCGCCGATGGAACTCGGTAGCGCGGGACCCAACGTGTAACGGTAAATCTCCCACGCCGCGGCGAGCCACAGCAGGAAAACGACCACCAGCACCATGCCCAATACTGCAATCGCGCCGACCGCGGGCGCCTTGAGGATGTCGAAGGCATTCGCCCAACTGACGGCGACTCCCTGCTCGCGCCGCCGGCTCATCTCATAGAGGCCGACCGCTGCGACCGGACCGACAAGCGCAAAACCCGACGCAAGCGGAAACAGAAGCGGCAACATCTCCATGCCGAAGGCAAGGCGCGACAGCACAAGCCCCACCACGGCATAGGTGATGCACAGAAAGATGACGTCGCTGCGATAGGCTTCGAAGTCGTCGAACCCCTTGGCGAGAGCCGCCCATACGTCGGCGGCGCCGATTTTGTGAATGGCCGGGGCCGGCGAATGGATCGTGTCCTGGATGTGCTGCAGCGAGCGATAGGCCGACCCGATGGCGTGCGCTGTATGTACGAGCTGGGCACCGCTCCATTCGATGGGGTTCTTGATTGTCGGCATGTCTGTTCCTCCCGAACCAAGGGTTCAAGGGTGCGGAACCGGCCTGGCGGCCTGTCTGCCGTCGGTCGCGGAATGCCGCAACCTTCTGGACGCACCACTATACGCCTCCCGAACCGGAAATACACCAAGGCAATCTGTGTTTTGTCGATTCGGCCAGCCGGTACCCCTGGGGGCCTTCGCTGAGCCGCGTTGCGAGATTGTAATCCGTATGCAGATTATTGTTCGATCGATTGCACGACGCATCCGTACAATGTGCAAGCTTTGTCCGATTACGGACCGAGCATTTTCTGCAATGGCTTTCGCGCAGCGCTACACTCTCTCGAGAACGGGTCGAATCCAACGGTGCCGAAGACGAAGAGATCGAATCGCGATGCTGTTGCCGCGCGGCGAGTCTTCCGAAAATCGGTTTCGGGGTGTTGAGGCAGGCGTGCCGTCATGGTTGCAGCAAACGAGTATCGGGGCATCGTATATTCCATCGCCAACAACGACGATGGCGTGTGGCGATGGATCATTCACCCGAAAAAATCGCGACGGCTGGAGATGCGGACAGTTGCTCCCAGACCCACTTACCCGACGCGCGACGCTGCCGTCCAAGCCGCCAAGGCTGCCATCGATGCACTTCTGGACGGAAGGTCGGCAAAGATAATTGCGCCGGATATGGCTGGCAAGCAGACGGGTGACCCTGGGCCACAATAGGGCTTGGATACCGGAAAGGTGGGCGAATATTCCTGCCATGCAGTCTATCGAGACGCCGAGTCATTTACACGAGCAAATATGGTTAATCTCCGACCTCCACTGCCCGAAGGTCCCGTGCGGCCGCGGGGAATTGCGCGCCTTGCAGCAAAACGAGCATGATTCATCCAAGCACGTCACGATTTTATGTGTCTTGTTGCGCTGATGTTACGTCGCGCGAAGGAAACGCGGGCGATGAGCGTTTCTGTTGCTCCCAAACCGTCATCTGAGATACCGATGTGAGCGTATACGAATTCGGGGCGAGGATATCCTGGGAGCCGGGCGCTGGTGCTCACGGGATTGATGACCATATCCTGAAAATGGCACCAGGGCGGCACAGATTGGTTGCCGGACTTCACGAATGGTTGCGACAGTTGCGGCGCGTGAGCAATTAGACGAAAGGCCAGGAATTGTCGCTTTCACACTATGCCGGGTGGATATTGCTGGCGATGTCGCTGGCCGGCTGTACGTTTGCACTGTCGGCTGCCGCCGCGGCGCGGATGCTGCTCAAGCGCCAAGCCCCGCCGTTACGAAGGGTCTTTCCCGCCATCACGCTTCTCAAGCCTCTCCATGGCGCGGAACCCGGTCTGGAAACGGCGTTGGCCAGTTTTCTAAAGCAGGATTATCCGGCCCCGATTCAGATTGTGTTCGGACTACGCTACACCGGCGATCCCGCAATCGGCGTGGTGGAAAGTTTGAAACGCCGCTTTCCAAATCGCGACATTGCGGTTGTCGTCGATCCAGCCATGCACGGCACAAACCGCAAGGTATCAAACGTCGTAAATATGATGCGGGTAGCAAAGCACGACTATCTGGTGCTGACCGACAGCGACATCACAGTGCCGCGCGACTATCTGACGACGATTGCGGCCGCTGCGGCGCGTCCCGGCGTGGGGATCGTTTCCTGCCTTTATGCCGGCAAGGGCTCCGGCAATTCCTGGTCGCGCCTGTCCGCCATGGGACTCAGTTATCATTTCCTCCCTAACGCGGCGCTGGGCATCGCACTCGGAGTCGAGCGCCCCTGCTTTGGGTCCACCATCGCGCTGTCGCGACAGACCCTCGAAACGATCGGTGGCTTCGAAGCCTTCACCGGCCATTTTGTTGACGACTACGAAATCGGTCGGGCCGCGCGTACGGCAGGCTTCACGATCGCATATCCTGCCATGACCGTGCGGCACGGCTGCGACAATGCAAGTTTCGTTGGATTGGTCAGCCAGGAGCTGCGCTGGGCACGCGCGGTCCGTGTGGTCAATCCGGTGGGGCATCTGGCAAGTTTCGTGACGCATCCGCTCCCTCTGGCGCTTCTCGGCGCGGCTATGCTGGGTTTTTCGCATACGGCGAGCGCGATCGTGTTGGCGATTCTCGCGGTTCGCATCCTCCTGAAACTGCAGATCGACTTTCTGACCGGAACGCGAACGGGATCGCTGTTGTGGCTACCGTTGCGCGATCTGCTATCATTCGCAATATTCCTCGGCTCGCTGTTCGGCAATGCCGTGGAGTGGCGCGGGGAGCGGCTGCGAGTCGAAAAAAGCGGACTGATGTCCCAGATCCAGGGTTGAATTCATGTTGCGGACTCTCTTTCTCCAGGCGCCTTCCTTCGATGGCTTCGACGGGGGCGCCGGCTCGCGCTATCAGGCGAAGCGCGAGATCAAATCGTTCTGGTTTCCGACCTGGCTCGCCCAGCCCGCCGCTCTCGTCGAGAACTCGAAGTTGATCGACGCGCCGCCCCACAAGACAAGCCTCGGGGAGGTGGTAGCGCAGGCGAAGGATTTCGACCACGTGGTCGTGCACACATCCGTCCCGTCTTTCGCGTCGGATGTGCGCGTGGTGGAGGCCCTGAAATCCGCCAATCCGCAGCTTAAGATTGGCATGATCGGCGCTAAGGTCGCGGTGAATGCGGAGTTGTCGCTGCGCGGAAGCCCGTCGATCGACTACGTCGCGCGCAACGAATTCGATTTTACGGTCAAGGACGTCGCGGACGAGATTCCGCTCAAGGACATCAAGGGTATTTCCTATCGCACGAACCGCGACGTCATCGTCCACAATGACGACCGGCCGATGATCGAGAACATGGATGCGCTCCCCTTCGTAACGAAGGTCTACAAGCGCGACCTCAGAATCGAAGATTATTTCATCGGCTATCTGAAGCATCCCTACATCTCGATCTATACGGGTCGCGGCTGCAAATCGCACTGCACCTTCTGTCTGTGGCCGCAGACTGTCGGCGGGCATCGCTATCGCACACGCAGCGTCGGCCACGTGATCGAAGAGATCAAATATGCGACGGCGGCATTTCCCCAGGTCAAGGAATTCTTCTTCGACGACGACACCTTCACGGACGATCTGCCGCGCGCAGAAGCAATAGCGAAGGAGCTCGGCAAGCTCGGTGTGGTGTGGTCGTGCAATGCGAAGGCGAACGTGCCGCGCAAGACGCTGGAAGTGCTGAAAGCCAACGGCTTGCGGCTGTTGCTGGTGGGTTATGAATCCGGCAACCAGCAGATCCTGTACAACATCAAAAAAGGGATGCGCATAGAGATCGCGGAAAAGTTCACGCGCGATTGCCACGAGCTGGGAATTCAGATTCACGGTACCTTCATTCTGGGTCTGCCCGGCGAATCTACCGAAACCATCCGCGAGACGGTCGAGTTCGCAAAGCGGATCAATCCGCACACGATCCAGGTCTCTCTCGCGGCGCCCTATCCGGGAACGTTTCTTTACAATCAAGCCATCCAGAACGGCTGGCTCGATGCGTCCAATGCGGAACTGGTCGACGAACACGGCATCCAGATCGCTCCGCTACACTACCCGCATCTGTCGCACAAAGAGATCTTCAATTCGCTGGAGGATTTTTACCGGGAGTTCTACTTCCGACCCAGCAAGATCGCTTCGATAGTGGGCGAGATGGTCCGTTCGTCGGACATGATGAAACGCCGCCTGCGCGAAGGCGTGGAGTTCTTCCAGTTTCTGCGCGAGCGGCGGACAGCCGCGTAACCGGGCCATGAAGCAGCTCGTGGTCACGGCAGACGATTTTGGCGTTGCCCGCGAAGTCAACGAAGCGGTCGAAGAGGCCCACCGGGGCGGCATTCTGACTGCCGCCAGCTTGATGGTTGCGGGCGCTGCCGCGGCGGATGCTGTCCGGCGCGGCAGGGCGATGCCGTCGCTGCGTGTCGGACTTCACATCGTTCTCGTGGATGGGCGCCCCATCTTGCCGGCTGCGGCAGTCCCCGATCTTGTCGACGCAAACGGGTTTTTCCGGGATGACATGGCGCGCGCGGGTGCCGCGATTTTCTTCCGCGGCACCGTGCGCCGCCAGATGGAAGACGAGATAGAAGCGCAGTTCGAAGCCTATCGCGCGACCGGATTGCCGCTCGATCACGTCAACACACACAAGCATTTCCATCTGCACCCGACAATCGCCGACACGATTCTGCGCGTAGGCACAAAGCACGGTATGCGCAGTTTGCGGCTGCCGATTGAGCCGCGTCGGGTGTTGGCGTTGGCGGATCCCCAGACTGCAACGCATCCGGCCTATCTAACGGAGCCTTTCGCGCGGCTGTTGCGTTGGCGGTTGCGGAGCCAACGCCTTTGCATTCCCGACGCGGTCTTCGGACTCGCATGGTCGGGCGCCATGCATGCGGCCCGATTGCGCGGATTAATCGGCAATTTGCCTTCGCGGCTGTCGGAAATATATCTTCATCCGGCGTCGGGCGGCGGATTTGAAGGCGCGGCGGCGGGATATCGCTACGCGGATGAACTTGCCGCACTCACCGACCGCAGTGTGGCGGCTGCGGCGAGCGGTACCGGCATAAGATTGGGCGGCTTTGCGGATTTCATCTGAGAAGCCTGTCGTGCGCTTTCGCCACGCGAGAACAATGGACGCGCAATGAAGCCCGCAGTCATGTTTGCCGGTCTTGCAGGATTGCTCGGCGCGGCATGGCTCATCTTCCACGTCGGCGTTTCGTCGGTCTGGGTTGCCGTGACGTCGATCGGCTGGGGCGGATTGTGCCTGCTTTGCCTCTATGGACTTGCCAATTTCTGTCTGCTGGGTGCGGCGTGGCTGGTTCTCGACCCGCCATATTCGTGGAGCAACATGGTGACTTATATCTGGGGTCGGGCCGTGCGCGACTCTGCCGGCGAGATATTGCCGTTCTCGCAGCTTGTCGGACTGGTCGTAGGCGCACGTGCCGTCATGCTTCGCGGCCTCAGCCGGCCCGTCGCATTTGCCTCCACGATCGTGGACATGACCTTGGAGATGAGCGCGCAGGTCGTTTTCATTTGTGCTGGCCTCGCCATTTTCGCAATCGATCTGCCGGGCGCCGCGTTGCAGGCTCCGCTCGTGAAAACGACGCTTATCGGAATTTGCATCGCTATCCCGCTTGCCGGCGGATTCCTGGTTCTGCAACGCCGCGGTTTCTCGCTGCTTGAGGGCGCAGTCTCCCGGATGATACCGGCGTGGACAGCCGGCGCCGGCGCGGTGTCCCTGGCACTCGGGAAGATACACGATGCTCCGGGTCGGATGATTGTGGGCTTCGGCGTTCATGTCGTGGGCTGGCTCGCCGGCGCCTTCGGAACCTGGCTCGCGCTCTTGCTTCTCGACGCGCGGGTCAGCTTTGCAAATGCCGTCGCCATTGAGGCCGTGCTTGCTGCGATCCGCAGCGCGACCATCTTCGTTCCGGGCGCAATTGGTGTTCAGGAAGTGGGTTATGTGCTGCTCATGCCGACGTTCGGCCTGCCACCGCAGCTCGGCATCGCAGTCTCGCTTCTCAAGCGCGCACGCGAAATCGCGCTGGGCGTGCCGGTATTGCTGGCATGGCAAATCGCCGAGGGCAGGAGCGCTCTGTCTGCCGGACCTGCGGCCGATTTACGATAGCCAAGACAGGTTTGCGCGCGCGCCGCTTTCCGCCTCGCCAGACATCGATTATGATATGCGCGGAAGGTCCGCGAGCAACGGATACCGCAGTGCGGCATGCGGCTATCGCTTTACATCCACGCGATCGAATTTATAATTTTGCAGGAAACTGTGCTTCTCGGAGGCTGGCATGCCCTACGGAACGAACAGGCTTTACTGCGACGCCGACAGCCACATCATGGAAACAGTCGACTGGGTCGAAAAGCATGCCGATCCCGACATCCGCAAGCGCCTGCCGCAACTGAGTCTCGTCAAGTCCGCGACCGCGACGTTCGACTTCATCAATGAGGCGGTTGCGAAGCAAAAGGCGCGGGCCGAAAAAGGCAAAATCCATACCGATGTGGTGAAGGGAACGAAAGGCTGGAACGCCTTCGGCGCGTTCGATCCTGCGGAACGCGCGAAAGCGATGGACGATCTCGGCTTCGCGCGCCAACTGGTATTTTCGACTTTCTCCGCCGGCCAATATCTCGCCCATAATGACATGGACATCAGGTATGGGGGCATCCGGGCACACAATCGCGCCATGGCGGAGTTCTGTCGTGCCGACAAACGGCTGATCGCGGTAGGTCAATTGTCGCTGGCCGATCCTGCGCGCTGCGTCGAAGAACTTAAGGAAGGTGCACGCATCGGCTGCGGCGCGTTCTGGCTGCCGGGCGCGCCAGTCGGAGACAAATCGCCGGGCCATCCGGATTTTGACGGCGTGTGGCAGGCCTTCTGCGACGAAGGCGTGCCCTTCATGCTGCATGTCGGCCCGAACAGCCAGATTGCAATTGACGCTTACAGAAACAATGGCAAGCCAAAGCCGAAGGACATCACAGGCGCCGAGGGCGGTGAAAATCTGCGTGTGCGCGATTTCATGGTGCTTTCGATCGCGCCTCAGCAATTCCTCACATCCTTGGTGTTCGATGGCGTCTTCGAACGGTTTCCCGCGCTGCGCGGCGGCGTTATCGAGTTGGGTGCCGGCTGGGTGCCTGAATTCCTGCGCATGCTCGATCTGAGTCAGAAAATCTTCAAACGCACCGATGCGAGTGTCGCGGAATTGCCGCTGAAGGCATCTGCCTATGTTCGCCGCGCGGTCAAGTTCACGCCGTTCCCGGGCGAAGACGTCGGCCGGATGATCAAGGATGCCGGCGCCGAATTGTTCCTTTTCTCGAGCGACTATCCGCATCCGGAAGGGACCGACGATCCGATCGGGCGCTTCGAGCGGACGTTCTCCGGCCTGACCGAGGCCGAGAAGGAAAAATTCTACTACAGCAATTTTCAGGAGATGATGGCGCCGCCGCCCGCATAGCACCGGGGCTCAGGGCTTCCATTTCAGCGCGAGGAGAACGGTGGGGCTGAAGACATAGCCGCCCGGGATAGGGCCGAACTCCGTATGCTTGCCGGCCAGATTGGTTCCTGACAACGCCATTTCGAGGTGATCCGTCATTTGCCAGCCCACGCGCGCATCGAGACCCCAATAGGCAGGTACGGCCGGATCCGGCAGCGCGCCGATATATCGGGCATCGATGTCGAACTCCACACCGTGCGGCAGGTCCCAGGACGATTTGAGCGTCACCTGGTGCGACGGGTCGTTGCCGGCAATCTGCGTACCGGTAGGAACGACGCTTCCCGGTTTGAACTTGAGGTCTTCCTCCAACACGTTGAAGCCGGCCGAGAAGAGCCACCAATCCGTCACCCGATAGCTACCCCAGAATTCCGCGCCGTAAGTGTCTCCGTACATGCTGTTTCCGTAATCAAACGGATACAGAGGGGTCGAAGAAAAATTGAAGCTGCGCAGATCCGTATATGAGTTGTAGAATGCATTGATCGAGAACGACAGGTTCGCCATCGGCTCTGCGCGATAGCCCGCTTCATAGGCGATGAGTTTTTCCGATTGGAAATCTCCGCCGCCCAGTATTGTGTGTCCTCCGACCAGTTCATTCAAATCCCGGTCCCACAGTGTGGGCGCACGAACCGCACGCGATACGGCCGCCCAGAGAAGGCTCGTGCCCGTGAGCTTCCAGGAGATGCGCGCGTCCGGAAGCGGCTGGAGCCCGACAAACGGATCGTCCTCCAGCTTGGCTCCGAGGATCAGCTTGACGTTGTCGCTGACAGACATCGTGTCCTGGATGAACACGTTTTCAAGGCTCTGCGTGGTGACCGGCGGAAGGAATTGGATGCTGGCCGTGTTCGAATAGCGATCGGTATAGATGCGCGCCCCTCCGCCCCAGACGATGTCGTTCCATGACCCCCGCGCGAAACTATGCTGGATATCGAGAT
>Ga0302324_100025896_pt1 | contig 11229 bp, 9 predicted proteins | sample Palsa_T0_1_FD_201949 | JGI IMG/M metagenome (GOLD analysis project Ga0302324, IMG submission 201949) | Peat permafrost microbial communities from Stordalen Mire near Abisko, Sweden - Palsa_T0_1 | ecosystem: Environmental > Terrestrial > Soil > Palsa > Peat permafrost | place: Sweden: Abisko... | reverse complement strand
AATTCGACATTGGTCGTTGACCCGAATGCTGAACTGCCCTTTGCGGCTGCCTCTTAGCACCTCCAGCCGGTTGCCGCGGAGTGCCCGCAGGTCTTCAAGAGATGTCGCCGAGTCGAGCCGGATCTTCGATGTTCACCAGTTCAGTGGCGCGTTCCGCCGGCCATGTATCCCCCGGCCCGTGCCCGAACCCATCACCGCCCGCCCACCCGCACGACTCCCGGCGTCCGTCCACCCTCCCACCGATACTCAAAATGCGCTCCACTCCGCACATTCGCAACCAGCGCGGGACGGAAGCAGGCCAGGCACTCGCCGCCCTCATAGCGTACGCTGCGATAGATGACGCCGTTCGATCCTTCTGCCAGAAGCTGGCGGCCGAGCTGTTGAGATGCGCTGTAACTCACAGGGTCGTGGTACGCGGAATTAGCCGGCACCCTGGCGCGCACATCGTGGAATACCGCATCAAAATCCGCCCGATACAACCGCATCTGGACGCGCGCGTCGAAAACACCCACCTCCGCAAGCTCCGCCGTACGATGGTACACGACTTCGGCATGCCCGGCCGCCAGCGAATCGGCGGCATACCATGCGCCGCGCTCGGCGGTATTGAAGCGGCCGCCGCCGGGCCGCGGATGACAGAACGCAGCCATGACGACGCTAGCCATGGCTCGTCCCACTACCCATTCTTCTGGCGGGATGCGATGCAGAATGCCCAATTCCGCCGAGATCCGGTCGTTACTCCAGCTTTCCAGTTCTAGAACCAACGGCAGGTCTTCGGGCGTGGTAACCGCATCCAGAATACCCCGTGAGGGATAGAGACTGGGTACCAAACGGCAAGTGTCGCGCAGGTGCAGCTTGTGGCTGGGCGGCATCAATTCCAGCCGCCGCGCCTCCCGTCCAGCAGGCGCCTGACCTCGTACATCCCGTCCATGCCGCCTTCCGCCATGAGAGTCAGGGCGGGCTTTCCGCCGAACATGGAATTGCTGTTGGGAAGCTTCACCCACCGATCGGCCAAGTCCGGATCCGGGTACAGAATGTGGAGGCTCTTGTAAACGCCCAGCACCAGCGAAATGCGCATCAGCATGTCATAGGGCAACGTGGACACCTGGCCGGCCTTGTATTTGAAATAGGTCGATTCCGCCGGCCAGCCCAGCAGCGCACGCTGCTCTTCCGTGTTCAGTTGCCAGGCGCCGGCGACGTTAAAAAACGCGCGCAGGGCCGGACCGGACATGCGGCGACGGACTTGCGGGTCGCGGCGTCTGTCGGGACCAATCGATTCGAGACGCGGCTCCTGGCGGCGTCTCGCGCTTAACTCCATATCTAGAGTATGTACTCTATTTCGGGAGTCGTCAACAACATAGCCTCTTTGTGGCATTCCCCCACAGTTTTCCTGCCAGGAAAACGACCGTACTGCCGGCACTGGTGCGCCGCCCCCGGGCTGGGTATAATCGTTAAACACTCTAAATTCGAAAGGAAATCTTTACTTCCGATGAACGACCAATTCGATGTAGCCATTCTGGGCGCGGGTTTTGAAGGGGGGATGCTGGGAACCATCTTGGCTTACAGCGGCGCCAAAGTGGTCATCATCGACGCCGGCACGCACCCCCGTTTCGCTCTGGGTGAATCCACTGTGCGCCACACCTTCCGCATGATCAAAATCATGGCGGAGCGTTTTGGGGTTCCCGAATTCAAAAACGAGTTCAATTCCGGCGAACAGCTCCATAAGCATGTATCCAACCATTTCGGCGTGAAGAAGAATTTCGGCTTCGTCTATCACCGCGAAGGACAGCACCAGAAGCCGGAAGAAGCCACCCAGTTGGTAATTCCGCCCTACCGCGAGGGCTACGAAGCGCACCTGTTCCGCCAGGACACCGATCAATACCTCACCTACACCGCCATTCACCACGGCGCCACGGTCAAGTACAATACCCGCGTTAAATCCGTCGAGGCGGACGCTCAGGGTGTCACCCTCCAGACCGAAAAAGGCGAAACCATCCGCGCCAAGTTCGTGGCCGATGCCTCCGGCGGCGGCCATGTGCTCGCCAAGCAGTGGAACCTGCGCGACAATCCGCCGCGCGTCCGGCTGCAGACCCGCTGCTTGTTCACCCACATGATCGACGTGAAGCCCTACGACGATCTGACCCTGCCCAACGGCGTGCCGCAAGCGCCGCGCCGCTGGTATGCCGGCACCTGCCACCACATCTTCGACGGCGGCTGGCTGTGGGTCATCCCGTTCGATAACCGCGAGGGGTCCTGCAATAAGTGTGTCAGCGTCGGGCTAAGCTTCGATATCCGCAAGTTCCCCAAACCCATGGATATTACGCCCGACGAGGAATGGCGGCGGTTCCTGGATAACTTTCCCAGCATCAAAGAACAGTTCAAGGATGCCAAACTGGTGCGCGACTGGGTGTCGTCGGACCGGCTGCAAGGCTCCCTGAAGCAAACCGTAGGCGACCGCTGGGCGGTCATGGCCGGCGGCGCCGGCAGCGGCTTCCTGGACGCGCTATTCTCCCGCGGTCTGGCTTCCTCGGTGGAAGTGATCAACGCGCTTGCCGCGCGCGTGCTGAAGGCCATCAAGGACGACGATTTTCGCGTCGAACGGTTCGAGTACATCTCCCGCATTCACGAAGCCAACCTGCGCAATAACGACCGCCTGGTATTCGGCGCCTACACCTCGTTCCGCGACTTCGATCTGTGGAACGCCTGGTTCCGCGTCTGGGCCTTGGGCGTCGGCTTGGGCGATCTCAAGCTGGCCAGCATCTACCAGCGATACCGGAAGACCCACGACGATTCCATCCTGCCGGATGCCGAAGAGCCCATGGGCCTGTTCTACAGCCAGCACAAAGGTTACGGCGAACTCTTGGATAAGGCCGTCGCCAAGATGGATGAGGTGGAAGCCGGCACCACAGATCCCAAGGCGGCTTCCAAATATATCTTCGGCCTGATCCAAAACGCGAAGTTCACGCCCGCGGCCAATCACTTGGGGGATGAAGACTGGCATTTCATCAATGCCGGGACATTCATCGTCAATCTGAAGACGCTGATCTGGCTGTTCACTTCCGCGCCACCCGATATTCGCAGCTTGTCGTTGGGGCTTCTGGGCGGGGAAAAGCCCCACCCGGCGCCCTCGGCGAGCTAGCTAGCGGGAAACTATCCTGCCCGCAGCCGGCCTACGCCCGGCGCTGACGTGGCGCACGCTCTCAGCGTGCCGCGACCGCACTCTTGCGGTCGCCGCGGGCGTAGCCCGCTGTAGCCCGCGGTTGCTGGGCTACGCCTTGCAGGAGTGCCTGCGCCACGTCGGCAACTCCAGAGCCGGTCTACGGCTTGCGTGGGCCGTTTTGGGCGGCAACCGTGGTTGTGAACGCAGTGCTCGCCAAGGTTTGCGGATTCCAGACCGTTACCGTGAGTTTGTCCCCGGCCGCCATGGGACACACTCCGTTTTCATTGACGTTAGCCACCAGCGATATTTCGGTGTCGGACCATTCGCCAACAGTTACCGTGCAAGTAGCCCCAGGAGTGCCCGCGCTCCAGTTTTCTTCCGCAATCTCCAGAAAATTCGAATCGCCGGTATAGGGAAGCCCCAGCGGAAAGCTGCCGAAGCCGTTGCCCAGGATGCTGATCGGTGGTTGCGATTGCTCGACCACCGCGTAGTTGCCCGGTGTGGCGCATTGCGTGGTCACTCCCGTGATCGCGATCGGGGGCGTAGACAGAACGGAGCACACTTGGTTTGTCGGGCTGGTCGTCGCGGGCGGACCGTACGGAAAGATCGCGCACGTGCTCGAACCAGTCACTGGGCTCGTCTGCGTCGGCAACTGGCTCGCCGTCTGGAAGTCGATCACTGGCGAATACAGACCCATCAAGCCGGCGGCGGCGCTGGTCGCTTCCCCGACTTTATAGGGAACCACCTGCCCGGCGCATTCGAACGTGCTGGCCGGCAGGATATTCCTTATGGCGATCTGATTCAACTGCAAATAGTTCGCCACCTGCGATAGATCCAGCCACGTGTAGCCATTGGCTGGCGTAACCTGGGAAGGTTGCGGCTCCCCCACGCCCACCACCAGCGTCACATAACCATTGGGATCCTGGACCATCGGCGTGCAAGCCGTGAGCGGATTGAGCGGGCAACTGTCGGGAATGCTCGCCAGTGTGTTTCCGCCCACCGCTTGAAACGACACACTCACATAACGGATCTGCTCGTTTCCCGAGCGCGAACAGCCATTGGTACAGGGGGTCGGCGGTGTGGTGGGCACGCGGAATCTCAGGCGCAGAAACTCGTTGTTGTTCAAGAGCTGTTGCGCCAACCCGGCCGGCACATACGCCAATATATAGCTGGAATCCGGATTGGCGCCCGGCGTATACTCGTCCCCTCGCAGCCATTGCATCTCGCTGGACTGGATGGCACCCCAGCATTGGGTCGACTGCCAGTTCGCATACACATTATGCTCCTGGACCTGTTGCTGATTCTGCCACACATTACCGGTGTTCGAGTTGGTCGTGACTACGTTCGCCAGGCTGTTTATATAAGCCGCTGGATACGCGCACCCGGAGGCCACGTCGCGTACGATGACGTGCGGCTGGGTGGCGGAAGTCATGGCGGTCAGATCAAGGTAGCTCCGGATTAGCACGGTGCCGGCCTGGTTGGGATTGGAATGTTCCGGTGTGTCCACTTCGTGAGTCTTGTAGGGAGTGCCCTGCTGAAAAAAAGCCGGATCCAGATTCCAGTTTATGTATTCATGCCGCTCGGTGCCGTCCATTGCATTGACGGCCACGTTGTATCCGTTCATCTTGCATCCCGTCTCCAGGGTACCGGGAGTGCCTCCCAAGTCGATCGGCACGACGTACTGTTGCCCGCTCACGAACGCCACGCCGGGTTCATACGGATTGATATCGTTGGAGGTCAAGGGTACGATGTTCACGTCCGTAAGATTTTGGGTAAACGCCGAATGGTTGTCGTAGAGTGCAATGGAAAAATACCGTGAATTCGGGAATTCCCCCATAATGATGAGTTGGTAGGGCGGTAGAGTCTGCAGCGGGGCATTTGGGGAATTGATATTAAAATACAGCTTGTTATACACGCTGTTGAGATCGCCCTCCTGGCCGCCCGACCCATTCCCGGTGGAAAGAGGGATGAGGTAACAACTGTTGTTGAAATTGCTGAAAAAATTCCCGGTGGGAAATTCGCCGCCGCTGAAATGCGTCGGCAGGCCGGCACAATTCTCGGCATACATACCCGCCGGCAACCAGCCCAGACCGGCGAAGAGCACGCATGCGCTGAGCAGTCGTTTCATAGATAGCCTGACCCTTTGGATCGCGTGCGCCCGATCCCGGTTGGAAGGAACACACCCGTCACCCCCGTAAGGAGCAAAACCCTTGGGCTGCGATCATTATAAACCGAAATAGGCGTTCTTAAATACCGCGTGGCGAGCGAAACAGATATCCTTTGTTCAGTTCGGTACTACCAAAAACGAGTACTGGCTCAAACAACGGCAATTCCCGGCCACCGGCGAGTCCCCGATGCACCTATCTACCCCAAACACCGGTATTGGCTGCTATAAAACACGAGCGGTTCGCCATCCTGACAGTCGGCGTGGAGCACTTCGCCGATGACGATATCGTGGTCGCCGGCCGTGACCACGTTCACCCGCGCGCATTCGATGGTAGCCAGCACTTCCGGCAGCAGCGGTACGCCGGTCTGTCCTGGAAACCAACTCACTCCCTCGAAGCGATCATAGCCGCTCCCCGCGAACTTATCGGATAGATGTTTCTGGCTGGCGCTCAAAATATTGATCCCGAAATGCTCGCCGATACGGAAGTGTTCCAGAATGCGGGCGCGATGGTCCACGCAGACCAGCACCAGCGGCGGCATCATGGAAACCGACGTGAAGGAATTGGCCGTCATGCCGTGGCAGGCGCCATCGGCGTCCCGCACTGTGGCGATCGTGATCCCGCTGGCAAACTTGCCGCAAATGCGCCGGAACTGCTGCTTCTCGATTTTGGACATCGACGGCAGGGGTGGACTCGCCATAGGCGTCGAATTTATCACATATGCAGCGCTTCCCGAAAGGCCAGTGGTACCGATTGCTATAATTGAGCGTCTCCATGGACGGCCCCACCTTAACCCTGTTCCTGGTGCAAATCAGCCTGGTGCTTGCCATTCCGTTGTGTATGGCTAAGCTGCTCCAACGGCTGGCATTATCGCCGCTGGTGGTGGAACTGTTGTGCGGCGTGATGCTGGGCCCCAGCGTTTTCGGAGTGGTGAAGCCGGATCTTTATGCCAGGGTCTTCCCCGCCATGGGACGCGCCACCCAAGCGCGTGAAGCGGTCACCGAGTTGGGCCTGCTGATCTTTGTCTTCATGGCCGGCCTGGAGCTGCAGCCCGGGCATTTGCGGAAACAAGGCAAGGCCGTGGTCTGGACCAGCGTTTTCGGCATCGCCATCCCCTTCGCCTTAGGCTTGGCTGCGGTGCTGCTCTGGCCCAGCCTGTGGGGAACCCGGCCCCATCACCAACTGATGCTGCTGGCACTGTTCATCGCTACCAGCCTCTCCGTTACGGCCTTACCGGTGATCGCCAGGATACTGATGGAGCTCAACCTGGTTAAGACTGAGTTGGGCTTCATCATCATGACCTCCGCTACCGTGAACGATTTGCTTGGATGGGGTCTGTTCGCGGTCATTCTCAGCAACTTTGGCGAAGAAGGACAGCACGGGCGAAACGTTTGGGTCAGCCTGACGATGGTGCTGATCGTCTTTGGGTTAATCCTGAATCTTTCCAACAAAAGGATTCAGCGCGCCGTCGGCTGGTTAAATCTGCCCAAAGATACCCTTCAGTTAAAGTTGACTTTCCTGGTAGTGATGACCGCCGCCATCTTCTCGCAGGTGGTAGGTACCCACGCCACGCTGGGCGCGTTTCTGGCCGGCATCGCGCTGGGACGCATCCGGGATGCGCGCAAACTGGCGCATGAAAGCTTCTACCAGACCACTACCGGCATTTTTGCCACGTTGTATTTCGTGTCGATCGGATTGAAGGCCAATTTCGTGGCCAATTTCGATCTGCTGCTGGTGGTCTTCGTTCTGTTGGTTGCCTGTGTGGGCAAAATCAGCGGTGTCTTCCTGGGGGCCACGCTAGGCGGGAAGAACCCGCGCGAGGCGCTGGTGGTGGCCTTGGGCATGAATGCCCGTGGCGCCGTCGGCATTGTCCTGACCACCGTGGCCCTGGAATATGGATTGATCGATCAGCGCATTTTCGTAGCGTTGATTATCATGGCTTTGGCCACTTCCGTGTTAAGCGCCGTGGGCATCAAACACCTGTTGCATTCCGGCCAGACGACACCCATCCCCAGCCCGGAAGAGTCCGAAGTACTGCCCTATAGGTGACTTTAGTGGGGCAGGCCCTTGGCCTGCGCGGGTCCCTTGGACCCGCTTCTTGCTCCGAAATCTAGCCTTTGCGAAGGGAAGATGGCGGCCTGGGAGGCCGCCGCAGGCCGCGGGGCCTGCCCCACGATTTGTGCAGAATAGGACTTACTTCTCCGACGATCCCGCTACAGCCATCGAGAACGCCGTGCCGTTCCCGCCCGCCGTGCCGCCCATAACGGTTGTGCCATAAAGGATTCCGCTAGTGCCGAGAATTATGCCATTCGGGGCGCCCCCGTTCGTGCCATTAAAGGTCGTGATGTTGGATTTGGTCCAAGTGCCGCCCGGCGCCGATGGCGGCTTCATCGAAAATATCGTACCGCAGCCGGGGAAGGTCTCCGGGAAACAGAAATCCGTGTTCAGTCCGCCGCCATAGGTCGTGCCAAAGAGCATACCGCCGGCGTTGATCGCCAGATTTCTATAAGGGTGCGCACCATCCGGACTCACACCAGTGAAGGTGTGCAGTACGCTTTGCGTCCAAGGTCCGGTTCCCGACGTGGGCGGAGTCACTTGGAAAATCGTACCGCAACCCTGCGGATACCCGCCCACTGGACAGACTGAGGGACTTCCTGCCCAATAGGTGCTGCCGTACAATACGTTGCCCGTGCCGACGATCAGTGCCGATTCGGGAGATCCGCCGTCGCTTACCCCCATGAACGTGTACAGTATGGTCTCTGCCCAGACTCCGCCTCCCTTAGGCGTCAACTCGAAGACGGTGCCCCAGTTCGAATAGGTGCACGGCGTATTCTCCGAGCTGGTCGGGCATGGCGGGACGCCGGCGGGAATGGTGACCGATCCACCTTGATACGTGGTTCCAAACAATGTGGTGTTGGCGCCGATCACCAGGTCCGCAATGGGATTAGCTCCGTCAACGCCGCCCTGAAACGAATAGAGCACTTTCTCGGCCGGCGTCCCGCCAGTCACCGGTCCTACCTGGAAAAGGGTGCCCATATTAGTGGTCCCGCCGTTGTAGGTTGTGCCATACAACACTTCCGTGGCGCTATCCAGCACTAAGCCAGCCGCGGGATTAGCGCCGTCGGTACCACCCGTAAAGGCGTAGAGCGTTGCGAAGGTCCAGGTTCCGCCATGCGCCGGCGTTAACTGGAAAACAGTCCCGCAATCGCAAGTGGAACTGCCGCCATACGAGGTCGTGCCATACAGTACGTTGTTGGCCCCAATCACCAGATCCGACGTGGGAATCGCTCCATCCGCACCCCCAGTGAAAGTGTAGAGCGTCTTCTCGGTCCAGCCGCCGCTTTTGCCCGGCGTTAATTCGAAAACAAGGCCCCAGCCGGACCCTCCGCCGGAGGTCGTACCGAACAGCGAACCGCCGCTTCCCAGCACCACACCGGCTTCCGGGTAAGCGCCATCCGCGTTACCCGTGAAATTGTATATTGTCTGTAGTGTCGGGGGCGCCGCACTGCACGGTAGGACGATCGCGAACGCCAGCAGCAGGAGTCCCAGGTGGCGTACGGTTCCAGTAGTCTTTCCAGTCTTTAGCATACCTCTGGATTCTGGGCTGATTTCAGCCCTAAAGTCAACTGTTTTGGCACGTTATGGGGACTAGTCTGGTACCGTTATTTTTCCCGCGCGCCGCCCGGCCCCGCCGTCTCGTTCTGTAATATTTGTTACAAAAATATGTATCCCAGCGTTCCGTTACCGGGTTGCATATGTATAATGGACAGGAAAGGAGGAACACGTATGTTGAAGAAACTATTGATAGGTTCTGCCTTCGGGCTACTTTTGAGCGCTGGAACTCTCTGTGCCGAGGTGGTGGTCAAGATTGGCCCCCCTGCGGCGATTGTCGAAACACGCCCGGCGCGCCCCGGTCCAAACCATGTCTGGATCGACGGCTACCACCGGTGGGACGGTAACGCCTACGTTTGGGTACCAGGCCGCTGGGAAGCCCCGCCCCGTCCACACGCCCGGTGGGTAGCGCACAAATGGGTTCACCGGCACGGCGGCTGGGTGCTGGTCGAAGGGCGCTGGCGCTAAATCAGCTCGGCGCCTTACCTGCCTGCGCGGCCGCATCCGCCTCCTGTATTCGCGTGGCCTTGCGAAACGCGCGGTCGATAGCCATGTAGACCAGCCATGGAAAGTGGCGTTGCAGGAAAATAGCCATTTTGGTAGGCCACGGAAGAATGAGTTGGCGCTTGCGCCGGTACACGGCGGAGACGATGCGGTGGGCCGCTTCATCCGGCGTGAGCACGATCATTTTGTGCGGCGGGCGGCGCAATCGCACTTTGTCGTAGATTTCCGTATCGACGAATCCGGACATCACGTGCGTCACGCTGATGCCTTCGGGTGACAGCTCGTGGCAGAGACCGTCGCAAAGACCGTTCAGGGCGAATTTGCTCATGCAGTAAGGCGTGCCCCCTGGGATGGAAACCATCCCGATCAAGCTGCCGATGAGCACGATTCTGCCATGCGTCTCGCGCAGCGCCGGTAACGCGGCCAGGACCGTCCGCAGGGCGCCAAAGGTGTTTGTTTCCATTTGCCTGCGGTAGTCGTTCAGGGTCAGGGTGACGATCCGCCCTCTGACCAGGATGCCGGCATTGGCCACCGCCACATCCAGGCGCCCAAACTCCTTCCGGGCCAGTTCCACCGCGCGCTCCAGGTCGCCGTCCTGGGTCACGTCGCCAGCCACGGCCAGCGCGCGCCGGCCGCCGCTGGTTAGCTCCGCTGCCAGTGCCTCAATGCGCTCCACCCGGCGCGCTACGAGGACGGTATGCGCGCCTTCGCGCCTGAACTCCCGAGCCAACGCCGCGCCGATGCCGGCCGAGGCGCCCGTGATCAATACAACCTGCCCGTCGAACTTGGGCCGCTTGGAATTTGCCATGGAAAGACCATTCTCGCAAAGAAGGTCGTGAAGGAGTACTACAACATTCTTTCAAACTGCCGCTACCCGTATTATTGGCTTTTAAATCATTCGGTTATGGTGCTTTCGGAGGCCCTCCGGCTCTACCGGTCAACCCTTGGTTCGGACCGTCGTTAGTACCATTTCGCCCCAAGCCTCTTCCCCAAAGCGGCTTCGAGCGCTATAATTCATACGTTTGATTTAAACGCCTGTGAACCACACTAAGGAGCGCATCCTCGATACCGCGGAACGGTTGTTTGCCGAGCACGGCTACGCCGCTACGTCTTTGCGCAGTATCATCGCCGATGCGGGTGTGAATCTGGCGGCGGTGCATTACCACTTTCACTCCAAAGAGGCCCTCCTGGAAGCGGTGATTCTGCGCCGGTCGGTACCGGCCAACAACCAGCGTTTGGCTCTGCTCGACCAGTTTGAGAAGGAAGCGGTGGGGAATCCCATTCCCCTGGAAAAGGTGATCGAGGCCTTCGTGGCCCCCACGCTCCGTCTCTCCAGCGATCCCCAAAGCGGAGGCATGGTTTTCATGAAGCTCCTCGGCCGCCTGCACGCGGAAGGCGATCTGCTGCCCGGAATCCTCACCTCGCAATTCGGCGGCGTGCTGGAGCGCTTTGGCGCCGCCCTGCGCCGGGCGCTGCCGGACTTGCCGCAGGAAGAATTATTCTGGCGCCTGAACCTGGCCATCGGCGCCCTGGCGCAGACTCTGCGCGGCGGATCCAAGGACCTGGAGACGATCTCCGATTTTTCCTTTTCCTTCAATTCGGAAACAACCCTGGAACGCCTGGTGGCCTTTTTGAGTGCGGGCTTCCGGGCGCCCCTGCTGCACCACGAAATCAAAGATGCGCATGTCGCCACACAGGAGAGATAATGAAACGTTATATTCTATCGACTCTGTCTTTGGCTCTTCCGTTTGCCCTCTGGGCGGGAGAAGCCGCACCCGACCGTGAACCGCT
>Ga0302324_100025893_pt1 | contig 11230 bp, 15 predicted proteins | sample Palsa_T0_1_FD_201949 | JGI IMG/M metagenome (GOLD analysis project Ga0302324, IMG submission 201949) | Peat permafrost microbial communities from Stordalen Mire near Abisko, Sweden - Palsa_T0_1 | ecosystem: Environmental > Terrestrial > Soil > Palsa > Peat permafrost | place: Sweden: Abisko... | reverse complement strand
TCGTCCTCGCCGTGCTGAAACACCGGCAGGCGACCGTAGATGTAACAGCGCCTGCCCGCTTCCCTTTGCACCGCAATCTGGCTATTGATCTCGGTTACTCCGACAGGAAATAGGGGAAGTTGCAGCTGTGCCATCCTTCTCTCTTACCCCAACCTCAGTGATGGTCTCTGCCGACGGCGGGGATGAATTCCCCCGCCGGCAGACTCGAACCGAGCTCGAGGACGAAACGATTTAGGGCGCCGAGTACCAGCGAACGTAGTCGACCCTCATCGGCCCAGGGTTAGTCAAACCGGTGATCGATCCACCCAGCGTGCCACCGATCGCCTCATTCAAGAGGATGAAAATCGGTTGATTGAATGCCCATACATCCCCTGACGGAAGGCTGGCGGGGGTAGTTGTGAAAAAGGGCTTCAATGGGTCATCTACGAAGAATTGGAGCTGGTCTGGCGACCAGATGATCCCGTAGACATGGAAGGCGGTGTTCACTGCCTCTCCGCTGGGGAATAGGTAGCGATCCGAAAGGCCGTCTCCGCCGGTGAGGTCGGTGTGGATTGTGGAATTCTCTCCGGTGTCCCCTGCTCCGCCGTACACCTGCGGTGACCAGTCTTCCAGGATGTCTATTTCTCCGGCAGTTGGCCATGGAACGCCACTGTTGATGTTGTTCCCCAAAGCCCAGAAGGCGGGCCAGAGTCCCTGTTTGGTCAGATCGGGAAGCTCGATCCTGGCCTCGAGAATGCCGTATTGGAAGGTTTGCCCTCCATCCGTGTTCAGGCGAGCCGATATCCACGTTCCATCTACATTTCTGGGCTGGATCACGAGATGACCGTTGCCATCGATATAGACCGGAGCCGTGGAAGTACTGAATGTTTTGGGACACTGGCTCGGATTACCTTGAACTCCCGGAGGACCGCAGTAAACTTCCGCTTCGCCATTTCCCCAGCCGTTATTGTTTCCGAGGTCGAAATTCCAGGCCTCGGTGGATGGCGGAGCTGACGGGCCATCGAATTCCTGGCACCAGGTCGGCCTATAGCTCACTCCTCCAACCGATAGATCACCAATGTTCGTGCAGGGGCTGGCTCTAAGGCCGCCTTTGCCGGTGTTGCTGCTGTTGGTTTCCACAGCCAGCGACCATAGTTGATTGCTGGCGCCGGTGCAGGTATCCACCACCACAGCGCTCCCCACGGCCGGCCCGCTGGCGGCAAGACAAAGATTGGTGCTGTTAGCGGGCTGGAATTCGTAGAATTTGCCAATCAGCACCGGGTCCCAGGCCTGCCCGGCGGCCCCGGCGCAGGGATCCAGAACCACTGCCGAACCGCCGGTGCTTCCCGATGCGGTGACGCAATTCGGACCAAGTGCAGCGAAGTTATAGAAGCCGGGCGGCGTTACCCCGGTATTGTTCAGTGACCATGCTTGCCCGCCGGTACTGTTCGAAGTGAAGATGTCAATCGGGTTTCCGGCTCCTGTCCCTGCGCCTGCATCATTGAAGACTAATGTTGGAGCATTCTGCGGGCTCAGTGTGAAGCTGCCGATGCTGATGGGTGCGGTGCCAGACTCACCGGCCCGGCTGGGTTTCCCGCAATCGGCAGTTGCGAAACATAATTGACGGTGAATCGCTCCTCCCGAAAAGCCCTCCTCGGGCAAATGGCTTCCCGGAGCTGTGCCTTGCGCCCAGAGCGAGTTGCTAGCTGAATACAGCGTCATGGCCATCAGGCAATACCACAGCCTGCCCCTGATCGCCAATTGCACTATGCCTTCTGAAATCACGATAATCTCCCTCCTCGAGAGTGTGTTTGGCGCAATTTGCGCATGTGAATTTCAATTCTTCCTTAGTCCATTCCTGGGTCGGTCTGCGTCGTCAACGGGCAATTCTTGCCGTGCAACTTCGTCAACTACGTATGGCACCCGTATTGAGTGTTGGTCGTTGCAGTGGCCGATCGAAGCTGGTGATCCTGGGCCGTTCCCGACTTGCAGACCAATCCCGTCGACAGCTGCGCGCAGATGACGCGCTGATGACCCTAGCAGGGTTGAAGCGAAGCTGACAACCCCTGCTAACGATCGCCCGACTAAAAGCCCGTTTCCGGGCGTCTTTCCATCTAAATCCCATTCGTGGCTGTTGAAAAAGTCGATAGGAATCAGCTGATTTTCATGAGATCCGTAAGCCGATGGGAGATGTTGGAGTCTGGGGAGCAAACGAACAGCAAACAGAGCTCAGCGGTTCACTCCGCTGAACGATTGAGGTGCCGATAGGGTTCGGCGGGGCTGGGAGTTCAGCTTTCTGGAGTCGGTGTTCATAATTCGCTCAAGCTTTGCGGCCACCAGGGATCGGCGGGGCGAAGTTGGGAGTAGTTCGGCTACAGTCGCGACGCCAAGCCGCACCACCGGCAGATCGAGCATCGGGGTGCTAATGATGGATGGCCCGTTGCCCATCACGTCTTCGCCGGCAATCGTCTGGATCAGACCACCCCATGCCAAATCAAGTGAAATCAACGACTTAAATTTGGCCGCAGCGCGAAAGCGACTCGGTCTGACACAAGCAGGGATGGCAACCGCTCTCAAGGTTGCGCCAAGAACCGTTCAAAACTGGGAGAGTGGGATTGGTACGAGCCAAATGCCAAAGCAAACACAGGACTTGAGGGAGCTCTTGTCGTGAATGGACGAGTTTGTAATCGCTCCACAGGAACAAGAATGGCTGCAAACACCGCTATCCGCGATCCAAAACAGAAAGCCGATTCAGGTAGTAGCCGAGGGTTAGGCACGAGACTCGATTGGGGAATTCCTGCGACTCAGAGAAGGACAGCCCGTTTGACCTTTTGACCGGCATGCAGAAGCCCGTCCAGGGGTGCCTTAAACGGCTGAAATCGGCGGAGCTGAATTGGCGCTTGCCGGCGGCAAGCATAAGAATAGTTTAGATTGGCCGCCTACAAAGGCTCTAGCGGTTGGGTGTCGATCAGTGAAGTGCGTCTAGCAGGACGACTCCGACGAGCTAGGCTGGTTGCCAAGTCATCCCAATCTGATTGGGGGGAAGATTGAGCAGGCACTCAACTCTTCCCCCATCGGTTCGTGCAACGATCAACCAGTGCTGGACTGCCTGGTGACCGCATCTCACTCACCGGCGTGAACGCCGTCCCCAAATACAAGCGTGGCGTTGTGAAGCTCGAGCCCGGTCAGAAGCGTTTTATCGCCTTTGACGGTTGTGGTCTGGGCTTCCACATCGTTACGCTCTTCGACGATTCGTGCCGGAACGGTTGTGCTCCATTTTCCACTGGTGAACGTCACCTGCACATTTGGACTCGTTCCGTTCCAGACAACCTTGTAGTCTCCCTTGGGGACCGCGGTGTTCCCTACTACCACAGTGTTCTCAAGTTCGACGCGCGCCGAGTTCTTCGTCGCGGCTGTTGCAGCGAATGGAAGGAAAGCGAGGATGAAGGTAAAGGCAAGGACTCGTTTTGTCATGTTCTATCTCCTTTGTCTGCTCCCACTCTTGCAGCCGTTTCGAGAAGCATTACTCAGATTAGAACCGCGCCTCCGTGGGCTGAACCTTAATAATTGTTAAGTCTGAGACACACCCTACTTTCACTGAATCGTAAGCGGCCTATCCATTGGATAAACCAATTTCAGAACTCCACGCTCTCACCAGCGGAGCACATGGGCAGATCGGCTGCCGGTGATTTTGTACGTCTGCGGCCCTATCACCGAAGATTGCAGATTTGAGATCAAAGAACGCCAGCTACATTCAGTGGGTGGCGTATGTGACCATCCTCACAGGAGGATGAGGCCGGTCAGATTTCCGCCCGACCGGTTGAGCTAGACGCAAAAGAAACTGGCCCCCTCATTGATGCGACGTTGCGCGGTTTATTTCTCGTCCCAGGAGCTCTCCACCGGCTTCGCCAGATAGGCGTAGCGATCGACGCGCTTCAGGCCGGCGTGCCCTACGAGATGGGATCGACGCGCAGCAGCCAGACCGCATACTTTGGCTCCCTTTATCCAGTTTTCTTCCGCGGCGAGGCGCTTCTTGCAACGCATAAAGGGAAAGAGGGGAGCCAATGACTTTCAAAAGATCCTTAGCCATCGCGGCATAATGGTAGGCGATCCGGTTTGGGCTTTGGCTCACATCGGCCTGGCTCGCGCCTATGCCCTTTCGGGAGAAGACGCGAAGGCTCGAGCCGAATACGGCGAGTTGTTCGCGCTATGGAAGAACGCCGATCCCGGTAATCACATCCTCGAACGAGCAGAAGCGGAAGTCGGAAACCTGCACTAATTATGTCATCATCCTGCGACCGTTTCAGAGCTTTGATCCGGACTTAAGCTATGAAAGCATTTTGAAGGCGGCATAGGCCGGTATGAGTAACAAACTGCGTCACTCAGCTTCATTTTTGGCATTGCTAACCAGGAACACCGTTGCGCCGACCCCCGAGAGTCTATGGGATCGAAAGTGATCAGTTGGTGACGGTGGTGGGCAAGAAAGGCTGTCCGGTCACCGCAGCAGGTATTTGGAGTTGCCACCCTGAGTCGCGATGATATCGCGGGATCCAGCGATTAATAATGTCGCTCTGTCTCTCCTCACGGTGCAGACCGTAGGCGTGCTGGAGGTGAAGGTCACTGGCAGTCCCGAGCTGGCCGTGGCGTCCAGCTACGGTGCGCAGCGGACGTGGACCCTTCCAGGTATGGTCGAAGCAATTCGGATTCGGAGCGGAAAAAAGCGAGTTCACACGACGACTGTGTAGGCCCCCCAACACCATTCCAACCAGACTTCACGGTCTGCAAAAAAGACATTGTTCTTCGGAATCCCACGGGTTAGACTGTATTCTCTCACTGGGCAACCCGCCGAGAGGGCTCGAGACTGATCAAAATCCGCCCGGTTCCACAACGGCGAGGCCGGCAAAATCGTGGAATCGTCATGAACGTCCCTCAAGGAGGCTTCATGAACCGCCCAAACCTATGTCCGGCTCTATACCTGAACTGGATCTGCATCCTTGCGCTCGTTCTGGCTTGTTCCCTCACTGCCACCGCGCAGACCGCTCCCGCAAGCCAAGAACTCACTCCTGCCCAACAGAGGGCGCAGGCCGCGCGGGCGGCGCGCCAGGCAGCGGCTCAGCAGGCTGCGCAAAACAGAGCGGCGGCCGCACAGAACAAGTCCGCCGCCAGCAGCGGCAGGATCAACACTGCGCCCGCCGGTACCACGTCGTCTGCCAGGGCATCCAGCACTTCGCCCACCACGGCATCCTCGGCCCTGCCCGGGTCTGGCGCATCCAACGGTTCCTCAACACTGCCGGCCAATTCCAGGACCACAGGCACCGGAAGCAGTGGAACCGTCGGCTCAGGCACGCTTGACTGGGGATCGCGTGTTTATTCCTCAACGGGATGCGTTCACAACGGCAACAGCGCCGTTTGCACATTCACTTTTGTGAACCAGGGAAACGAGGCAAACCTGGTGGCGGGCAAGGAACTAGGGGGCATTCAGTTGGTCGACGACGCTCACGTACCGCACACGGCGAACGCCGCCCACTTCCAAGACAAATACGGAACGCAGCAGGCCAGGCTTATCGTCCAACCCGGCGACACAGGAACGTATGTGGTGACGTTCCCCAACGTGAATTCGCAGGTGACATCGGGGGACTTCCATCTGCGCCAGCAGATCGTTGGCGGAGTCACTTTCAGCGCAACGGCATCGGCTCAAAAGACTTCGACGGGTCTGCCCTCCAATTAACAATGTCAAGGGCGGAGTAAAAGGGGGCCAGTGCGGCAGAGCAAAAGGGAGACATCGGGTAGCTACTGGAGGCGGTGGACTTGCAGGGAGTGTGCACAGCAGGCTTTTCTTGAGGCTCATGAGATGGCCTTCCGATTGCTCTTATGCTCAGTCCCTCTCGCTTGAGTTCCTTGATCCCATCCACGTCTCTACCCCTCAGCAACGGCGGCCCTCGTCCGTCTCCAGAGTCAGACCGGTGGCTCACCGCCTGAGGGTGGAGGATTTTCAACCAGCATTATGGGGATTCTTGCATCAGCCGTGACATGGTCTTTGATGGCTGCGCAAATGCGCAAAGGAACTTCACGGCTGAAGAGATCGCGGCGTAGCTAAACTAGGTAGGCTAAGTTCGAAGGCAGAGGAGAACGGTGAGTCTCATTGCCGGCTGACTGCAGAGAACGCTTATCCGGCAGCATTTTCATAGATATAGACGACTCTAAGTCAATCATTTGAGCCTTCCCCGTCCGGGATCTTGGTGAGGGGTCCCCTTTTAGTCAAAACACCTTTAAAGGATATTTTTGGAGCAATCTGGTGGGAACCATCGATCCCTCAAGAATTTGCTTTACTATAATAAATTACTTATATAAGCTATTACCTATGGATGTTCTCGGAGCCAAATTTGCTGCCCTTGCAGACCCGACTCGTCGAGCGATTCTTGCACGGCTTTCGCAGGGGGAGGCCACTGTCAATGAGTTGGCGGATCCGTTCGAGATGTCGCAACCGGCGATCTCGCAACACCTCAAAGTCCTTGAAGACGCAGGGCTGATCGTTCGTCGGGTGGACGGTACAAAACGCCCTCGACGGCTTGAAAAAGCGGGCATCGAGGCGTTGGATCAATGGCTGGCAATGCTGCGTACCGCCTTCGAGAAAAACTACGACCGGCTGGACGAAGTTCTATCCGGTACTACCAAGAACAGAAAGGGAGAAGTGCGATGAGCAAGATGACATTGAAGACAGAAGGCGACCTTCATATCGTTGTCACGAGGCATTTTGCGGCATCACCGGAAGCGGTATACCGCGCACATACCGATCCGGAGTTGATACAGAAGTGGCTACTTGGGCCTGAAGGTTGGACCATGCCTGTCTGCATCAGCGACGCAAAGGCTGGAGGGACGTTTCGCTACGAATGGACAAATGGAAAAGGCGGCGGATTTCATATCACCGGTGAGTTTCTCGAACTCAATCCTTGTAGCAGAATTGTGCATGTCGAGCGGATGTTCCTGCCTGATCCTACGCCGGATAATCACGTCGAGACTAGGTTCGATCAAGACGGGGAAGGAACGTTGATGACACTTCGGATGACGCTGCCCGATGAGAAGACGCGAGCAACAATGCTCGCCACAGGCATGGAGCGCGGAATGGAAGCGAGCTATGTGCGTCTGGACGGAATGATCAAGGTCTAGGACGCTGTAGCCGGACGACCAATCAAGGGATGTCGGCCACAAGCGATCGGGCGCACTTACATGCCCTCTGCGAAAACCATTCGCGGGATGAACGAAGGGCCACAATGAGCAAAGCAGATTTCCAATCCGTTGACGATTACATTGCCTCAAAACCCGATGCGGTGACCGCTACACTTGAACTCGTGCGAAACACGATCGTCAGGGCATTGCCGAATGCCGAGGAGGTAATCTCATACAAAATGCCCGCGTATAGGCTGGATGGTGAAGTCATCCTCTATTTCGCGGGCTGGAAGCATCACTATTCGCTTTACCCGGCAGGCGCACGACTCGTGGCTGCATTCAAGGACGAGCTTGCATCATACACAGTTGATAAGGGCACGATCCGCTTTCCGCTCTCCGCGCCCGTTCCCAAGAAACTGATTGGCGATATTGCGAAGTTTCGTTTGGCGGAAATGGCGGATCGCAGGAGGACAGGTACCCTCGCAAATTGAAGAGCCAGACGCGCGCCACCAGCCTAACAGTTATTGGTAGGCCGGCTTCTCGAATGTAATCCAACACACATGCGTAGTCCTGGACGAATGACAAGCTTACTTCGACAATGTTCAATGCATTATGAGAGTGCGCCCTTTCTTCAGCGGGAAGCTGTGGGCGGCGGAGCCGACGGGGGCGTTGCCCCCGTACCCCCAGGATTTGGCGCTTTGGTGCCTCTCCCGATAGGGAGTTTCTGCGAGCAGACTGCAAAAGGGGATGCCGTTAGCATCCCCTTGTATCGGTCGAGGCCGCTGAGTCGGCGCACGGGGTGCTTCCCAGTTGTCTGGAGCCAACTCTCCTGTTTGCGCAGCATCACGAGCAGAGTGCGTCGAACCACCATCGGAACATGAAACCCAGGACACTAAACCTGCCCACGGCACGGGCACGCTCAAGAAATATGCGGCTCGCCCACAGCCTCTGCGAAACCACCATTGGGCTGGATGCAAGCCGTCAAACAGCCTCCCCTTATAGGGGAGAAAGGGAGAACTCTTCTCTTGACATCCCCTCTCATAGGATGGTTTGCAAGGCTCAAACATGAGCAGACTTGCGAATTAATTCTCGACAAGCCACAGTTTTCTGTTCCTCTTAACAACACAGAGGTTATAGAACACCTTGGAGCTTAACGTAGCACTCCGTTTCTTGAGGTGAACCACACGTCATTCCATCGGTAGCGCGCAACGCTCACTTTAAGAGGTACAAGACCGTCGTCTCAGTGTCGGCCGGGTTAGGCGACGGATCTCCATATATTTCCCACGAGTACCCAGCGGATTCCCTCCGATTCGCTGTCATCCATTTTTTGATCGCGTCGTGCGCCTCGTTTAGGCGATTGTACGGGCCGCGGTGGACAGCGACGGCAGCCTCGCCCCTTGCGTTTCCGTCGCGTACACCTCGCCCGCAGTTTCAAATGTGCGCATGACCTCGACACCGAAGTCGCACAGTATCGGCCCGCCCGGCTGTGTCGGGTGGTGGTAAAGAAATATGTTGTGGCCATCAGTTCGCAAGCCTGGCTGGCCACGAACGAACTCCCAGACCTTGTCCAAGGCTGGCCCCCACGCTGAGCCAACCGCGCCCGGAGCAACTTCGCACCGCACCGCAGCCAACTTGCGGGGTTGAACAGTCTGTGAGTTGAGGGACACCAGCATTCATCGATCGTAAACCAAGATTATGACCGCGCGGCGAGATGGCCAGACTTCGACCGAACACGACCGTCCGGCACTTTCGATGAAACCACCCTCTCACTGCGCGGCTCACGGATGTCGTGTCAGCGTTGCCCGGAGGATGGCATCTGTCGGGCTGCACCTAAATCCCGGAATTCGAAGCCGCTTATGTACTTTAATCCCGGACGAAAGAACTCGCTCCGGAACGGAGATCGTGAACGACCGCTCAAGGGAACCCGTATGCCCTGTCGATCAGGTTCTCGAGAGCCTGGACGATGGCAAAACCATCGAAGAGATCGCCGCCAACCACGATCTAAACCCCGCCGACATTCTTCGGCTCAAGCTCTACAGGGACAGTCACCAGACTGCTCTACAGCCTTGAAAATTCTGTTCGATCAAGAACATGCCTCGGCCGCTGGCGCGTTTTCTCATCAAGCATGAGGTTGTGACGTCAGTGGAGATGGGCTGGTTGCTCCTGAAAAATGGCGACCTGCTCGCTGCGGCCGAGAACAACGGCTTTGATGTCATGGTCACGGCCGATCAGAATCTGGCTTACCAACAGAACCTTAAAGATCGAAAGATTGCCCTAGTGGTCCTGCCCTCTGGGCGCTGGCCGAAGGTTCAGCCCTTCATCCCGAAAATCATCGAAGCCGTAGATATCGCGACTGCCGGGAGCTATCAGAGTCTCGCTCCCGCCAAGCTTCGCAAGCGCGGGCCGCCGATCTGAGCACGAAATTCTCCTCAATATGATTGGAGGATGCTAATTGATCAACAGATGTGGGATGAAGTAAACAATGGTTTAGCAGTGTGGGGCTGCTGGACGACGTATTGAATGAGGAACGCCTGCTTATTGCGTCACCCAGTTGGCAGCGCGCAAGAGCTTCTGTTGCGCTTCGATCTCTCGCTGCTGTTCCTTGATCGCGTTGACCATCGACCATCTCCGTCGCTGTCCAGAGGTGTCGGCGGTCTGAATCGGAGGAGTTTCGCCGAAGCGGCGGAGTTTTCGACCGTGAACGGAACAGAATCCGCTTCAGCGGTGGCAAGCGAAGACGACTGGCCTAGGTTCAATACCGAGAAGATCCTGCTGTCAGTCTCAAATAGCGAGGAAGGCGAGCCTTTGCCAGATGCTGTATTGAGGACAGAAAAGACCGTACCCGCCTCGGCGGTAATTTTGGCGCACAAGGCACAAGGCGCAGTGAACGAGGAGCGGACAAGGCTCGTCCGCGCCCAAAGCGCGGCTATGAAGAGCCTCGCGGCCGAAGTTTCCGAGAGCCGCAAGACACTTCGCCAGGTGAAATCCCAAGCCGCCGCCGGACAACTCATGGTTGTGGCTTCGAAGTAAGACTGCCGTTACCGGCAATCCGACCGTGAGGCTGTATCGCGGGAGAACCCGTTTTCAACGCCTTGGCGTATGGGTTGTCACACGTTTGTATCAACCAGGCACTCGACCCAGCACAGCAGCAGTCTCCTGCAAAAGTCAGGTTATCGGAAAATCAATCGAATAGCCCACGCCCAGCTTCAATTGATGATGGCTGCGGAGACTTCGCCCGATCAGGTTGATGACCTATCAGACGCATTGCGGGCTGACTCAACTCGACTATTTTTTGGAGTACCTCCATCGAGTCACGCGCCCCTGATTGCCCCAGAGGGAGTACTGGAGAGAAAAGTCGGTAGTCTCTCGGATGAACCTCGCGGGATAGGTCTGGCCGCGCTCGGTCTCAACTACCACGTCAACATCTGAAGGCGGAAAACTCTTGGGGTCGCTGCGGTCGAAAGGAATCCAGTGCTCTTCAAGCATTCTCCAACCCTTCCTGTTGACTTGCTCATCGACTATTGGACGTCGGGCCGGGTAGCCGTCCTAATGTGAATTCGCTGTCCTCTCAAGTTGTGAGCCTGAGGTGGATTCTATCCTTGCCTGCGCCAAGTTGGCCACCGCCCGGAACCCTCCCCATATGCTTCTCCTACGCTCGACCTCACTGCCGGACGGCGATGGCTGGATTCGCGAGATAAAGTATGACGGTTATAAATCGATCCTTCGAAGATGGTTTCCGGAAGGATTACCCGCGAAACGGGCTTTCAGAAAACGCTCGGCCGGAGTTGCCGAAAAGGTGACCTTCACTATGACTTTCAGGAACTCGTCGCAATGATTCGTCATTTGCTTACAGGACCGCCGTTATCCCAGAATTGAGTGGACAGTGAATACAATTTGGAGCGATCTTGAGGAAGTGGAGTCCCCACGCATGCGCCGTCGGTTTCTACGGTTACACTTCCTCAACTCAACGCGATGTCTTGCCTTGGCAATCAGTACTGCGCTGCTCTATGGACAAAGCGCTCCGCCCTTGACATTTCACGCTTACGCAAATTTATTGCAAATACCAGTATTAGTTTTGAGCCCG
>Ga0302324_100025892_pt1 | contig 11230 bp, 14 predicted proteins | sample Palsa_T0_1_FD_201949 | JGI IMG/M metagenome (GOLD analysis project Ga0302324, IMG submission 201949) | Peat permafrost microbial communities from Stordalen Mire near Abisko, Sweden - Palsa_T0_1 | ecosystem: Environmental > Terrestrial > Soil > Palsa > Peat permafrost | place: Sweden: Abisko... | reverse complement strand
GACCAGTTCCGGAAACTCCGCGAAAATCCGGAAATGACGACAAGCCTGATTCCGGAAATCGTCCGCTGGCAAACTCCGGTCATCCATATGCGTCGCACCGCGACCCAGGATTTTGAATTGCGCGGCCAACAGATCAAAGCCGGCGATAAGGTCGTGATCTGGTACATCTCCGGCAACCGCGATGAGGAACACATCGAAAATCCAAACCAGTTCATCGTCGATCGCGCTCGCCCCCGAGAACACATGTCATTTGGCTTTGGTATCCATCGCTGCCTGGGCAATCGTCTCGCGGAGATGCAGCTAAAGATTCTGTGGGACGAAGTGCTGCGCCGCGACCTGCGAATCGAGGTGCTGGACAAGCCGGTTTACGCCTATTCGAACTTCCTGCACGCGATCCGGAACCTGCCCGTCCGAATCGCGGCCTGATCCCGTCCCCGTCCATAACCCGTCATCCCCCGGGCTCGTCCGGGGGACCTACGGCCGCACATTGCTGGAATAACGCACTTCACGCCGCTACTTCACGACCACCTTCGCCTGCATGAAGGGGTGCAGGCCGCAAACATAAAAGAACGTCCCCGCCTTATCGAATTTGTAGGTAAACATGCCGTCCGTATCCATGGCCTTCGACCGCACGCCGAGGGCGTTCAGCACGATGCTGTGCGGAATGTCGTCATGATTGACCCAGGTCACCTCGGTCCCTTTCTCAATCGTCAGCGGGGTCGGGGCGAATTTGAAGTTATCGATTCCGACCTTGCCACCCTCATCGGACCACGCCAGCATGGGAACGATCGGGCCGCCAAGCAGAGTGCACAGCAAAGCCCGCCGGGCTAACGCACCCGGTTTACGAAACACCGACATGAGTTCCTCCGTTAACCGGCGAGCGGCGTGTCGACGATGGCGAGCGGCTCCTTCGCCGTGACAAGAGTGACCTTCGCGGTGCCGAGGTAGTTCTTCAGTTCACCCGGTGGCACCATCATTGGCCCAGGAGCCTTCGCGACGCCGGGCACACCCTGCGGAAACGCGGTCGAGCGCGCGGTGTGGAATGCCACGTGACCCTCGACCTTCTGCATGACCTGATGGATGTGCCCGTTCAGCACGGTGACGGAACCAAATCGTTTCAAATACGTCAACGCCTGCGCGCCGTCCGAGGTACCCCAGCCCCAGTCCTGATACACCACCCAAAGTGGAACATGCGCGAGCACCACGATCGGAGTGCTCGACGACAGGTGTTTCACGTCTTTTTCTAACCATTCCAGTTGGGGTTTCCCAAGCTCGCCCAGACCGGCGCCTTGCAAATTCACGACATTGACCAATCCGATGAAGTGCACACCGTGCGCATTGAAGCTGTACCACCCATCGCCGAGCGTTCCCTTGCCGTACCGGTTCAGGTAACTCTTGCGATCTTCCTCAAGAATATCGTGTTCACCCGGCACCGTGTAGGTTTGCAGCTTCGTGGCGCTCAACAATTGCGCGCCCGTGTCGAACTCGGAGGGCTTCGACAAATGCGTGATGTCGCCTGTATGAATGATGAAGGCGGGCTTGTCCGCCATCCCGGTGACACGGTCCAGAGCGTCCTGAAACGTCGCCGTGACATTTGTATTGGCCGGCTTGTCGAACCCCAGATGGCTGTCGCTGACCTGAGCAAAAGTAAAGCCGGTCGCCGCGGCCTCAGCCTGTCCAATCAGGTGAGACCGAGGGATCCCGCCTGCGACCGTCCAAAGCATCGCGCTGCCGGCCCATGTCATGCATTTCAAAAAACCTCGGCGGTCTGGTTCGAGGTATTCGGTGCTCATCATCGCGCTCCTTCTCGGCCGGACCCGGATGGTCTGCCCTGAGCGCATGATCCAACTGGCCGCCAGGTTATTCCCTGGCGTTCAAATATTTTTCGCGAGACTTATACGGACCGCGACGTCATGGCCGGCCACCGAGCCGGCCATCAATCGCCGCACAGTGCCGCGACAGGTTCCCCGGACGATCACCCGATCAAGTCGCGCCACGACGATAACGGCAAGAGTCAATCTTTTCGCCAATTGGTATCAGTGTGGCCGGCCCAGATCCGCCACGGCGAACGGTGCGGCCACCTCGATCGCCCGAGCCGCGCGAAACACCAAATCGTCGCGGAACTGCGCCGCCGCGATCTGTACCGAGTTGGGTAAACCATTCGCTCGGGCGCCCATGGGCACGGTGATCGCCGGCTGCCGGCTTAAATTAAAGGTGTACGTCCAAGGCGCCCATGCCGTGCTGAGCGCACGCACAGGATCCTCGGTCGGCGCATCGGCCAATGGAGGCCCGGCCGGAACAGTCGGGCACAGCAACAAATCATACCGCTGATGGAGCCGTGCCATCGCATGCCCCACCTGGGCGCGCAGAGCCTCCCCATCCAGGAACTCGGCCGCCGTCATACCACCGAGCGTGGCGGCGACCTCGCGCATCCCGGGATCGAGCAGGTTCACCATTTGCGTGGGTGTCGATGCCACCACGCGCGACAGCGCAGCGCCCCAGACACGCAAGAACACGGCACTGGTGTCCGGCAGATCCGCGACGGCCTCTTCGACCAACGCTCCCGCGTCGGTCAGGAGCCCCGCGGCCTGTTCCACAGCGGCGATCGAGTCGGCATCGGCGGGCGCGGCGAAGCCTGGCCGGCGCAGGATGCCGATGGTCAGGCTTGCGACGCCGGCCTCAATCCCATCGCGCCAGTCCCGGCCGTCGGTTGGGAGACAAAACGGGTCGCGCAGATCGTACTGCGCCATCACCGAAAACATCAGCGCGGCGTCCCGCACCGTCCGGGTCATCGGCCCCGCACAGGCAACCGACGCGAACACGCCGGCCGGCCATTGCGGTATGCGGCCATACGTAGGTTTGAGCCCCACCAGCCCACACCAAGCGGCCGGAATACGAACCGAGCCACCCGCGTCGGTACCGACGTGCAACGGACCAAACCCAGCCGCTCCCGCCGCCCCGGCCCCCGACGACGAACCGCCCGTCGTATAATCGCTGTTCCATGGGTTGCGGGTAATGCCGTTCAGTGGGCAGTCCCCCGGCGATTTCCACCCGAATTCGGTGGTCGTCGTCTTGCCCAGTACAATGGCGCCCGCCGCTTTGAGGCTGGCAACCAATGGCGCGTCATCCGGAACCGGCTCTGTCGAGGTGGTTCGACTCCCGCGGCGGGTGGGAAAACCCGCCAGATCCACCAGGTCCTTCACTGTCACCGGCACGCCGTCGAGCGGACCAATCGGCCGCCCCGACCGCCAGCGCATCGTGCTTTCAGCCGCGGCGTCCAGGGCTTTCGGGTTCATCACCACGAAGGCATTCAGTCCGGGATTGAGCCGGGCCACCCGCTCGGTGACCGCCTGCAGCACGTCCACCGGCGTCAGGCGGTTCCGAGCGTACTGGGACAACATTTCCTCGGCGGGGAGCAGCGCGGGGTCGGTTCCGGGCATGGGGCCACTTTCCCTTTCGATCGGTTCGCGAGCACGATGGCGATGAGACACGGCGAAGGGAACCCCCACATGAGCAACAAGCATCCTGACGGCGAACCGTGGCAATGGCCGGAACCAACCTGGCGCCGCATTGTCGGCCGCGCTCGCGCCGGTCGCAGCATGAAGCCGAAATCCTGGCCCAATGGCGCCAGGTGCGCCGTTGCGATCAGCTTCGACGCGGACCACGAGACAATCCCCCTGCGTGACGGCGACGAAAGCCCGATGCGGATCAGCCAGGGCCAGTACGGCGCGCGCCAGGCCATCCCGCGCATCCGCCGGCTGCTGGAGCGCGAGTCGGTCCCGGCCAGCTTCTACTACCCCGCCGTTTCCGCCCTGCTGCATCCCGACGAAGTTCGTGCACTCGCCGACGATGGCCACGAGATCGGGATCCACTCCTGGATCCACGAGGCAAACACCACCTTGCCGCGTGAGGCGGAGCGCGAACTGACGTTCCGTGCGCGCGACACGCTGGCGAAGATCGCCGGCCGGGAACCGGTGGGAATGCGCACCGCGAGTTGGGACTTTTCCGTGAACACGCTGGATATCATCCGCGAAATGAAACTGCTGTACGACAGCTCGCTGATGGCCGATGACGATCCATACGAATTGCTGGACCAGAACGAGCCGACCGGCATCATCGAACTGCCTCCGGAATGGATCCGCGACGACGCCGTTTATTACAATTTCGTTCGCTTCTCAGCGTTACGTCCGTACACGCCCCCGTCGGCCGTCGGCGAGATTTTCACCGCCGAATTCGACGGCGCGTGGGATGAGAGCGGGTTGTTCCTGCTGACCATGCACCCGCATATCACTGGGCATCGGTCCCGGATGCCTGTGCTGGAGCGGTTGATCCATCACATGAAGGCCAAAGGCGAGTGCTGGTTCGCGACCCACGCGCAGGTGGCGGAATGGTGCCGGGATCATTCTTGACGGACTTGCGATGGTCCCAGACCGCCGCGCGGCGAAGCTGTCTTCGGTGAAGACACGGAACCGCTGATCGTGTTAGTCTTGCCGACATGAGCATCGCTCGCCAAAAGCCGCGCATGACGCGCGATCAATTCCTTGACTGGGCCGAGGCTCAGGATGAGCGGTACGAGTTCGATGGCTTCCAGCCCGTCGCAATGACCGGTGGTACACGCAATCACAGCCGGATCGCGGGGAATATCTATTTGGCCCTCCGCGCCAGGTTGAGGGGCACAGGGTGCGAACCACTCGGGCCAGATGCCGGTATAGCTACCATAGGCGGTGCCGTCCGATATCCTGACACCCTCGTCACATGCACTAAAGGACCAGGGACTGACCGTGTCGTGCCCGGGGTAGTTGTCGTTTTCGAGGTGCTCAGCCCGACCTCCGGGCGCACCGACCGGATCGAAAAGCTGAGGGAATACCAAGCAGTCCCGTCCATCCGCCGTTACGTGATCTTGGAGCACACCAGTGTGGGCCTCGCGGTCCACGCCCGGTTGAAGGGAGAGGACCCGTGGATCGCGACCGCTCTGACTGATGGCGATGTCTTACTCATGCCTGAGATAGGGATCGAGATTCCCATCGCCGAGTTTTACGAGGGCACTGACATATTGAACCCGGAGAACGATGGGCCTGGTGGGATTCGAAAATAGGGCCGTAAGGAACCAACGCTTCGCGGACCGACCAGGCGCTGGTTTCCATTTACGGCTGGCCGCGGTGCAATACTTACCAGGGGTGCCTACGGGAACCACACCCAGGCCAATACGAGAAGCTTGATCGTTCTCGGGGCGAACAGACCGACTCCGATGACCACGATGCCGGAAATCACCAGCGAGATCGATAGAATGGTATCGGGCCATCCGCTTAAGCTCTGCTCGAAACTACGGAATAATGCCCTCACCCACGACCGCCACGCCAGGTGGCCTCGGCTGATTTAGTTTCGCGGGAACCTGTCAATTTCCTCGAACATCTGGTCATAGGCGGCATCCCCCCGCGGGCAATCTTCCATGGCTTTCCGGTTTTCGGATGCACGTGATTGTCTCCCGGCGTAGCCAGAGACTACATCCCGCAACCGCGCATGGAAACCTGATGACGCCGGCGTCCCGTCACTTCGCAAGGCAATCGTTCGCGCCATTGACCACGCGACCACCCGCGTTCTCCACTGACCCTGTCCTTGCGTCGCGCGCCGTCGATTGCCACGCTGGCGCCGACCAGTCCCGGAGACACCACCATGCTCATCGACTTCACCGGCAAGAAGGCCATCATCTGTGGCGGCAGCCGAGGCATCGGCAAGGCAATCGCCCTGGGTTTCGCGGCCGCCGGAGGCGACGTGTCCATCTGTGCCCGCGACACGGCGACGCTCGAACAAACCCGATCCGAGATCGCCCAATACGGACATAAAACGCACGCCTCCTCGGCCGATCTGGCAAACGCCGACGCCGTCCGCGATTACATCCGCGCGGCGGCCGCTGCTCTGGGCGGAGTCGACTTTCTCGTTAACAACGCCTCCGCGTTCGGATCGACGGATGACGAGAAAGGCTGGGGCAGCAGTCTCGCGATCGACATGATGGCGATCGTCCATGCGACGCAGGAGGCACTCCCGGCACTCAAAACCTCAAAGGGCAGTGTGTTGAATATTTCTTCCATCGCCGCGATGCACACCGCTGCGCGGCAGCCTCCCTACGGCGCCATCAAGGCCGCGGTGATCCATTACACCGGCTCTCAGGCGGCGATGTACGCCAAGGACGGCGTCCGGGTAAATTGTATCGCACCCGGCTCGATCGAATTTCCCGGCGGCGTGTGGGACCGGCGCAAGTCGGATAATCCGCGGTTGTATAACGCGGTGCTGAGTTCGATTCCGTTTGGACGGCTCGGACATCCCGAGGAGATCGCCAACGTCGCGCTGTTCCTCGCCTCACCGTTCGCGTCATGGGTGACCGGGCAGACGATCGCCGTGGATGGCGGTCAGTTGCTATAACGAGACTCAGCTGAACGTTCGCACCAGGCCGCCAGAGACGAGGCGCCAACCGTCAATGGTGGCGAAGAATACCAGCTTGAACGGCAACGACACCACATTCGGCGGCAGCATCATCATACCGAGGCTCATCAGCACGCTGGCGACGACCATGTCGATGACGAGGAACGGCAGGAACAACATAAACCCCATCTCGAACGCGCGCCGCAGTTCGCCAACCATGAACGACGGCATCACGACGCGCCAAGAAGTATCGCCGGGCGGAGCATGAGCCAAAACCTGGAAAAAGCTTAGGTCGCCGCCGCGCAGATTGCGCAGCATGAAATCGCGAAATGGTTCGGCGGCGGCTTTGATGCCATCGATTTCGTTGATCTTGTTGTCCATCATCGGGACGATTCCACCGGCCCAGGATTGCTCGAAGACGGGTTGCATGACGAACCAGGTGAGGAACAGCGCGAGCCCGATGAGCACTGTGTTGGGCGGCGCTCCTTGCGTGCCCAGAGCGGAGCGAAGCAACGAAAGAACGATCACGATGCGAGTGAATGCGGTTACCATCACCAGCAGACTCGGCGCCAGCGACAGCATGGTAACCAGGGCGGTGAGCTGCACGATCCGAGCGGTTGCTCCCGCCTGACCGGCGCCGCCCAGATCGATGGATACCGACTGCGCATGTGCCATCGCCGGCAGAAACAGCAAAAGCATTGACAGCCACGGCATGCGTCTCATGGCGTTTTGGGCCAGTCCAGCCAGCCGACGACGATGTCGCTCGTTCCGCCGATCAATAGCAGAACCGCACGGTCGCCATGCTGGACAAGATGCAGGCGTCGGCGCGCATCGAGCGCGATCGTGTCTCTCAAGATCAGCAGTCGCGCTGACGACCGCGGCTTGCCGAACCTGGTATGCCGTAACGCCCGGCCAATCAGCAGGATCACCCCGACGATCCCCGCCAGTGAGGCGGCGGAAATCAGCAGTGTCGTGACGCCCTCAATCATGCGCGTTCCGGCGATGACGCGTCCGGCGACGATGACGGTCGTAATTCTGGGCCATTGGCATAAGATATTCCGTTTTGGAAACCAGAGACATCGCCAAGGCTCAAGAATGCCTCAAAGGATGAACGAATTCTTAGCTTCCGACTTAAGGGTTTGTTAACCCGATCCATTTATATTCTGCCCATGCCTCTGTTTCAGGCCGAAATATTCGATGTCGCGGAAAAGCGTCTCGCCTGGGCAAGCGAGCGTCAGGCGGTGCTCGCCCGCAACATCGCCAATCTGTCCACCCCTGGGTTCCAGGCCATGGACACACCGGACTTCCAGCAGGTGCTCAGCGGCACACTCGGCGTTCAGCCGGTACGGACCAATCCGAACCATATGTCGGGTACCATCGATCCAGGCATGAGTGCTCGGACCATACCGGAGACCACGGCAAGGACAGCGGACAAGAATGGTGTCCAATTGGAGGAGCAATTGATGAAAGTCGCCGACACCGAGACGCTCCATTCGACCGTTACCGCGATCTTCAAAAAATATATGTCGATGTTCAACATCGCCCTCGGTAAGGCATCCTAGCCGTGGCCGCCGATCTCAATACGTCGTTACAAGTGTCCGCCGCCGGTATGGAAGCTCAGCTCGCGCGGATCAAAGTCGTCGCCGAAAATCTCGCCAATCAGAATACCACCGGTTCGACTCCCGGGGCCGACGCTTACCGGCGCCGCACGGTTTCGTTTCAAAACAGCCTCAACAAAGAACTCGGTGTGGAGACGGTCAGCGTGAAGGCGGTCGCCCTGGATAAGAGCGATCAGCCACTGCAGTACGATCCCGGCAATCCCGCCGCCGATAAGAACGGCTACGTCAAGACGCCCAATGTGAACAGCTTCATCGAACTCATGGACATGCGCGACGCCGAGCAATCGTATAGTGCGAATCTGAACGTTGCCTCGACGACCCGGACCATGCTGAACCGCACGTTGGATCTGCTGAAATGAGCGACCCGATCGCCGGCATCCCAACGATGCGAATCACGCCGTCGACGGGGGTTTCCCCTTCGGCGCCGGTCCAGCCAGGCGGAGGCGCGGATTTCGGGTCCGCCCTCCAGTCGGCGGTCGAATCAGCGGTGGACACGGGCCATGAAGCCGAGGCGCAATCGATGAAGGCCATCACCCAAGGTGGCAATGTGACCGAGGTCGCGACCGCGCTCTCTCGCGCCGAGCTGACGCTGCAAACCGCCACGGCGGTGCGCGACAGAATGCTGCAGGCCTACCAGGACATCATGCGCATTCAAATCTGAAGTCGTTCAGAACCGGCCGCCAAGCGGCGGCTCGCCTTCGATCCAGCCACGGGCCGGCCGAACCGGAATGGCACCAATATCGGGAAACTCCATGACTGAGTCGGATATCACCGAATTGATGCGACTGACATTCATGCTGATCTTCAGGCTGTCCGCCCCGTTGCTCGCCGTCGCGCTGGTGATGGGCCTGATTGTCGCGGTGCTGCAGGCCGTCACGCAAATCAACGAGGCGACACTTGTTTTCATCCCGAAACTGCTTGGAATAGGCGCGACGCTTTTGCTGTTGGGCGTATCGATGTTCGGTTCGCTTGAGGATTTTACCCGCTTCCTGATCGACCGTATGGTCGCCGCCGGCGGATCGTGACGGGTTTCGCCGGTCTCTCCGGGGACCTGATCCTCGACCACGCTTTCAGCCTGGTACTAATTCTGGCCCGGATCGGAGCCACGTTCGCTTTGCTGCCTGGTCTCGGCGAGTCCACCATTCCGGCCGTCGTAAAAGCTGGCATGGTTCTCACCCTCACGATCCTCTTGCTGCCTGTTATCGAGCCGCTTTTGCCGCCGCGACCCGAAAGCGAAGTCGTTCTGGGACTGCTGGTCCTGACCGAACTGGCCAACGGACTCTGGTTCGGCTGGCTGGCGCGGATTTTGACCACCAGTTTGCCCCTCGCCGGTCAGTACATCGCCGATTTCGCAGGTCTCGCGAATGTCTTGCAGCCGTCGCCGGACCTCGGCGCACAGACCACGATTATTTCACGCCTGTATGACGTCGCGGTGCCGGCGTTGATCCTCTCCACCGGGCTTTACCGGATGCTGATTTCCGCCTTGGTCGGATTTTATCGAATTATTCCGCCCGGTTCGCTGGCCTGGGTCCCCGACAGCGCGGCCACGACCGTCCCGGTCGTGGCGGAAAGTTTCAACCTGGCGCTGCGGTTGGCCGCCCCTTTCATCCTGGCGGCGATCGCCTGGCACGTCGCGATCGGCCTCATCGCGCGCCTCGTGCCGCGCCTGCAGATTTTCTTCGTGGCGCTGCCGGGACAGATCGGGCTGGGATTGCTGCTCCTGGCCGCCATCGCCGCACCCATGGTGGGCGCCTGGATGGAGGCGATGCGCACTGACCTCGGCATGCTGCCAGGCTCAGGTTGACCTGAATGTCCGGCCAGACGGGAGACCAACAGGACCGCACCGAAGCCCCGACCGCGCGGCGCCTGCAAAAAGCCCAGGAGGAAGGGGAAGTACCGGTCTCGCGTGAGGCGGTGCTGTGGGCGGGCCTTGCGGCGGTGTCGTTGACCTTCTTGCTGACGGACCAGGGGACCGGTCTCAATTTAGCCCGCTCGCTCTCGCTGATCCTGGGTCAACCCGGACTGCGGGTGTCGGAACCGATAGCGCTGTATCACGAGATCGCCGTCACCTATCTCTCCGCCATATCGCCGTTCGCCGCGCCGGTCGCGGTGGCCGCCGTGGCCGCCACCCTCGCGCAGACTCGGTTCGCCCTGCGATCGCGCGCGCTGCATGCCGACTTCGGGCGATTGTCGCCACGTACCGGGTTCAAGCGAATGTTTGGTTCCCAGAGCCTGGTGGAACTCGCGAAGTCGCTGGCCAAACTGCTGATCGTGGGTGGTGCGATCGTCCAGGTGCTGCTGTGGGAGTTACCGGGCCTCGAGGTCCTGCCGTACGCACCGCTGGTTCTGCTGCCGGGGATTTTGACGTCCACCGTGGTTCGGCTGCTGCTCGCGGTCGTATTGGCGCAGACAGTGATCGCTGCTGTCGACATATTCTGGCTGTGGCGTCAGCACTTGCGTCAATTGCGTATGAGCCGCTCCGACGTCAAAGACGAGACGAAGGAGACCGACGGCGACCCGGCAATTAAAATGCGCATCCGGCGCATCCGCATGCGCCGGGCGCGGCAACGCATGCTCGCCGCTGTGCGGACAGCGACGGTCGTCGTGACAAATCCCACGCATTACGCGGTCGCCCTGACCTATGATAGTAAGAAGAGCAGTGTACCGAAGCTGGTCGCCAAAGGCGTCGACACGTTAGCTGCCCGGATCAGAGATACCGCACGTGAAAACGGGGTACCGGTCGTGGTCAATCCGCCGCTCGCGCGCACGTTGCATGAACTGCCTCTCGATTCCGCTATCCCGGCGGAGTTGTACAAGGTCGTTGCCGAACTGATCGCCTACGTCTGGCGTATCAGCGGGCGTCGGCGATCATGAGGCCGCCGCCCCCCGCCGAGGCAACGAGCGACCACCACGCTCGCGAGGTGGCGCATGACTTCCACAATCTTCTCACCGCCATCATTGGCGCGGCTGACGCGGTGCTCAGGCGGTCCGAACTTGACCTGGAAAGCCGGGTCGATGTCGCGAATATGCGCGAAGGCGCACTCAGAGGAGCCGCACTGATCCACCATCTTCAGCCCGGAGGCAATTACCCGCGGGCCGTCCAGGAGCTTATTTTCGTAAACGAAACAATCCGTTCGACGTCACGGCTACTTGTCGATCATCGCCCCGGAGCGAACATCGCCCTGATTCTG
>Ga0302324_100025891_pt1 | contig 11230 bp, 6 predicted proteins | sample Palsa_T0_1_FD_201949 | JGI IMG/M metagenome (GOLD analysis project Ga0302324, IMG submission 201949) | Peat permafrost microbial communities from Stordalen Mire near Abisko, Sweden - Palsa_T0_1 | ecosystem: Environmental > Terrestrial > Soil > Palsa > Peat permafrost | place: Sweden: Abisko... | reverse complement strand
CCGGCTTTGCCCCTGCGCGTTGGCGCCAGCCGCCACAAAGTAGAGATAGTCGGTTTTGGCCGGCTCCATGGCGGCATGCAGCGACTTCACGCCCGGGTTGGCAACCGGCCCCGGCGGCAGCCCCGCGCTGAGATACGTATTATACGGTGTATCCAGTTTCAGATCGCTCGCGTAAATCGTGCCCCGCCACTTGCCCGCAAGCTCCAGGCCGTAGATCACGCTGGGGTCGGTCATGAGCGGCATGTTTTTGGCCAGGCGGTTTTCAAACACGCTGGCCACCAGCGGCCGTTCGGCGTCGACAGCCGACTCGCGCTCGATAAGCGATGCCATGGTCACAACGGTATGCACGTTCTCCTTCAACCCCAACTGCGCCGCCTGCAAGCGAAACTGCCTCTCCATCGCGGAAAAAATCTGCAGCGGCGTGGCCTTGCGCGCAAAGCGGTAGGTGTCGGGGAACAGATAACCCTCCAGGCTCTTCGCGCCGGGGTCAAGATCGGCCACCAGGTCGGCGTGCTGCACCGCCTCATCCAGAAAAATCTGCCGCGGCCCCAAGCCGGCCTGCTCCAGCCGCTCCGCAATGTCAAAGATGTTGGCGCCCTCGGGAATGGTGACCGCGACGGTGAACACATCCCCATGCGCAATCCGCGCGTACACCTCGGTCACCGGCGCGGCGTGGTCAAAGCGGTACTCACCAGCCTTGAGCTTGCCCGGCCTGAGCCAGCGCAGCGCGTCAAACGCATAGCGGCTGCGTACCACCCCCGCGGACTGCAACTGTGCGCCGATCTTCGCCGTCGAGGAGCCCGGCGCCACATCCACAAACGTCTCCACGCTCCGCCCATAAGGGGCAAAAATCAGCCAGACTGCCCCGCCCGCCGCAAACAGCAGCAGCAGAAACAGCGCCAGCACGGTCGCCGCCACCCAAGAAGTCTTGCCCGTCCGATTGCGGCGCGCCATTCCCAGCCCAAATCCCTCCCTGTATTGAGACGCCCAACCGCCGCCCGCGGATTCTCTACCTTTCTGGATTGTATCGGTTGGGGCAGTCCGGCCCCTTATGGCCCTTGGCACCGGACTCCCGCATCCACAAAACCAGCAAGCGTGCTTCCGCGCTGCTCTCCGCAGCTTCAAGCACCGCCTCCTCAGGCAGGGGAGGCGACGCAGTCATGTAATCAGGGTGAAACCGCTGGGTGAGCGTCACCCGGAGCGCTCGCCGTCCCGTAGTGCCGGCGCGCTTCTTTTCGAGCAGCTTTCTACCGAGCGAAACCCGAAGCGTCTGGAGCGGTCTGCGGATCGGCCGCTCGCGGCAATCTACCCCAACATCTCAGCGACAATGCCGGCTGCCGCCTGGAGCGCCGCGTCGATCTGCGCCTGATCCTTGCCGCCGGCCTCGGCGATCTCCGGCTTGCCCCCGCCGGAGCCACCCACCAGCTTTGCCACCGCGCCCACCAGCTTGCCTGCCTGGATGCGTTTGACGAGGCCCGAAGTCACGCCCGCGATCAGCGCGACTTTACCATCTGCCTGGGCCGACGCCAGCACCACCACGCCCTCGCCCAGCTTCTGCTTCAAATTATCGACCAGTGTCCGCAGTTGGCCGCGCTCGAGCTGATCGGCGCGCAGCGTCACCAGGCGCACGCCCTTCACATCGACGGCGCGGGCGAAAGCCTCATCGAGCGAGCCGGCGGCGGACCTCATGCGCGCCTCTTCTAGTTCGCGGCGCAGGCGCTTGAGCTCGTCTTCCTGCGCGGCCAGCCGGGCGCGAAATGCGTCAGAGGGCGTTGAGCCGGCAGGCGCGGGCGCGAGCTGCGCGGCAATCTGCGACAAAGCAAAATCCTGCCGGAACGTGTCCAGCGCGCCCAGGCCGCTGATGGCCTCAACGCGGCGCACGCCTGAGGAAACAGACCCCTCGCTCACCAGCTTGAGCAGGCCGATCTCGCCGGTGGCCGAGGTGTGCGTGCCGCCGCAGAGCTCCGTCGAGAAGCCGTCGGCCAGCTTGACCACGCGCACCTTGTCGCCGTACTTCTCGCCGAAGAGCGCCATGGCGTGGTACTCGTTCACAGCCACGTCAATCGGCACATCTTCAAGGGTCTCCACACGCGCGTTGGCCAGGACCTCACGATTGACGATGGACTCGATCTCCTCAAGCTCTTCGTCGGCCACGGCGGCGAAGTGAGAGAAATCAAAGCGCAGGCGCTCGGGCGCCACCAGCGATCCGGCCTGCTTCACGTGCGTGCCCAGCACCTGGCGCAGCGCGGCGTGCAGCAGGTGGGTTCCGGTGTGGTTGCGACGGATAGCGTCGCGTCGCGGGCCGTCGACCACGGTGCGCAAGTGGTCACCGACGGCGAGCGGCTGCTTGAGCAGCGCCTTGTGCGCGCGGACTCCTTGCACCGGTAAAACGCAGCCGGTGATTTCGGCTACCGTCGAATTCCCGTCCGAAGTGAGGAATAGGCCTGTGTCGCCGATCTGTCCGCCTGAGTCGCCATAGAAGGTGGTCTGATCGAGCACCACATCGACGGCATCGCCCGCAGCAGCAGCAGGCACGCCAACCCCGTCCTTGACGATGGCGAGGACTTCAGCGTTGGGAGCGATGAGCTGTTTGTAGCCGAGAAACGTCGTCTTCGGCAGTTCGCGAAAGGCAGGGCTGGCGGATTTCTGCGCGCCGCCTTTCCATGATGCGCGAGCTCGGGCTTGCTCTTCGCTCTTCGCCTCTTCAAATCCCGCAAGATCAAAATCAACTCCCGCATCGTGGGCAGCGGACATCATGAAATCAAGAGGCAGGCCAAACGTCTCGTAAAGGTGGAATGCCTTTGCACCAGGAAAGACGACGGGGCGACCGAGTTTGCGCAAACCGCTGATCGCTAACGAACGATTCAACATGGCCCGTGTGTCGGGTGAATTCGCGAGTTTATCTTCGAATTCGATGGGCGCTGTCATAAGTCCGGGCATCTCTCGCTCCAGACTCGCGTCAAGCGCATCTGTAAACTGCTTTGAACCGACTTCCAGAATCTTGAAGAAGCGCTGTTCTTCTCGCTCGATAACTGCCTCAATGCGGCTCTTGGCATCGATGAGCTCTGGGTACGCGCCCGACATCAATGGGACAACGGCATTTGTCATGTAGTGGAAAATAGGGCTCTTCGCGCCGTTGATGTACGTGTGCCATATAGCGCGCCGCATAATCTTGCGAAGAACGTAACCGCGCCCCTCGTTGCTGGGGATTACGCCGTCGTTAATGAGAAAAACTGCCGCTCTTGCGTGGTCAGCGATCACTCGAAAAGATGCGGCAGATTTTGAGCCAGTAGTCTCCATCATTTGTTGACCGCCGGATGCTCGATTCACCAGGATTACAGCGGCTTCGATCAAAGGTTTGAACAAATCTGTATCAAAGTTCGATGGCACTCCTTGCAGTACCGCCGCAATGCGCTCAAGGCCCATGCCTGTATCAATGGAAGGTTTAGGGAGCGGTGTGAGCTTGAACCTCGGAGCACTCCCGTTCTCCGTCGCCACCGAGCGGTCAAACTGCATGAAGACCAGGTTCCAGATCTCCACATACCGCGCGTCGTCGTGGCCAAACGGCTTGTCCACGCCGGGCGTCTCGGCGGCGTCTAACCCCATGTCGTAGAAAATCTCCGAGCACGGCCCGCACGGCCCCGTCTCGCCCATCTGCCAGAAATTATCCTTGGCGCCGTACTCTTTGATGCGCTCCCTGGGCACGCCCACTTCCATCCAGTAGCCCTCGGCCTCGTCGTCGCGCGGCACTCCGCCCCCGTCTTCAAGTGAGGTGCCTTCAAAAATCGTCACATACAGCCGGTCTTTGGGAATGCCGAACCACTCCGGGCTGGTCACCAGCTCCCATGCAAACTGGATCGCCTCGCGCTTGAAATAGTCGCCAAAGCTGAAGTTGCCCAGCATCTCAAAGAACGTGTGATGGCGGCGCGTGAAGCCCACGTTTTCGAGATCGTTGTGCTTGCCGCCGGCGCGCACGCACTTCTGCGATGTCGTGGCCCGCGAGTACTCGCGCCGCTCCGCGCCGAGGAACAGATCCTTGAACTGGTTCATGCCCGCGTTGGTGAACAGGAGCGTGGGGTCGTTGTGCGGCACCAGTGAGGAAGAATGCACGCGCCGGTGCCCCTTCGACTCAAAGAAGCGCAGAAACATCTCGCGAATTTCGTTGCCTGTCATCACTCTGCTGGGTTGTTGCATGGCCTTATCAGTGTAACTGGCGGGCGGATGGCGGCGCATCCCACACGGTGACGGCGCCCGGCGTCCTCGGGGCGAGCGCTATTCCTCACCCGGCTGAGCGTCGAGGTTTTCAGGGAGATTGTCCAACGCGGCCAGCGCCTCGTCGGGCACGTCCCACTGGCGCAGGATTTTGTAAATCACACCGGTGGAGAAGCCGGCGGCTACCAGCCTGCGCATCACGCGCGCCGTCTCCTTCTCATTTTCCGGCTTGCGGATGCGCTTGCGGTCCAGATGCTCGCGGGCCAGTGCTTCTTCACTGGTATCGGCATAGCGGGCCTCGATGGTGTCGGTGATCAGGCCGCTGGCCACGCCTTTCTGCTGTAGATCTTGCCGCACGCGGCGCTGGCCCAGTTTGTCGTTCTGCTGGCGCAGGCGCGCGTAGGTCTCGGCAAAGGCGGCGTCGTTGAGGTAGCCGTGTTCGCGCAGGCGGGCCAGAGCAGCCGTCATCGCAGCATCGCCGCCTTCGCCATGCTCAGCGCGAGCCTTCATCAGCCGCCGCAGTTCGGCCTCGGAGCGCATTCGCCGGCCCAGCGCCTTCACGGCATAGTCATAGAGGCCGTTGGCGTCGAGCATCGGCTTGGGCTTGGCGGATTGGCGGCCAAACGGCATTGTCTCAATCCAACGGAATCAGGAGGCGAAAGGCGCGATTCCTGCGCCAGCGATAGTGTTTGAAATCGCTGTCCAGTGTGAGAATGTCGCCCGTGTCGAGTTCGTCTGCCATGGCTACGAGGCAAGCATCTGCAAGATCTGCCTCAAGATCGTCGTATTTTTTCAGGATCGTCCTGACATTCGCCGACGAATCAGTGAGCTTGAACTGAATCTCAATCTCGCCTCGCTCAATGCTGCCGAGAATCGATTCCGCAGCCCCTCGTGCAAAGCGAAGCATGTGAAAGCTCTCGGCGATCACCGCCTCGCATGTAACCAATGGAGCTGCAACAGCGGCCAGAGCCCGCATGCAACGCGCATGATGGCGATCGCTCCGATTGTAGATTGCGATGAGAAAGCTGGTGTCGACGAGGATGGGCTTCACTTCCGTCGGGCCTTACCACTCTTCCTGCCAAAGTCTTCCATGTATTTCTTGTTGGTGGCCAGGTCGGGAATGCCGCTGTCGAACATGCCCGCGCCAATCAGCCTGGGACGCTTCGGAGCATTGTGTTTTTGATCCATCAGCCGAATGCCCTCCCGAACAACCTCCGATGGCTTCAGCCCCTGTCTTCGCACCAGACGGTCGAGGGCTTCTTGTGTTTCGTCATCCAGTCGCGCCTGTATCGTCGAGCCCATGCCTTTAGGGTACTACAAATTCGAAAAATGTACTACAACTCACTTGCCTTTCGTCCACCGATCCACCCAGTCGTTCACCGTCTTGTACCACAGGCGCGAGTTTTGCGGCTTCATCACCCAGTGGCCCTCGTCGGGGAAGTAGAGCATCTTGCTCGGCACCTTGAGCAGCTGCAGCGTATCGAAGAGCTGGAAGCCCTCGCTCACGTCGAGCCGGTAATCGAGCTGGCTGTGAATGACCAGCGTGGGCGTCTTGAAGTTTTTCGCGTAGAGCGAAGGCGACCACTTGCGGAACGGATTGTCGGCATCCGGCTTGCCGTAGTAGTCCCAAGGCCGCCCCTTGAACTCCCAGATGTTGAACCAGTCCTCTTCTGTCGATCCAAACGCCGACTCGGCGTCGAACATGCCGTCGTGCGTCACGATGCACTTGAAGCGGTCGGTGTGGCCGAGCACCCAGTTGGCCATGTAGCCGCCGTAGCTCGCGCCCAGCGCGCACTCGCGCGATTTGTCAATGAAGGGGTAGTGCTGCTCGGCGTAGTCCAGGCCCGTCATCAGGTCGGTGAAGGGCTTGCCGCCCCAGTCGCCGTTGACGCCATCGACAAAGGCCTGCCCGTAGCCGGTGGACCCGCGCGGATTGATCATGACCACGACGTAGCCGTTGGCGGCAAAGAGCTCGGCGTTCCAGCGATAGCTCCACGAGTCGCCCCAGGCGCCCTGCGGCCCGCCGTGGATGAGGAACTTCAGCGGATATTTCTTGGCGGAATCGAAGTTGGGCGGCTTGATGAGGAAGCCCTGGACTTTGGTCTTGTCGGCGGCAGTGAACCAGAAGGATTCCAGCGGCGCGATATCGAGTTGGGCGAGGAGAGCGTCGTTGAGATGGGTGATTGCGCCTGGGTTGGAGCGCCCGCGATGTTCAGGGGGCACCTCGGGATTCATAACGTCCGTTTGCAAGATTATCAACTTCAACCGCCCCAGCCTCGTGACCTCGCCCGGCCCGGCGGCGGTCTGTCGAACCGCGACCAACGAATCCCCATCGTCGAGCACGTGAAGATCACCGAATTCCCCTCTCTCAGTAAGAATTTGAGGAATCGTGGCTATCATGACCCGGCCAATGTCGTTCAGTCCGATTCGATAGATTGGGGCTTCGCCTTGATCGCCGGAGACGAAGTATAAAGCGGTCGAATCCGCCGCCCACACGAATTCATCTACCCAATTATCAAAATATTGCGGCAGCAAATCCTTGATCGTCTTCCCCGCCCGGTCATACAGCATGAGCCGGAACTTGTCGCTCTCATATCCAGCCCGCGCCTGCGAGCGCCACGCCAGATATTTGCCGTCGGGCGAGTAGGCGGGGTTGAAGTTGCCCCCAGCCGATGTGCTCACCTTCACCGGCCTGGCCGCCGGATTGGTCAGGTCGAGCGTGAAGATGCTGGCGCTGGTCGAGGTCGCCGGCTCTTCGTCGAGGTTTTCGGTGAACGCCAGCTCCTTTGCGTCGGGCGAGATCGCGAAACCGCCGCCACCCTCCATCGAAAACGGCGGTACATCGTGCGGATCGTTGGGCGTGAGGTCCCGCCACAGCAATGTCCGGGGCGAGGGGTTCTCGACTGTGACGTAGAACAGGTGGCTGCGCTTGTCGCCCGTCCAGTGATTCCAGTGGCGATAGAGCAGGTGGGTAAAGATCTGCGCTTTGACCTTACTGTCGGCGAGGGCTTTGTCGCGGTCGGCGTTGCACTTGTCGGAGGGCGAGCCCTCGGAAGCGGCGGTCGATTCGCTAAATGCCGGGCAATCTGGATAGACCTCGGCGGTGAAGACGATGAACTTGCCGTCGGGCGACCACTTGGCATTATCTGGCTCGACCGTGTTGTGAGTGAGCTGAAATGGTCCGTCGGCTGGCGCGGCATCGTATGCATTGCCTGTTGCGCCGGTGGCCGTATCGAAGGACGCAAGCCAGATTTGCTGCGATCCGGAGCGGCTGCTCAGAAAAAGAATGCGCTTGCCGTCGGATGCAAAGTCGATGCCGCTGTCGCCGGGCTGGGCTACGGCGACCTTGAACGGGGCATTCGACTCGCCGTTGGGGCCTTCGATCTTTTGCAGCCACAGCTCCGACGTGCGTGTGTTCTGGTCGAGATCGACGGTGGTGACGGAATAGGCCAGCCATTTGCCGTCGGGCGAGACGGCGGTCTCGCCGAGGCGCTTCATCTTCATCATGTCTTCAAAGGTCATGGGGCGCTTGCCCTGGGCTGCGCTGAAGGGGACGAGGATGGCGGCGAGAACGAGAAGGACGAGCGAGTGTCGGCGCATGGCGGTTCCTGTCGGCGCGCTGGGTGGTTTAGTTTGCGCGCGAAGGAGAAGTTTACACCGTGCGTGGTCTTACGGCGGCCGGTCGATCTCCGCGGTCTCCCAGGTCCCAAAAGCGGGACCTGGGGCACCCAAGGTCTGCGGAATGGTTCGAAACGCAGGTCCTTCGCTTTGCTCAGGATGACAGAGTTTTGGGAGAACTGGCGCGCACTACGCGGCTTGCAGCTCGAGCAGGATCGACGCGCCTCGAGGCTCGATGTTGGCGGCGGAGATTTGGCCGTGATGGTCGCGCAGGATGGTGGCGCAGAGGCTCAGCCCCAGGCCGGCCGTCTCGCCGCTGATCTGCGCCGGCACAAACGGATCGAAGGCGCGCTCCGGCTGCAGAAATCCCGGCCCGGAGTGAGACAGCAGAATCCTGACCAACTTGCCCTCGGCCGTCGCCTCCAGGTGAATGGTCCGCTCGATGTTGGTGGCAGGGCCCATGCTGCCGATGGCCTCCATGGCAAACTGCAGGCAATGCAGCACGGCCTGGCGCAGCTGCTGGGCATCGGCCATCACCATGGGCAGGCCGGGCGCGATTTTGACGCGAAACTCAATCGACCTGCGCAGGAACTCGGGCCCGTGGAGACGCTCCATGTCAGTGAGCAGCTCGACGACAGAGACGGGCGCGAGGTGGCCATCCTGCGGTCGCGAGATGCGCGAGAGGCTCTCCAGGGTGGATCTCATGCGCCGCGCCTCGGTGAGGATGGCGTCGACGCCCTTGCGCTCTGAGGACTCGAGGCTGGGCGCTTCCTCAAGCAGCGAAGCGTAGCCCAGGATCACGGTGAGCGGATTGTTGAGCTGCTGGGTTACGTTGCCCGCAAGCTGGCCGAGGCTGGCGAACTTCTCCGAGTCGATGAGCTTTTCCATCATGGTGGTGTGGCTGCGTACGGCCTGGAGGCGGCCGGTGAGCATCTCCACGGGGAGCAGGTCGTCGGCGCGCAGCGGTTCATAGGCGTTGCGCAGGCCGGAGAGCAGCAGCACGCCCTCCATGGCGGCGCGGCCGGGCATGGGCACGGCGAGCGCGTGCGTGAAACGGAGGCGCTTCAAGTCGTCTCCAGGAGTGAGCCAGGGTTCCAGATCGAGCTTGAGGGTATGGCTGTGCTCCACGGCAAAGGGCGCGGAGCCGGCGGCGAGAAAACCGGCCACCGGGATGCGGGCCGCAAGCGCATCGAGGGCCGTTGCGGTGGCGTTGTCAAGGCCCTCCGCCCCGGCAAGGCGATAGCGGCCGGAGGGGCGCAGCAGCAGCAGGGCGGTCTGCGCGAAGCGGCTGTGCGTGGCGATGGTCTGGCAGATATCGGCGCCCTGGCGGTCAAAGTCGTCGATGCGGCGGCGCGAGAGAATCAGGTTGGCATAGGCCTCGAGCTCGCGGCGGGTTCTGCGTTCGCGCTCTTCGGCGGCCTTGTTTGCCGCCAGCTGATCTTCCAGCGAGAGCAGGATCATGCCCATGGCGGCCACTACTTTGCCCATGACGACGAAGCGGGTCAGGCCCAGGTCCACCCTGTCGTTCCTGGAGATGGCGGGAAAAATGAAGAGGATGGAGAGCGACCAGAGCACAAAGCCCAGCACGCCGAGGATCATGCCGGGGGAGAGCCGGCGGAAGACGAAGATCAGCAAAAGCGCGGTCATGAACTGGTTGCTGCACTCGACCAGGGTGAGCGGCCAGACCGTTCCCTGGTGAAAGCACACCCACAACGCCGAGCCGCCGATAAGCACGCAGGCGCCCACGCCGAGCCAGGAAGGCATGCTGCCCCTGGCCGCTCCCCAGAAGCAGGCTACTATCAGCGAGGTGACGCCGAGCGCGGGAAAGATGAGGAACCGCGGACTCCAGGCGACGGGAACATTGCCGTGAAATACCCCGTAGAAGAGGATGGAGTAAAGCACCAGCGGAATGGTGTAGGGAATCACATAGAGGACGCGTAGGCGGCCGATGCGGAAGCCCAGCGGGGAAAGCGACGCCAGAAACAGCGCGGAGCCGACCTGGATGGACGTCTGGCCCGCAGCGAGCGCCCAGGGATGGGAGCCGTCATTGAAGTCCCACCGGCCCAGCTTGTAAAGCAGCACCATGCGCACCACGGCGCAGAGAAAGCCGAGGAACCAGAGCAGCGTGCGGGTGTCGCGGAAGCGGAGATATAGATAGCCGAACGAGGGCAGCAGCAGGACTGTGAGGATGAGAGCCGGCAGCTGGTAGTAGTCGTGCACGGGCATGGCTATCCTCGGGTCGATCATGCTGACTGAATACGCTTCCTTACCGGCGGGCGTTCCGTTCCCAGTGGATGCCGTAGCCCGCTTGGCCTCCTGCTCCGGACATGCTCTTAGACCCAATCACATCATGAGGATGGACCCGGCGTCCAGAGAATCTGAATCTTTCAGCGGGCGTGCGCGGCTGAAATTGGTCCAGGGTTTCATCATGCCGGTTACCCCGAGCCCCGGTCCATGCGTCTAATGTTGTAGTGAGCGGGCGAGGTTTCCCCGGCCGCCAATCCCCCCGGAGAAAAGCTGGAAAGAGGTTCACACGGTGCGGAATCGATTCTTATTGGTGCTGGCGGTTGCGGGCTGCGCGCTGACGGCTGGCGCGCAGGACAAGGATAGCTTCACGCCCATGACGCTGGACTCGGGCTTCGGAGCGATGGACATCAATCCGCCTTCGACGCCGCCCGAGGAGATCGTCAAGCAGTTTGCCGCCAAGGAGAGCGAGTTCCAGCAGGCGCTGAATCACTATACCTATCGCCGCATCGCCCGCGTGCAGACCATCGACGACGACAACAAGGTCGATGGCGAATATTACGAGGTCGACGACGTGATCTTCGACTCCTCAGGCAAGCGCACGGAGAAGGTGGTCTACGCGCCGGAGAACAGCTTGCAGCGGGTGAGCATGTCGCCGTCGGACCTCCAGGATATCCAGCACGGATACCCGTTTGTGCTCACAGCCGAGGAGATCGGCCAATACGATTTGAAATATGTGGGCAAGCAGAAGGTGGACGAGATCGAATGTTACGTCTTTGACGTGAGCCCCAAGACCATTCTGAAGGGTAAGCGCTACCTGCTGGGCCGCATCTGGGTGGACACGACCGAGATGCAGATCGTGGTGACCAACGGCCGCATGGTTCCCGACGACACGCGCAAGGGCAGCGAAGACCTCCATCCGCCGTTCATGACATGGCGCGCGCAGATCGACGGCCACTACTGGTTCCCGGTATACACCAAGGGCGAGGGCATTCTGCACTTCGCCGGCGGCCACGGATACATGGCGGAAGACGTGCACATGCGCGACACCATCAAGTACTCCGACTACAAGCAGTTCGGATCGACGACCAAGATCATTTACGACGGGCAGGACATCTCCAACAAAAGCGCAGCGCCCGATGGCAAGCCGCCGGAC